>Ga0247729_10000919_pt1 | contig 11147 bp, 11 predicted proteins | sample UWRJL133311R2_FD_180958 | JGI IMG/M metagenome (GOLD analysis project Ga0247729, IMG submission 180958) | Plant litter microbial communities from Arlington Agricultural Research Station in Wisconsin, United States - UWRJ-L133-311R-2 | ecosystem: Environmental > Terrestrial > Plant litter >... | reverse complement strand
AGAAACGGATCAGCAAATGGCCGGGTTTTGGCATTTGACATTGTGCACGCTGTTGAGTTCTCAAGGAACGGACGCACCCGATCCCACCTCACGGTGTTCCTCAGGGCAACTTCACTAACCTACCACACTCGCTCACTACTCACGCGCCGACCGATTCACTCTTTCGAGAAGATCAGACCAACGGGAAGTGATTCACGAGGTGGGTTTTACATCCTACGCTGAGACCAATATTCACTCAAGAGTGAATGGTAACTGCGAGGAAGTTTGTCCCGCTTGAGGCCGGTAAGCACTGCGGCTTTTTCCGAACCTGTGGGGTAACAAGAGATGACAATACGGGGAAAAAGCGGGACCTGGCAAATACAGCCGATACCCGGGCGTGTCGCGCGGGTATCGCCCCGGAACTTCGCGGATGGTCGCTACTTGCAGTACTTCGCCACGTAGGCGGGAATGACGGTAGAGCTTGCCGCGGTGCGCATGGTCGTCACGTTGCGCTCATCGTCGATGGTGCGCGTCGACTCCACCGAGGAAACGAGGCCGTCCACAATGCCCTTCACCCGGGTGACGTCAGCGGTGACACCGGTCGGGGCAGCCTCGGCCAGAGCGGTCCATGTTTTTTGGTAGCGGTGCATTGCCCGGAGGGACAACGAAACGGTGTCTCCGACAGCCGGCCACGCGAGGTCGTCGTCGGCGAGGATCTGTGAGCTGTCGACGGCGGAGCAAAACTCCGCGCTGCTGGAAACAATGGCGGCTTCTGCCGCGGCATCCCGAGCATCATTGCCCAGCACCACACCGACGCCCGCGAGCCCGAGTGACAGCACAACCCCCACGGCGATCCCCACCTTGGCAATACGGGAAGCCCACCCGTTTCTGACCTTGCCGACGATGACCGCGACAATCGACACGAGCAGGCCGAGCGGAGCAACAAGGACGGCCAGTGCCAGCGCGACCCAGTCGAGGACTGAGGTGGTGCGGCGCGGGGTGTGTTCCCGCGGCGGAAGCGCGAATACGTGCGGCTGCTCCGCAGCGGACGGGTGCAGTAGCGAATACTCGTGCACATCGTCGAGCGCCGCCTGCGCCGTCGCGTCCACCAGGTCGGGGGTCAGCACGGGTTGACGAGGCGGATCGAGGAGGGCGAACAGTTCGCTGTCAGGGGCGGAGTCCCCGGCGTACGGATCATCGGCAGGGGGGTTTGCCGGGACAACGGCGAGGGATTCCCCCGCGGGCCGTTCCCCATCCTGTGGCGAGGCCAGGTTGGTCGTGGGCGCCTGTGGCTCAGCCCACAGAGCCCGGCTCAGGAGGGAGCCATCGGAGATCGACGGCCGGGCCGGCGCGGCGCGAGGCGCCGTTGTCCACCGCGGGGCCGCGGGCGCATCCTCGTCGGAGTCCGTCGCCGCGAGCAGTCGATCGAAGTCCGTCAGTGGTGGTGCTTCGTCACTGTCCCCCACGGTTACCTCCTAGATATGGCGCCAGCGTAGCTGTTCCAGATCACGGGAATGTTACGGATCCTCAGGCGATCGTGATGCCAGCCAGCGTCTTTTTGCCCCGTCGCAACACAGCGAACTTGTTATGAAGCAGGTTGCTGCCAACAACGATGGTGTCGTCGGTCACCTTGAGGTTATTGAGATACACCCCACCCTGGCCGACGGCTCGCCGGGCCTCCCCCAGCGATGCCACCAATCCAGTGTCGACGAGTGCCTGCAGAACGCCGGTGTCCGCAGGAATCGTTGCTTGCGGCAGTGCTTCGATTGCGCTGGCGAGTGTGCTGGCGTCAAGCGCCGCGAGGTCGCCCTGGCCAAACAGCGCCTCCGCGGCGGCGATGGCGTCGTTGGTCGCCGCCTCGCCATGAACGAGGCTGGTCACCGCGAACGCCAGCGTGCGCTGTCCCTCCCGGCGGAACGGTTCCTCCGCCACAACGGTGGCGATGCGCTCGATCTCGGTTCGAGGCAGGAAAGTGAACACCTTGAGGCGGTCGACCACGTCGGCGTCGTCAGTGTTGAGCCAGAACTGGTACATCGCGTACGGACTGGTCAGCGCGGCATCCAGCCAAATGGCATTGCCTTCGCTTTTGCCAAACTTGCGACCGTCCGAGTTCGTGATGAGCGGCGTACCGATCGCGTGCACCGACGTACCCAGTGAGCGTTTGACAAGGTCGACGCCACTCGTCAGGTTGCCCCACTGGTCCGATCCACCCGTCTGCAGGACACATCCGTAATCGGTAAACAGCTGGCGGTAGTCCAGGCCCTGCAGGATCTGGTAGCTGAATTCCGTGTAGCTGATGCCCTCATCGGAATTGAGACGGGTGCTGACGGCGTCCTTTTTCAGCATGGTTCCGACCCGGAAGTACTTGCCAATGTCGCGCAGGAAGTCGATGGCCGAGAGCGGGGCTGTCCAGTCCAGGTTGTTGACGAGGCGCGCGGCATTGTCACCCTCGAAGCTGAGGAACTTCGACACCTGCGCCTGTAGGTAACCCACCCACTCGGCGACAACCTCCGGTGTATTGAGCGTCCGTTCCGCCGTGGGCCGTGGGTCACCGATCAGTCCGGTGGACCCGCCCACGAGGCCGAGCGGTTTGTGCCCGGCCAGCTGGAGCCGGCGCATAAGCAGCAACTGGACCAGGTTGCCCAGGTGGAGGCTCGCTGCCGTGGGGTCAAAGCCGCAGTAGTAGGTGATGGGATCTCCCGCAAGGAGCGCACGCAACTCATCCTCGTTGGTCGATACGTGAATCAATCCGCGCCACGTCAGCTCATCCCACAGATCCGGGAAGGACGGGTCGTTTGACTGGCGGGCAAGAAGTTCGGCTGCAGGCTCTGACACGAGGTACAGGTTATCCGACGCCTCCCCCTCCCCTATTCACGTGAGTCGTAGACGCCGACGGTGTTGCCCTCGCTGTCGCGGAAATAGGCGTACCGACTGTTCTCGGTGAGATCCTCGATGGGGCCAACCTGCTCGCCGCCATGGGCGATGACCTCGGCGAGGGTGTCCTCGAGGTTATCGACCGTGATCACCACGGTCGGGTGGCTGAGCCCGGCGCGCTTGTGGATGTCTCCACCAATGCCGCCGTCTGGGGGGTTGATCATCACGTTGTCGGGATCCCACGCCTCGAACGTGAAGCCGAATACCTCACCGTAAAAAGCCTGCGCCCGCGCGACGTCGTCGGCCGGGATTTCGAAGTGCTCTACTTTTGCCATGTTCCAGCATCGCGTGCGCACGCCGTATCGATCAAGCCCCAGGCCGCGAGGCCCGCGGCCCGCGGTGCGCGGTCAGCCGAGCGGGTCGAGAATGGGAGCGCGCTTCTTCGGAACCGAACGCTTGTATGGCGACACCGTCGGGTCGCCCGGAATCCAGAATCTCCACGGAAAATCGACAGTTCCGCCGGCGCCCGACACTCCCGTGCGAGGACCCTGGGCGAAGGGCGAGACGGCGTCAGCGAGATCCAGACGAACCCGACCTGACGCCAGGTCGTCCCCATCGTCGGCGAGCAGGATGCCGAGGCTGGTGACCAGGCGGGCCGGACCACGGGCCAGCTCCGCGAAGTTCTTAGCCGTGGGGCGACGTTCCTCCGCGATGGGGATACCCCGGACTACCTCACCGGCGCGGATCAGAACCGCGGTCGCGACGCCGGACGGAGAACACACCACATTGGCGCAGACGTGCATGCCGTACGTGAAGTACGTGTACAAGTGGCCGGGCTCGCCGAACATGGTTGCATTGCGTTTGGTCTTCCCACGAAACGAGTGTGACCCGGGGTCGTCAGCGCCAAGGTAGGCCTCGACTTCTGTTATCCGCACCGAGACGTCTCCACACGTCAGCAGCGCACCCAGCAGAAGCGGCGCGACCTCCAGCGACGGTCGCTCAAGCAGCGTTCGATCGAACACAACTCACCATCCGGGGTTAGAAGAACGACTGGCCGCTGACGATAACGACGACGACAGCAAAAATGAGCACCGCAGCGGCCGAACCAATCCAGATCCACATCGTGGAGTTCTTCATGGGCGGCCGCTTGCGCTGCGGGTTGTCGTTGCGCAGGGTCACAGTGTTCTCCTCGGGTCGAGTTCCGCCGCGCGTGCGGTTAGCGCGGCGAGCTGCTCGACAACTCGCTCGGGGGCCGTGCCACCCACGCCGCTGCGGCTGGCCAGCGAGCCCGCCACCGTCAGCGCCTCGCGCACATCACCGGTGAGGTGGGGCGAGATCGCCGCGTAGTCCGCGTCGGTCGGCTCATCCAGTTCGAGGCCATTGATCTCGCAGAAGCGAACGAGGGCCCCACTGATTTCGTGAGCTTCACGGAAAGGCACATGCCGGCGAACCAACCAGTCCGCCACGTCGGTGGCGAGCGAGAAGCCCTGCGGCGCCAGCTCCGCCATCCGCTCGGTGTTAAATTTCAGCGTCGCAACCATGCCGGTGAAAGCGGGCAGCAGAACTTCGAGGGTCTCGACCGAATCGAAGACGGGCTCCTTGTCCTCCTGAAGGTCGCGGTTATACGCGAGCGGAAGTCCTTTGAGCGTCGTCAGAAGCCCGGTGAGATTGCCGACCAAACGCCCGGCCTTGCCCCGCGCCAGTTCCGCGATGTCCGGGTTTTTCTTCTGCGGCATGATCGACGATCCCGTGGAATACCCGTCGTGCAGCACCACAAAACCGAACTCGCGAGTTGCCCAGAGAATGATGTCCTCCGCAAAACGGGAGAGGTCGATACCGATCTGCGCTGTGATGTAAGCGAACTCGGCCACCACGTCCCGGCTCGCGGTCGCGTCGATGGAGTTGGGCATGGGCGCACCAAGCCCCAGCTCCGTCGCGATCAGCTCGGGGTCAAGTCCAAGCGCGCCGCCGGCCAGGGCGCCGGCGCCATACGGCGAGGCTGACGCTCGGACACGCCAGTCCCGCAGCCTCTCCAGGTCGCGCACCAGTGGCCAGGCGTGGGCAAGCAGGTGATGGGCCAGGAGCACCGGCTGAGCGGACTGCAGATGCGTGCGTCCGGGCATTGCTGCACCCTCGTGGGCTTCCGCCCGTGCCGCGATCGCGTCGACAAGCTGAAGGACGAAATGGCCGATGGATGCCGCGTGGTCCAGCAGATACATGCGTACCAGCGTGGCGATCTGGTCGTTGCGGCTGCGGCCCGCACGAAGCCGACCGCCCAGCTCGGCACCGGCAATGTCGATGAGGCCGCGCTCGAGCGCACCATGGACATCCTCGTCGGACTCCCGCGGAGCAAAGTCCCCGCTGGCCCAGTCCGCGAGGAGCTGGTCGAGCGCCGCGAGCATACGCTCCAGCTCGTCCTCCGACAGGTAGCCGGCGGCCGCAAGCGCACGAGCGTGCGCCCGCGACCCGGCGATGTCGTAGGAACCGAGCTGCCAGTCAAAGTGCGTTGACCGGCTCAGGCGAACCAGCTCGGGCGACGGACCATCAGCAAACCGGGCGCCCCAGAGGGAGCCCTCCGCGGTCGTGCCGCCCTGCCCACTCACGTGTTAGTTACTTCCCAGGTCGCGGCGTGCCGAAATCTTGCTCGGAAGCGACCAGATCTCGATGAAGCCCTTGGACAGCGACTGGTCGAAAGTGTCGCCGGTGTCGTAGGTGGCCAGGCTGAAGTCGTACAGGCTCTGCTCGCTCTTCTGGCCGGTCACAACCGCGCGACCGCCCTGAAGCTTGAGGCGGATGTCACCGGAAACGTACTTTTGCGTGTCGTCGATGAAGACATCAAGGCTGCGCTTGAGACCGGAGAACCACAGGCCGTCGTAGACGAGGTTGGACCATTCGGCCTCCACACCGCGCTTGTAGCGGTTCACGTCGCGCTCGAGCGTGAGTGACTCCAGTGCTTCGTGCGCGACGATCAGTGCTTCAGCGGCAGGGGCCTCGTATACCTCACGGCTCTTGATGCCCACGAGACGGTCCTCGACAACGTCGATGCGACCCACTCCGTGCTTGCCGGCGAGGATGTTGAGCTGCTCAACAGCCTGCAGGGGGGTAACGGAGACGCCGTTGATGGCGGTCGGGATTCCCGACGTGAAGGTGATGACGACCTCGTCGGCAGGCTTCAGCACGGACGGATCCATCGTGTACTCGTAGAGGTCCTCGATAGGAGCGTTCCACGGGTCTTCCAGGAAGCCGGTCTCGACAGCGCGGCCCCAGACGTTCTTGTCGATCGAGTAGGGGTTCTTTGCGCTCTGGCGAATCGGAAGGTTGTGCTCCTCCGCGTAAATGATCGCCTTATCGCGGGTCAGTGCGAGGTCACGCACGGGCGCGATGCTGGTGAGGTCTGGAGCGAGTGCCGCAACCGCAGCCTCGAAGCGCACCTGGTCATTGCCCTTGCCGGTGCAGCCGTGCGCGACAGAGTCGGCACCGAGTTCCTTGGCGACGCGGGCAAGGTGACGCGCGATGACCGGGCGGCTGAGAGCCGAGACCAACGGATAGCGCTTCTGGTACATCGCGTTCGCCTTGAGAGCGGGCATGAGGTAGTCAGCGGCAAATTCGTCCTTTGCATCGACGACGATCGACTCCACCGCGCCGCAGTCGAGCGCGCGCTGGCGGATGTCATCCATGTCCTCTCCGCCCTGACCAACGTCGACGGCAAGGGCAACAACCTCTTTGCCCGTTGCATCTTTCAGCCAACCGATACCAACAGAGGTGTCCAGTCCGCCGGAATAGGCGAGGACTACGCGCTCAGACATTTACGTGATTCTCCAACCAGAATTGATGAACCAATCCTAGCGGCGCAGCCGCGGTGCTCCTTTTCCGGCAGCACGGGAGGAGATCGTCGTGAGGAAGCGCTCGAGCGGACCCCGGCCGACCAGGAGAGTCCACACCGAGCATCCAACGAGCGCGACCAGCACAAACGTCAGGAACAGCCACGGGAACCCGCCGGCTGTTGCGTCCGGCCCGATCAGCGCAATTGCGAAGATATGGACGCTGTATGCCGTCAAAGCCATCGCTCCCACCGCCGCAACCGGGTAGAGCGGCCACCGCAACCGGCGGGGGACCAGCAGACTCACCCCCAGGATCAGCAGAGCAACACCGGTCGACCCAATGACCTCAAACGGGCTCCCAGAGTGTGGAGCTGTGGTCGCCAGCGGCGAGAAATCCGCGGCCGCGGAGTCGACGATGGGCGAATCGTCCCAGGCGAACGCCGCCGCGCTCGCTCCCCCGTCCTGCCCCGGTGACACACCAACCGCCTGTGCGGCGAACGTTCCGGCACCGTAGCCGATGACAGCCAACAGAACGCCGGCCGCGACGAGTCGCCATCGCACCCGCCCAGACGTGAGGTCGAGGCGACCTACGCCAATTCCAACGAGGACAAAAACTATCCAGATCATCGCCGGGTAGTGCCCACCAATAAGGAGGTCCCCGGCCGCCGATTCTCCGCCGACGGAGAAGAGGGGCTGCAGCAGCAGGTGCAAAACCGGAGACACGATCGCCAGCACACCGGCCAGCAGGAACAAACGGCGGGGTCGCCAGCGTAGGAACGGCAGCGCGAGCACAAACAGCACGGCATACACGGGCAGGATCACCGCAACCGCGGTGCCGAGAAATTCGAGCAGTCCGCCGAGGGCGAAGATAATCACCGCCCGGGTGAAGATCCGGATTCGCGCACGCAGCAAATCGGTGCCGCTCACCGGGCGGAAGCCTCCGGCGATAATGGCAATCGAAACGCCCGCGAGGACCGCAAACAGGATGGACGACCGACCGTTCACCACGTCGAGCCACGTCGCCGGCTGGGACCAGTCGAATGCTTCGGTGACGCCGACGTGCGCGCCGAACATCCCGAGCACCGCGAGACCGCGGGCCACGTCCACGCCGACGATGCGCGGCGGCTGACCGTACGCACGGATGCGCGTGGCGACCGCCCCGCGCCATCCCGCTGACACAACCGGGGAGATGTCAGCGGGTGCGTCGGTCATTGGCCCATTGTGCCCCGGCCGGGAACAGCCCGCCAACGGCACGTTAGCCTGCGCGCTCCAACAGCCAGACCATCAGCGCCTTCTGAGCGTGCAAGCGGTTCTCTGCCTCATCCCAGATGACGCTCTGCGCGCCGTCGATCACGTCGGCGGTCACTTCGTAGCCGCGATCGGCGGGAAGGCAGTGCAGGAACATGGCATCTGGCTTGGCGAGCGCCATCAGGTCGGAGTCGACGCGATAGGCACCGAACTTGGTGAGGCGTTCCGCTTTTTCGTCCTCCTTGCCCATGGACACCCAGGTGTCCGTCACGACGATGTCCACGCCGGCGACGGCCTCCACGGGATCGGTGTAGAGAGTGACGGAACCGCCGGTCTTCGCTGCGGCGATGTCCGCGTCGGCTACCACGGAGTCGTCCGGGGCATAGTCGATGGGGGAAGCGATGCGCACGTGCATTCCGGCGGTGGCCCCGGCGAGCAAATAGGACTGAGCCATGTTGCTCGCCCCGTCGCCGAGGAAGGTGACGGTGAGCCCAGCGAGCTCACCGCGGTGTTCGCGAATCGTCAGCAGGTCCGCGAGGAGTTGGCAGGGGTGGAACTCGTCGCTGAGCGCGTTGACAACGGGCACGGTCGTGCCGGCTGCCATTTCGATGAGGCCGCTCTGCGCGTAGGTACGCCAAACGATTGCCGCAACCTGGCGCTCGAGCACACGCGCGGTGTCGCTCGCGGTCTCCTTGCCACCCAGCTGGCTGTTCGCGGTCGAGATGATGAGCGGAACCCCGCCCAGATCCGCGATACCGACCGCGAAGCTCACCCGTGTGCGGGTGGATGACTTGTCGAAGATGACGGCGACAGTTTCGGGGCCGGCCAGCGGCCTGGTACCAAAACGGTCCTTCTTGAGCTCGATCGCCAGGTCGAGGATCTCGCTCTGCTCGGCCTGGGTCAGGTCGTCGTCGCGCAGGAAGTGTCGGGTCATGCTGCTGCCTCCAGGGCCTTGGTGAACTTTTCCGCGAACTCGGCCACGTGTGATTCGTTGATGATGAGCGGTGGGGCAATGCGGATGCTGGTGTCGTTGGCGGCGTTGACGATGAGTCCGAGCCCCATCGCCGCGGTCGCTACCCGGTGGGCAACGGGCTCGGTCAGTCCGACCCCGATGAGAAGCCCAGCCCCGCGGGTCTGTGCGACCAGGGGAGATCCGGAGTTTTCGACGGCCCGGCGGATCTCGCCACCGCGCAGGGCGGCGTTTTCCAGCAGTCCGGCGCTCTCGATTTCGCCGAGCACCGCATTGGAGACCGCAGTGGTGAGCGGATTGCCACCGAAGGTACTTCCGTGCTGGCCGGGGCCGAACAGGTCGGATGCGCCCGCGAAGGTGACGAGGGCACCGATCGGCACTCCCCCACCTATCCCCTTGGCAATTGCGATCGCGTCGGGCGCGTCCATGTCAATGCCCTGGAACGCAAACCAGTTGCCCGTGCGCCCGGCGCCGGTCTGGATCTCGTCCAGGATCAGCAGCACGCCGTGCTGACGGGTGAGCTCGCGCGCCCGCTTCAGGAACCCATCCGGAAGCGGGACAACGCCCGCCTCGCCCTTGATGGGCTCGACCACCAGTGCGGCCACCGTGTTGTCGATTGACGCCTCAAGCGCCTCGATCGTCGAGTCGATGTGCACGATTCCGGGAATCAGGGGCTCAAAGGCATCGCGGAGGGCCGGTTTGCCCGTCAGCGACAGCGAGCCCATGGTGCGTCCGTGGAAAGAATTGTGAAGCGCGATGATCTTCTTGCGCCCCTTGTTCAACCGAGCGAGCTTTACTGCCGCCTCGATTGCCTCGGCGCCGGAGTTGCCGAAGTACACGCGACCGGCGTCGCCCGCTCCCGTGATTCGGCGCAGGCGCTCGGCAAGCTCGATCTGTGGCGCCGTGGCGAAGTAGTTCGAGACGTGCACGAGGGTCGCCGCCTGAGCACTAATCGCTTCGACGAGAACCGGGTGCGCGTGGCCCAGAGAGTTGACGGCGATACCCGCGAGGAAGTCAAGGTATTTGTTGCCCTCCGAGTCCCACACGTGGGCGCCCTCACCGCGAACCAGCTGCGCAAGGGGCGCCGGGGCCGACCCCATCATTGCGGTGCGATAGCGATCGCGCCACTGGTCGGTCTGTTCAGTCTGGTCGTCGCTCATGCCGGTACTACCTCCGTGCCGATACCCGTCTGGGTGAATACTTCGAGAAGAATCGAGTGCGGGATGCGCCCGTCGATGATCGCCGCTTTTGCGACGCCGCCGGTGACAGCTTCCAGGCACGCCGTCATCTTGGGAATCATGCCCGACTCGAGCTGTGGCAGAAGATCCTGCAGCTCCGGAACCGGAAGGATCGATACCAGGGAGTCCCGGTTCGGCCAGTCCCGGTAGAGCCCGGCCACATCCGTGAGAATGACCAGTTTCGCCGCTCCGAGCGCTATCGCCAGGGACGCCGCCGCAGAATCGGCGTTGACATTCAGCGCCAGGCCATCGTGGTCCAGGTCCGGCGCAATCGACGACACCACCGGAATCAGTCCGGCATCGAGCTGCTCGAGCACAACGGCAGGGTCCACCGTCACCACGTCGCCCACCAGTCCCAGGTCAACGAGTTCCCCGTCGACCAGGGCGCCGCGGCGGCGCCCGCCAAACAGCCCGCGCGTCTCGCCGGACAATCCGCTGGCGAGCTCGCCGTGTTCGTTGATGAGCCCAACGAGTTCCCCGTTGACCTGCACCGACAGCACCTCGCGCACCACGTCGATCGCCTGCGGCGTGGTCACCCGGTAGCCACCGCGAAATTCGCTCGGGATGCCGCGGGCCGCCAGCTCGGCGGAAATCTGGGGTCCGCCGCCGTGCACAATGACGGGACGGATGCCGGCGTAGTGCAGGTACACCATGTCTTCGGCGAATGCGCGCTTCAACTCGTCGTCAACCATGGCGTTTCCACCGAACTTGACCACGATGATCTGCCCGGCAAAACGCTTCAGCCAGGGCAGGGACTCGATGAGCACCCCGGCCTTGGCTGCTGCTTCCGCCGCGGTGACCGTTCCGCCCGGCTGCTCATCGTCGATGTCGCTCACGAGCTGTACGCGCTGTTCTCGTGCACGTAATCGTGCGTCAGGTCGTTGGTCCAGATGGTGGCACGGCGCTCGCCCGCCTTGAGGTCGATCAGAACCGACACGGCGCGCGGCGTCAGGTCAACGAGGTCGCGGGATTCGCCCGGCTCCCCCGAAATACAGACCCGCACCCCGTTGATTGAGA
>Ga0247729_10000918_pt1 | contig 11155 bp, 12 predicted proteins | sample UWRJL133311R2_FD_180958 | JGI IMG/M metagenome (GOLD analysis project Ga0247729, IMG submission 180958) | Plant litter microbial communities from Arlington Agricultural Research Station in Wisconsin, United States - UWRJ-L133-311R-2 | ecosystem: Environmental > Terrestrial > Plant litter >... | reverse complement strand
CGCTGCGGTTGGATTCCTGGATCACGATCGGATGGCGCTGCTTGTAGTCGTTCGGAACGCTGGCCGTGGTGATGTCGCGGTCGGTGGTGGTCTTGCAGCCGCCGAGCGAAATCGAGGCGAGCGAAATGCCGACGAGCGCCGCCGCAAGGCGGGCGCGCCGGTGGAATCTGGCGGGGTGTGTGCTGGTCATGATGTCCGCCTCAGTCCGTGATAAAGCCGTAGGTGCCGCGATAGTTCTTGCCGGCATTCTTGCCGTTCTCCGGCCGCCCGGGGGCGCCGTAGATGCGGTTGATGGAGCCCAGCAGGTCGGCCTGCGGATCGGATGCTTCGGCGAAGCCGTCATCCGGACGCGACAGGTCCTTCTGCGCCACCGCGCGCACGATATACGGCGTCACCAGCACCATCAGTTCGCTGTTGCGGTTGACGTAGTCGCGGCTGCGGAACAGCGAGCCGAGCACCGGCAGCGTCGACAGGCCGGGCAGGCCGTTGATCGCCTGCTTGGTCTGTTCCTGGATCAGGCCGGCCATCGCCATCGAGCCGCCCGAGGGAATTTCCAGAGTGGTCTCGGCGCGCCGGGTCTTGATCGAGGGCACCGTCAGCGAGTTGGTGGTGGTGGCGCTCGACGCCTGCGAGATGGTCAGCGCGTTGTCGTTGGACAGTTCCGACACTTCGGTCATCACGCGCAGGCTGATGCGGCCTTCGCTCATCACGACGGGCGTGAAGTTGAGCGAGATGCCGAATTTCTTGAAGCTGATCTGCGTGGTGCAGACCCGGGTGACCGGGTCGCAGGAATAGCCGGCGGGAATCGGGAATTCGCCGCCTGCCAGGAATGTCGCGGATTCGCCGGAGATCGCCGTCAGGTTAGGCTCCGCGAGGGTGCGCACCACGCCGGCGCTTTCCATGGCGCGCAGCGTCGCGGTCACCGACGGCGTCGAGCCGAACGAACCGGAGATGGCGTTGCCGCCCACCAGGTTGCGGCCATAGGCCGTGAACGGGTTGGACTGGTTGAAGTTCACCACGGCGGTGCCGTAGTTCATGGTCGCCGACAGGTCGACGCCCATCTGCTTGACGATGTCACGCTGCACTTCGGCCACGGTGACCTTGAGCATCACCTGGTCGCGGCCGCGCACTGCGATGGAGTTGACCACCTTGTCGGCGCCGCCGGTGAGCCTCGCTGCGATATCGCCGGCCTGCTGCGCCTCGATCGGGCTCGACACCGAGCCCGACAGCACGACGCCTTCGCCGAGGCCCTCGATGCGGATGTCGGCATTGGGCAGCGTCTGCTTCAGCGCGGCGCGAACGCCGTTGAGGTCGCGCGTTACGGCAATGTCATAGGCGGCGATCTGCTGGCCGGAGGCATCGAAGAACACGATATTGGTCTGGCCGACGGTGGCGCCGATGATGTAGGCGCGCTGTGCCGAGCGCACCACGGCGTTGGCGATCTTCGGATCGGCCACCAGCACGTCTTTGACGTCGCGCGGCAGGTCGATGACGATGGATTTGCCAATGCCGAGCGCCAAGAAGCGCGCGCCCATCGCGCCTTCGCCGGAGACCGGCGCCATCGCACGGTCGGCCGCCAGCACCGGCGCCAGCGCCGGATTGAGCACCAGCGCGGCCACGGCGGTGAACGACATCGCGCGGACCATCAGGGCCCGCATCGATCCGCTGGGGGTGGTGCGTCTCATTGCCTGCGTCCTCATGGTGTCTTCTGCGTGGTTGTCGTCGTCGGGACGCCGTAGCGAACCACGTTGATGCTGTCGCGCTTGTCGCTGCCGCCGGCGCGGGTTTCGTCGGTCCGCTTGGCTTCGGGCGCGTTGATGTCGACCAGCGCGCGCAGCGCCAGCGACAGCGTGCCGCTCTGCCGCGCCCGCGCAAGCATCTCGGCCTGCTCAGGCTTCAGCTCCAGGGTCGCGGTCTTGCCGACCACCGAGTTCTGGCCGTCCTTTTCCTTCGGCGCCTGGTCGATGGCCAGCACGCGGATGTTGCTCAGGATGATCTCGGAATTGACCACGTCGTTGGAGGCGCCGCGGTCGGGATTCTTGTCGCGCTTCGACAGGATGACGTCGACGCGGTCGTTCGGCAGGATGAAGCCGCCGGCGCCGGTCTCCGGCGAGATTTCGGTGGAGACCGCGCGCATGCCGGTGGGCAGCACGGCGGCCATGAAGCCGGTGTTGTTGGTGCGCACCAGCTTGGGTTCGCGGATCGGCTCGCCGGCGACGAAAGGCGAGCGCGCCATGGCGCCGGCAATCTGGGTCGGGGCATCCGGACGGTCGCTGCGACGGATCACGCTGGAACTGGCGGCGGAGGCCGGCCACGACTGCCACTGCACGTCGCCTTCGGCGAGCGACTGGCCGAGCGCGATGTCGGACTTGGCGACGAGGACGTCCATGGTCGGGAGCTGCACCACCGGCGCGGCCGGCGGCGGCGCCTGGTCAGAGCTGCTCGCCAGGTACAGCGCAATGCTGCCGGCGCCGACAGCAATGGCCAGAACCACAATGCGTGCGGTATTCATACGCTTCACTTTCCACATTACGATGCGACGCGTGCGCCGCCGTAAGGGGGAGTTGACCAGCTATTCGTCAAAGCATGGTTAATGAGCGGTATCTAAATCGCCGCAAGCGGCGCGGGGGCGGTACTCAGTGCAGCGCCAGCCGGGTCAGGTCGACGGCCTTGATCCACTCGGTTTCCGGATAGACCATCAGCGCGCCGAGCGCGAGCGCGATGCCGTAGGGGATTCCGGTCTCCTTGTGGTGCAGCTTGAGCAGCCAGGCCTGGCTGCCGAGCGCGACCGGCAGCGGCCATTGCCGGAACTGGAGCAGCAACAAGGTCAGCGCGCCGCCGAACAGCGAGGCGTAGATCAGGTAGTCCATCAGGTGGCCGAAGCCGAACCACAGCCCGGTGGCGGCCGCCAGCTTGGCGTCGCCGCCGCCGACCCAGCCCAGCGCGAAGCAGGTGAAGGACACCGCCAGCACGGCCGCGCCGGCGCCGAGATGCGACAGCAGGCCGTCCTGCCCCATGCCGCCGAACAGGGCGAGCACGACGAAGCCCGCCACCAGCAGCAGCGAGACGCGATTTGAGATCGTCATGGTGAAAAGGTCGCTGGCCGCGGCGAATGCCATCAGGGCCGGAAACAGCATCAGGCGTGTCAGATCGAGGATCATGGCGTTCAGGCCCGTTGCGGCGACGGCGGCGAATCTAGCCTGCAGGAATGAACAATCGGAAAACGGCGGCCGTCTACAGGACGTTGGCGATCTGGACGGCGAGCACGATCAGCGCCAGCGCGAGCGCCATGCAGATCAGGGTGGCCGGCTCGCGGGCCAGCGCGGGCGCGGCGGCGTGCGGGCGCGCGAGAAGGGCGCGGAAAGGGGTGGCTGGCTTCATCCCGAGGTGACCCTGTTCGGAAATAGAGCGACAAAAAAGGCCCCGGCATGCCGGAGCCTTCGATGCATCAGACGAGTCGCTTACTTCAGCGAGGTGTTGATCGCGCTGAACGAGGTATTCAGCTTGCCGCCGATGCCGTTCACGGCAGCGATGATCACCAGCGAGATGCCGGCCGCAATGAGGCCGTATTCGATGGCGGTGGCGCCGGACTCATCTTTGACGAAACGCGCAACGAGATTCTTCATAATACAAAACTCCATGTGTACACGTGGCTGTCGAACTACGGTTTGGTCTGCCCGGCGTTCTCAGCACCGCGACCATGGGTGTACACTATGATCCGTGGATTGCAGTGCGGTTAATTCGATCAGTGAAAGTCGGTTGCATTTGTCTCTTGTTGAGCACGGTAAATGTCTACTTAAGAGCAATTGGAACAGGTTGGCTGCTGAGAGGTTAGCTCAGTTAGATTCGATTCATCGCTCGTTAAGTATGGCGCGGTAACTCTTGAGTTCCACCGATAAGAGGTTGCGCCATGTCGACTTTGCCCCTCGAATTTCTCCATATGTTCGGCGAAACCATCCTCAAGGTGATTCCCATCACCCTGATGCTGGCGCTGGTATTTTCGGTGCTGTCGTATTTTTGGGCATGCAATCCGGGCAAGCCGTGGTGGCGCAAGACGGAGCTGGTCACGGATATTTGTTACTGGTTCTTCGTGCCGCTGATCACCCGCGTGGTGCGCATCGGGCTGCTGGTGATCGGCGCCGCGGTGGTCTTCAATATCCACGACGCCGACGATCTGATTGCATTTTACGACAATGGTCACGGTCCGCTGTCGCAACTGCCGCTGTGGGTGCAGGCGATCATCTTTCTCGTCGTGTCGGACTTCCTGCTGTACTGGTTTCACCGCATGTATCACGGCGGCGGATTCTGGAAATATCACGCCATCCATCACTCCTCCGAGGAAGTGGAGTGGATTTCGGCGGCGCGCTTTCATCCGGTGAACCTGTTCCTGGGCACCGTTGCGGTGGACGTGGTGCTGCTGATGGCCGGCATCTCGCCGAACATCATGCTGTGGGTCGGGCCGTTTACGACTTTCCATTCGGCCTTCGTGCACGCCAATCTGAACTGGACGCTGGGCCCGTTCCGCTACGTGCTGGCGACGCCGGTGTTTCACCGCTGGCACCACACCTCGCTGGAGCGCGGCGGCAACACCAATTTCTCCGGCACGTTTCCGATCTGGGATATTCTGTTCGGCACTTTCCGCATGCCGGCCGGCGAACTCCCCGACAATTACGGCGTCGACGGCGAACCGCTGCCGACCGAGTTCGCGGGACAACTGGTCTATCCGTTCAAGCATTGATTGGTTCGCGCGCGAGTCGGATCACGAAGCGACGGCAGCGCGGAATCCCTCCCCCTTGTGGGGAGGGTCGACCGAACGAGACGATGCGCAGCATCGTTGAAGTGGAGGTCGGGGTGGGGGTGCCGCGGGCGACGGAGTTTGTGAGACCCCCACCCGACCGGGCTTCGCTACGCTTCGCCCGGCCACCCTCCCCACAAGGGGGAGGGATACGCAGAAGCCGCGCCACCTCGCGCCCGCCCGCTCTGCATTTCCTCTTCCTTCATCAATTAACGGCACATTTGCCATGTCGGGCGCCGGCACCGCTGCGTATCTGCTTTTGCCGGCTCTATCGTCCCGGAGTACAGGATGTCGCTTCAGTTGTTGCGTTCGCGCGTGTGCGCGGTTGTTTTGATCCGGTCGCTGGCGGCCGGAATGCTGCTCGTTCCCGGCGGCGGCTTCGCCGCGCCGGTCAATGACCTGATCGCCGTCAATGTCGATCAGGCCAAGCTCATCAAGTTTCCCGACAAGATCGCCACCATCGTGGTCGGCAATCCGCTGATCGCGGATGTCAGCCTGCAGCCGGGCGGCATCGTGGTGATCACCGGCAAGGGCTACGGCGCCACCAATGTCATCGCCATGGACCGCACCGGCGCGGTGTTGATGGACCGCATCATCCAGGTCGAAGGTCCGTCCGACAAGGTGGTGACGATCTATCGCGGCGTCGAGCGCGAATCCTACAGCTGCCAGCCGGTCTGCCAGCGCCGCGTGACGCTGGGCGACGGCGAGAATTACTTCAAGGCCACGATGGATCAGGCCGGCTCGCTGAGCACCACGGCCGCCGGCGCAGGCGCCAAGGGCAACAACTGAGCCGGAATAGCGGAGCAGGGGCCATTCCGCCCTTTGCTTCGCCACGATTAGAGATCATGGTGAAGCCGCGGTTAATGCGTCGGTGCAGTCTGTCTCGATCGGGCGAAACACTTCAACAATCTCTTTGAGGTAAGCATTTGGCGGTAGTTATCTCCCTGCCGCCAAGGGCCTGCTCATGCTGCTACCACTTATGTCCCGAGATGCGCCGGCCGCGCTGCTGCGCCGCTTCCGCCGCAGCCGCACCGCCTCCGCCGCGGTCGAGTTCGCCTTCATCGCACCGGTATTCTTCGCGCTGCTGTTCGCCCTGATCGAGACCGGCATGGTGTTCTTCGCCAGCCAGGTGCTGGAGACCGCGGTACAGGATACCAGCCGGACCTTCTACACCAGCAAGACCATCTCGCAATCGGACTACGAAACCGCGATCTGCAACCGCGTCAAGGTGCTGATGGACTGCAGCAAGGTGCGCACCGACGTGCAGACCTATGCCGCCGGAACGACCATCACGATCAAGGATCCGATCGAAGGCGGCGTGTTCGTGGATAACTTTGTGTGGAATCCGCCGGCGGCGACCGACACCACCAGCACCGTGGTGGCGCGCTCGTTCTACCAGTGGCCGCTGTTCGTGACACAGTTGGGCTACAACATCGCCAACATCAACCGCACCGACGCCAATGTCAGCAATCGCAAACGGCTGCTGGCGGCCACCGCCGCCTTGCGTCCGCAATGATGGCCGGGATCATGCAGATGTCCGTGGATTCGGAAGTGTGGCGCCGCAGGCTGCGATCGGCGATGCGGTTTCGGCGCGATGCCGGCGGCATGGCGGCGATCGAGTTCGCGATGATCCTGCCGCTGCTGGTGCTGATGTTCTTCGGCATGATCGATATCTCGATGGGCGTCGGCACCGACCGCAAGGTGACCATGGTCACGCAGACGATGGCCGACCTGACGTCGCGCTATGCTTCGGTCACCGAAACCGATTTCACCAACTTCTTTGCCATCGCCGATGCGATGATCACGCCCTACGACAAGGTGCCGCTGAAGACGACCATCAGCCAGATCTACATCGATCCGGCGGCCAAGACCGGCAAGGTGCAATGGAGCCGCGGCGAGGCGACGCTGACCGCGGGCAGCCCGATCGGGGTGCCGGCCGACCTGATCGTGAAGGATGCGTCGGGCGCGGTGTCCTCGAACCAGTATCTGATCCTCAGCCAGACCTCGTATCTGTACCAGCCGATCATTGGCTGGGTGGTGCCGAAGGCGGGCATCACGCTGACCGAATCCACCTACACCCGTCCGCGCCAGTCGACCTGCATCCCGATCTCGCCGGCCACCACCTGCACCACCAAGCTGACGCCGTAGGGTTTCCCGGACGCGACGCAGCACGCAGTGCTGCTTCGCAGATCCGGGATCCCGCCATCTTTCTCGCAGAAACCGGGGCCCCGGATCTGCGGCGCACCACGCCGCTGAAGCACGGCGCAGTGCACCGCGTCCGGGACAAGTTCGAGGCTCGTGGGGAGACTCGAGACTATCAAACTACAATCCACAGCAAAAAGGCCGCGCTTTGCAGCGCGGCCTTTTCGTTTGATGTAGCGAAATCGCGCAGCCGGTGGCGGCGGATTCCGGTTAGCCGGCGGCGCGCAGATTATCGGCCGAAGACTTGCCAGAGCGACGATCGGCGACGATTTCGTAGCTGATCTTCTGACCTTCACGCAGGGTGCCGAGACCGGCACGCTCGACGGCGCTGATGTGCACGAACACGTCGTTGCCGCCGTCATCCGGCTGAATGAAGCCGAAGCCCTTGGTCGCGTTAAACCACTTCACAGTTCCCATGCTCACGGGGGTAGTCCCTTCTCAAGAATATAGTAGTAGCCCGCGCTCCGGCGGACTGGTGATATCGAATTTTTGGAAGGGTCGTCAGTCTAGACCGGCTGCACCGGGGGATAGATAATGTCGTCCGGCCGAAAATCGATTGGTTCATATTAGGTGAAGATGCGAATCAAGACAATCCTGACGGGCAGGATTTTTTGATAGTGCACTAACAGTAGCCCGTACTACGCAAACCGCGCGCGACCCGGGGGCCGCGCGCGGTGTAGTTGTTGTGCAGTGCAAGCGGCGCTGCGGTGTCTCAGCGGCGGCGAAACTGGCCGCGCGGCGGAGCGCCACGCGGGGCGCCGCCACCGGGGCGTTCGTCCTTGTGACGGAAGATCAGCCGGCCCTTTTCGAGATCGTAGGGCGACATCTCGATCGTCACGCGATCGCCTGCCAGGGTCTTGATGCGGTTCTTTTTCATCTTGCCTGCGGTGTAGGCAACGATTTCATGTCCGGCATCCAGCTGCACGCGGTAGCGCGCATCGGGAAGGATTTCCGTCACCAGTCCTTCAAACTGGATCAGCTCTTCTTTGGCCATTCGTTAGCTCCAGATCGATCGACTTGTTAGCGCGGACGCTGGGTGCGGTTCGGGGTCGTGTTGGGTCGGCTTTCGCGATGCAGGAAGGCAACGCCCTGCATCCCTTCTTTAGTCGTAGAGCCGGCATTGGCGCCGGCGTGGGCGGCCGGACGTGCGGCCGGCTCATGCCGGGTATTTTCGTGTCGCGAATTATCGCGGTTCGGCTGCGGTGCGTTTCCGTTGCCGCCACCGGGGGGGCGACGACGGTTGCGCGCGTTCTGGCTCGGCGCGCCGTCATTGCCGCGGGGCTGCGACGGGCGTGCGTTGCGGTTGCCGCCACGATTCTGCGACGGCGGCGGACCGACGTCATTGCGGCCGGGGGTGCGACGGTCTTCCTTCGGCAGCGTGACGCGGATCAGCTTTTCGATATCGCGCAGATACGCCATTTCCTCGCCGGAGCAAAGCGAGATCGCGATGCCCTCGGCGCCGGCGCGCGCGGTGCGGCCGATGCGGTGGACATAGGTCTCGGGAATGTTCGGCAGGTCGAAGTTGACCACATGGGTGATGCCGTCGACGTCGATGCCGCGGGCGGCGATGTCGGTGGCCACCAGGGTCTTGATCTCGCCGGTGCGGAAGTTCGCCAGCGTACGCTCGCGATGATTCTGCGACTTGTTGCCGTGGATGGCATCGGCGCGGATGCCGGCGCGCTCGAGGCCCTTCACGACCTTGTCGGCGCCGTGCTTGGTGCGGGTAAAGATCAGCGCGCGGTTGACGTTCTCGGACTTCAGGATCTGCGCGAGAATGGCAGGCTTGGCGGAATGATCGACATGGATCACGCGCTGGGCGATGCGCTCCACGGTGGAGGCCACCGGGGTCACGGCGACGCGGGCCGGATCCTTCAGCATCGATTCGGCGAGCTCGGCGATGTCCTTGGGCATGGTGGCCGAGAAGAACAGGGTCTGGCGCTTGATCGGCAGCTTGGCGACGATTTTGCGGATGTCGTTGATGAAGCCCATGTCGAGCATGCGGTCGGCTTCGTCGAGCACCAGGAATTCGACGGCGCCGAGCTTGAGGCCGTTGCTCTGGACGAGGTCGATCAGCCGGCCGGGGGTGGCGACGAGCACGTCGACGCCCTGCATCAGCGAGCGCACCTGGCGGCCCATCGGGACGCCGCCGATGGCCAGCGCCGAGGTCAGCTGCATGTGGCGGCCGTAGGCGTTGAAGCTCTCGAGGATCTGGCCGGACAGTTCGCGGGTCGGGCTGAGCACCAGCACGCGGCAATGCTTGGGCTGCGAGCGGACGCGGTTCTCAAGCAGGCGGTGCAGGATCGGCAGCGCGAAGGACGCGGTCTTGCCGGTGCCGGTCTGGGCGATGCCGATCACGTCCTTGCCGGTGATGGCGATCGGGATGGTCTGCGCCTGGATCGGGGTGGGCGTGGTGTAGTTTTCTTCCTTAAGCGCACGGGTAATGGGATCGGCGAGGCCGAATTCCTGAAAGGTGGTCAAAAGATAGCTCTTTTCATAATGAAAGCATGCGCCCGGCCATCAGGCCAGGAGCGCGCGAGGGGTGTCTGGAGACACCCGCGTGTCTGGGGCGTCGTTTAGGTTGGCTGAAGGGGCAAGCCAGAAACCGTTGAACGGGATCAGTACACGCGGCTCGCATAGACCTGATGATTCTCAAGGTCGTGTGGGTCATATGGAACACGAACGCGGCGGTTTCAAGATGAATCGCCGGTGGCTTTCGCCCAGCGGCAAAATACCGCTGCACGAAATATAGCCAGATTGTCTTATTTGCACGTTTTGCAGGCGAAATGCTGCGTGCAGCGCCAAATTTTTCGCCCAAGAATTAGGCGGGTGATTTCGGGCCCGCCGGTAAAGTCGCCAAGCTGCGAGCAATCACAATACCTTAACGCCTCCGTGAGCACTGGCACACTTCTTGCGATTCCCTTAACGCGCCGGCCGTGGGGCCGTTCCGCCGTATTTTACGTCTGCGTCAGGGAGATGACCGCACATGACAACCAATTTGACTCACGCGATAGCCAAACCAATGACCCGGCGCAGCTGGATGGCGGCGACTGCGGGCCTGGTGATCGGCCTCTCGGCGTTCTCGTCGGCAAAAGCGGCCGATGACACCATCAAGGTCGGCGTGCTGCATTCGCTGTCCGGCACCATGGCGATCTCCGAGACCACGCTGAAGGACACCGTGCTGTTCATGATCGATGAGCAGAACAAGAAGGGCGGCGTGCTCGGCAAGAAGCTCGAGGCCGTGGTGGTCGATCCCGCCTCGAACTGGCCGCTGTTCGCCGAGAAGGCCCGCGAGCTGATCACCAAGGACAAGGTCGCCGTGGTGTTCGGCTGCTGGACCTCGGTGTCGCGCAAGTCGGTTCTCCCGGTGTTCAAGGAACTGAACTCGGTACTGTTCTATCCCGTGCAGTACGAAGGCGAAGAGTCCGAGCGCAACGTGTTCTACACCGGCGCCGCACCGAACCAGCAGGCGATCCCGGCGGTCGACTACCTGATGAAGGACGAGAAGGTGAAGCGCTGGGTGCTGGCCGGCACCGACTACGTCTATCCGCGCACCACCAACAAGGTGCTGGAAGCCTACTTGAAGTCGAAAGGCGTCAAGCAGGAAGACATCATGATCAACTACACCCCGTTCGGTCATTCGGACTGGCAGACCATCGTCGCCGACATCAAGAAGTTCGGCTCGGCGGGCAAGAAGACCGCGGTGGTCTCCACCATCAACGGCGACGCCAACGTGCCGTTCTACAAGGAGCTCGGCAACCAGGGCATCAAGGCCAAGGACATCCCGGTGGTGGCGTTCTCGGTGGGTGAGGAAGAACTCGCCGGCATCGACACCAAGCCGCTGCTCGGCCATCTCGCCGCCTGGAACTACTTCCAGTCGATCAAGGATCCCGAGAACGAGAAGTTCATCAAGTCCTGGCAGGCCTTCACCAAGAACCCGAAGCGCGTGACCAACGACCCGATGGAAGCCACCGTGATCGGCTTCAACATGTGGGTGAAGGCGGTCGAGAAGGCCAAGTCGGTGGAAGCCGACAAGGTCATCGACACCCTGCCGGGCATCGAAGCCAAGAACCTGACCGGCGGCACCTCCAAGATGCTGCCGAACCACCACATCACCAAGCCGGTGTTCATCGGCGAGATCAAGGGCAACGGCCAGTTCGA
>Ga0247729_10000917_pt1 | contig 11166 bp, 10 predicted proteins | sample UWRJL133311R2_FD_180958 | JGI IMG/M metagenome (GOLD analysis project Ga0247729, IMG submission 180958) | Plant litter microbial communities from Arlington Agricultural Research Station in Wisconsin, United States - UWRJ-L133-311R-2 | ecosystem: Environmental > Terrestrial > Plant litter >... | reverse complement strand
CTGCCCACTCTCGGAGTCATCCTCGGTTTCGTGCTCGCGTCGGCGATCGTCATCGCAATCGGCAGCTCAAGCGATGGTCTTTCAGACAGCCGCCCGTCGGGCGGCGCACGCCCGTCTCACCGAAAGGACACCCTCCATGATCCGACAGAATAGTGCAGCTCTTGTTTCTTCATCGGACCAGACAGTCCGAGTTGAACCGCACATCCTCTGCGCCGATCTGGTTCGCGTGTTCAGCACACGCGGTGTCGAGGTGCAGGCTCTGCAAGGGTTGAATCTGCGCGTGGAACCGGGCGAGCTCGTGGCCGTCGTCGGCGCATCCGGATCGGGCAAGTCGACTCTGCTCTCGATACTCTCCGGTCTGGATACGCCCACCGCGGGGTCTGCGCGCGTGGCCGGGCACGATCTGCTCACCATGAGCTCACGGGAAAGAGTCCAATTTCAGCGCCAAAGTGTGGGTTTCGTCTGGCAGCAGACCGCGAAGAACCTGCTCCCGTACCTCACGGCTGCCGAAAACATCGAGGCGATCATCGCCCTGGGCACGGCCGGCGGGGCGCGGTCGCGGCGTATGCGCAGCGGCGAGTTGGTGGAGCTGCTGAGCCTGGGTGACCTCGGTGACCGGCTCCCCGGACAGCTCTCCGGAGGCCAGCAGCAGCGTGTCGCTATCGCCGTCGCCATCGCGAACCGACCGCGGGTGCTCCTCGCCGACGAGCCGACGGGCGAACTCGACGCAGCGACGAGCGTCGAGGTGCTCGACGCGTTGCGGTCCGTGAACGAATCGAGCGGCGTGACCACATTGATCGTCACACACGATCCGGGGGTGTCTTCGCACGTAAGACGCACCATTCAGATCCGAGACGGGCGCACCTCCACCGAAGTGCTCCGAAGCACCCGTGTCGAGGATGACGGGTCGGAACATGCGGTGGCCGAGGAATTCGCCGTCCTCGACCGAGTTGGCCGATTACAACTGCCCGAAGATTTCACCGCCGAACTCGGGCTGCGCGACAGGGTGCGGCTATCGCTCGAACCCAACCATGTCGGAATCTGGCCGGGCGAATCGGCCGCCAACGCCTCTCCTCCCCGACGGCGCGGGCGCCATGCGGGCAACTCCGAAAAGGTCGATTGATGTTGAACCAGCCAATACTGCGAGCCGAGGGTGTCGGTCGCTCATTTATGACTCCCGCCGGAACAATACGTGCCTGCCACGACATCTCGCTCGACGTCTCACCCGGCCAGCTGGTCGTGGTGCGCGGACCATCGGGGGCCGGAAAGACGACGCTCCTGAACATGCTCGGAACACTTGATCGACCGACGAACGGCACGATCGAGATCGACGGCATCAATGTGTCGACCCTCGATTCCGATCGGGTCGCCCGCCTACGCCGGGAGCGGATCGGCTTCATCTTCCAAGGTTTCGGGCTGCTCGACGTTCTCACCGCGGCCGAGAACGTCGAAGTTCCCCTGCGACTGCGCCGCATCAGCCCGACCGAACGGGATGCCCGCGTACACGAGGCACTCGAGGCTGTTGGTCTCTCCGGTCACGCCGAACAGTTGCCCGACGAACTCTCGGGCGGGCAGCAGCAGCGTGTCGGCATTGCCCGCGCCCTCGTCGCCGACCCCGGCCTGCTCATCGCTGACGAGCCGACGGGACAACTCGACAGCCAGAATGCCCGCATAGTGATGGACCTCATCGTCGACCTCGTGCATATTCGGGGAGTCGCCGGCATTGTCGCGACGCATGACCCGGCCCTCGCCGAGCGCGCGGACCACGTGATCAACATCCGCGATGGCGCGACCATCACGGACAAAGAGATGAAGGCCCTTCTCTCGTCATGAGCCGCGTCTCGGTCAAATAGGGTGCGCGTTCCAATGTCGGAGCTTGTCCGGATTAGTAACGATCCATATGTCATGGATCTTGTCGACCACGATATTTGCGCTCAGCACACCAATCACCTGATCTCCGTGGCTAAAGATCAGGCCAGAATGGCCGTTGACGGACTGCTCTGTGACCGACATGTCGGGTGCCCCAGAGAACAATAGAAGCAGTAGCCGTGACGCGTCATCCCGACCGTGCGCCGGGGGGTGGGCGTCCCCCACATGACCTCCACTGTCCACGACCACGGTGATCCCTGAGTCGAGGGTAGCTGCCACAGCAGTTTGATCGGCGGCTTGGCAACCATTAAGCAGACGAAGGATGATGCGGCGATGATCACGCTCGGGAACCTGATCATTCTTGCGCTGCTTGATTTGTCGACGAGCCGAGTGCGTGAGCTCTCTTGTCTTCTGTGCGGAACGGCCCACAACCTCCGCGATTCCGACAAACGGAACCCCGAACACGTCGTGCAGAATGAACGCCACCCGTTCCTCGGGCGTAAGGGACTCAAGCACAACGAGCAGGAGCATATTTAAGGAATCGTCAAGAGACAGACGGTCTGCAGGGTGTGGACTCTCTCCCCCCAGCGTCTCCTCATTTTCATAGCCAACGTTAGGAAGAGGCTCGGGTAACCAAGTGCCCGCGTATTGATCGCGCTGTGTGCGCGAACGGAGACACTCGAAACATATACGGGCGAGAATCTCAGTCAGCTGGTCGCGACGCATGACGTCACCGACCAGTCTTGTGGCGTCTCGAAATTCGCTAGTCCACTGGAGCAGGGTAAGTTCGACCGCTCGCTCTGCATCAGACGTAGAACCGAGCATCCTGAACGCAATGTCGAGAAGACGCTCCCGTTCGGCGCCTCGCTTCCCCTGATGACCTTTGTCGCCGGCGTTGGTCGTCACGCGGATGCCGGCACAGTGCGAGTGAGCTTTGGAGGACTCATTATCCACATAACCTGGTCTATTCCATCGTCGCCCACCGTCATCGTGAGCGCGGTGGTAACAACGCCGTTCTCCGACAACGTCACCGCCTGCTGCCCGTTAAGCTCGACCCAATCGACTCTCTTACCGGTCCAAAAATGGCTCGAGAAAGCTGCGATGAACTGAGCCACGCGCTGCCGGCCAACTACAGGTATCCGAGCCGCCAGCTTCACCCCATTGCCGTCGGTGTAGCTCACGACGTCGGAAGCGAACAGCGCCTCCAACGCAGTGACGTCGCCCTGCTGGGCGGCCTGCAGGAACGCGCTAAGTAGACGACGCTGCTCCGTCGATTCGACAGCCACGCGCCGCTCGCCAGCGAGATGCTTGCGCGCACGACTCACTAGCTGACGAGTCGCGGGCTCCTTCAATTGCACGATCCGAGCGATCTGCGAGTATTCGTAATCGAACGCTTCACGAAGGATATAGGCAGCTCGCTCGGTCGGTGTGAGTTTCTCGAGCAGGAGCAGCATCGCGAAGCCGAGAGCCTCTCCCCGCTCAGCACCGAGCTCGGGGTCGTCTGCAGTGTTGACGGGTTCCGGAAGCCATGGACCGATGTAAGTCTCCCTCCGATGACGAGCGGACTGAAGCACATTGATCGACAACCGGGTAGTGACAGTAGCCAGGAACGCAGGCGGATCGAGCACCGCGCTGCGATCGCATGTCTGCCAACGCAACCAAACGTCTTGCACGATATCGTCGGCGTCTGAAGCGGTGCCAAGCATTCGGTAAGCAATGCCAAAAAGACGGCGACGGACGGTCGAAAAGACCTCTGCCGCAGTATCCAGATCGCGCCCCACGTCTCCGTTCTCGTCGGAACCGTCTGGGAACGATATCTCGTTCGTCACGGCAGAACCCTCCTTGATATAAGCAAGCGGACGAAAATACGTCCCGCGCGAGCTAAGACCACGCAGACTACAGATTTGTGACGTGGTGTCACAGATTGATTCTCAACCCGGTCATAGCTCACGAGACGCCGCCTATCGAGCAGCGCACAACGAGAGGTTAGCCATGAAAATCGTCGTCGTCGGAGGAACTGGCCTTATCGGAGCAAAGGTAGTCGAACGCCTTCAGGAATCAGGTCACGAAGTCAGCTCCGCCGCTCGCTCCACCGGGGTCAATTCCTACACCGGCGAAGGCCTTGCGGAAGTTCTTGATGGAGCGAGCACCGTGATCGACCTAACGAACTCCTCATACACCGATCAAGCCGGCGCGTTGGACTTCTTTTATGCGTCGACTCTCAACCTGCTCACGTACGGCCAAGCAGCGGGTGTAGAACACCACATTGCTTTGTCCGTCGTCGGCACCGATCGCCTGGCCCAAACTGAGCGGGGATATTTTTTCGCCAAGGACGCACAGGAAACCCTCATCCGCCGGTCATCCCTTCCATACTCCCTCGTGCACGCCACGCAGTTCTTTGAATTCGTCCGCAGCATTGCGGACACGGCTACCACTGGCCACCGAATACACCTCGCGCGCGCTTCGGTTCAGCCCATGGCCGGCGACGACGTCGCCACAGCTGTAACTCAGACCGCACTCGGCGCCCCTACGAACACAACCTTGGAGTTCGCAGGCCCAGAGGTCTTCTCCCTAGCCGACCTCGTACAACTCGAACTGCGCGCCCGTCGTGACCCACGCGAGATCGACGCTGACCCCTTAGCCCGATACTTCGGCAACACACTCACGGAAACAGAGCTTCTGCCCTCCCCCGACGCGTACCGCTTCGAAACGCGTTTTACAGATTGGCTTGCGCGAAGCACCGATACGCCGAAGACTATCGAGTCTGCATGACTCTGACGGTTCGCCGGGTCATCCTGTGGTTTCTATCAGCGCTCGCCACCGCCGTCGGGGGGTGGGCGATGCTCTTTCCGGTGAACTGGTACGAAACCTTCCCAGACGGTAATCCCACGACTGGTTTTGGCCAATGGATCATGATGGACGGCCCGTACAACGAACACCTGATCCGAGACGTCGGTGCACTTTATCTTGCCCTGGCCGGTTCTGGCATCGTCGCCGCCGTTTCGAGAAGCCTCACCGCGTCCCGATTAGTAGCCGTGGCCTGGATTGTCTTTTCGGCGCCGCACTTGATCTATCACCTCGAGCATTTGCATGGTTTCGACATGTTCGATGCGATCGGGGAATCAGTTTCCCTCAGCCTCACTCTTGTCCTTCCGATTCCCCTGCTATTTCCTATGCGGCGGGAACCAACGGCGAAGACAGAAAACACCCCGCTATGAAAATTGCTGTTGCAGGCGGAACCGGCGCGGTCGGTACCCATCTTGCTGACGTTGCCCGCAAACATGGTCACGATGTGACCGTATTGACCCGTTCGACTGGGTTCGATCTCACCGATCGTCGGGGGCTCGCTGCAAAACTCGCCGACGTCGACGTGGTCATCGACGTCACATCCATTTCAACGAGATCAGGAAAGAAATCTGAAAGATTCTTTGGCACGGTAACGACGAACCTGATATCTGCCGAACAGGAAGCGGGAGTCAGCCACCATATGGCCCTTTCTATTGTCGGAAGCGACCGGGCACCGTTCGGGTATTACGCGGGTAAACGAATCCAGGAGCGACTGGTTAGTTCCTCCGGTTCCTCCTGGACGATCCTGCGTACGACGCAATTCCACGAGTTCGCGCAACAGCTGTACAAGCAGGTCATGTTGGGTCCGATCAACCTCGTCCCAACTATGATTTCTCAACCCGTCGCCGCTCAAGAAGTCGCAATCCGCCTCGTCGCTCTCGCCGAAGCGGGACCGACGGGCCGAGCCACCGATCTGGCCGGGACTGAGGTTCACAGGATGGTCGACATGGTCAAGGCGTATGCACGTGCCACCGGGGGCCGGGGGCCAATTTGGGAGATTCCACTTCCAGGAAAATTCGGAGAAGCAATGCGAAAAGGAACCCTCACCGCAAGCCCCGCCGCTGACCTCGGCACACAAACGTACGGACAATGGATTGATCAACTGTCACATCGAACGAGTGAAGAGCCGTGAGGCTTCATCCACAGCACGGGATCACTTAACAAACATCAACGTCCGCCGGTGCATCGAGTCACGGCCAATTTGCGACCGGCAGAGTGAGTCATAAGACAGGTAGAGCGACTGCCTCAATGCAACCTGCAAGCTGTCTGGCTACCGGGTAGAAGCAAACTGCCTGCTTCTTGCATGGTCTCATCAATGCCATTCTGGTGTCATGGACATCGTGTCCAGCGAATCCCTAACAAATACCTCACCCCTCGGCGACTATCTCCGAGCTCGTCGAGCAGCGCTTCAGCCCTCCGACGTTGGATTTTCTGACCTGCCTGGACGACGGGTCGAGGGGCTGCGCCGAGATGAGGTGGCCCGCCTAGCAGGGATAAGTCAGGAGTACTACCTGCGCCTCGAGCAAGGGCGAGACCGACACCCGTCAGACCACATACTTCAGGCCCTCGCTCAGGCTCTGCGACTGAGCAACAACGCTGTCAAGTACATGCAGAGGCTCGTCGCAATCCAAACGGGGGGAGCTCGCTTCACCGATCCGAATAACGTCACCAGTGCAATCGACCGGAGCATGAAAGGACTGCTCGGTCAGTGGGCGCAGACTCCCGCCTACATTACCGACCGGAATCAAACAGTCGTCGCCTCCAACAGACTGTCGACTTCGTTGCTGCCGGGGATGTTGGAGCCCGGAATGAATCTCCCAGTCGTCGTGTTCGGGTCACGTTGGCGGTCGGTCGACCGCAACTGGGAAGAGACCGCACGAACTACCGCAGCCGAACTCCGCTTCAACAGTGACCCCGAGGACAAAGAACTCCAGCACATCGTCGGTTTGCTGTCGCTGCGTGATCCTGATTTTCGGCGGCTGTGGGCTCGCCACGAAGCACACCCGCAATACGTTGGCATGGCTATGCTCACGTTGCCAGGTTTCGGACAAGTCGACTTCACCCGCCAGGCACTGCTAGTGCCCGATCATAGGCGTCACGTCCTCACCGTTTTGCACGCCGAGCCCCACACTGTCGCCGCCGACGCAATCCGATCCCTGCGCGCCACACAGCCTGTCGAACATACTGAGGACAAGCGATAGTGTCGCTCGCTGCGCCCAACGCGTCGGCATCACTGTACTGCGTGTCCTCGGTGGGGGCACGCTCCTGGGGCCCCACGCGAGTAGCGTGCTCAGAGTGACAGTCGAAAAAATGAATCCTGATCGGCATTCTGAGGTGCTCCGTCTCATCAACACTTTTGAGACAAATCCAGCTTTTGTCTACGACCGTCACATGACCGTGCTTTTCGCTAATTCCCTCGCCAGCGTCGTCGCTCCGGGGTTTGCAGCTGGAAGCAATCTGGCACAATTTACCTTTCTACCCGACCTGATCGACGTGAAGGCAGACGACTGGTTCGCGAAGCGAGATCAAGTGGCAGGGGTACTAAGGGATCTTCTGAGCCGTCATTTCGAAGACAACGAATACCTGGACTTGGTGGGGCAGCTCGCGGCGGTCAGCCCAGACTTCGCGTCTGCCTGGGCGAGCCAGCCCGCCTCGCAGATATCGGGAGACTTTCTTTTCAGTCATGCGACGACGGGCGAATATCGACTCGAGTTCCATTTGTTCCCGCTGGGTGACGATCAGGGTGACACCCTCGCGGTCTGGAACGCGTTCGATCCGAACGCGTCGAACGCCCTCCGTGTTTTGTCCAAACTGTGAAAGAGGCTCAGCAGACCTAGACGTTTGAAACTGAGGGTGCGCTAAGACCAGCCGACGGTCAGAATTACCCGCAGACCACAGTACGCGAAGTGAATAATGCTCCGCGTTTCCTGTGCCCAGAGCTTACACTTGGCCTCATGCAGCCAGACGCGATTGCGGTCCTCGTTCGTGATCTGCGCATCGAGCGCGAACTTACTATCGAGGCCCTCTCTGAGCGGTCCGGAGTCAGCGTTCGGGGTATCAGCGACATAGAACGCGGCGTGACACTAGCGCCTCGCAGAGGGACACTGACCGCCCTAGCTGACGGTCTGGGTCTTCACGAGGAAGGGCGAGGGACTCTATTACTGGCCGCACGCCGCGCCCGAACCGTCGAGTCGACGCTTCCCGCGACTCTGAGACCTCTCCGTCTCAACGACTTCACCGGGCGGGTCTCCGAGCTCCAATCGCTCGAATCGTTCGTGCAGACGCCTGCAGCCGTCGTCGCGATTACCGGCCCGGGCGGATTCGGCAAGACCTCACTAGCTCTCGAGGGCGTGTCCCGATTCGCGCCCGCTGAAGGCGTCGCATTCGTCGACCTAGGTGGCAACGGTAGGCCCCCGCTTACACCGTTAGAAGTTGTGCAACTCGTGTTGCGACAGACCGACGAAGACCTGGCCGAACCACCAATCGGCCTGGACGAGGCTATAGCGCGTTGGAAATCCGTGGCAGCACTTCGCCATCCGACCGTTCTTCTCGACAATGCCACGAGCGAAGACCAGGTCCGCCCCTTGCTCGCTGCGGAGGAACGCGGCCCTTTGATTTTCACCTCCAGACGCACCCTTGCAGGCATCACTGCGACAGGGCGCATCGTTCTCGATTCCCTCCTGACTCTCAACAGTGTGGAACTGCTCGAGCGGATCATTCCCGTACAGCAACAAGACGGAAATTCGATAGCTGACCTAGCTGCTCTATGCCATGGCGTGCCTCTCGCCCTGAGAATTGCGGCGAATCGCGTCGCTAGCCGACCCGCCACAACTGTGGGCGACTACGTAGGTCGCATGCAGTCGGAAGCGCGTCGGCTGTCCTTCCTCGTCGCAGGTGACATGTCAGTCGAGGCGGTGTTCGCGTTGTCTTACGACGAATTAGATGACGTCTCGGCAAAAGTGTTCCGCGTTCTCTCGATCATCGACGGCGTCACCTTCGACGCGGCGATTGCGGGCGCCGCTGTTGGATTGTCCGAGCCCATAACTGAAGAACAACTAGAACATCTCGTTGACCTTGGGCTTTTAGAATCTCGGGGCGGTAATCGATACCGGCTTCATGATCTCTTGCGCGTCTTTGCGAGCACTCGTCTCCGTATGGTGAGTTCAGAAGACGAGATCAGCATCGAGCAAGACCGCTTGATGGGTTGGCTCATCACAACGATGGTCGACGTCGTCACCGACCCCGAAGCTCCGCGGGCTGGAAGTGGAGTGTCTGGCAATGTCGGTCGATTCGACCGCGTGAGGGCGCGAGCGTGGGTACTCGCCAACTCGGAGCATTGGTGGCCAGCCGTCCAACGAGCGTTCAGCGTCGCTGATCATGAGCGTGTCGTTGAGGTGGCCGGAGCGGTGGGCTGGAAGCTTGCGCTTTGGCCGGAATGGGGCCACTGGTACGAGCTCAGTGAACTTGCTCTCCGCTCATCCCAAGCGCTAGGAAGCCTTCCTGCAATTGCGTTTCAAGGCGGCGTTCTCGCGCAGCTCGCTATGACCGAACGGGGAGACCCGCTTCTGGCCCAGAAAATCGCGCGAGAAGCTCTGGTCATTGCGGAACGCGCTGCGGATCAATACGGGATTTCCCGCTCGAAATTCCTCATAGGTTGGGCCGGCGCCTACGGTGGGCAGATCGACGGAGTCATGGACAACCTCGAAGCTGCCATTGATGGTTACGCGACCGTGGGAGCGTACCCTGATATGCGGCAGGCTCAGGCGGTCTTGGGGATGCTCCACCGGCGGCTGGGACATACGGAACGAGCGATCGCAGACTTGTCGGCCGTACAGGCCGCACTGCCTCAAGAGATCAACCCCGAGACGGAGGCATATGCCGACTCTTTTGCCCGGGCGGTCACTCTGGAAGAGTTGGCGAACAGCTACGTCGAGTACGGGGACGCCGAGGCTGCGCTCGCAACTGCCGATGAGCTGATGCGCACGACCTTGTTGTATGACTTGGACTACATAACGGCCCGCGCTCACGTCGTGCACGCCCGAGCGCTGCTCGCGGCGGAGCGGCGAGATGAAGTGCTGGCCGAATTAGCAATCGTCGAATCATTGATTGCGCCATTTCCCAACATCGGTCATGGCGCAATGATCAGGGTTGAAGTAAGCGCCCTTCTCGAGGCTGCTCGGGGCGGCGGCATAGTTCCCGGCGGTATCGCCGACCTTAATGCGGCTCGTGAAGCGCGCGATGTTTGAGTGACCTTTATCGCGGCTACAACGCAAAAAACATGTCAAAAGTTGACGGTTCACAAACCCGACTGCACAAATTCTGAAGCGAGGCATCGACGCCAAGCCGAGGGATGCCTAGACATTGAGATCCGACTTTAAACCGTGGCAATTCCAGGCTGACACTACGCCCCGTGAATGGCGACTCCTGTCACAACGGACGGGTTTGTTTGGTCTGACCTGGTGTGACTGCCTGAGTTAGCCAGCGCGGTCTTCGGTCGGCCGAAGGTAAGAGCGGAATACCGGGTTTCAGGCGGTCTTCGGATTGCGCCAAGCAGACGCGGCTAGTCCCACCCGCCACCGATGCGGCGCCTTGGATATCCTCCAGGGCGCCGCGATCCTGCAGATTCGTGCTCGCGGAGCGAATGCGTCTTGTTCTGCCTGTGAGTGGTTGCCCTCCATCAGCACTGGCGTCTGTGGCGTGCAATTTCCATGCACTTTCAAGCCGCCTCTGTTCTGCATGCTCTCTGCCTGTGCATGGAACCGCGACGCCTGTGAACTAGGTGAAACACAAGGCGACATCTGAAGCGCAGCCATCTTCTGTATGGATTGCGAATAGTTGTCCACCACTCAAGGAGTAAGAGATGCCTACGACTATCACCGTTGTACTTGTTCACGGCGCTTTCGCTGAATCTTCCAGCTGGAACGGGGTGCTCTCCCGACTACTGCGGGGCGGGGTAGCTGCCATCGCGACTCCGAATCCACTGCGAAGTGTCACATCCGACGCCGACAACGTTCGTCGGGCCGTAGAGAACGTCGGCGGACCGGTCCTGCTAGTAGGTCACTCCTACGGCGGCGCGGTCATCACCGAGGCCGCAGTTGGTAGCGCCGTCGTGAAAGGCCTCGTTTACGTTTCGGCGTTCGCCCCGGAACACGGAGAGACATCGCTCGGCCTGACCGGCCAGTTCCCCGGCTCCACCCTCGGTGAGACCATCCGTCCGATTGCTTTGGCCGATGGCTCCAACGACCTCATCGTCGACCGCGAGCTGTTCCCCTCCCAGTTTGCGGGCGACGTGCCACTGGGTGACGCGAGAATTGCCGGCGCCACGCAACGTGCGGTGCGGGACTACGCGTTGGGTGAGCCGCAGCCTGCCGAAACGTCGGCATGGGAGACGCTGCCGTCGTGGTTCGTGTTCGGTTCTGGCGACAAGAACATCCCTGTTTCGGGGTTGCG
>Ga0247729_10000916_pt1 | contig 11174 bp, 9 predicted proteins | sample UWRJL133311R2_FD_180958 | JGI IMG/M metagenome (GOLD analysis project Ga0247729, IMG submission 180958) | Plant litter microbial communities from Arlington Agricultural Research Station in Wisconsin, United States - UWRJ-L133-311R-2 | ecosystem: Environmental > Terrestrial > Plant litter >... | reverse complement strand
ACCGAGCACTCGGTACCTTCCGGGAGCCCCGTGGCGATCGTGGTCGCGTTGCCGCCGGCGGTGACCGACCAGGTGTTCGAGGCGGGCGTGACGTCTGTTCCGTTGTACTCGCACGCGAACGTGCCGGTGTACTGCCGTCCGGTGTCGACGACGCTATCCGGATCGTCGACCACCTTTCGAACCGCGAGATCGCCGACAGAACGGTCGACCGAGTTTGTGACGGTGAACTCCGCCGGCGTCGCCGAACCGGTTACCGAAGCGGTCGAGGGAGACACCTTCGGCGTATTCCAACGGTAGGAGTCGTCGGAATCCGACGGAGCTGACGTGAGGGGGTTTTCCGTGACCCAGCAGGTCGCACCGATGGGCAGGTTCGCGATCACGACGGGAGCGCCGTCGACCGTGACCGACCAGGTTCCCGATGCGACGGTGGCGCTTCCACCGTCGCGGCAGGTGTACTGGCCCGTGTACACACGATCGCGGTCGACGGTGCCGTCAGGATCGTCGAGCTTCTTGTCGATCGAAATGGAGCCGGTCGTCGGAGCACAGCCCTCAGGCTGGCGGATCGAGTAGTTGTGGAGTTCCAAACCGGTCTGCGACCCACCACCGAAGGTGATGTCGCCGCCGCTGTAGATGCGTCCGTTGATGCTGGTCAGAAGGGCGAGCTCGCTACCGGTGCGGGGAACGAGGACAGATCCGAGCAGCTGATCGCCGTCTCCGAGCGTCACCGACGCAGACTGGGGGAAGTTCCAGACCAGGGACTGGGTGAAGCGGGAGAACGTCTGGCTGGTGGAACTCGACGGCACGATCGACTCGCCATTCAGTTCGAAGGTGTTCGCGCTCAGCACAGAGGTCGACCCTGTGACGTTCACGATCACGACAGCGGTATCGGGAATGTCCTCGAACACCATCGTCTTGGTCGCACCGAGCGATCCGAGCTCATCGCCGCGCACCGAGAACACCTGCACGTCTGACTCATCGTCACCGGTGAAGGTCACGTCGTGACCCGTGCTGACGACCTCGCCCGTGGGCTCGGTGGCTGCGGCATCCGCTGAGAGGGCCGAGTAGCGTGCGGGCGTGGACGGGTAGGGGGCGAGCGGCGCGAATTTCTTTTCGGTGATCGAGCCACCATTGGTGGAGATCGAGTCACGGGGCGAGACGGTGCCGCCGCTGGAGATGTTGCCGCCGACGCCGTGCGCGACCTCGAGGAACCCCGACGTGACGGTGACGTCGCCGCCGGTCACGAGCATGTCCGACCCGGCGGGGGGAGTAACCCCCGAGCCGCTGCCGACGACGCCGAGGTTGAAGTAGCCGCCTTGGAACGAGGCGTCGCCGCCGATCACATAGGTGCCCTCTCCTTCGGACGCACCGGCACCGACGGTGAAGTCGCCAGCGGCGTACACGCTGACATCGGAATCGGTGGTGGCGGTAGTCGACCCGGTGAGGTTGGGGAGTGGGGCATAACCCGGAACGCACTGCGGCACGGAGGCGGCGGTAGCGCTGGCGGGGGAGCTGACGGACGAGAGGTTGAGGGCTGGAGCGGCGGTGAACGCGAGCGCAAGCGTCGCTGTTCCGGCGCCGAGCGCGATGGCGCGCAAAAGTGATGAGGGGGACATCGGTCTTTTCGGGTAGAACCGGTACTCGATCCTGCGGCTGGGACTCGGGTAAGTACCAGCACGGGACGATCGTGGCGCGGGGGAACGCCGTCGACTATGCAGGGGACAAGGGCTAAACGACTTTAGTTTTTCTGCCAGCCCGAGTCAATTAGCTGGTGATTGCCCGAGCTTTGCCGAACAATCTGCGCAGAATCCGAAAACGTCGACGACGTGGTTCGGCTGGGTGAAGCCGTGCTCGGCAGCAACCTCGCGTGCCCAGGTCTCGACGGCATCCGCCTCGATCTCGACGGTGAGTCCGCAGTTCCGGCAGATCAGGTGGTGGTGGTGGCTGCCCGGTGTGCACGCGCGGTACAGGCTCTCGCCCTCCTGCTGCAGTGAATCAGCGTCGCCCTCGCCCGCGAGATCAGCGAGCGCCCGGTACACCGTAGCGAGGCCGATCGGCGATCCGGTCTCGCGCAGCATCGAGTGAAGCGACTGCGCGCTCACGAAACCCTCTGAGGTGCCGAGGGCTTCCCTCACGGCTTCGCGTTGCCAGGTATTGCGCTTCATGGTGCGATTCTACCGCTGGGCCTGGGCAGTCGCCCGGCCACGACCGAAGCTGCTGCGCGACCGGCGAGCGCCCACGATCCGGCACACGACATAGATGAGGAACGAGATCGTGGTGATGTACGGACTGATCGGAAGCGAGCCACCGAGGGCGAGCAGGATTCCGCCGACAGCCGAGACGAAGCCGAACAGCATGCTCAGAATCGGGACGACAACCGGAGAGGACGAGATGCGCAGGGCTGCCGCCGCGGGAGTGACCAACAACGCGAGCACGAGCAGCGAACCGATGATCTGCACCGACACCGCGACGGTGAGTCCGAGCAGGATCATGAAGCCGAGCGACAACGCGCGTGACGGCACTCCGCGGGCAGCGGCGACATCCGCGTCGAGGCTGTCGAAGGTGAGGGGGCGCCAGACCAGCAGCAACGCGACAAGGACCACGACCGAGAGGGTGATGAGCAGCCCCAGCTGCGGGATGTCGACCGAGATGATCTGCCCGGTGAGCAGGCCGAACTTGTTAGCGCTCCTGCCGGGATACAGGGCCAGGAACAGGATGCCGAGGCCGAGACCGAATGGCATCAGTACACCGATGATCGAGTTGCGATCGCGTGCTTTCGACCCGAGGACGCCGATGAGGATCGCGGCGATGAGCGACCCCGCGAGCGAACCGGCGACAACGTTCACTCCGAGGAGCAGTGCTCCTGCCGCCCCCGCGAACGAGAGCTCGCTGATGCCGTGCACGGCGAACGCCATGTCGCGCTGCATGACGAAGACACCGATGAGGCCGCCGACGATGCCGAGCACCGCCGCGGCGATGATCGAGTTCTGCACGAGGGCGAGCAGTTCGCCGTAGTTGGCGAAGTTGAACAGGCGATCGAGAAGGTCGTTCACTCCGTCGCCTCCTCGTGGTGCAGGTGATCGTGGTGTGCGTGGTCATCCGGCACGCCGGCGACGATCACTCGTCCCCGACTGCGGATGACGTCGACGGGAGTTCCGTAGAGTTCACTGAGCACTTCGGAGCGCAGCACTTCGTCGGGAGTGCCCTGGCGGAATTCCCCGCCGGCGAGGTACAGGATGCGATCGACGACGTCGAGCACCGGGTTGACATCGTGGGTGACGAAGACGACCGCGGTGTCGTGTTCCCGGCGGCGGCGGTCGATGAGTTCGGACACCCCACGCTGGTGCTGCAGGTCGAGGCTGAGCAGCGGTTCGTCGCAGAGGAGCAGTACAGGATCGCCGGCCAGGGCCTGTCCGACCCGGAGACGCTGCTGTTCACCACCCGAGAGAGTGCCGACCGGCTGGTCGCCGTAGCTCGTCGCGCCCACGTCGGCCAGCAGCTGGTCGACGCGCTCCCGATCCGCGCGACGGGAGAGTGGCGGCCCGAAACGGTGGCCGTTCACGCCGAGTTCGACCAGGTCGCGCCCCCGCAGCGGGGTTCCCGGCGGAACGAGCTTCTGCTGCGGGATGTACCCGACCCGGCGATCGCCGCGGCTGATCGGTCGACCCGCGAGCCGCACCGATCCGGAGTCGAGTTTCTGCTGGCCGAGGATGGTCTTCAGCAGGCTGGTCTTGCCCGAACCATTCGGCCCGAGCACCGCCAGGAACTCGCCGGGTTGCACCGTGAGGTCGAGGCCCGTCCAGAGCGTGCGGTCACCGAACCCCAGCGCCCCGTTCTCGAATTCGAGAACGGGGCTGGAAGCAACTGCGCCTCGAGAGGCTCCGTCTGTCACTGCTGAAGCGTCGTCTTCTACTTCAGGGTCGCGGAGATCGCGCTCAGGTTGTCGGTCATCCACGAGACATAGTCTGCGCCATCGGGCATTGTCTCGGTGAATTCGACCACCGGGATGCCGTTCGACTCCGCGGCCGAGCGCACCTGCTCGGTCTCCGCGCTGGCCGTCTGGCTGTTGTACGCGAGCAGCCCCACCGACGTTGACGAGAACAACGCGAGAGTCTGCTGCAGAACAGCGGGGGCGACATCCGTTCCCTCTTCGATTGCTTCGGAGAAGTCGTCAGGCGTCTTGTTGGTGAAGCCGGCCTCGGTCAGCAGGTACAGCGGAACGGGCTCGGTGATCGCGACGCCGAGACCCTCGGTCTGGGGGTGAAGCGCTTCGGCGGTCTCTTCGAGGATGGCGATCTTCGCGGCGAATGAGTCGTAGTTCGCTTCGTAGGTTGCCGCGTTGTCGGCGTCGAGCTCGGACAGCTGGTGGGTGATCTCTTCGGCGATGTGCCCGACGCCGTGGAAGCTGTACCAGACGTGCTCGTTGAAGCCCTCGATGTGGTCGTGGCCGTCTTGTTCGCCGTGGTCGTGGCCGGCTTCGCTTGCTGAGCCAGTGTCTTCGCTAGCTGAGCCTGTGGCTTCGCTTGCTGAGCCTGTCGAAGCACCGGCCTCGAGCAGGCCGGATGCCTCGCTGGCGTTCACCACGGGAACATCGGTCGACGACGCCTCGAGCAGGGTGTCGATGAAGGGGTCGTATCCGCCTCCGTTCTCGATCACGAGGTCGGCCTTGGACAGGGCCAGCTGGTCCTGGGCCGAAGCTTCGAAGCTGTGCGGGTCTTGTGCTGCGGTCGTGATGAGGCTGGTGACCGAGATCAGGTCACCCCCGATCGCCGAGGCGATGCTGCCATAGACATTGGTGGAGGCCACCACCGAGAGGGTGTTGTCATCGGAGGCTGCCGGAGTGCTGGAGCAACCGGTGAGGGCGAGGGCAGCGATCGAAGCGGATGCGACGAGGGCTGTGGTGGTGCGATTACGCATGAAGTGCTTTCTAAGGCGGTGTGGCCGCGCGGCGCGAGAATGCGACACGATAACCGTAATGAGATTCGTTATCGATAGTACGTCGCAATAAGGCCGGCGGCAAATCCGCCAACGCTGGTCGAGTAGCGTCTACCTACTCGACCAGCGATGGCCGAGGATGAATCAGTCGAGCAGCAGCGCCGGCTCTTCGAGAACGGATGCGACGTCCGCGATGAACCGGCTGACCACGTCGCCATCGACGACGCGGTGGTCGAAGCTGCCGCCGAGGGTGGTGACGAAACGGGGGCGGACCTCACCGTCGACAACCCACGGCTTCTGCTTGATCGTGCCGAGGGCGACGATGCCGACCTCACCGGGGTTGAGGATCGGGGTACCCGTGTCCATGCCGAACGAACCGAGGTTCGTCACGGTGATGGTTCCGCCCGCCATCTCGGCCGGCTGGGTCTTGCCGTCGCGAGCCGTGATGGTGAGCTGCTCGAGCGCGGTCGCGAGGTCGCGCAGCGACAGCTGCCCGGCGTCTTTCACATTCGGCACGACCAGTCCGCGCGGCGTTGCGGCAGCGATCCCGAGGTTCACGTAGTGGTGCACCGTGATCTCTTTGTCGGTCCAGGTGCTGTTGACCATCGGGTTGCGGCGCACCGCCCAGATGATCGCCTTTGCGGCGATGAGCAGGGGCGAGACGCGCACGCCGGCGAAGTCGGGCGAGTTCTTCAGTCGCTTGACGAATTCCATGGTGCGGGTCGCGTCGAGGTCGACGAAGACGCTCACGTGCGGCGCGGTGAAGGCGCTGCGGGTCATCGCCGTGGCGATCGCCTTGCGCACTCCCTTGACCGGGATGACCTCTTCGCGCTCGTCCGACCACTCCGGGGTCTGGATGTTACGGAAAACGCTGGCCTGCGAGGCCTGGCGGATGACGTCGTCACGGGTGATCTCTCCCGCAAGGCCGGTAGCGACCACGATCGCGAGGTCGACGCCGAGGTCTTTCGCCAGCTTGCGGATCGGGGGCTTGGCGATGATGGCGGATGCAGCCGCAGCCGGAACCGACGCCGGTCGCGCGGTCGGGAGCGGGGCCTGGATCTCGGCCGGGGGCGCACCCTCGGCTTTGCGGCGACGTGACGAGCCGTGGCCCTTGATTCCGTAACCGACGAGCACGGCGCCCGGCTTCTCATCCGGAACCGCTGCCGGAAGCTCGGCCGAAATACTGCTCGCGGTATCAGCGATAGCACCGAGGGCTTCTTCGTCGGTCTTCGGCGGTTCGACGCTCCCGGCGCCCGAACTCGACACCCGGATGATCGGGGTGCCGACCTCGACCGTCGAACCTTCTTCGACGAGCAACTCGGAAACCACGCCCTCGAACGGCGACGGCAGCTCGACGAGCGACTTGGCGGTCTCGATCTCGACGAGTACCTGGTTGATGCTGACCGTGTCGCCGGCCTTGACCTTCCAGCCGACGATCTCGGCCTCGGTCAAGCCTTCGCCGACGTCGGGGAGGGTGAACTCAGAGTTGGTCATAACGGTCTCTCTTGGCAGTGGTGAAGTCAGGCGTGGGGTGACCGGCCTTAGTAGGCGAGTGCCCGGTCGACGGCCTCGAGCACGCGGTCGGCGTCGGGAAGGTAGAGCGTTTCGAGCTTGGCCGGCGGGAACGGGGTGTCGAACCCCGTCACGCGCAGCACGGGGGCTTCGAGCGAGTAGAAGGCTTTTTCGGTGACAGTGGCCGCGATCTCCGACGAGACCGAGACGAACCCGGGGGCCTCGGAGGCGACGACGAGCCGACCGGTCTTCTGCACCGACGCGATGATGGGTCCGTAGTCGATGGGCGAGAGCGACCGCAGGTCGATGACCTCGATGCTCGTACCCTCTTCCGCGGCGATCTCCGCGGCCTGTAGCAGCACACTGACCATCGCGCCGTGGCCGACGAGGGTGACCTCGGTGCCTTCGCGCACGACCCGGCTGGTGTGCAGCGGCGTCGGGTTGCCCGACAGGTCGACGGCGCCCTTCGGCCAGTACCGGCTCTTCGGTTCGAAGAACATCACCGGGTCGTTGGCCGCAATGGCTTCCTGGATCATCCAGTAGGCGTCGTGCGGGGTGCTCGGGCTGACCAGGCGGAGTCCGGCCGTGTGCGCGAACAGCGCTTCCGGGCTCTCCTGGTGGTGCTCGACGGCCCCGATGTGCCCGCCGTACGGAACCCGCACGACGACAGGCATCTGCACCTGGCCCTCATGGCGGTTCGTGAGCTTGGCCAGCTGGGTCGTGATCTGGTCGAAGCCGGGGAAGATGAACCCGTCGAACTGGATCTCACACACCGGGCGGAAGCCGGCCATCGCGAGGCCGATGGCCGTGCCGATGATGCCGGACTCGGCGAGAGGCGTGTCCATGACCCGCTTAGCACCGAACTCGGCCTGAAGGCCCTCGGTCACGCGGAAGACTCCACCGAGTGGGCCGATGTCCTCGCCCATCAGCAGCACGGTGGGATCGTCGGCCATTGCCTTGCGCAGGCCGGCATTCAGGGCCTTGGCCATCGGCATGGTCTCGATACCGGCGGGCTCGGCCGCAGGCCCGGCATTCAGGGTAGTCGTGTCGGTCATGCGTCTGCTCCAAACGAGGCGTCGTACTCGGCGAGCCACTGCTTCTGCGCCGCGGTTACCGGATGCGGGTCGGAGTAGACGAAGTCGAACATCTTGTCGACGGAAGGCGTCTGCAGCTCGAGTGTGCGGCGGCGGATGTCGGCGGCGAGGTCCGCACCCTCGGCCGCGACGTCGGAGAAGAACGCGTCACCTTCACCGCGCGAACGCAGGTAGGTCTCGAACCGGGTGATCGGGTCGCGGCGGCTCCAGATCTCGACCTCGTCGTTGGTGCGGTACTTGGTCGGGTCGTCGGACGACGTGTGCGCGCCCATGCGGTAGGTGAGCGCCTCGATGAGGCGGGGTCCCTTTCCGCTGGAGATCTCCGCGAGGTTCGCTGCCGTGGCTGCGTAGCTCACGAGCACGTCGTTGCCGTCGATCTGGATGCCGGGAATACCGAATCCGCTCGAGCGCAGGTAGAGCGGGGTGCGCGACTGGGTCGAGACCGGAACCGAGATCGCCCAGTGGTTGTTCTGCAGGAAGAACAGCACCGGCGCCTGGTAGCTGGCGGCGAAGACGAACGCCTCGCTGACATCGCCCTGGCTGGTCGCGCCGTCTCCGAAGTAGGTGATGACCGCGGCATCCGTGCCAGCGTTGCCGGTTCCGCTCTCGCCCTTGAGGTTCATGCCCATGGCGTAGCCGGTGGCGTGCAGCGTGTGCGAGCCGATGACGAGCGTGTAGAGGTGGAAGTTGCCGCGTTCCTTGGGGTTCCAGCCGCCGTGGGTGGTGCCGCGCAACAGCTTCACGATGTCGAGCGGGTCGACGCCGCGGATGCGGGCGATGGCGTGTTCGCGGTAGGCGGGGAAGATGTGGTCCTGCGGGCGGGCGGCGAAACCGGATCCGACCTGGGCGGCCTCTTGCCCGAGGCTCGGCACCCACAGGCCGAGCTGGCCTTGGCGCTGCAGGTTGGTCGCTTCGTTGTCGAAGGCGCGGATGACCACCATGTGACGGTGGAATTCCCGCAGCTGGTCGTCGCTCAGCGCCTGTACATAGGGCAGGAACTCGGCCGAAGCGTCGCTTTCGACGAGGGCGCCCTGTTCATTGAGCAGTTGGACCGTCGCGTCGGTGTAAGACATTTGACTAATCTAACGTGCCCCTCGCACCCGGGGTTCGTAGCTTGCGCACAACCTCCGCGGATGCCTTTAGGAGTTTATCCACAGAGCCGGACTCCCCGACGGTCACTCGGAGGCCATCGTTGCCGAGCGCGCGAGCGACGATTCCGAACTCGGCGAACACTTCTGCGGCCTCCGCGGTCTGGTCACCGGTCGGCAGCCAGAGGAAGTTGCCGTGCGGCTTCGGCACGGTCCAGCCCTGGTCGATGAGCGCCTGCCAGACCTGGTCTCGCAATACCGCGATGCGTGAGACCCGCTCGAGCAGTTCGGCCTCGTGCTCGAGTGATGCGATGGCCCCCCGCTGGGCTGGTTCGGTCACCGAGAGCGGGATAGCGGACGACCGTGCGGCGTCCATGATGTATTCCGCGCCGACGGCGTAGCCGATGCGCAGGCCGGCCAGGCCGTAGGCCTTGGAGAAGGTGCGCGCCACGACGAGGTTGGGGTATTTTCCGAGCAGGGGGATGCCGCGCACGACCGAGTCGTCGGTGACGAACTCTATGTACGCCTCGTCGAGCAGCACGAGCACGTTCTCGGGAACCAGCGTCATGAAGTCTTCGAACTGGGTGGTTGTGACGACGGTGCCGGTCGGGTTGTTCGGGCTGCAGACGATGACGACGCGAGTGCGGTCGGTGATCGCCGCTGCCATCGCGGGAAGGTCGTGACCGTGGTCTGCGGTATTCGGAACCGTGACGCTCTTCGCACCGGCGACCTCGACGAGACCGGGGTAGGCCTCGAAGCTGCGCCAGGAGTAGATGACCTCGTCGCCGTGGCCGGCCGCAGCCGTGATCAGCTGTGAGATGACCGACACCGAGCCGGCTCCGACCTGGATCTGGTCGGGAGAGACGCCGTAGCGCTCGGCGAGCACGGTACGCAGTGCGGCGGCCGATGCATCCGGGTAGCGGTTGATGCTGCCGTGCTGGATTGCCTCGAGTACTGCGGGAAGCGGCTCGAACGGGTTCTCGTTGGAGGACAGCTTGAAGGCATCCGCGGCGGCAGGCTTTCCCTGCCGGTAGGGATTCATTGCTTCGATCTCGGGACGCAGGCGTACTCGGGGGTGGCTCACCCTCCCAGCCTAATTGCGGGCCAGGGGTACCCAGTGCATAGTTGGTGCCATGAAGAGATTCGTGGTTCGGGTAATCGTCAACGCCATCGCCCTCTGGCTGACAACGCTCATCGTCTCCGACGGGTTCCACGTTGTCCCCTACGGCGACCAGGGAACCGTCGAGACCGTGCTCACCTATCTGCTGGTCGCGGTGATCTTCGGATTGGTCAACGGCATCATCGGCAATTTCATCCGGATCGTGGCGTTCCCCGTCTACATCCTGACGCTCGGGCTCATCGCCCTCGTGGTCAATTCGCTCCTCCTGCTGCTCGTGGGGTGGATCTCCTCCCTGATCGGGTTCGGCCTGGTCGTCGACGGCTTCTGGTGGGGTGTTCTCGCAGCCATCGTGCTCGGTCTGATCAGCTGGGCACTCGGACTGTTTCTTCGTCCGATCGTGGGTAGCGAGAACCGTCGACGCTGATCGCACCGATCACGGTCGCACGCGCGCCGCGAGGTAGCTGACGCTCGTGACCGACGTGGCCCCGGCCGACATCCGTTCGATCTCACGTACCGCGGAGCGCACCTGGTCGCTTTCGGCCTGGTCGATCATCACCGCGGTGTCGCGGTAGTTGCTCCGCTCGTGTGCGGGCACCACGAATTCGTTGTCCATCGGGCGACCGTGGCCATAGACCTCGCGCTGCACGGTGACGGCGTCCGGGGCGAGATTGCTGCCGCCGAGCGCGGGCACCAGGTCGTCGGTGTGCTCGACGATCAGCGCCGGAAAGCTGTCGGGCAGCTCTATCTGGCCGCCAGGACCACCGAAGGTCACGAGGCCGGCGGTCTGGTAGTCGCCGGATGCGGCGAGCGCGCGGGCAACCAGGGCGCCTTGCGAGTAGCCGGTGAACACCACCTCGCTCGAGCTCGTGATTCCCGAATCGGCCATGGCAAGCTCGACCGCGCGCCGCGACCCCGGGTCGAGCCCGGCTACGCCCTGCAGGTTGCTCGTCATGTCGAACGGGGTCGTCGTCTCTCCGGCGCCCCAGCTGACCGTGCCAGCGATGAAGACCTCGTACCGGTCGGGTTTGCCGGGCACATGGATGGTGTCGATCCGCACCCGCGCTGAGCCGTCTTCGGACTCCGGCCCGGGGATCCGGTCGAGCCGGTTTGCGATGCCGCGCGGTGGCACCGTGCCAGCCGCGGGTATACCGGCGGTCGGCACCGGGGTGACCGCCACGTCTGTCTCTTTCAGCAGTCCGAACGGCGCGGCCCCGATTACGATCGCCGCCGCCGCGGTGTTCACCCCGGTCACGCCCGCTCCCTCGTCGCCGAGCGCCGCGACCAGCTCGGGCGGCAGCTGCACGAGCCCACCGAAGTAGTCGTCGGTGCTCATGACCAGCAACCGGATGAGCGCAATGGTCGCCGGGTTGTTCAGCTCGCTCCGGTGGTCGTTCATCCACGCGCCAACGACCCGGCGGACGCCGTCGA
>Ga0247729_10000915_pt1 | contig 11194 bp, 9 predicted proteins | sample UWRJL133311R2_FD_180958 | JGI IMG/M metagenome (GOLD analysis project Ga0247729, IMG submission 180958) | Plant litter microbial communities from Arlington Agricultural Research Station in Wisconsin, United States - UWRJ-L133-311R-2 | ecosystem: Environmental > Terrestrial > Plant litter >... | reverse complement strand
TGCGCCGCTGCAGCATCTCGACGGATCGCGATCGGGCGATGTCCGCGGCGCTGGCGCCCAGCGCAGGAGCGGGCGTGCCGATCAGGCGCTTGATCGGATCGAGCATGCCTGGCTGCGGGGTGAATTCCGGATCCTCGGTGAGCTTCAGCTTGTCGACCACGCGCTGCAGGATCGCCACCGACTGGATCAGCAGCGTCTGACTCTCGATCGTCGCGTCATCCGTCCCGAAATTGGACAGTACCGCCTGATTGGTCTCGACCACGTTGGCGCGGCGCGGATCGACCAGCACCGTGGAGGTCGCCGTATATAGAGTGCTGACGCTCGTGATATAGGCCAGCGCCAGCCCGACCAGCAGCAGCGGCAGCAGCAAGACCGCCGGCCAGCGGCGACGCAGGATGCGCGTCATCTCTCTGAGATCGACGGTCGGGTTCTTCCAGTCCTCGATGCCGTGAGCCGGCTCGTCGGATGCCCGGTAGGTTGGATCAGAACTGCGCTGTAACATTGAGCCCCACCTGATGCTTGTCGTAGCTGAAAATCGGAATGTCGCTGTCGCGGTCGGAGTAGCGGTGGAACACGGAAACCGAGGCGAACCGGTTCACGAGATATTTGATGCGCGCATCCGACGTGGTGACGCGATCGCTGCGAACCTGCCCGAAGAACCGGTCTTTCTCATACGTGCCGGTCAGCGACACGATGACATTGCGGCGGAATTCATAATCCAGCCCGATCTGCAAGGCGTTGGCCTGCACGCCGCTCGAACTGGTGGCGGAGGTCTCGGTGACGATCTGTTCGGCCTTGAAGTGGACATCGAGCAACTTGGTCGGCCGCCATGTCAGTTGCGCGCGGTAGGACGGGCCTTCGATGACGCCGATGGTCGGATCGGCAAATTCCTGCCGCGCGTAGCCGGCGCCGATTTCGCCGGTGATCAGGTGGCTTACCGCGAATGTGGCGCCTGACAGCGTGCGATAGCCCTGCGAGTCCAGCGATTGCGCCGGCGTGCCGCGAATGTTGCGCTGATTGGCTTCGACGCCGGCAAACCAGCCGAGCATCGGCGAGAAGGCGTAGTCGATCCGGCCGTGCAGCGCGTAGATCTGCCCGTCGCGGCCGTCCTGGTTGATGATGGTGCCGTCCTGCGCGCGCGTCGACTGGTAGTCGTATGAATCGACGCTGACGCCGGCCGACGCCACCAGCCGGTTGAATTCCTTGCGGACGCTGACGTCGCCCGAGAACAGATTGTACGGCGTCGGCGATATCGCATTGGCCGGCGAGCTCAGCGTGCCGACGCCTTCGTTGAGATGCGCGATCTGGAAGTTGGTGAGCACGGCGAGGTCATGCGAGATATCGTACCAGGCATTGCCTTTCAGGCTGGCATTGGTCTGGTTGAGGCTCGAATTCTCGTTATAGACCGTCGATTGCGTGTCCAGCTTGACGTCGATGCCGTGGCGCTCCCACAGCGTATGCGCGCGCAATGACGGCGCGATGACGGCGGCGAAGTCGGAGCGCTTGTCGGTATTCGATGCAAAGACATTGCTGTCATAGAACGTGCCCGACATCAGCTGCGGATTGAACATCCACGAGCCGTAGCGGATGCCGACGGGCTCGTAGCCGGGCTGCTGTCGCTGCTTCACCGGCAGGTCTTCGGGCTGCACTTCATCGCGCGCGTCGGGCGGCGTCAGGTCCGGCAGGATGTACGGCTCGAATACGTTCTGCGCATTCCAGGGAGCCGCCACAACTTCGAACGTCGAAGGGATCACCTGGGCGCCCGCCGGCGACGACAGGCCAAGCACAATGGCCGTGGAGCCTGTTGCAATCGCAAGCTTGCGCCGACGGCCCGGCGAGACTGCCGCACGAGTCGCGTCTTTGCGATCCGGCGCAGCTTCAGGGCATATCAACGCACGATTCATCCATCTTCCCTTGCGAGGAAGCGATCAAGTCGGTCTGATCGCCTCAAAACGTCACAGCACGGCCGTCAGGCGCGAACGCCTGCACCGAGTTTGATAATCAACGGGTTGTGGAAATTACGTTTTTAAGAACGAAGCAGCGTCGATGAGTATGCGTTCGTATGGAATGGCGCTTCTGCGCTGCAACATCATACACAACTCAAAGAGACGAGACTATGGCAAAGTTGCCTCGCGAACTTTGTTAGCGCTGAACGCGATATATTAGCTAGGAAACTCGCGCGCGGCGCGGCGCATGACAACAACGCCACCTAGAAGTAGCGTTCGGGGATGCGGATGTTATCGCCGGGAAACACGCGGATCGGTGCATCGAGCGGATACACTTCTTCCGTGACGCCGCCGGATCTGCGCAGAAACACCTTTCCCTCGTTGGCGCGATAGGTGAATCCGCCTGCGCTGGCGACTGCATCGAGAATGGTCATGCCGATGCGATACGGATACTCGCCGCTCTTCTTCACCTCGCCGAGGATGTAATAGGGACGGTACAGGGCAATCTCGATATTTACACGCGGGTCTCGCACGATGCCTTTCGACAGCGCCGCCACAATCGAGCGCTCGAGTTGCCCGGTGGTCATGCCCGACGCCTTGATGCGTCCCGCCAGCGGGATCGAGACGTAGCCGCTGGCGTCGACTTCGTACTCCCCGCTGATGTCGGCCTCGCCATACACCTTCAGGCGAATTCTCTCAGTGGGGCCAAGCGTGTAGGCGCCTTGTGCCGAACCGGAAGCGTGCTTGGTTTGCGCCACTGCGGCGGTGGGCGCTGCCGCGTTGCCGATAGCGATTGCCAGAAGAAGGCAGAGGCCCGCAGCAGCGCGGAAGGGTCGTTGCAACATCTTGAAGTCCTGCGCGGTGTGATCGACCTCGTGCGGCCGTCGGGATGAAGCAATAGTAGTCTGCCAAAAAAGGCAAAAGCATGTGACGACCTGACGCTGACTCGCATGCGCACTCACAGGATCAACAAGGTGTCTCCTTCTATGGCGATGCATGTCAAGACGCCAGATCGCCATGCCCCGGTATCGATATTGACGCGATTGCTGCGGATATCGGCATGCGGCACCGGCGTATGACCGTGCACGACGTACTTGACGTGGTCCTGCGTGGCGTTGAGAAATTCTTTGCGGATCCACAGCAGATCGCTCTCTTCCTGCAATTCGATCAGCACGTTAGGACGAATGCCGGCATGCACGAAAAGGAAATCGCCGCAGCAGAAGCTGTTGCGCAGGCATTGCAGAAAAACTTCGTGTGCGCGCGGGAAGTTGCTGATGAACTGCCGATGCACCGTTGATGCTGACTGATCCGCCGGCACCGAAGCTATTCCATAGGAAGCCAATGTCTGCCGCGCGCCGAGCGGCAGCCAGTCCGGCAAGGTCGCAGGATCGCGCAGAAAATTCTCGAGCATCGCTTCATGGTTACCGCGCAGGCAGATAGCGCTGTTTCTCACCATTCGAATTGCGAGCATATCGAGCACGCTGCTCGAATCCGGGCCACGATCGATATAATCGCCGAGATAGACTTCGATGGCGTGACGAACGGGCCGGCGTTGCAGGTCGTCGTCAATGCGCGCGATGATATCGGCCAGCAGGTCGGCGCGGCCGTGAATATCCCCGACGGCATAGATGCGCGTCTCGGCTGGGAGCGAAGCGCCGATCGGCTGCGGAATCATGGGAGCGACTGCTGCATTGCAGAGTGTCGACACGGATCGGCCGCATCGGTCAAGCGAGCGCAGTCGATATATCAGGAGAAGAAGATCAGCCGCGCGGCCACAATGATGGCGACCCAGGCAACGGCATTGCCGAGAATGACGCGCCTTCGCAATTTGCGACGGGAGATTTTTGTGTCGACGGTCGCTACGGGATGCAAGCGGCGAATGTCTGCCGTGGGCGCGCCGAATCGCGAATCCGGAATCGAGGGCTCGTCGAGCGCGGTCGTGCGGGTCGTGCTGAGTTTCGCGATCATGTGAACCGACGCTAAATGTCTGATTGAAATGGCAGAATACGATGGATCGTTTAGCGATTAATGAATTATCAGACGACAACTGAAGGCTTTCGCTTCACCTTGCTCGGGTTTTATATGAATTGCTACTGCATTTTTTTAGACTGAAGTGCTGTGCCGATTGCGCATGACTGCATCGCTCTGCGCGCAGCGTATTTAACGGGCACACCCGCTAACCCGCTCGCATTGCAAACTAATCTTCGCGTTGCAACAAAAATGTCATGTCGCGCTGCACACAATGCGGCGGCGTCATCGCTGTACCGCCGCATTTACCTCATCAACTTCGTTGTAGTGTCAGTTAAGAAAGATCGTTGCGCATTCCGTCTGTTATGAATTCGCACCAGTTTCCATCTGGAAACACAGGGTCTTTCTTCGCTTAAGAGCAGCCTCTCGGCGTTCTCCGGCTTCAGTAGAAAGCGAGCACCATGGTCTCGACAGTTTCGACAGCCCGGTTCAACCAGGACAACAGAACGACGCTTTGGGACAAGCGGCGGCATATTTCGGTGCGTCCGGTCGCTTTCGTCAACGGCTCGCTGCGGCGAACCAAGCGCCCGCTTGCGGTGGCGCGCTCCGGCCCGGCCAACTCTTTTGGCAAGCGTATGCTCGACGTGGCCGCCGCCGGCGCCGCGTTGCTGTTCTTCGCGCCGTTCTGGCTCGCGGTCGCCATTGCCATCAAGGTGTCATCGCCGGGTCCTGTGCTGTTTCATCAGGAGCGCTACGGCTACGGCAACCGCCTGTTCAGGATCTATAAGTTTCGTTCGATGCGCAGCGACAGCTGCGATGCCGGAGTCCGGCAGGCCGTGCAGGGCGATTCCCGGGTGACCCGCGTCGGGAAATTCCTGCGCATGACCAGCCTCGACGAGATTCCGCAGCTTCTCAATGTGTTGAAGGGTGACATGTCGCTGGTCGGCCCGCGTCCCCACGTGCCGGGCATGCTGGCCGCCGACGTCGCCTACGAAGATCTCGTGCCGTATTACTTCCAGCGCCATACCGCGCGGCCGGGAATCACCGGGCTTGCCCAGGTGAGCGGCTGCCGCGGCAGCACGGTCGAGGCCGAGCGTGCGATTTCCCGCATCGACTACGATCTCGAGTATATCGAGAACTGGTCGCTGGGCATGGATGTCATGATCCTGTTTCGCACCATTCGCCGCGAGTTTCTCTCCGGCAGCGCGTTCTGACGGGCGAGGCCGCGCTTCGCGGGTTGTCCGATATGCGAACCTTTCTTCCTCCGGCACGAACGAGCACTGAGATCCCGCCGCCCGCTGCAAAGCGGGCGCTGTGGGCGGTCATCTTCACGTTGCAACGAAGGCGCACACCATGAACGCAACCCAGCAGACCAAGAATTTCCTGAAGCAGGCCTTTCCGTCGATCTGGCTGCAATGGCATTTCGCCCAGCGGCCGAAGACCGCCGAGCGCGAACTGTCGTTTCTCGACAGGATCGTCCCGGCCGGTGCCGTCACAGTCGATGTCGGCGCCAATCGCGGCCTCTACACCCGCGAGCTGGCCAAGCTTTCGAAGCACGTCCTCGCTTTCGAGCCATCTCAGGAGATGGCCACGCTGCTTCGCCGCACCTCGGCCGCCAACGTGACCATCCACGAGATCGCTTTGTCCGACCGGAACGGCGATGCCGAGCTGTTCATCCCCCAGAGCGAGGATGGGTTGGTGCATGGCCTGGCGTCGCTGGAGCCGCAGATCAACGTGCCCGGCAAGCGTATCCTGTCGGCCCAGGTGCCGATGGCGCGGCTCGACTCGGTGGTCGAGCAGAACGTGGCTTTCGTGAAAATCGACGTCGAAGGCCATGAGCTGAACGTGCTGAACGGCACCACCGGCCTGATCGAGCGCTGCCAGCCGGTGTTTCTGGTGGAAGCCGAGGACCGCCATCGCGAGGACGCGACGCTGTCGGTGTTCGAGTTCTTCGCCGACAAGGGCTACCGCGGTTACTTTCTCAAGGATGATGTCGCCCACCCGGTGGAGCAGTTCGAGGCAGGCGAAATGCAGGATGAGAGTACGCTGATGTCGGATGGCGGCCGCAAATCGGGCCGGTACTACGTCAACAACTTCTTCTTCTTTCCGCGGCACCTCGACGGCGTGGCCATCCTGAACGGCTGACGACCTTCATCTTTCGATCACGAACCGGACCGCGCGACTGCGGGCGAACGAACAGGACTGTACATGCGGATTGCGATGGTGGGCGCCGGCTATGTCGGATTGGTCTCGGGGGCATGCTTTTCGGATTTCGGGCATCACGTGGTTTGCATCGACACCGACGCGGACAAGATCGCGGCGCTGAACAACGGCATCATCCCGATCCATGAGCCCGGCCTCGCCGAACTCGTCGCCAGCAACATCAAGCAGAGCCGTCTGACCTTTGTCACCGACATGAAGTCGGGAATCGAGAGCGCCGAGGTGGTGTTCATCGCGGTGGGCACGCCGTCGCGCCGCGGCGATGGCCATGCCGACCTGTCCTATGTCTACGCCGCGACGCGCGAGATCGCCGCGTTCCTTCCGGAAGGCGCGGTTGTCGTCACCAAGTCGACGGTGCCGGTCGGCACCGGCGACGAGGTCGAGCGCATCATCCGCGAGGAGAAGCCCGACGCCAGCTTCGCAGTGGTCTCGAACCCCGAATTCCTGCGCGAGGGTGCGGCGATCCGCGACTTCACCCACCCCGACCGCATTGTCATCGGCACCGACGACCCACGCGCCCGCACCGTGATGGGCGAGGTCTACCGCCCGCTGCACCTCAACTCGTCGCCGATCCTCTACACCGACCGCCGCACGGCAGAGCTGACGAAATACGCCGCCAACGCCTTTCTCGCCACCAAGGTCGCCTTCATCAACGAGATCGCCGATCTCGCCGAGAAGGTCGGCGCCAATGTCCAGGAAGTGGCGCGCGGCATCGGTCTCGACAATCGCATCGGCCTGAAATTCCTCCATGCCGGGCCGGGCTATGGCGGCTCCTGCTTCCCCAAGGACACGCTGGCTCTGATCAAGACCGGCCAGGACAATGAAGCGCCATTGCGCATCGTCGAGACCGTGGTCGCGGTCAACGACCAGCGCAAGCGCGCCATGGCCCGCAAGGTCGCCGGCGCGTTCGGCGGCAACATCCGCGGCAAGTCGATCGCCATTCTCGGCGTCACCTTCAAGCCCGATACCGACGACATGCGCGACGCCCCCTCGATCCCGCTGATCACCGCCCTGCAGGACATGGGCGCGGATGTGCGGGTGTTCGATCCGGTCGGCATGGATCAGGCGAAGAAGATCTTTACCGATGTCACCTTCTGCGACAGCGCCTATGACTGCGCCAAGGGCTCCCACGCCGTCGTCATTGTCACCGAATGGGTGCAATTCCGGGCGCTGGATATGAAGGAACTGGCCGCCATCATGGCCTGTCCGGTGATCGTCGACCTGCGCAACATCTATTCGCCGGCCGAGGTCGAGCGGAACGGGTTTCTGTATTTTGGCGTCGGCCGGCCGAAGGCCGTCACCTACTAGTTTGCGCGGATCGACCGGAGCCTCTCAGTCGTCATTGCGAGGAGCCCTTGCGACGAAGCAATCCAGTTCTTACCGAGTTCGTGGCCTCTGGATTGCGCGCGTCGCTTCGCTCCTCGCAATGACAGCCGTGGGTGAATCGAGCTGCCGCAAAGAGAAAGTGCTGGTGGCAGCGCAGCTATTCGCGCCAGCCCCATGGCAAGCCACCCCTTGCTGGTTTAAAGCATTTTGAATCAGCAAGCGGGGCGCCACGTGTGTCCCGAATACGAGGTTGGCCATGCAATTCCGTCACGATGGGCTCTATCCGTCCCGCCGCTCCCCGGTCCTCGCCCGCAACGTGGTGACCGCCTCGCAACCGCTGGCGACCCAGGCCGGGCTCCGCATGCTGGCGCGCGGCGGCAACGCCATGGATGCGGCACTGGCCGCCGCCATCACGTTGACGGTGGTCGAGCCCACCGGCAACGGCATCGGCTCCGACGCCTATTGTATCCTGTGGGACGGCCGCGAATTGCACGGCCTCAACGCCTCCGGCCGCTCGCCGGCTGCCTGGACGCCGGAGCGTTTTGCCGACCACACCGCGTTTCCGCGCCGCGGCTGGGAGAGCGTCACCGTGCCCGGCGCGGTATCCGCCTGGGTCGATCTCTCCGAAAAATTCGGCAAGCTGCCGTTTGAAGAACTGTTCGCGCCGGCGATCGAATATGCCGAAAACGGCTTCCTGGTCTCGCCTGTCATCGCCGAACTGTGGCGCCTCGGCGCCGAGGAATTGCACACCCAGCCGGGCTTTGCCGAATGCTTCATGCCCGGCGGCCGCGCGCCGGCCGCGGGTGAGCTGTTTCGCGCCCCCGGCCATGCCTATTCGCTGCGCCTGATCGCGCAGACCCGCGGCGAGGCGTTCTATCGCGGCGAACTGGCGCAGCGCATCGCGGCCTTTGCCCGCGAGCACAACGCCGTGCTCACCGAAGCCGACATGGCCGCGCACAAGAACGACTGGTGCGGCACCATCCATCAGGATTTTGGCGATACCGCCCTGCACGAGATTCCGCCGAACGGGCAGGGCATCGCCGCCCTGATGGCGCTCGGCATCATGCAGGCCGCCGGCACCGAGGGTCTCGCGCTCGACAGCGCCGACGCCTTCCATCTGCAGATCGAGGCCACCAAGCTCGCTTTCGCCGATGTCTATGCCTATGCCGCCGATCTCGACTACATGCGCGAGGTCACCGTCGCCCATCTGCTCGCGCCGTCTTATCTCGCGTCGCGCGCCAAACTGATCGATCGCCGCAAGGCGCAGGATTTTGGCGCCGGTGCGCCGACCACCGGCGGCACCGTGTGCCTCTCCACCGGCGATGCCGATGGCATGATGGTGTCCTACATCCAGTCGAACTATTCCGGCTTCGGCTCCGGCGTGGTGGTGCCGGGCACCGGCATCAGCCTGCAAAACCGCGGCTTCGGTTTCGTGCTGACTGAAGGCCATCCCAACCAGGTTGGGCCCAGCAAGCGCCCGTTTCAGACCATCATCCCCGGCTTTGTCATGAAGGGTGCGGAGCCGCTGATGGCGTTCGGCCTGATGGGTGGGCCGATGCAGGCGCAGGGCCATCTGCAGATGATGCTGCGCATGCAGTTGTGGAATCAGGATCCGCAGACCGCCGCCGACGCGCCGCGCTGGCGCTATGTCGCCGGCCTCAAGGTGGCCATCGAGACCACCGTGCCGGACGACGTTGCCGCCGATCTCGCCAGCCGCGGCCATGTGCTCGAGCGCGAGCCGCCGGATTCCGCCTTCGGCTTCGGCGGCGCGCAGCTGGTCCGCAAGGTCGACGGCGGCTATGTCGCCGGGTCCGATCCGCGCAAGGACGGCCACGCCGCCGGCTTCTGACTGTCAGCACATCGCGGAGAGAGACGATCATGAGCAGGGCCAGTGCCATCGCGCGCGTCAACGAAGCGTTCCAGTCCGGCGAATTTCTCGCCACGCTGGATCGCATGGTGGCCTGGAAGACCGAAAGCCAGAGCCCGGACCGCGGCGCCGAATTGCGCGCCTATCTCGAACAGGAGCTGCAGCCGGCTTTCGCCAGCCTCGGCTTCACTTCAAGACTGATCGAATCGCCGACCGGCCGCGGCCCCTATCTGCTCGCCGACTACTTTGAGAGCACGTCCCTGCCCACCGTGCTGCTCTACGGCCATGGCGATGTGGTCGGCGGCATGGAAGGCGAGTGGCGCGACGGCATCGATCCCTGGCGCACCACGACGGTCGGCGATCGCGTCTATGGCCGTGGCACCGCCGACAACAAGGGCCAGCACGCCATCAACCTCGCGGCCCTGCGCGCGGTGCATGAAGCGCGCGGCGGCCGGCTCGGCTTCAACGCCAAATTCATTGTCGAGACCGGCGAAGAAATCGGCTCGCCCGATCTCGGCGAAGTCTGCGCCACACTGCGCGATGAGTTGAAGGCCGACGTGTTCATCGCCTCCGACGGGCCGCGGCTGTCGGCGGAGCGGCCGACCATTTTTCTCGGCTGCCGCGGCGGCCGCCGGATTCATCTCGACATTACGCTACGCGATGGCGCGCATCATTCCGGCAACTGGGGCGGCCTGCTCGCCAATCCCGCGACCATTCTCGCGTCGGCCATTGCCACTTTGGTGGACCGCCACGGCCGCATCCTGCTCGACGCCTTGAAGCCGCCGCGCATCTCCAACCAGATCCGCGCCGCTCTGGCCGATGTGATCGTGATGCCCACGGCCGACGAGCCGTCGATTTCCGACAACTGGGGCGAAGACGGGCTGACCCCGGCCGAACGGCTCTATGCCTGGAATACGCTGGAAGTGCTGGCGATCTCCGCCGGCAATATCGCCAACCCCGCGAATGCGATTCCCGGCAAGGCGGGTGCGGTGCTGCAACTCCGCTTCGTGGTCGGTACCGATATCGAGAACGTGTTGCCAGCAATCCGCAAGCATCTTGCCGACAACGGCTTTGCCGATATCGAGGTCAGCCAGTCGCAGTATTTCTCGGCATCGCGCACCGACATCGACAATCCCTGGGTCGGTTTTGCCGTGGACTCGATTCGCACCAGCACCGGCAAGGAGCCGGCGCTATTGCCGAATTTCGGCGGCTCGCTGCCCAACGACGTGTTCTCGGATATTCTGGGCCTGCCGACGATCTGGGTGCCGCATTCCTATCCCGGCTGCTCGCAGCATGCGCCCGACGAGCACATCCTGCTCCCGGTCACCGAAGAAGCCCTCGGCCTGATGGCCGGGCTGTTCTGGGATCTCGGCGAGACGAAGCTGCGGTCTTAAGCCGATCGCAAAACCTCTCCGGCGTCGTCCCCGCGAAAGCGGGGACCCATACACTCCGCCGGGAGTAGTTTAAAAGCCGCCGCTTCTGCAGTGCTTCTGCCTTAAGCCCGGAGGCTATGGGGCCCCGCTTTTGCGGGGACGACACATCAGAACCTCAGCTCAGTCCGCCACAAACGCCAGCAGTACGCCGTTCGCTGCCGCCGGCGGCACCACTACGCCAATGGTGCTGCGCACGCCCACCGAACCCACTGCCTTTTCCGCCGCGTCGAGATCGCCGGCGACGAACACCAGCGCCGCGCCGCCGCGCTCCGGTCCGCCTTCCAGCGACACGCCGGGAAACTGCTTGGTCAGCCCATCCCGGGTGACGAACACGAAGTCCGCGCGGTCCGAACCGGAGGGCACCGTGAACGCGCCGTCGGCCTCAGCCCGCACGTCGCCGTCGATCATCTTGGCCAGATGCTGCGCATCCTTAT
>Ga0247729_10000913_pt1 | contig 11214 bp, 11 predicted proteins | sample UWRJL133311R2_FD_180958 | JGI IMG/M metagenome (GOLD analysis project Ga0247729, IMG submission 180958) | Plant litter microbial communities from Arlington Agricultural Research Station in Wisconsin, United States - UWRJ-L133-311R-2 | ecosystem: Environmental > Terrestrial > Plant litter >... | reverse complement strand
GACCTCGAGGTCGAGCTCACCGTCAGCGCCTCGGGTGAGCACAATGCCCTGCGACGCAGCCCAGTCCAGCAGCTCGTCCACGGTGTCGAGCACAACACCGGACATCGCCAGCGCACGCACGAACTGCCCTTTGCCCTTTTTGTTGAAGTGGTTGAGTGCGCGGCGGGCACCATCGGCTCCGGCGGTCACCACACGCAGGTAGGCACCGGAATGGGACGCTGGGACGGGTCCAAGCGCGCTGTACGACTCGGATCGGAGGTCGAGCACCAGTCCGGGGTGGGCCGCGATTTCGGCCGTGATTGCCTCGCGCCAGTGGGCTTTGAGTTTGAGGCCCGGAAGCCGAGAGCCCGCGGAAAGGCGATAGGCCGGTATGGCGTCCCGACCGCGGATCAAGCCGAAGAGCGCCGACCCGACCACCATATGCTCGCCCAGGAATATGCGCGCCTCCGGCGACAGGGTGCTGGTCTCGAGGGCGTCGTAGAGCACCCCGGTGTAGCGGTCCATGGCGGGTAGCAGCACCGACGTTTCGAGGACACGGTTGCGTTCGATCTCAAACGCGAGCGACGGGCCGATGCCCAGCGCTTTCGCGGAGGCCTCCGCATCGGCGGAGAGTGAACCGAGGGCGTCGAGCGTCGCCCGGCGGTGCGCGGATAGCGCGGGGAACGACAGGGTCTCTAACGCCAACTGCGAGCGATCTGCGCCGCCGTCCCGTTTTGTCTCAGACGGGGGAAGGAGAATCAGCACGGGCAGCTTTCGGGAAGAGAAGGATGAATGGCAAAGGTCCGCTCCTCGCCCGGGACGAGGTCCCGGTCCGAGAAGCGGACCTATGAGGTGAAGCGGTTAGACCAGTTCTGCCACGCGCGACACGATGGTCACGCGGTTGTGCTCAACGGACAGGAACCCGTCGTCGGCACGAAGCCGAACGTGGGATCCGTCAACCGCACTCACGCGAACTTCGCCGGAGGCGAGGATCGCGAGGATCGGCTCGTGACCCGGAAGGATTCCGATCTCGCCCTCGGTCGTGCGGGCGACAATCTGCTTCGCAGCGCCCGACCACACTTCGTGGTCGGCCGCAACGATGCTGACCTGGAGTTCAGCCATGGTTAGCGGTTTTCCTTCTGGATGCGCGCCCACTGCTCTTCGACATCGCTGATCGAACCGACGTTGAAGAACGCCTGCTCGGCCACGTGGTCGAAGTCTCCGCGCACGATGGCGTCGAACGACTCGATGGTGTCCTTCAGCGGAACAGTCGAGCCCTCTACACCGGTGAACTTCTTCGCCATGTAGGTGTTCTGCGACAGGAACTGCTGGATACGACGTGCACGGGAGACGGCAATCTTGTCTTCCTCAGAGAGCTCGTCAACACCGAGGATCGCGATGATCTCCTGGAGTTCCTTGTTCTTCTGGAGGATCTGCTTGACGCTCGTCGCAACGCGGTAGTGGTCGGCACCCAGGTAGCGGGGGTCGAGGATACGGCTGGTGGAGGTCAGCGGGTCAACGGCCGGGTACAGACCCTTCGACGCGATTTCGCGGCTCAGTTCTGTGGTGGCGTCGAGGTGGGCGAAGGTGGTTGCCGGAGCCGGGTCGGTGTAGTCGTCAGCAGGCACGTAGATGGCCTGCAGCGACGTAATCGAGTGACCACGCGTCGAGGTGATGCGCTCCTGGAGCACACCCATCTCGTCGGCGAGGTTCGGCTGGTATCCCACGGCCGAAGGCATACGACCGAGAAGGGTCGATACCTCGGAGCCAGCCTGCGTGAAGCGGAAGATGTTGTCAATGAAGAGCAACACGTCCTGCTTCTTGACGTCGCGGAAGTACTCCGCCATCGTCAGCGCCGACAGGGCAACGCGAAGACGCGTTCCCGGCGGCTCGTCCATCTGGCCGAAGACTAGCGCCGTCTTGTCGAAGACACCGGCCTCTTCCATTTCGCCGATGAGGTCGTTGCCCTCACGGGTGCGCTCACCGACACCGGCGAACACGGACACTCCACCGTGGTCCTGCGCAACGCGCTGGATCATTTCCTGGATCAGAACGGTCTTACCAACACCGGCACCACCGAAGAGTCCGATCTTTCCACCCAGTACGTACGGGGTGAGAAGGTCGATGACCTTGATACCGGTCTCGAAGAGCTCAGTCTTGGACTCGAGCTGGTCGAAGGCCGGGGGCTTGCGGTGGATGGACCAACGCTCGGTGAAATCGAAGGTCTCGCCGGGCGCGCCGTTGAGGACCTCTCCGATGACGTTGAAGACCTTGCCCTTGGTGATGTCGCCCACGGGAACGGTGATGGGCGAACCAGTGTCGCGCACCTCCTGTCCGCGAACCAGACCATCGGTCGGCTTCAGGGCGATGGCACGGACGAGGTCGTCTCCGAGGTGCTGTGCAACCTCAAGCGTGATCTCGTTGCTCTCGTCGCCGATGGTGACCGTCGTTTTGAGAGCGTTGTACATCTCGGGGATCGAGTCGTGCGGGAACTCGATATCAACAACGGGGCCGGTGACCCGGGCGATGCGACCGACTCCGGCGGGGATGGTTCCGCCCGCGGCGCTCGTCGCGTCCGCCTCTGTGGTGGCGGGGGCTGTGGTAGTCATGGCTTCCCTATCTCTGGATTACTTCTTTGCCGAGGCGAGGGCGTCTGCGCCGCCCACGATCTCGGAAATCTGCTGGGTGATTTCGGACTGGCGCGCGTTGTTAGACAGGCGCGTGTAGTCCTTGATGAGCTTGTCGGCGTTGTCGCTGGCCGATTTCATGGCCTTCTGCGTCGCGGCGTGCTTGCTTGCGGAGGACTGGAGCATCGCGGTGAAGATTCGGCTCTCGATGTAGACCGGAAGCAGTGCGTCGAGCACTGTTGCCGCATCGGGCTCGAATTCGTACAACGGGAGCACCTCGGTGCCGGTTGCTTCTTCCTCGCTGTCAACAATCTCGAGGGGAAGCAGTCGGATTACGACGGGCTCCTGCGTCAGCATGCTGACGAAGCGGTTGTAGACGATGTGAATCTCGTCGACACCACCATCGGCCTGGTCCTGGTGGAAAACTTCCACCAGTTCGTCGCCAATTTCCTTCGCGGTGGAGACAACCGGGTTATCGGTCTCCCCCACCCAGGACCGCGCGTATTCGCGGTCACGGAACTTGAAGTACCCCACGGCCTTGCGACCGACCAGGTAGTAGATGACGTCTTTGCCCTCGTTGCGGAGCTTGACCGACAGACGTTCTGCTTCGCGCAAGACGTTCGCGTTGAACGCTCCGGCGAGTCCACGGTCCGAGGAGAAGATGACCACGGCGACGCGTTCGATCTTCTCTGGCTCGCTGGTGAGGATGTGGTCCACGTTCGAGAACGTGGCCACACCCGACACGGCACGAGTGACGGCGCGCGAGTACGGCACGGAGGCTGCGAGCCGCTGCTTAGCCTTTTGGATACGCGAGGCGGCGATCAACTCCATGGCCCGAGTGATCTTCTTGGTCGTCTGGGCAGACTTGATCTTCTGCCGGTAGACCCGAAGTTGCGATCCCATGTGTTATTTCCCTATTCCCTGGGTCAGCGCTTCTGTCGGACGATCTGTTCCCGATCGATTTCATCGGGCTTGATCTCATCGAATTCCTCGCGACCGACGGAGTCGAGAGCCTTGCCCTCGCTCGTCTGGAACTCGAGCTTGAACTTGTCGACGGCAACGTCGAGTGCTTCGACCGTCTCGTCGCTCAGAACGTTGGTGTCGCGCAGAACCGTGAGGATCTCCGTGTTGCGAGCGAGGTGATCGAGCAGTTCGCGCTCGAAGCGGAGGATGTCCATCACGGGCACCTCGTCGAGCTTGCCCTTCGTTCCGGCCCAGATCGCAACAACCTGCTCCTCGACGGGGTACGGCGAGTACTGCGGCTGGCGCAGCAGTTCGGTGAGACGGGCACCGCGAGCGAGCTGGCGGCGGCTGGTCTCGTCGAGGTCGGATGCGAACATCGCGAAGGCCTCGAGCGAACGGTACTGAGCCAGTTCCAGCTTCAGGGTTCCTGAAACCTTCTTGATCGACTTGACCTGGGCGTCACCACCAACACGCGACACCGAGATTCCGACGTCGACCGCGGGGCGCTGGTTAGCGTTGAAGAGGTCGGACTGCAGGAAGATCTGGCCGTCGGTGATCGAGATCACGTTGGTGGGGATGTAGGCGGAGACGTCGTTGGCCTTGGTCTCGATGATCGGAAGACCGGTCATCGAACCGCCACCGAGCTCGTCGGACAGCTTGGCGCAACGCTCGAGCAGACGCGAGTGCAGGTAGAACACGTCTCCGGGGTATGCCTCACGTCCCGGCGGGCGACGCAGCAGCAGCGATACGGCGCGGTACGCCTCGGCCTGCTTGGAGAGGTCATCGAAGATGATCAGAACGTGCTTGCCCTCGTACATCCAGTGCTGGCCGATGGCCGAACCGGTGTAGGGGGAAAGGTACTTGAAGCCGGCGGGGTCAGATGCGGGAGACGCCACGATCGTGGTGTACTCCATCGCTCCGGCCTCTTCGAGGGTGCTCTTGATACCCGCGATGGTGGAACCCTTTTGCCCGATGGCAACGTAGATGCAGCGAACCTGCTTGTTGACGTCGCCGGACTCCCAGTTGGCCTTCTGGTTGATGATGGTGTCGAGCGCGATGGCCGACTTACCGGTCTGGCGGTCGCCAATGATGAGCTGGCGCTGGCCGCGGCCGATCGGGATCATGGCGTCGATTGCCTTGATTCCGGTCTGCATGGGCTCGTGCACACTCTTACGCTGCATCACGCCGGGAGCCTGAAGCTCCAGCGCACGACGCTCGGTGGTGACGATCTCGCCGAGTCCGTCCATGGGGGCACCGAGCGGGTCAACAACGCGTCCAAGGAACGCGTCGCCGACGGGGACGGAGAGAACTTCGCCCGTACGGGTGACTTCCTGTCCCTCTTCGATGCCGGTGAACTCACCGAGTACTACTACACCGATCTGGTTCTCTTCGAGGTTCTGGGCAAGGCCCAGGGTGCCATCGGAGAACTTGACCAGTTCGTTAGCCATAACGCCGGGGAGACCCTCGACGTGGGCAATGCCGTCTGCGGAGTCCGTGACGTAACCGACCTCGGTTGTCGCGGATTTTCCGGGCTCGTAGGCCTTGACGAAGTCTTTCAGCGCGTCGCGGATTTCATCCGGGCTGATTGTGAGTTCTGCCATTGTGTTCCTTACTCCTGGAGTGTCGTAGCGCGCTAGCGAGCGAGCTGAAGTCTGAGTTCGTTGAGCTTGGTGGCCACGCTGCCGTCGATGATGTCATCACCGATCTGCACGCGTACACCGCCGATAATCGCGGGGTCGATGATCTGGTTGACCCGGAGACCGCGGCCGTACTGCGCCGCGAGGCCCTGTGCGAGGCGCTCAAGTTGAGCGGGAGCCAGCGGGGTCGCGCTGGTGACCGTGGCCACGGCGAGACCCGCCTGGTCGGCCACGACGGATGTCGCGAACCGGAGTAGCTCACCGATGCGGCGATCGCGAGGCTGCTGAACCAGCTGCCGCACAATCGCGATGGTCTGTGCACTTGCCTTGCCAACCAGAAGTGCGTCGACAAGCGAGACCTTCGCTTCGGACGAACCGAGCTTGCTTCCCACAGCGAGTTCAAGCTCAGAATCTGAGCTCACCGCGCGTTCGAAAGCAAACAGTTCGGCTTCAATCGATAGTGACTGCGGTGCGGAAGCCGCAACAGCGCGAATGCCGAGCTCTTCGATGCCGGCGAGGAGGTCATCCTCGCTGGACCAGCGCCCGTCAACAACGGCGCCCAAAACGTTCTGGGCGGCCGGTGTGTACGAACCGAAGAGCGCGCCAATGATTCCGCGCTTGCTTGCGGCGTCTGCGGAGTGATCAGCGAGAGCAGCGCGCAGCTGCGGTGAGTCGCCGATGATCCGGCCGGACTCGAGCAGCTGCTCGCCCGTCGCCAGATCGTCCGTGCCCACCACGGAAGCGAGCGTCGCGACCGCTGAAGCCAGTGCTTCTCTCGTTGCTGAACCCATTGCGGTTATGCCTGCGCCTTCTCTGATGCTTCGAGCTCGGACAGGAAGCGGTCGACAATTGCCGACGCCTTCGCGTCATCGCTCAGGCTTTCGCCGATGACACCCGACGCGAGGTCGATTGCCAGTGAGCCAACTTCGGAACGGAGAGAGACGAGAGCACCCTGGCGCTCTGCCTCGATCTGCGCCAAAGCGCTTGCGGTGATACGAGCTGCCTCAGCAGTTGCCTGCTCTTTGAGCTCGTTGAGGATTTTTGTGCCGTCGACACGTGCCTGCTCGCGAATGCGTCCAGCCTCGGCGCGAGCCTCGGCCAGCTGGTTGTTGTACTCGTCGAGTGCAGCGGCGGCTTCCGCCTGAGCGTTCTCCGCCTTCTTGATGCCACCCTCGATCACTTCGGCGCGGGCGTCCAGCGTCTTTTTGACCGCAGGAAGCACCTTCCACCAGAAGAACACCAGCAGCACCAGGAAGCAAACCGCGCCCCACAGGAGGTCTGCTGCGTGCGGCAGAAGCGGATTGTGATTCGCCTCTTCCGCAGCAACGATCAGTGAGTAAACCATCAATGTGCCTTACTGGCCCTGGGTGAAGATGAAGTACGTGGCGATACCGATGAATGCGAGTGCCTCGGTGAATGCGATACCGATGTACATAAGTACGGTGAGGCGACCCTGGAGTTCGGGCTGGCGGGCGACCGACTCGATCGTCTTTCCGACGACGATGCCTACACCGATTGCCGGGCCGATTGCTGCGAGGCCGTATCCGACGGTCGCGATGTTTCCGCTGAGCTCAGCGACGATGGATGTTGCGTCCACGTTGTGGTTCCTTCCGTGATGGCGACTGGGCGAATGCCCGAGTCGTTCTTGCCGTATTAAGAGTGTGAAGTCTGTGCAGGTGGTGCGTGGTGCTGGTCGTTCGGTGGTGCGCTTCTAGTGCTCGTCCGCCAGCGCCAGCTGGAGGTAGACAGCGGTGAGCAGGGTGAAGACGTACGCCTGAAGAACGGCGACCAGGATTTCGAAGAGTGTGAAGACGAACCCGAAGGCAAGCGTTCCCAAACCGAACAGCGACGAGACGCCGCCGACCTCGAAGAAGAAGAAGCTGGTTGCGAGGAAGAACAAAACGAGCAGCAGGTGGCCGACGATCATGTTCATCAGGAGTCGCAGTGTCAGCGTGATCGGCCGGAGCACAAACGTCGAGACGAACTCGATCGGCGTCACGATGATGTAGAGAGGCCACGGGACCCCGGGCGGGAACAAAGCGTTTTTGAAGAACTTTCCCGGGTGCTTACGAACACCGGCGTAAATGAACGCCAGGTACGAGATGACCGCGAGGATCAGGGGCAATCCGATGAGCGACGTTCCCGCGATGTTCATCAACGGGACGATGCCAGTGATGTTCATACCGATCACAAGGAAGAAGATCGTTGTCAGCAGGGGAAGGAAACGAGTTCCATCCTTTTTGCCGAGCAGGTCTTCCGCAATGTTCACGCGGACGAGGTCGAGGCCCATTTCGGCCAGCGACTGAGCGCGGCCCGGAATGATCTTCATGCGACGGGTTGTCGCCCAGAAGAAGGCGATCAGAGCCAGCACCACAATCACTCGGATGACCATGATGCGGTTCATCTCGAACGGGGTACCTGCGAAGAACACAGCCTCGGGGAAGAATTCCGCGATGGAAGGCCCAACGAACTCCCCGCCGCTATCGGTGGCTAGAGGAGCAAACAGAGTTAGGGCGTGGTAGAACAGCGCTGTCTCCAGATTCGGGGCGTGGAAAACACGCGGCCATGAACAGGTGGGAGGGTGATTGCGAACAGCCTAGCAATGAATCGCTCAGCGGCCGAACCCCCGGACTAGTCGGTAGGGGCTTTCGACCCTTGCGCCGCCGGAAGGGTGACATCCACGTAGGGCTGGCGGGACGTGGCGACAACGATGACGTCAACGGCCAGACTGCCCACAACTCCCGCGACGATGCTGAGGAAGAGCACGATCGGTTCGACCCAGGGCTGGTCCTTGAGCAGAAACACGAGCACCAGGAAAACAACGAACTTCAGCAGCCATCCGCCCATCACGATGATAAAAAACATCGGGTTGAACATGTCGGACTTCGACGTGCGGTGGGCGAAGAGGATGCTCAGCGACGTGATTCCGAGGAATCCAGCGGCCATTGCGGTGCCAACCAGGGCGCTGAATACTCCCGAGCTTCCGGCGACGAAGTAGCCGACGGTGCATCCAATCACCCCGATCGCGAGGGCGAGCCACGCGCCGTAGATGAGGGCGCGACGGAGTATGGGGACTGCGGTGTTCATTTAGGACACTGCACCTTCCTGGGTTGTTGCGGGTTTGGGTGTGGCGTCCCGAAGGGGTTCCACATCGTCAGAAGCCTCGTCCAGCGGGTCGAAACGGGCGATGGCAGGCTCGGAGCCGATCTCGCCGGGCTCGGAGGTCTGGGCGACCGCTTCGAGCCGCTTACGGCGGCTGAGGGGCGCGAGGGTGACCGTTGCCGTGACGGCGAATCCGACCACGAGGAACGTGAGTCCCCAGTACCACGGCACAAACATAAAGGTGAGACAGCCGACGGCGGCGACGGTTGTCCAGGAGTAGAAAAGCAACACCGCGTGGAGGTGTGGATGCCCCATGTCGAGCAGCCGGTGGTGGAGGTGCAATCGGTCGGCACTAAACGGCGACTTGCCCGCGCGAAGTCGGCGGAGCACGGCCAGGCAGAAGTCGAGAAGGGGTACAACGAGGATTGCGAACGGCAGCAGGATCGGGATAAACGCGGGCAGTAGGTCGCCGCGGCCGAAGACCTGGCCCTCCCCCACTGTGGCGGGGTCGATCTGGCCAGTCACCGAGATAGCGGAGACGGCCATCAGCAGACCAACAAGAAGGGCGCCGGCGTCCCCCATAAACAGTTTGGCCGGGTGGAAGTTGAGAGGGAGGAAGCCCAGGCACGCACCGATGAGCACAGCGGTGACGAGGGAGGCAAGGTTGAAGTACTCCGCGGCATCCGTTGTCTGCAGCAGGTAGGTGTACACAAAAAAGACACCGTTGGCGATGATGGCAACACCCGCGACGAGACCGTCGAGTCCGTCGATGAAGTTGACGGCATTCATCACAAGCACCACCGCCAACACGGTGATGATGAGCGATTGCAACGGGGACACGAGCAGGATGCCGCCCACGGGCAGGCTGAGGATCTGCACACCACCCCAGACGAGGATGCCGGCGGCGATCATCTGACCGGCGAGTTTTGTGAGCCAGTCGAGGTCCCAGATGTCATCAACGACACCCACCACCACGATGACTAAGGCGGCGCCGAGCACCGCCCAGACCTTGCGTTCCTCGGAGAACACGAGGCTGAGCATGGGTATCTGGGAGGCCACCGCAACGGCGACCACAATCCCGATGAACATGGCGAGTCCGCCGAGCCGTGGGGTGGGTCGGGTGTGAACATCCCGCTCGCGCACCTTCGGGTACAGCTTGTAGCGGTGGCTCAGCTTGAGAACGAGGTAGGCAAACGCGAAAGTCACCACCGCCGAGACACCAGCGACCATGAGGTAGATCATTATGCGCATCGGTCGGCACCCACAATGCCGTGGATAGCCTCATCGGAGATCACGCCATGGCGCACAATGCGGAGTTTGCCATCGGGAAGGTGCAGGGCCGTGGCGTCAACGATGGTGGAGCCGGGCTCCGCCACGTCGTCGGAACCCACACGTCCGGCTTCGAGATAGATGGAAATGCGGTCGCCGAGGGACGCCAGGGCTTCTGCAGCGGTGCGGGCAGCGGGCTGCCCGGTGAGGTTTGCACTGGAGACGGCAAGGGGTCCGGTCTCCGAGAGCAGTTCGAGCGCAACGGGGTGAGCGGGCATCCGTACGGCGACGGTGCCGCGGGTTTCGCCGAGGTCCCAGGCAAGCGACGAGCGCGCGGGAAGAATGACGGTGAGACCGCCGGGCCAGAACGCAGCGACGAGTGCACGCACTTCGTCGGGCACCGTCTCAGCGAGGGCGTCGAGGGTCGGGATGCCCGGAACCAGCACGGGTGGTGGGGACTGCCGACCGCGGCCCTTGGCATCAAGCAGACGCTGCACGGCGGCGGGCTGGAACGCGTCCACCGCGACACCGTAGACGGTGTCGGTGGGGATCACGATGACCTCGCCCCGGCCGAGAGATGCACGAGCGAGGCGCATACCGGTGAGGAGCTCGGTCTGATCCGAGCAATCGTAGAGAGGGGCCATGTCTCGTACATCGTAGCTGTCGGATCTTGGAAGACCGGTGCGAACCGGCGGGGTGGCGTCGGGCGGGGTCACACCGACCTCATGAGTCGGTTCCCGGCCCGGGGATGCGGGCGACGACACCGTCAGCGAACGGCGGTGGTGGCGCGGTCGCGCCCGAGCAGGTCACGGTGCGTCGCCACGGCGTTCCAACCGTCGGCGCGAAGCAGGGCGGCGATGGCCGCAGCTTGCAGCTCGCCGTGTTCCATCACGAGTGTTCCGCCAGCATGAAGCAGGCGCAGGGCCGTGGCGGAGACCGCGTGCACAACGTCCAGTCCGTCCTCGCCGCCGTAGAGAGCGTGCTCGGGGTCGAACAGGCGAACTTCGGGATCCCGAGGGATCGCTCCGGTCGGGATGTAGGGCGGGTTGGAGATCACAACGTCGACCGTGCCATTGAGTTCGGGCAGGGCCTCCGCCAGATCGATGAACACAATCGTCGCGTTGTCTGCACCGGTCTCGACCTGGTTGCGACGAGCCCAGATGAACGCTTCGGGCGAATTCTCGACACCCCAAATACGTGCGTGGGGCACTTCGCTGGCCATGGCCAGGGCGATGGCTCCGCTGCCGGTGCCGAGGTCAACACCGAGCGGTGTTTCGATCGGAACGGCGCGGAGGGCGTCGATGGCGAACTGGGCGACCTGTTCCGTCTCCGGGCGCGGCACAAAAGCACCGGGTCCGATGGAGAGTTCGAGCGAGCGGAAGGGAGCTTTGCCGGTGATGTGCTGCAGTGGTTCGCGGGCAGCGCGTCGCAGGGTTAATTCGCTGAAGCGCGAAGCATCCGCCCCGCTCATTTCAGCGTCCATAAACGCCTTCGCCTGCACAGCACCGCGACTGAGATCGAGGATGTGACCGAGCAACAGCTCAGCGTCCACCCGCGGCGACACCACACCGGCGCGCTCGAGAAGCGCAACGGCCTCGTCCAGCGCCGAGGAAATCGACGCTGGTTGAGCGTGCGCA
>Ga0247729_10000912_pt1 | contig 11227 bp, 6 predicted proteins | sample UWRJL133311R2_FD_180958 | JGI IMG/M metagenome (GOLD analysis project Ga0247729, IMG submission 180958) | Plant litter microbial communities from Arlington Agricultural Research Station in Wisconsin, United States - UWRJ-L133-311R-2 | ecosystem: Environmental > Terrestrial > Plant litter >... | reverse complement strand
TGCGGCCCACCGTGAACAGCAGGCAGCTGCCAAACAGCGCGGCCACCCACAGCAGGCTGGGCCCGAAGAGAAAGTGCCAGCCCCGGCCCGAGTACACGAAGCCAAAATGCGCCAGGTGCACCAGCGCAAACGCAGCGCTGTCGAGCAGCGTGGCCCGGCGCTGGCCCAGGCTGGCCGCGAAGCACTCGTGTACTAGGCCCCGGTAGAATATTTCTTCCCCGACGGGGCTGAACAGCATGCTGGTGCCGGCATAAATCAGGAAAAACAGCCGGCGGGTATCGGCCGTCAGCACGCTGGGTACCTGGTAGGTGCGGGCAATATACACCAGCGGGTTGCTGTCCGTGAGGCCGAAGCAGAAGGTGGCCGCGTAGAAGAGCCCCGCACAGCTAACGCTACCCAGCACGGTGCCCAGCAGCACGCCCCGCCATCGGACCGGCCGTACTAGCCCAATTTTCCGGCGGCCGGCCCGGGTCAGCACCACGAGCGGCAGCAGCAGCATGGCCACGAAGACCAGCGCGACGACCTGGTAGCTTCTCGTGACGTTGGCCTGCAGTACCAGCGCAAACCGGACCGCGCTAAAAACGGCCAGCAGCAGGCCGCCGGTCTTGGCGTCAAACCGCAGTCGGCGGCCTACGAAGGAGCGGAAGTACGGCTCGGCCGGAACGGGTACGGGTGGCAGCATAGGGTAAGCGGGTTGTTAAGGCAGATGCGGGCCGGCGCAGGCTCATTGAAGAAGGCAATCCTGCTCACACCCCGAAGCGCTTCATCAGCTCGTCCTTCTTGCGCCGCGACACCTCGATGATGGAGTCGTCGGTGAGCTGCACGTAGCCGCCGCTGCCCTTGATGTAGCGCTTCACGTGGGCCGCATTTACCAGGTGCGACTGGTGAATACGGATAAAGCCTTGCTCGCTGAACAGCTCCTCGTACTCCTTCAGCGTGCGGCTGACCAGGATTCTCTCTTTGCCCTCCAGAACGAACAGGGTGTAGTTGTCGTCGGCCTGGCAGCGCACCACGCGGGCCATTTCCACCACCTCGAAGCCCTGCAGCGTGGGTAGCACCACCTTGCCAGCGGGGCCGTGGGAGCCGCGCATGTTATCGTAGAACGTCTGGAGCTGGGCGGTAGCGGGAGCCGGCCGGCGCTGAGCCTTGGCTACGGCCTCACGCAGCTCGGCCACGCCCACGGGCTTGAGCAGGTAGTCGAGGGCACAGAATTTGATGGCCCGCAGCGCGTACCGGTCGTGGGCGGTGGTGAAGATGACGTCGAACGGAGCCGCGCCGAGCAGGTCCAGCAGGTCGAAGCCCGATCCCAGGGGCATTTCCACGTCCAGAAACAGCAGGTCGGGCGGGTGGCTCCTCAGCAGCTGCAGGCCTTCCTCGGCCGAGGCCGCCTCCCCGATAATCTCCACGTCGGGGCAGTAGTGCTGCAAAAGCGCCCGCAGCGCCTCGCGGGTGTTCTTTTCGTCGTCGATGAGGATGGTGCGGGTCACGGGCACGGGAAGAAGTAGGCGGAGAAAAAGAGAAGAATCAGGCATGCTGGCGCGGAATGCGCACCGTGACGCGGGTACCCGGAGCCGCCGCGTCCGGACCGGCCAGGTCGGTAATGGCCACGGTAATGGGCTGCCGCGCCTGCCGGTTGAGCAGCGCCACCCGCTCGGCCACGATGGCCGAGCCCCGGGAAGGCGAACCGGCGTGGGTACCCGCGTGGGCGGCGGCGCGCTGCCGCCCGATGCCGTTGTCCTGCACCACGGCCACCAGGTAGGCGCTGTCGCGGCTAAAGCGCACCGCTACGTGGCCCTGCCCGGCGTGGTGGCTCAGGCCGTGCCACACGGCATTTTCCACGAACGGGTGCAGCAGCATGGCCGGAATTTCCTCCGCCAGCAGCGCCTCGTCATCGACGACCACTTCGTAGGTGAACCGGCCCTCGAACCGCAGCGCCTCCAGCTCCAGGTAGCTGCGCAGCAGCCGCGCCTCGGTCCGCACGGTGAGCAGCGGCTGGCGCGACTGTTCCAGAATCTGGCGCATGAGGGCGCCGAAGCGGGTGAGGTAGTGCTGGGCGGCGGCTTCCTCGTGCCGCAGAATGTAGTTCTGAATGGACTGCAGGGAGTTGAAGATAAAGTGCGGATTCATCTGGGCCAGCAGGGCCCGCTGCTCCGTCTGGGCCAGGCGCAGCTGCACGTGCTGGCCCCGGCGCAGCTGCCGCCGTGCCCACAGTCCGCCGCCCAGCAGCCCGATTCCGCCCAGCGCCCACGCCAGCCACTGCCAGCTGAACGGCCGCTCCTTGGGCAGGCGCCGGATGCCCCCGCGGACGACGAACACCCAGTTGCGCGCATCTTCCCCGATAAACTCGACGGCCACGCCCCGCAGGGCGGCCACGGGCTCCAGCCGGCGGTCGGCGTAGCGCAGCACGCCGGCCCGGGTTCCAATCCAGAGCGGCCCTTGCACCGGCTGGTAGAGGGCAGTAATGGCTTTGCTCGGCAAGCCCTGGGCGTAGGTGATTTCCCGGAAGCCGGCGTCCTCGTACACCTGCAGCCCTTCGCGGGTGCCTACCCACACCAGCCCGGCGGCGTCCTGGGCCAGGGCCGTGACGGTGTCGTTGGTCAGGCCGGTGCGGGTGGTAAAGCGGGTCTGGCGGGAGCTCTCGGTCAGCGTCAGGCCTGGCCCCGCCGCTTCCCACACCCGGCCCCGCCCATCAATCAGCCGGGGCGGAGCGGCCGGCTCGGGCTGCCCGGCCGCGGGATACGGCCCCAGCCCAAGGAGCACCAGGCCCACGCCAACCCCCAGTCGGCCCAGCCGGCTCCAACGTACGGTTTCACTCATTATCCGGGAAAAGCAGGGTTTCGCAGCCTCAAAGTAACACGAAGCAGCGGAAAGAGTGGGTAGTGGCTTTGGGGGAGGAACGGTTACGCTGATAGGACAGGAGTTGATGGCGGCACCAAGTCGCGCACTTGCCAGGGGTGAGGTGGGCGGTTGGTGAGGTTATACAAGCTGAACGGGATTCCCCACTGGTACAGCTTGGCCGTCAGGCGCTGGTCGAGGGTTGATTTACTCTCCAGCTTGGTTAGTCGGCGTAGGGCCCGCCTGCTGCCCACATTGGGTACCGGAACGGGTACTGCCTCCACCAGAAACAAGACTACTTCGAGCTGCGGCAGTCGGCTCAGACAAGCCATTGGGCGCAGTGAGTCGTCGCCCAGCCGCTCCGCTAGCGTCAGGCCGGCCAGTGTGCCCATCGTCTTACTGAGCACGGTTTCGTAAAGCTCCGTATGCCGGTCGCCGGGGGCCTTGTTAGCTTGACGCTTGCGGTCATCCTTTATTTCGATGAGCTGCAGCCGGGGCGTCTCATCCGGCAAGCGGCACACGATATCCATTCCCCGAATGTGCTTGACGCCCTCACTCTGGATAACGCGGCGGTAGAAGCCCGCCGGCTCATTTGTGGCCGCGTCCTCTTGCTGGTCGTATTTCACGGCCTGCCAGGTTGCCGGAAAATCAAACCCTAGGCCCTGCCCGGAATCCTTATTTATTTCCTCAATGGTCGGCATTGGGCTGCTGGTCTTCCCGGGCAAAGATTTCTTCCAGGTCGTCGGCCTGCTCCAGCTCGACTTCCAGCGCGACGATATCGGGCAGCAACTCAAAGTCGTCGCGAGTAACGACGGTGGTGGCCTGGCCGGGCTCAGCATTGAGGCCGAAGTAGCGGATGGGCAGTGGTTGCTCCGCCTTCTCGCGCGACAGGATGTGAAACTGCTTGAGCAAACTCATGCTGTGCGTAGCCAGAATAATCTGAAAGCCCTGCCTGGCCAGCTCGGCCAGCACTTTGGCCAACTCGCGCAGCAGCTGCGGGTTCAGGTTGGCCTCGGGCTCATCCCAGAAGAGGGTTGACTGAGGCGTAAGGCTGCCATTGGCTAATAGCTTTTCTAGGATGGCAAACTTGCGCATGCCCTCAGCTACTAGATTCATTTCTATGCGTGGATGGTTGGTAGATGAAAGATAGTAGCGGCCTCCTTCTTCGTCCACTTTGCCCCCAAGCAACTTCATTAATTTAGCCTGAAGGCTAATTGCTTCAGGTGCTAATACTTTTAGTGGTTGTAGAGCAAGTAGTTGAAGTAAATCCGGATATGTTTCATCTATTGGTAAGTCACGAAGATTGTATAAAGGCAGCAGCCAACTTAATGTGAGCACTTCTTTAGCAGGAATGAAAACCGGGTCATAGAAAGTGGTGTCTTTTAATTCAGTGGATGACACGACGGCGCGAGACTTAGGATGAGAATCTGCTATTGTGACGTCACTTGTAACATTGCCGCTAGAGTAAGCCATTTGGGCGTTTATTATAGCCTTGTGCTCTAGGATACTATGTCTTATTAACTGATTTATTAGTTGTGGTACAGGCTGAAATACTTCAACCATCTTGTCGATTGCTAAAGATAGGATGGGTAGAAGGTGCTGCTCCTGAACTTCGAACAAGCTTCCTTGCTGTAAAGCTCTTTGTACCGTATATAGGATCGAGTAGCCAGCCTTCAGTACATGGCTTTTTCCCGTCCCGTTCGTTCCGATAATAACGTTCAGGCCCGGCCCGAACTCAAAGTCGGCGTCGGCGAAAACCGTGAAATTCTGTAGGTGAAGGCGCTTTAGCATAGCTCAAAGATAGTTGCTTATTCCCCCTTCCCCAGTGCCTCCCGGATGCCGCCCAGGCCGCCGGCAATATTCTCCAGCTGGGTGAGCACGCTCTGCAGCTGCCCGCCGCTGCTGGTGCGCAGGTTGCGGGCGAAGGTGGCCTTGATGTCCTGCCAGCGGGCCCTTTCGGGTTCCTGAAGCCAGCCCAGCAGCTCGCGGAGCTTGAGCAGGTTGGCCTCGGTGCCGGTGGTCAGGGTCTGGGCCTCGCTTTCGTAGTGGGTGGCCAGCAGCGTGCGAACTTCCTCGTCGTTCATTACGGGGCGCACCTTTTCGGCCAGCTTGCTCATGTTGCGGTAGGAGCCCTGGAGTTTGAAGGGCGGCTCGGTGCGGTACTCGGCGGCCTGGGCGGCGGAGGCAATGTAGGCCTCGTTCACCCGCGCCACCACGTCGCGGATGCGCAGCAGCTTCTGCAGTACGGCCACGTACTCGCTGATTTCGGCGGGCGAGTGGCTGGCTTCGAAGGTGAGGCCGGTGCTGTCGCCGGTTTCGGCCAATTGCAGCAGCGGGTACACGTCGGCGGGACTCTTGGCGGCCAGGCGGGCCAGTACGGGGTTGGCCACCAGGGAGTTTTCGAGGTAGCTCAGGCGGAACGTGGCGGCCGTGTCGCCGATGATGTCGCCGAGGTTGTAGATGTCGGCGCGGTTGGCCAGCATGTCGGGAATGCGGAACTGCTCCCCGGATTCGGTGTAGGGGTTGCCGGCCATCACCACGGCCACCTTGCGGCCGCGGAAGTCGTAGGTGCGGGCCCGGCCCTGATACACGCCCTCAATTTTGCGCTGGGCGTCGCAGAGCGAGATGAATTTCTGCAGAAACTCCGGGTTGCAGTGCTGAATGTCGTCGAGGTAGATCATCACGTTGTCGCCCATCTCGAAGGCCAGGTTCAGCTTGAGCAGCTCCTCCCGGGCCCCGGAGTTGGGCGCCTGCGCCGGATCCACGCTGGTCACGGCGTGGCCGATGGCGGGCCCGTTGATCTTCATGAAAATCAGCCCCAGCCGGTTGGCCACGTATTCCATGAGCGTGGTTTTGCCGTAGCCGGGCGGGGAGATGAGCAGCAGCAGACCCATCAAATCGGTGCGCTTGTTTTCCCCGGCCGTCCCGATCTGCTTGGCCAGGTTGGCCCCGATAAGCGGCAGGTACACCTCGTCGATGAGCTTGTTGCGCACGAACGACGACAGCACCCGGGGCCGGAACTCCTCCAGCCGCAGCTCTTGGGCAAAGCGAGCCAGCAGCTCCTTCTTCAAGGCCCCGAACGCCTCAAACTGCGGCCCGACGGTGCGCTCGTACTGGTAGAGGCGGCGGCGGAATTCGGGAAAGTCGAGGACGTAGCTGCGGTCCTGAATCCGGCCGTGGGAGCCCTGCAAACCCGTCAAGACTTCGCGCAGGGGCGTGCGAATGATGCGGGCCAGGTCGAAGGAATTGGTGGCCAGCAGCGCGGCGCACTCGTCGCGGAAACCGGCCAGGGGCGCGGCGGCCGGGGTCTGCTGCAAAAAGGCCCGCACCCACTGCCGGATCAACTGAAACTGCGCCGCGGGCTGCTCGGCCAGCGTCGCTACGCTGGCCTCGTACTGCGCCGTAGCGTTGCGCTCCTTCAAGGACTGCTGAAACTGCTGGTGCAGGTCGCCGGCCTCGGCGGCAATGACGAACGTTTCGCCCCGGGTCAGCTCGGCAAAGAGGTAGTCGCCGGCCTCGGCCAGGTCGGCAGGAGGGAAGAGGCCGGTGCCGGCGGCGAATTCCTCCACGGCCAGCTGCAGCTCGGCTTTTAAGGCCTCAAACTCGCGGGAGTCGGGGAACACCTGGAGCAGCACGCCGATGCCCTGGAGCTGGTGCTGCCAGGCGGCCTTGCGCTTGCGGCCGGTGAAGCCCTGCCACCACAGCGCGGCAGCGGCGCGGGTCTGGGTTGGGTAGCGCAGCAAATCGGCGGTGCGGGTGAGGCGGACCAGGGCTTCGAGCAGCAGGGCCGCGTCGTGGTCGTGCACGCCCTTGAGGTAGCCCTCGGCGTAGCGCGGGGCCATAAACTGCTGCGCGTAGGTCGTCAACTCGGCTACCGTCAGATGGGAAAGCTCGGTCAAGGACAGCACGGCTGGGGCGCCGTTTTGGGTGGGTGTCGGATGCTCGGCGGCGCGCAGCATCAGCCAGGCCAGGTACTCGGCGCGGTACACGTCGGCATTTTCCGATACCACCGTCTGCTCCCACACGGGGCGGGCGGCCAGCACGGCGGGCTCGGTGATGGGCTGGAAGAAGTTGGTGCCGGTGAGGTGGTAGTGCAGGGTACCGTCGCGCAGCACCACGGTCAGTTCCAGCGGCTGGGTGTTCACGGTGAAGGCGTAAGGGCCGAACTTGAGGGCCTGCCCGCCGTCGGTGAAGAGCGTGGCCCGGTCGCGGAGCTGGCGCAGGGCGTCTTCCTTCACCGTTTTGAGCCGGCTCTGCAGGTCGTCGGCCTTCACCGGGTCGCCGAGGTCGAGCAGCTCCTGCACGGTCTGGCGCACCTTCTCCACCATCAGGTCGGCGGCGAAGTAGCCGTTGATGTCGGCCACCGTCTCGAAGCGTCCGAGCCGGTTTTGCACGGCCTTGAGAATTCGCTCGGCCGACTGCAGCAACGCCGAAGCGCGCTGGTTGCGGGCCGCCACCAAACTCACCTTGCGCGACTCAAACGCCTCCGAAACGGCCTCGCGCTTGTCGGCCAGCTGGACCAGGAACTCGTCGAAGTCGGGAAACTTGCCTTCCAGCTCTTCCAGCTGCACCAGCAGCTTGGTGCTGTACTCGTCGCAGCGGGCGGGGGAGTCGCACAGGTCGAGGTAGTTGACCAGGGCCTGGTCGAGGAGCTTGAGCTGGGCGGTGAATTCGGCCTGGGCCTCGGTGCCGGCCAGCGCTTGCCGCCGCCGCTTCAGCGCCGCCCGGATCTGGTTGAAGCCGGCGTAAATCGTGGAGATGTTGTCGATGATGCGGGTGGTCTGCGTGGGGTCTTCCATCGGCAGGCTGCTCACCACCTCAATCAGCAATTCCAGCTCCGTGGATACGGCCCCGGCCTGCTTTTCGTACTCGTTGGCCTCGGTGGTTTTCTGCACCTTCTCGATGCCGTCGGCAATGGCCTGGACCCGGGCCGCGTAAGGCTTCAGCGCGTCGGGCTTCAGCAGAAATTCCACGGTCTGGGCCGCTACGTCCTTGCTGGTCTGCTCCAGGTCGGCGGCGGCTTTTTCCACCGGCGGCAGCTCCACGTAGCGCAGCTCTTTCAGCGAAATAACTGCCCCGCGCGCGGCCCGCAGCTCGGCTAGCAGCTGCACGTACTCGTTCACATCGGTAGCGGCGGTGCGTTTGATGCGGCCGGTGAGCTCGTCGGACTGGGTTAATACGCGCTGGGTTTCGGCGGCGGTGCTTTTGCGGATGCTGAGCACCTTGTCGAACTCCTCTACCGCGGCGTGGGCGGCCTGCTGGATGTCGCGCAGGGGCTCGGCCAGGGCTTGGGCGGCGGGCTCGCGCAGCCAGTGGTAGGTGTCGGTGAGCGTGCCGGTAAGGCGAATCAGGTCGAGGTAGAGGCCGGCGTAGGAGTCGTCCTTACCCAGCAAAGTCAGCACCTCCTGAGTTTCGGCCATGGCCCGCACAATTTCCTTGTTGCCGAGCTTGTAGAGGTAGGAGTCGGAAGTAACGGGCAGCTCGAAGTCGGGGGCCACGTAGGGCGTCTGCCAGATCTGCACGGCGTGGTGCTTCTTGGGCTCGTCGTCCTTGCGGAAGTAGCACAACTCCCCGTTCTCAAACAAGGCGTAGCCGTGGCAGCTGATGGGGTTGTCGACGCGCTGGGCAATCAGGTTGTACGACAGCAGCAGGTAGGCGCCCTGCTCCTTGTTGAAGAACACGTACAGGAAATCCTCCCCGTTGGGCGAGGCCACGCGCTTCTCAAACAGCATGTCGCGCAAGCCCTTTTCGAAGAGCTTGTTCTCGCCGGTCTGCAGGTAGAAGCCGTGGGGAAAAATCAGGCCCTGGCCGTCGGGCAGCAGCACGCAGGCCTCGGCTAGCGCGTCGAGGCGCTGGGCGGTTTTGAGCTTGGTGTTGTAGATGAAGTAGCGGTAGTCGGGCTCCTGGTAGGGCCGGATTTTGAGCAGCACCAGGTTGCCGACCACGGCGTAGTAGATTTCCGAGTCGTCGAGGGTCTGGTCCTTGTCGGCCACGGGCTCCGAGTAGATGCCGCGGCCGGTTTCGGTGTTGTTTTCAACCTTGATGGTCAGGTCGCCGTGGATGGTTTCCACAAATACCTTGTCCTCGATGCTGATGTGCGGGTTTTTGCCGGCCCGTTGCATGTCGCGGGTGGTGCGCTGCCAGCTGAACTCGTGCTGGGGCGGAAACGTGTACTCATGGTCGCTGCGGTTGTCGATGTAGGTGAGCGAGTCGCCTTGCAGCAGCCACTTGAAGGTCTTGATGTCGTTGACGCTCTTGCCCACCCGAAACACCATGAACAGGCTGCTCTCGCGCACCGCAAACTTCACGAACTGGGTATTCTTGTAGTACTTGTACAGGTTGCGAAACTCCTCCGCAAACTGCGCGTTGGCCAGCAGATCGAGGCCCAGCGGCCGAAATTCGTGGTCCGTGTAGTCATAGGCGGCGAATACGTCGGTCAGCTCCACCTCGGTCTTGAGGCCCAGCACCACGTTGAAGCCAAACAGAAACCGGTTGCCCACCGGCACCATGTCCCAGGGCACGCAGTTGTGCTCGGTGGTGATGCGGCCGGTGCCAATCAGGCGGGTATCAATGGCCCCAAAAACCGCTTTACGCTCCGTATTCAGCGTTTCCAGGCGGGCGCGCAGGTCGGCCCCGCTTTTCTGCAGGCGGTTGCGCAGGATTTCGTAGGTGCCGCCTTCGAGCTTGACATCCGCCGGGGTGGGCGCGGTAGGTTGTTCCATAGCAGGGTTGCCAGGGCTAATTCAGAAGGTAATAATTGGGAAGGGCTTGGCCGGAACGCTGTACTAAATCAGAACGTCATGCTGAGCTCAGCATGACGTTCTGATTTAGTACAGCCTAAGACTTAGTCCAGATTCAGCGTTCGGGCGGGCTTGTCGCCGATACCCAGCGCCTTGACCGTGCTGGTCAGCTGCTTGAGCGTGCTGCGGGTGGCCTCGTCGCCGGCCTTGTTCATCATCTGCAGCAGCAGGGCCGAGATGCTCAGGTTCTTCACGTCGTCGGAGCTGAGGCCGAACTGATCCACGAACTGGCGCAGGTTGGCCTTGAAGTCCCCGCCACCGTCGGCGCCGAAGAAGGCGTCCTTCACGGTGCCCAGCACTTCGGAATTGTGCACGGCGCGGTCTACCATCTTGCCCTTGGTAATGGCGCCGATGATCTGGTCGAAGAACATCGTTTCCCCGCCCACGATGTCGATTTTGGCCGACTTGAGGGCCTCGGAAATAACTCCGGCCTGGGCGCCGGCAATGTCCTTCTGAATGTTGATCTGGGCCAGCTCCACAGCCTTGTCCTTGTCGAGGCGGAGCTTGAACTCTTCGTGGTCCTTGCCCACGCCGTCGAGCTTCTTCATGGCGTCGGCCTTGGCTTCGATGCCCTTGGCTTCCACCGCGAATTTCTGCTCGTTGACGGCCGCTTCGGCAAAGCCCTTCTTCTGCTCGGCATCGGCCTTGGCCTGAATGATGTCGGCATCGGCGAGTCCTTGTTCGCGGTTGATTTTGGCCGCTACCAGGCCCAGCTTCTCGTTGGCGTCGGCCTGGGCTACCGATTTGGTCTGGATGGCCTGGGCCTCGGCCGTGGCAGTGAGCTGCATCACGGCGGCGTGGGTTTCGCCCTCTTTCTGGCGGGCGGCGGCTTTGGCCTGCATCACCTGGGCCTCGGCCAGGCCCACGGCGGCGGCTTTGCTGGCGTCGGCCTCGGCCAGGATGCGGATGGCCTGGGAGCGGTGCTCGGCGGAAGCCTTTTCGGCTTCGGCGTCAATCAACGACTGCTTGGCGCGGAACTCGGCGGCCTGCTTTTCCATGTCGGCGCTGCCCACGAAGCTGATGGTAGCCTGCTCGGTTTCCTGCTGGGCCTTGGTCACGGCCACCAGCTTGTCGCGGTCGGCCTGGGCCTGGGCGCGGGTGTCCTTGATGCGTTCCTCCTCGATGACCGTGGCCTTTTCCACCGTAATCCGCTCCCGGATAATGCTTTGAATGTTCTTGCGCTCTTCTTCCAGGGCCTTTTCCTTCTCAATCTGGGCCAGGGCCACGATTCGCTCCCGCTCGTTGATTTCCAGGGCCCGGGCCTGCTCCACGCGCTCCGTCTCGATGGCGTCGGTGCGCTGCTTGTTGCGCTCGGCCACCAGGATCTGCCGGTCGCGGTTCTGCTCCGTCACCTTGATTTCCTCCTCGGTGGCGAGGCGGGCCTTTTCACCCTTCAGCCGCTCTTCCTGACGCACCTTCTCGGTTTCGGCGTACTCGCGGGCCTTGATGTTGGCAATTTCGCGGATCTGCTTTTCCTGGTTTTCGGCCAGCTGCTTTTCCAGCTGCAGGATGGTTTCCTGGGCCTCCACGTCCTGCTTCTTGATGGTTTTCTGCTGGTCGCGCTGAATCTGGTTGGCCTGAATCTTCTGCTC
>Ga0247729_10000911_pt1 | contig 11232 bp, 9 predicted proteins | sample UWRJL133311R2_FD_180958 | JGI IMG/M metagenome (GOLD analysis project Ga0247729, IMG submission 180958) | Plant litter microbial communities from Arlington Agricultural Research Station in Wisconsin, United States - UWRJ-L133-311R-2 | ecosystem: Environmental > Terrestrial > Plant litter >... | reverse complement strand
GCCGCGGCGCCGGGTCCCCATCAAGCACAAGAGGGCGATCGCCTTCTTCATCGTGCCCTTCGCGGTGCTGTTCGCCCTGTTCTACCTGCTGCCGATCGGCTGGGCGGTGTTCCAGTCCCTGCTCGTCGTGGAACGCGACGGCACCTTCGGCAAGCCGGTCGAGGTGTTCGGCGGACTCAGCCAGTACGTCCTGGTGTTCCAGAACGAGGCGTTCTGGGCGTCCGTCGGCCGGGTGGTGCTGTTCGGCGCCGTCCAGGTGCCCGTGATGCTCGGCATCGCGCTGGTGCTCGCCCTGCTGCTGGACTCGCCGCTCGTGAAGGGTAAGAAGTTCTTCCGCCTCGCCTTCTTCGTGCCGTACGCGGTGCCCGGCGTGATCGCCGCGATCATGTGGGGCTACCTGTACTCCCCGAACCTGTCGCCGTTCGCCGCGTTCACCTCCGAGGTCGACCTGCTGTCGCCGTCGACCGTGCTCTGGTCGATCGCGAACGTGGTCACCTGGGTCTACGTGGGCTACAACATGCTCATCATCTACTCGGCGCTGCTCGCCCTGCCGAGCGAGATCTTCGAGGCCGCCCGGCTCGACGGCGCGAGCCAGTGGCAGATCGCCTGGTCGATCAAGATCCCGCTGGTGGCGCCGGCCATCACGCTCACGGCGATCTTCTCGATCATCGGAACGCTGCAGCTCCTCGCGGAGCCGCAGGTGTTCCGCAGCTTCACCTCCTCGGTGTCGAGCACGTTCACCCCGAACCTCGCGGTCTACGCGACATCCGCTGTTCCGAATGTGAGCCTGGCCGCAGCGATGTCGGTGGTGCTCGCCCTCGCGACCTTCATCCTGTCGTTCGCATTCCTGAAGTACACCCAGCGTAAGGACGACAAATGAGCAAGACGATCGCCGGAGCGCCGACCGCGGCGACCACGCCCGCCGGCACGCCTAAGTCCGGCGGGGCGCCGAAGGAGAAGCTCGCCTCGCGCACCGCCGCGATGATCATCATGGGCGTCTCGACGCTCTACTTCCTGATCCCGATCTGGTGGCTGTTCATCTCGTCGACGAAGAGCCGCGAGCAGTTCGGCTCCACCGGGGCGCTCTGGTTCGCCGACTTCAACCTGTTCACCAACATCGGCGACCTGGTGGCCTACAACGACGGCGTCTACCTGAAGTGGATGCTCAACAGCATCCTCTACGCGGGAACCGGCGCCCTGCTGGGAACGCTGTTCGCCGCCATGTGCGGCTACGCGCTGGCGAAGTACCGCTTCCCGGGGCGCGAGCTCATCTTCAACGTCGTGCTCGGCGGGGTGCTGGTGCCCGCCACCGCGCTCGCCCTCCCGCTGTTCCTCATCTTCAGCCAGTTCAACGCCACGAACACCTTCTGGTCGGTGTTCCTGCCGAGCATCGTGAGCCCCTTCGGCGTGTACCTGGCCCGCATCTTCGCCGCGGCGTCCGTGCCCGACGAGCTGCTCGAGGCAGCCCGCCTCGACGGGGCGGGCGAGGTGCGCACCTTCTTCACCGTCTCGCGCCGACTGATGACGCCCGCCCTGGTGACGATCTTCCTGTTCCAGTTCGTGGCCATCTGGAACAACTTCTTCCTGCCGCTGATCATGCTGCGCGACCAGACGCTCTTCCCGGTCACGCTCGGGCTCTACACCTGGAACTCGCAGGTGAACCAGATCCCGGAGATCCGCACCTTCGTGATCATCGGCGCCTTCCTCTCCATCATTCCGCTCATCATCGCCTTCCTCAGCCTGCAGCGCTTCTGGCGCGGCGGTCTGGGGGCCGGGAGCGTCAAGTAGCCGCTTCTTCTTTCCCACCCTGCACCATTCCATTTCAATGAAGACAAAGGAACCCGTCATGCAACTCAAGAACAGCAAGCGCATCGCAGCGCTCGGCATCGTCGCCGCGATCAGCCTCACCGGCTGTGCCTCCGGCAGCGGCTCCGACGGCGGCAGCGACGCCGCGGCCGACTGCGCGCCGTCCGACGGCAAGGTCGAACTCTCCTACACCTCGTGGATCCCCGGCATCGAGTCGGTCGTCGACCTGTGGAACGAGGAGAACCCCGACATCCAGGTGACCGTGCAGACCGGCCCCAACGGCAACGGCGGAACGTACAAGAACTTCTTCAACCAGCTCAGTGCGGGCAACGCCCCCGATCTCGGCCAGATCGAGTACGACGCGCTGCCGAACTTCCGCGTGCAGGACGGCCTGACCAACCTCGCCGGCTGCGACATCGTCACCGAGAGCCAGGACTCCTTCATCGACTGGACCTGGAACCAGGTCACCTTCGGCGAGGACGACGCCGTCTACGCGATCCCGCAGGACACCGGCCCCATGGCGATGTACTACCGCGCCGACCTCTTCGAGGCCGCGGGCATCCCCGTGCCCACCACCTGGGAGGAGTACGCGGCCGCCGCCGCGCAGATCCGCACCCAGGGCGGCTACATCACCAACTTCCCGCAGAACGACGTCAACTGGTTCGCCGGTCTCGTCTGGCAGAAGGACGGCTCCTGGTTCACCAACGACGGAGAGGCCTGGGACGTCACCCTCACCTCGCCCGAGTCCGAAGAGGTCGCCGACTACTGGCAGGGCCTGATCGAGGGCGACCTCGTCTCCAAGGTCCCGGCCTGGACCGACGAGTGGAACAACGCCTACAACACCGGTAGCGACTGGACCTGGATCTCCGCCGTCTGGGGCGCCAACTCGATCTCGAGCGGCGCACCCGACACCTCGGGCAAGTGGGCCGTCGCGCCCATGCCGCAGTGGACCGCGGGCGAGGAGAAGGCCGGCAACTGGGGTGGATCGTCCACCGCGGTGCTGAAGGGCTCCGAGCACCCCTACGAGGCCGCGAAGTTCGCGCTCTGGCTGAACACCAACGACGAGGCGCTCACCATGCTGAACAAGGAGGCCAACCTCTACCCCGCCACGAAGGACGGCCTCAGCCTCCCCGTGCTCAGTGAGGGAGTCGAGTTCTACGGCAACCAGAAGATCTACGACATCTTCGCCGACGCCGCCAACCAGACGAACGTCGACTTCACCTGGGGCCCGACCATGACGCAGACCTACGCCGACGTGGCGGACGGCTTCGGCGAGGTGCTCGGTGGCAAGGGGACGCTGAACGACGCGCTCACGACCGGCCAGGACAAGACCATCGCGGCCCTCGACGCGGCGGCTATCCCGGTCAACAAGTAGCACTCCGCAGCACCGGACGCGCGGCCCTCCACAGCGGAGGGCCGCGCGTTCCTCGTTCGGGAGAGCCGAGTGTTTCGCCGTGTGACGCCCGTCAGTGACAGGCGCGAGGCGGGCACCTATCGTCGTTGCATGACCTCAACTCGCAACGCATCCGCAGATCGGCCCTCTACCGGCGCGGTCGCGACGATGCGCTCCGGCTACGAGACGGGCTACGAGCTGCACCCCATCCAGCGGCTGGCCGCGAACGCCGCGACGAGCCACTGGCGCGACGCGGTCGTCACGGCCGTGGGCGTGGACGGCTGGATCGACATCGTCGACCTCGCCACCGACGCGGTCGGCAGCATCTGGCACTACGCGCCGATCGCGGTCGCCGTGGGCGAGCCGGTCTCGCTGCACACGCAGTACAGCGTGCTCGCGGTGGGGCGCGAGCAATTCAGCGTGCGCTCGGCCTAGGCCATCATCGACTTCATCGAGGTCATCATCGCCTCGCAGGCCATCGCGCAGTTCATGCAGACCTCGGCGCACATCCTGCAGTGATCGCTCATGTCGGCGTGCATCATGCACTCGTCGGCACAGGCGCGGCACATCGTCATGGTCGCCTCGAGCATGGCCATCATGCTGCCGGCGTCGAAGCCCATCGGACGCATCATCATGCGCATCATGGTGTTGGTCATATCGGCCGTGGTGGCGCACATGCTCATCATCTTGCCCATGTTGTCGCCGGAACCGGCGTCTGCACACATCGTCGCGGCCTGCTCGGCGGCGGCGCAGGCCTCCATGCAGTCCTGCATGAGCTTCATGTCCATCGACATGCCCATCGTGTCGGCGGACATCATGCTCATCATCTGGTCGGTCGTGTTCATCGGAATCTCCCGGGGATCGAGTCGGCGCCGCCCACCCGCGGCGGCATTATTACGAAATGTTACGCGCTCGGGCGCCGCGACCAGAAGGTGCGTCGACCGGATCAGGGGATCAGGATCACCTTTCCGTTGAGGGTTCGCGATTCCGCGAGGGTCAGCGCCGCGCTCGCCTCGCGCAGGGAGAACGATGCGGCGACGTTGGCGGTGATGGTGCCGTCTGCCAGCAGGGCGAACACCGCCCCGAGGTCGTGCTCGAGGTTGCGGCGGAACCTCGCCGGGCGGAACCGGTGCCCCGCCCAGAGGTCGTAGAACGACGCGCGGCGGCCGTCGGGCAGCGCGTTCCAGACCGCGATCCGGCCGAGGGCGCGGAGGAAGCGCAGCATCAGCGCCCCGTTGCCGCTCACGACGGCGACCTCCGAGATGATCGAGTAGCAGACGAGGGCGCCGTGACGGGCGAGCATCCGGCGGCCCATGCGGGCGCTGTCGCCGCCGACGTTGTCGAAGACGGCGTGCACTCCGCCGGGGGAGAGCTCGAGCACCCGGTCGAGGAGCGCCGGGTCGGAGTAGTCGAGCGGCTCGACGCCGGCCGCGCGCAGTGCGTCGTGGTGGCGCGGAGACGCGGTGCCGATCACGCGGATGCCCTCGCTCATCGCGAGCTGCACCAGGATGCCGCCGACACCGCTGTTGGCGCCGTGCACCACGATCGTCTGTCCCGCTGTCGCACGAGCCGCGCGGTGCAGCATCTGCCAGGCGGTGACGCCGTTGACGACGGCGGTCTCCGCGTCGGCCGGCGCGATGCCGTCCGGCACGCGGATGCAGTCGCGCGCCGCGACGATGGCATGACTGGCCCAGCCGCCCGTCTTGGTGATCGCCGCGACCCGGGCGCCGATCAGGGCGGGATCGCCGTCGCGGACGATGCCGACAAGGTCGTAGCCGGGCACGAAGGGGAAGGGCGGCTGACCGAAGTACTTGCCCCGGCGCATCGACTTCTCGGCGAAGGAGACCCCGGTGGCCTCGACCTCGACGAGCAGTTGACCGCGCGCGGGGGCGGGGAGCTCGCGCTCGCGCAGCACGAGCCCATCCGGTTCGACGAGACCGGGGAGGACGACCTCGAGGGCGGTGACAGTGTTCATGACGATCCTTTCGTGAGTTGTATGTGACTGATCAGTCACAATTTCGGTTATGAAGAAGAAGGAGATCGAACGTGGAGTGCTAGACGGGCTCGGCGTGGCGGATGCCGTCGCTCAGCGTATGCGCCCAGGTCTCGTCGATCGGCGAGACCTCGGCCTGCACGATGAGGTGGCACAGCTGCCCGTAGGCGATGAAGCGCTGCACGCTCTGCGCATCGGCGCCGGAGGTGAGGGTGACGGAGGTGATCAGCTCGCGCAGCCCGCGCTGCACCGCGGCCCGGATCTCCGGCACGTCGCAGGCGCTCTGCGCGTGCACCTGCAGGCGGATGAGGTTCTGGTCGCGGATCAGTTCGATGTAGGCGAGGGTCATCGCCTCGAGGACCTCGTCGGGTGTGGCATCGCCCGCCGCCTCGCCGCTGGCGACCATCGTGCTGCGCACGCGCTCGTAGCACTCCTCGACGGCGGCGATGAACAGCGCGAGCTTGCCGGGGAAGAGTCGGAAGACGTAGGCGGGCGAGACCCCGGCCGCCGTCGCCACGGCGGTGACCGGGGTGGCGTGGTACCCGGCCCCCGCGAACACGTCGACGGCGCTCGCGATGATGCGGGCGCGCTGCGCGTCGGCGGTGGAACGGGGTGCGGAGGTCATGTAACTGATTGAACAGTCACAACAGCTCCGCTGTCAAGGGGAGCCCCGATTCGACCCGCGGCGACGGTGCCGGGTGTCAGCGCGGCGAGTAGAGCCGCGGCGCGAACGCCGACGCCACGAGGGCGCGCATCGAGCCCAGGGATCCGGTGACGAGCCCCGCCGTCCGCGCCTGCACGAGCACGTTGCCGATGGCGGTGGCCTCCACGGGCCCGGCCAGCACGGGCAGCCCCGCGCGGTCGGCGATGAGCTGGCAGAGCATCTCGTTCTGCGAGCCGCCGCCGACGATGTGGATCACGGAGACCGTGCGCCCCGAGAGCGCCGACGCCGTGCGCACCGCGTCGACGAACGCCGCCGCCAGGCTCTCGACGATGCTGCGTGCGAACTCCGCGCGGCTGCCGGGAACCGGCGCGCCGTGCTCGCGGCACCACTCGGCGATGCGCCCGGGCATGTCGCCGGGGGCGAGGAACCGCGGGTCGTTGGCGTCGAAGACCGCGACCGGTCCGGCCACCTCGGCCGCCGCCGCGAGCAGTGCGGGCAGGGAGATCGGCGGTCCGGAGCGCTCCCACTCCCGCACCGACTCGCTCAGCAGCCAGAGGCCCATCACGTTGTGCAGGTAGCGCACGGTGCCGTCGACTCCGCCCTCGTTGGTGAAGTTCGCGAGTCTGCCGGCCTCCGACAGCTCCGGCCGCTCCAGTTCGACGCCGACGAGGCCCCAGGTGCCGCAGGAGATGTAGGCGAAGTCGTCGCCGACGGCCGGAATGGCGACGACAGCGGATGCCGTGTCGTGCGACCCGACGGCCGTCACCGCCGTCGCCGGGTCGATTCCGATCTCCTCCGCGACCTCGGGCAGCAGGAAGCCGATCGGCGTTCCCGCGTCGACGAGATCGGGGAGTATCCGCCGGGGCAGCTGGAGTCGGGAAACGAGCAGGTCGTCCCACTGGCCGGTCGCCACGTCGACCAGGCCCGTGGTCGAGGCGTTGGTGCGCTCGGCAACCTGCCGGCCGGTGAGCCAGTAGGCGAGCAGGTCGGGGATCAGCAGCGCGGAATCGGCGAGCTCGAGGGTGCCGGCCAGGCGGTCGGCGGTGAACTGGAACACCGAGTTGAACGGGAGGTGCTGCAGCCCGTTCGCGGCGTAGAGCTCGGGCGGGGCGACCAGCGCGTGCGCCGCCTCCACCGCGGCGGCGTTGCGGTCGTCGCGGTAGTGGTACGGGGTTCCGAGCATGCGGCCGCCGCGCATCAGCGCGTAGTCCACCGCCCAGGAGTCGATGCCGATGCTGGCGATCACCGGCTCCTCGCGCGCGGCGGCGCCGAGGCCGCCGAGCACGCTGCGGTACAGCTCCAGGATGTTCCAGTGCAGTCCGTCGATGGTGCGCACCGGGGTGTTCGGGAAGCGCGCCACCGGGCGGATGCTCAGCTCGTTCGCGGAGACGTGCCCGAGGATCACCCGCCCGCTGGTGGCGCCGAGGTCGACGGCGGCGACGGCAGAGGTCATGCGCGGGCCTCGTCCCGCTGGTCGAGCAGCAGGCGAGCGAAGCGAGTTCGCGTATCGAAACCGGTATTCCCCGACGAGGTTGCGCGAACACCGGTTTCGATACGGCTGCTCCTTCGTCGCGGCCTACTCAACCAGCGGAGGACGGGACGTGGACCGCTCATCGCAGGAAGGCGGCCGCCACGCCCGCGTCCACTGGGATGTGCAGGCCGGTGGTGTGGCTCAGGTCGCCAGTGCACAGCACGAAGACCGCGTTCGCGACGTTCTCCGGCAGCACCTCGCGCTTGAGCAGCGTGCGCTGCGCGTAGTACGCGCCCAACTCCTCCTCGGGCACGCCGTAGACGGCGGCCCGCTTCGCGCCCCATCCGCTCGAGAAGATCCCGGATCCGCGCACCACCCCGTCGGGGTTGATGCCGTTGACCTTCACGCCGTACTCGCCGAGCTCGGCCGCGAGCAGTCGCACCTGGTGCGCCTGGTCGGCCTTCGTCGCCGAGTAGGCGATGTTGTTGGGACCGGCGAAGACGGAGTTCTTGCTCGAGATGTAGACGATGTCGCCGCCCAGCTTCTGGTCGATCAGCACCTTCGCCGCGGCGCGCGAGACGAGGAACGACCCCTTCGCCATCACGTTGTGCTGCAGGTCCCAGTCGGCCACCGTGGTCTCCAGCAGCGACTTCGACAGCGAGAGGCCGGCGTTGTTCACCACCAGGTCGAGTCCGCCGAAGGCCAGCAGGGCGGCGTCGACCGAGGCCTGCACGTCGTTCTCGTCGGTGACGTTCGCCCGCACGCCGATCGCGACGTCGGTGCCGCCGAGCTCGGCGGCCGCGGCCTGCGCCTTCTCGAGGTCGAGGTCGGCGATCACGACACAGGCGCCCTCGGCGGCCAGTCGAGTGGCGATCGCCTTGCCGATGCCGGACGCGGCACCGGTGACGAGCGCGATGCGTCCGGCAAGCGGCTTGGGCGCAGGCATCCGCTGCAGTTTCGCCTCCTCCAGCGACCAGTACTCGATGCGGAACTTCTCCTCGTCGGAGATGGGGGAGTAGGAGGAGATCGCCTCGGCGCCGCGCATCACGTTGATGGCGTTGATGTAGAACTCGCCGGCCACGCGCGCGGTCTGCTTGTTCGCGCCGTAGCTGAACATGCCCACGCCGGGGATGAGGATGATGGCCGGGTCGGCGCCGCGAATCGCCGGCGACGCTGGAGTGGAATAGGCGTCGTAGTACGCCTGGTAGTCGGCCCGGTACTGCTCGTGCAGCTCGTCGAGACGGGCGATGCTCTGTTCGATCGAAGCGGATGCCGGCAGGTCCAGAACCAGGGGCTTCACCTTGGTGCGCAGGAAGTGGTCGGGGCAGCTGGTGCCCAGGGCGCCGAGCCGCACGTGCTCGGAACGGGCGAGGAAGTCGGTGACGACCTCCGCGTCGGTGAAGGAGCCGACCTGCGCCCTGTCGGTCGAGGCGATCGAGCGCAGGTGGGCGGCGAGGGCCGCGGCCTTCGCGCGGCGCTCGGCCTCGGGCAGGGCGCCGTAACCGTCCAGGAGGGTTCCGAAGGGGTCGGCGCGCCCCTCGGTCTCGATGTACCTCTCGGCGGTCTCGATGATCCAGAGCGAGTTGGCCTCGGCCTCCTCGCTGGTGGAGCCCCAGGCGGTGATGCCGTGGCCGCCGAGGATCACTCCGACGGCCTCGGGGTTCGCCGCCTTGATGGCGGCGATGTCGAGCCCGAGCTGGAATCCGGGGCGTCGCCAGTCGACCCAGGCGACCCGGCCCCCGAAGGCCTTCGCCGTGAGCGACTCGCCATCCGCCGCAGTGGCGAAGGCGATGCCGGAGTCGGGGTGCAGGTGGTCGACGTGGGCGGCGTCGACGAGCGCGTGCATGGCCGTGTCGATCGAGGGGGCCGCGCCGCCCTTGCCGTGCAGCGTGTAGTCGAAGGCGGCGACCATCTCGTCCTCGCGGTCGACGCCCGGGTACACGTTCTTGAGCGCGCGCACGCGGTCGAGGCGGAGCACGGCGAGGCCGGCCTCCTTCAGGGTGCCGAGGTCGCCGCCGGATCCCTTGACCCAGAGCAGCTCGACCGGCTCGCCCGTGACGGGGTCGGTCTCGCTGCCCTTGGCGGAGGTGTTGCCGCCGGCGTAGTTGGTGACGCGCGGGTCGGAGCCCAGGCGGTTGGATCGCGCGATGAGGTCGGCTGCCGTGGTCATTACGCTCCCCATCCGGCCTGGAGGCCGCCGACCCGTTCGGCGGCGATCCTCTCCTGGTTGCCCGACGCCGCATAGGCGGCCATCGGGTCGGCGGGCAGGCCGCGGCCCGAACGCCACTCGGCGAGGTCGCCGCGCACGTCGGTGTAGAAGGCGTCCATGAGGATGCCGTTGGCTCCGAGCACGTCGCCGGCGTCCTGCGCGGTCTTCAGGGCGGCGCCGTCGACGAGCAGCGCGCGGGCGGTCATCTCCTGCACGTTGAGCACGGAGCGGATCTGGCCGGGGATCTTGTCCTCCACGTTGTGGCACTGGTCGAGCATGAAGGCCACACCGGAGTCCGGTCCGTAGCCGCCGCCGCGGATCACCTCGTAGAGGATGCGGAAGAGCTGGAAGGGGTCGGCGGCTCCCACGATCAGGTCGTCGTCGGCGTAGAAGCGGGAGTTGAAGTCGAAGGAGCCGAGCTTTCCGAGGCGCAGCAGCTGGGCGACGATGAACTCGATGTTCGTGCCGGGCGCGTGGTGGCCGGTGTCGAGGCAGACCAGCGCGCGCTCGCCGAGGGCGCTCACCTGCGCGTAGCTGGTTCCCCAGTCGGGGACGTCGGTGTGGTAAAAAGCCGGCTCGAAGAACTTGTACTCGAGCACCAGGCGCTGCTCGTCGCCGATCCGGGCGTAGATGGAGGCGAGCGAGTCGGCGAGCCTGTCCTGGCGGCCGCGGATGTCGCCCTGGCCGGGGTAGTTGGTGCCGTCGGCGAGCCAGATCTTGAGGTCCTGCGACCCGGTCTGGTCCATGATGTCGATGCACTCGAAGTGGTGGTCGATGGCCTTCTGGCGGATCTTCGGGTCGACGTGCGTGAGCGAGCCGAACTTGTAGTCGTCGTCCTGGAAGGTGTTGCTGTTCACGGTGCCGAGCTGCAGGCCGAGGTCGTTCGCGTAGGAGCGCAGCCGGCCGTAGTCGTCGACCCTGTCCCAGGGGATGTGCAGCGCGACCTTGGGGGAGAGCCCGGTGAACTCGTTGACCGTGGCGGCGTCGGCGATCTTCTCCTCGGGCGTGCGCGGGGTTCCGGGGGTGCCGAAGACCTTGAAGCGGGTGCCCGAGTTGCCGAAGGCCCAGGACGGGAGCTCGATCACCTGCGTCTCGAGCTGCGGGGCGATGGAGTCGAAGGTGGTCATCGGTCTGTCCTGTCTGTACTGGTGGGGAGGTTCGCGAGCTGGTCTTCCAGATTGAAGATCTGGGGGAGTGTGGGGGCCGCCTGGTCCGGGCGACCGTCGAGGGTGACGAAGAAGTCGGCCATGTCGGACTCCCAGGCTGCGGTGTCGGGGTTCTCCTCGAGGCTGCGCTGGGAGGCCTCCACCGATTCGGTCTCGTAGTAGCCGATCAGCAGGCCGTCGTCGCGCAGGAAGAGGGAGTAGTTGTGGCGGCCCGAGGCCTCGATGGCGCGGAGCATCTCGGGCCAGACGGCCGCGTGGCGCTCGCGGTACTCGATCAGCCGGTCGGGCTTGACCTGGAGGTGGAAGCAGACGCGGAGCATGGCGGTTCCCTCGGATCGTGGGGTGGTTCCGGCCGGCGGCGGCAACCGCCGGCCGGAACGGGACTCCTAGAAGTCGAAGTCCCCGATGTTGTCGGCGTTGAAGGTGAAGGGGTCGCCGAGCAGCACGGTCTGGTCGGGGCCGACCGTGTAGCTGCCGAGCTTGCCCGCCTCGAACTCGTCGCCGTCCTCGCCGGTGATGTCGCCCTCGAT
>Ga0247729_10000910_pt1 | contig 11247 bp, 9 predicted proteins | sample UWRJL133311R2_FD_180958 | JGI IMG/M metagenome (GOLD analysis project Ga0247729, IMG submission 180958) | Plant litter microbial communities from Arlington Agricultural Research Station in Wisconsin, United States - UWRJ-L133-311R-2 | ecosystem: Environmental > Terrestrial > Plant litter >... | reverse complement strand
GACAGCGCCTGCGCTGCGACAGTTTCGCGCGCCGGCACCCGCTGCACGATGGCATTCACCGTGGTGAGCAGGATCAGCGGCTTCTCGCTGCCCTCGAGGCGCGACAGCCGCGCCAGCGTGGTGAGGCGTTGCGCGAGCACGCCGCCGTGCGGCGAGACGCGGTCGTAAGGCTGGCAGTCCCAGGCCGGGAACTGCATCACGCCGAGATCGGGCGCGAAGAACTCCAGCGCCCGCGCCAGATTCTGCATCCGGCTGCCGTCGCGACATACCACGGCGAGGCTGACGGCCGGCGGCTTCGGCCGGGCCGCAACCGCGCGGGCCAGATCGGAGATGATCAGGCCTTCGGCGCCGTCGGCGACATTGGCGAAGGTCAGTGCGCGCCCGGGCGACAGCTGCGCCGCGGGGGAGACGGTCGGCGCCTTCATAGAGGCTTGTCCAGATTGCGGAAGCTCTTGATGCGCTCGAACAACGGCGTGTGGAACTGGGGCGGCAGCTCGGTGTCGCCGACAAAGGCTGGATACAGGTCGGGATCTTCCAGGCCGATCAGCGCCTCGAGCTGGGTCAGTTCAAGGTCGGCCAGGATGCCGATCTCGGCGTCCGCAAAGCGGCCGAGAATCAGGTCCATCTCGCGGGTGCCGCGGTGCCAGCAACGGAACAGGATGCGCTTGCGGCGGTCGTCCAGGCCGTTGCTCGATCGTGTCGTACCCGTCATCTGTCCATCCCGTCCAAACGCCAAAAGCCCGGACGTGCCGGGGAGGCTGATATAGCGGTCGCATCGGGCGCTGTCAGCACCCGTTCGCGCATTGCATTCCAGCCTAAATGCATTCAAGTCTCGGCAATACCGTTGCCGTCCGAAACCGAGCATTCCGATCCCCATGCGCCCTGCACTGCTCAATCCGCTGTTTGCCCCGGTGACGTCGATTCCCGGCATCGGACCCAAGCTGGACAAGCTGCTGCAGTTCCTGCTCGGCCGCGACGAGACCCCGCGGATCGCCGACCTGTTGCTGCATCTGCCAGTCAGTGTGATCGACCGCCGGCAGCGGCCGAAGATCCGCGACGCGGTGCCGGGCACCATGGTGACGCTGGAAGTCACTGTGGACAGCCACCGTCCCACGCCGGCCGGTCGCCGTACGCCGCACCTGGTCTATGTCAGCGACGACACAGGTTCGGCGATCCTGGCCTATTTCAAGGCCTATCCCGGCCAGGTCGAAAAACTGCTGCCGGTCGGCGAGAAGCGCTACGTCTCCGGCACCGGGCAGTTGTTCGACGGCATGCTGCAGATCGTGCATCCCGACCGCGTCATCGACGAAGAAGGTTTTGCCAAGCTCAGCGGCATCGACCCGGTCTATCCGCTGACGCAAGGGTTGGCGATCGGCGCGCTGCGCCGCGCGGTCGGCCTGGCGCTGACCAAGCTGCCGGCGCTGCCGGAATGGATCAGCCCGGAGGTGATGCGGCGCTGCTCGTTTCCGCCGGTCGCCGAGGCCCTGCACCGCGTCCATGTGCCGGTCGAGCTGACCGACATCCTGCCGGAAGGCCCGTTCTGGTCGCGGCTGGCGTTCGACGAACTGCTGGCCGGGCAGTTGGCGCTGGCCATGGTGCGCGCGCAGGTGCGCCGTCCCGCCGGCGACCGCAATGCCGGCGACGGACATCTGCGCCACAAGATCATCGATGCGCTGCCCTACTCGCTGACCAAGTCGCAGCAGGACGCCTCGACGGCCATCGCCGAGGACCTGACCAAGCCGATGCGCATGCTGCGGCTGTTGCAGGGCGACGTCGGCTCCGGCAAGACCGTGGTGGCGCTGCTCGCCGCGGCCGCCGTGGCCGAAGTCGGCAAGCAGACCGCCTTGATGGCGCCCACCGAAATTCTCGCGCGCCAGCATATCAAGACCATCACGCCGCTGGCCGAACGCGCCGGGATGCGCGTGGCGATCCTGACCGGTCGCGAAAAGGGTCGCGAGCGCAAAGATATCCTGGCCCGCCTGGCCGCCGGCGAGATCGACATGCTGGTCGGCACCCACGCACTAATCCAGGACGACGTGATCTACAAGTCGCTGGCGCTGGCGGTGGTCGACGAGCAGCACCGTTTTGGCGTGCGCGAGCGGTTGACCCTGACCAACAAGGGCAGCGCCGTCGACGTACTGGTGCTCTCGGCGACGCCGATCCCGCGCACGCTGGTGCTGACCTACTTTGGCGACATGGAGGTCTCCGAGCTCCGCGAAAAACCCGCTGGCCGGCAGCCGATCGAGACGCGGACCGCATCGAGCAGTCGCCTGCAGGAGGTGATCGACGGCGTCGGCCGCCAGGTCGAGGCCGGCAAGCTGGTGTACTGGATCGTGCCGCTGGTCGAGGAATCCGAGATGGACGGCCCGAAGCTCACCAATGCGGAGGAGCGCTTCGAAAGCCTGCAGCAGCGTTTCGGCGAAAAGGTCGGCCTCGTGCACGGCCGGATGCGCGGCCCCGACAAGGACGCGGCGATGGCGCGCTTCGCTGCTGGCGAAACGCAAATCCTGGTCGCCACCACCGTGGTCGAGGTCGGCGTCGACGTGCCCGCGGCGACCATCATGATCATCGAGAACGCTGAACGTTTCGGCCTGTCGCAACTGCACCAGTTGCGCGGCCGTATCGGCCGCGGCTCGGAAGCGTCGAACTGCCTGCTGCTGTACCGCGAGCCGCTCGGCGAGATCGCCGCCAAGCGTCTCAAGGTGATCAAGGAAACCACCGACGGTTTTCGCATCGCCGAGGAAGACCTGAAACTGCGCGGCGAAGGCGACGTGCTCGGCACACGGCAAAGCGGCCTGCCCGGCTTCCGCATCGCGCGCCCCGAAGTGCACGCGCAACTGGTCACCCAGGCGCGCGACGAAGCGATGCGGATCCTGCAGGACGATCCGAAGCTGAAAGGCGAACGCGGCGAGGCGCTACGTTGTTTGCTGTATCTCTACGAGCGCGACGAGGCGTTGCCGCTGATCGGGGCTGGGTAGTCAGCCACCAACAAACTCTCCCTCATCCTGAGGAGCCGCGCTTTGGCGCGGCGTCTCGAAGGATGGGCGACACACGCCATGGTTCGAGACGCGCGCCAAGTGGCGCGCTCCTCACCATGAGGACGGAGTTTGATTGATCAATCCACCTTAGCCGGCTGCTTCGGCGCCGTCGCATTGGCGACCTGCGCCGCCTGCGCCATCTCGGCCAAAGCCGCGATCTTCTTCTGCGGATCCGATCCCGGCTGTACCACGCCGGCCGACATGATCAGCGTCGCGGCGTCCTCGGCGGACATGTCGATGTCGATGATCTTGCTCTTCGGCAGATAGAAGAAGAAGCCGGTGGTCGGGTTCGGCGCGCAGGGCAGGAACACCGAGATGTGCTCTTCCACACCCGGCAGGCTGTTGGCGATCTCGACGCTGGGGGGCTGCGAGATCAGCACGATCGACCACATGCCCGGCGAGGGAAACTCCACCAGGCCGACGCGGCGGAAGCTCGAGCCGTTGCCGGAAAACAGCGTCTCAAACACCTGCTTCAGCCCGCGATAGATTGCCCGCACCACCGGCATCCGGCCGAGCAGGTTCTCGCCGAGATCGACCAGTGAGCGGCCGATCAGGTTGGCGGTGAGGAAGCCCAGCAGCGTCAGCGCCACGAAGGCGACGATCAGGCCGGAGCCCGGAATGCCGTAGGGCAGATACTGTTCGGGCCGGTAGGCCTCCGGCACCAGCGGCCGCACCAGGGCATCGACCCAGGTGACGAACCACCAGGTCAGATAGAACGTGATGGCGATCGGGCCGGCGACGATCAGGCCGGTGAGGAAGTAATTGCGGACGCGGGCCATGAAGCCACGCGGCGATTCCGGCACGGGATCGCCGACGGGCGGGGTCGGCGGCAGGTCGGTGCGGTCCATCAGCGTTCCAAATCCAGTGGCGCGGCGCGCGTTGCGGCGCCGTTTGCGTTCGGCGCCATCCTAGCAGCTTTTCGTCGCTGCGGTGCAAAGTTGCCGCAGCGACAAAAAGTCGTGCTGACGCCCTATTCCACCGTGACGGACTTCGCCAGGTTGCGCGGCTGGTCGACGTCGGTGCCCATGATGACGGCGGTGTGGTAGGCCAGCAACTGCACCGGGATGGCATAGACCATCGGCGTGAAGGTCGCCGCCATGTCGGGCATCACGATGGTCACCAGCGACTCGACGGTGGCCTCCTCGGCGCCCTTGGCGTCGGTCATCAGGATGATCTTGCCGCCCCGCGCCGCGACCTCCTGCATGTTGGACACGGTCTTCTCGAACACCCGGTCGAACGGCGCGATCACCACCACCGGCATGTTCTCGTCGATCAGCGCGATCGGCCCGTGCTTGAGCTCGCCCGCGGCATAGCCCTCGGCGTGGATGTAGGAGATTTCCTTCAGCTTCAGCGCGCCTTCCAGCGCCAGCGGATACGACGTGCCGCGGCCGAGATAGAGCACGTCCTGGCACTTGGCGATGTCGCGGGCGAGCTTCTCGATCTGCAGCTCGGTGGTCAGCGCCTCGGCCATCAGCCGGGGGATTTCCACCAGCCCATGCACCAGCTTGGCCTCGTCTTCATCCGACAATTCGCCGCGCGCCTTGCCGGCGGCGACTGCGAGCGCGGCCAGCACCATCAACTGGCAGGTGAACGCCTTGGTGGAGGCGACGCCGATTTCCGGGCCGGCCAAAGTCGGCATCACCGTCTCGCTCTCGCGCGCGATGGTCGAGGTCGCCACGTTGACCACGGACAGGGTGTGCATGCCCTGCTCCTTGGCGTAGCGCAACGCCGCCAGCGTGTCCGCGGTCTCGCCGGACTGCGAGATGAAGATCGCCAGGTCGCCCTGGCGCACCGGCGCTTCGCGATAACGGAATTCCGAGGCGACATCGAGCTCGACCGGCACCCGGCCGAGCCGCTCGAACCAGTACTTTGCCACGTAGCCCGCATAGCTGGCGGTGCCGCAGGCGGTGATCGAGATGCGCTGGATGTCCTTGAAATCGAACGGCAGCGCGACCGGCAGCGAGACGCGCTCGCTGGCCATGTCGACATAGCGCGCCAGCGTGTGGCCGACGACTTCCGGCTGCTCGTGGATTTCCTTGGCCATGAAGTGGCGGTAGTTGGCCTTGTCGACCATGAAGCTCGAGGCGCCGGACTTCAGCACGTCGCGCTTGACGACCTTGCCCTGCTCGTTGTGCACCACCGCGCTTTTGCGGTTCAGCACCACCCAGTCGCCGTCCTCGAGATAGCTGATGTCATCGGTGAATGGCGCCAGCGCGATGGCGTCGGAGCCGAGATACATCTCGCCGTCGCCATAGCCGACCGCCAGCGGCGATCCCTTGCGGGCGCCGATCAGCAGGTCCGGATGATCGCTGAACAGGAACGCCAGCGCGAACGCGCCGCGCAGTTGCGGCAGCGCCTGTTTCACGGCGTCCGACGGCGAGGCGCCCTTCTTGATGTAGGAATTGACCAGATGGGCGACCACCTCGGTGTCGGTCTCGCTGGCGAACACCGCGCCCTGGCCCTCCAGCATGATGCGCAATTCGCGAAAATTCTCGATAATGCCGTTATGCACGACGGCGACGCCGTCGGCGGCATGGGGATGCGCGTTGGTGATGGTCGGTTTGCCGTGGGTGGCCCAGCGGGTGTGGCCGATGCCGATGTGGCCGGTCAGCGGCGACTTGCCGAGCGTGGCTTCGAGGTTCTTCAGCTTGCCCTCGGCGCGCCGGCGCTCCAGATGGTCGCCTTCCAGCGTCGCCACGCCCGCAGAATCGTAGCCGCGATATTCGAGGCGCTTCAGCGAGTCCACGATCTGGTCCGCGACGGGACCGCGTCCCAAAATTCCGACAATGCCGCACATGCGGGTCAATATCTCCGAGGTATGAAAATGCCAGAACGCTTCGGCTTCTCTTAGCGAGAATCGCGAAGACTTAGGTACTCAATAATTATTGCCGATTGAGACAGCTTTAGACGTCGATGCCGGCGATTTTGCCCGACGGGTTTAATAAACCGTCAACGTCTTTGGGAAAGCCTAGGCATCCAGCGGAGGCGACCTCCATGGCGGACACGCGCGGGCCGAAACCAGACGTCCAGAGCTACTTTGCCTCGGCGCGGCCACGGCCGATCGAGGCGCGAACTCAGGGCAGCCGGCTGGCCCATTGGCCGCCGCCGTTTCACCGCGCCGAGATCATCCGCAAGATCATCAAGCAGCCGCATCCGCCCGGTGAAGAGCCCACCCGCGCGGTGCGGCGTGGCTGGCGGCTCAAGCGCGAGCTGTTTTCGGACGAGGAATCCTGAGGGCGCCGCCTACCTGGCCTTCTTGGCCGCTGCCCGGTCGTCGCGAAACCGCTTCGCCCAGCCTTCCTTGACGGAAACCGGGCTGCGCTCGAACACCAGCGCGTCTTCCGGCACTTCCCGCGTGATCACCGAGCCGGAGCCGATATAGGCGCCCGCGCCGATTTTCACCGGTGCCACCAGCGAGGAATTCGAGCCGACAAAGGCGCCGGCGCCGATGACCGTCTTGTGCTTGTTGAAGCCGTCGTAATTGCAGGTGATGGTGCCCGCGCCGATATTGGCGCCGGCGCCGATATGGGTGTCGCCGATATAGGTGAGGTGGTTGACCTTGACGCCGGCCTCGAGGATCGCCGCCTTGGTCTCCACGAAATTGCCGATCCGCGCGCCCTCGCCCACCGAGGTGCCGGGCCGCAGCCGCGCATAGGGGCCGATCGAGGCGTTCTTGCCGATCGCCGCCTGCACCAGATGCGAGAAGGCGTGGATCACCGCACCGTCGGCAATGCTGACACCGGGCCCGATCACCACGTAATGCTCGAGGGTGACGTCGCTGCCGAAGGTGGTGTCGGCGGACAGGAAAACCGTCTCGGGCGCCACGATGGTGACGCCGGCGTCGAGCGCGGCCTGGCGCAGCCGCGCCTGCATGATCGCTTCCGCCTCGGCGAGCTGCGCCTTGGTATTGATGCCGCGCACCTCGTCCTCGGAAGTCTCGATCACGGTGGCCTGCAGGCCCATGGCGCGCACCACCTCGACAGCATCGGTCAGGTAGTATTCGCCCTTGCTGTTGGCCTTGCCGATGCTCTCGATAACCTTCAGCGCGGTCTTGCCGTCGAACGCCATCACGCCGGCATTGCAGAGATCGACCTCGCGCTCGCCGGGCGTGGCGTCGGCATGCTCGCGGATCGCCACCAGCTGGTCGCCGTCGACCAGCAGCCGGCCGTAGCCGGTCGGATCCTTGGCGCGAAAGCCCAGAACAGCGAGTGCCGCGCCGGCCTGCAATGGCGCGCGCAATCGCGCAAAAGTCTCGGCAGAGATCAGCGGCGTGTCGCCGAACGCGATCAGGATGTCGTCGGCGCCGCGGGCGATGGCCTCTTTCGCCGCCAGCACCGCGTGCGCGGTGCCGAGCCGTTCGCGCTGAATGAAGGTGGCGGCATCGGGCCGCGCCCGCGTGGCCTCGTCGGCGACTTTCTGGTGATCGGGGCCGACCACCACGGCAAGCGCCGAGCCGTCGCCATGGGGCGCCGCACCGAGCACATGGGCCAGCAGCGATTGCCCGGCCACCTGATGCAATACTTTGGGCATCGAAGACCGCATCCGCGTGCCCTCGCCGGCCGCGAGCACGATGGTCAGGCTGGTTCTGCCGCTCATCCGAATCCCCGTCATGACAGCGCAATCGGCGCCGCCGCCGTCATAAAGCGTTTTGGGTAGAAGTGGGAAGTTGTTTCCCGCTCCGGCACCCGCCGCACCTCGGCTCGCGCGGTTTCCTGATAATGTTGCGGCATGATTCGCAGGCCGCAGGGAGCGCCGAAGAGGTCGGATGGCAGAAGATCGCGATCAATGGGCCGACACGCTTTCGGCGCAGCACACCGGCGGCTGGCTGACGAGTTTTCTGGCGGAAGAAGACACGTTCGACCGCCGCACGTTGTGGCGGCTGGGGTCGTGGGGCGTCGGCGCCGTCGCGGCCGTGGTCGTGGCGGTTCTGGCCAGCCAGTCGCAGATGCAATTACGCCGCGAACAGGTCGCCTCCGCCGACGTGCTGGCGCGGCAGTCGCAGCAGATCCAGTTCGTCACGCGGGAAACCCAGGCTGAATCCCGGCGCCTGTCGCAGGCCATCGAGACGCTGAATGGCGATCGCGACCGGCTCTATACCCGCGTCACCTCGGTTGAGCAGGGCCTGGAGTCAGTGACCGGATCGATCAAGCGCCAGACCCTCGCGGTGGCGCCAGCGCCCGTTGCCGCCCCGCCCGCTTCCGTTCCCGCGCCGCCGCCCGCCGTGGCCACCGCCGAGCCGGCGCCCGTGCCGCAAGCCGCGGCTGCGCCGCCGAGTGTCGCCGCACCGGCGCCGCTGATCGGCCCCGTCGCTTCTGCAGCGCCCGTTGCCGAGCCCGCCAGCCCTGCCAAGCCGGGCGCCATCATGGCAGCCACCATGCCGGCTTCTGCTCCGCTGATGACCCCGAAGTCGATCATGGCGCCGCCGGATCCGGCCGCGGCCAAGCTCAGCGAACCTGTTGCCGAACCCGCGCCGGAAGTTGTCGCCGCGGTACAGCCCGCCGCGCCGGAGCCGGCCGCCGTGGAGCCTCCGGCGATTGCGGTGCCACGCACCGAGTTCGGCATCGATGTCGGCGGCGCCAATTCAGTGGACGGGCTGCGCGCGCTGTGGCGCGGCATCGCGAAATCCAACAAGGCGCTGGCCGGACTGCGCCCGATCATCATGGTCAAGGAGCGCAGCACCGGCCTCGGCATGCAGCTTCGTCTCGTGCTCGGCCCGCTCAGCGATGCCGCCACCGCCGCGAAAATCTGCGCCATCATGACCGAGAGCAACCGGCCCTGCGAAACCTCGATGTTCGACGGCCAGCGCCTGGCCGTGAAAACCGATGCGGCCCCTGCGGAGGCCGCGGCACCCGCCAAGCCGCCGGCCGCGCCGCGCAAGCGCGCGCCCGTCCGCAACGAGCGCACCGAGCGGGTGGCGCCGCCGCCGGCCGCAGTCGAGGAACCCGCGCCGCCGCCAAAGCCGCAGTCGTCGCTGACCTCGTTTCTCGGACTTCGCTGAGCGACAAAACGCCGCCATTCGAATCGGTTGCCGCCGGAACCTCGTGCAGCACGCGAATCGAAGCTCTCCTCCTGATCGCGCCGGGTTGTCCCGCGGCGCGATCCGAACCATAGTCAGGCCATGAAAAAAGATCCGTTCCGGCTCACCGCCCGTCAGGTGCAATGGCTTCTCATCGTCGGCTTCCTCAGCGTCGGCTATGCGATCTACCTGCGCTACATGGCGATCGAACTGTCATCCGTGGCGCTGGCCTGCGACGCCGGCCTGCCGACCATGCTGTGCAAGACGCGGCTGCTGGCCACGTCGCTGTTCAAGAGTTCGGTATTCGGCATCGTGGCCGTGGCGATCGCGCTGCTCAACCTGATGCGGCCGTCGATCGTGCTGCTCACCGGCGGCATTGTCGCCGCCGGCTTCGGCATCGTGCTCTACAATATCGGCCTGTCGGGCCTGGCGGTCGGACTGCTTATTCTGGGATTTGCACGGCCCGCGCCCGCCACAGCGTGACGCCGAACAGCAGGTAGATCGCGCAGGTCCACAGCGACTGCCAGTTGTCCGGCCCCTCGTTGAAGCCGACATACAGCACCGACAGCACCATCACCGCGGCGAACACCGATTCCGCGATCGGGCGGACACCTGTTTGCGGGCGGTTGACCAGCATCAGCCCGGCGAACGGCACCACCGCCATGGTCAGCGCCGCGAACGGGAAGTCGCGGTAGCGCGGGTCGAACACGAAGCCCAAAGCGGTCTCGGCGCCGACCAGAGCGGTAACGATCAGGGTCAGGCCGAGCAGCACGGTGGACACCGAGCCGGTCCGGAACGGCCGCGGACCGAGCAGTTCCAGGAAGGTCGGCAGCGCGCGGCCGGACATGGTCGCATAGGCGCACAGCATCGGCGACGCCACGCCGGCGGCCAGCAAGGCGCCCCAGCGAATCCAGACGCCGAGGCCGTAGCTCTCGTAGACGAGCTTGTCCGCGGCGACGCCGAGCAGGATGCCCGCCGCCGTCGCCGAAATCGCCACCGTCAGCCACGACACGAAGCGCGGCGACCATGGCCGCCGCCGCAGCGCCAGCAGGCCGACCGCGAACACCAGCACGCTGAGCCCCATGCCGAGGCCCATCTGCAGCTTCCACGCGGGATAGTTGGTGATCGGCACGCCGGCCGGATATTTCAGCGCCCGGGCGTCGGCGTCGATCAGGCCCCAATAGCCGCCGACGGTGCCTTCGAGGTCGCGCTTCCAGGGCTGGTCATAGGCCTCGATCAGGTTGACGCGAAAGTTCTCGCGCTTGGCCAGATCGAGAATTTCGGACACCACCCGCGCCTGGTTGGTGCGCGACGGCAGCGCGGCATCGCGCATCCGCCCGGCGCTCGGCCAGCCGGTTTCGCCGATCAGGATTTCCTTGTTCGGGAAGGCGATGGCGACGCGCTTGCGGATCGAGTCGACGTGCGCGGCGGCGTTCTTGGCGCGGATCGGGAAGTCTTCCCAATACGGCAGGATGTGGATGGTGATGAAATCGACCGCGTCGTAGATCTCGCGGTTGCGCAGCCAGAATTCCCAGACGTCGGCATAGGTGACGGGCACCTTGACCTGCGACTTCACCGACCGGATGTTGGCGGCGAGGTCGGCGGCGGTCATCTCGCCGCGCAGCAGCACCTCGTTGCCGACCACCACGGCGCTGATGACGTTCGGATGGTCCTTGGTGAGCTGAACCGCGATGGCGATCTGCGCCAGGTTCTTCAGCCGGTTGCTGCCGAGCCAGATGCCCTGGATCACCTTGAGACCGACACGGCCGGCCAGTTCCGGCACCTGGTCGAGGCCGTTCTCGATCGAATAGGTGCGGACGCATTTCGAGATTTTCGCGAGCTGCGCCAGATCCTGCGCCATCTGCTCGGTGGAAATCATCGTGGTGGGGATCAGCGGCGTCTGGTCGCCGCGGAACGGCGCATAGGACACGCATTCCAGCTTGGCGGCGGGATCGATCGGCGCACGCGCCAGCGTGACGGGGGTGGCCAGCCACCACCATACCGCCGCGATCGAGCAAAGGGATAACAGGAGAAGCGCCAGCGGCGTGCGGTAGGAAATCGGTTCCGTCCTCCAGAGACGTCCGTCGATTAGCCCGTCGCCGCCGATCTGCCAAGAGCAGCTTGCAGGCAATCACAGCCATCTCGCCGCACCCGCCTGCGAAATGATCACGAACGTTCGGCTTTGCTGGACAA
>Ga0247729_10000907_pt1 | contig 11273 bp, 7 predicted proteins | sample UWRJL133311R2_FD_180958 | JGI IMG/M metagenome (GOLD analysis project Ga0247729, IMG submission 180958) | Plant litter microbial communities from Arlington Agricultural Research Station in Wisconsin, United States - UWRJ-L133-311R-2 | ecosystem: Environmental > Terrestrial > Plant litter >... | reverse complement strand
CAACGCCATAGAAACACTATCTGCATTACCAGAAATTTCCCTGGCACCAGTTGTAAAACCTGTCGATACAATTTCTGAATGTATTGTTGCAGCACTACCTGCACAAGGCAGTCGCCCACTCGTGAGTTATCGTCAAGCTGGCGATAAATATATTTTGCTTGAATACGGCGATAATATTTTAGAACTGAGTTTACGTTTGCGCGTGTATGCATTGATGGAAGCGTTAAAAGCATCGCCTATAAGCGGCGTTATTGAATTATCGCCCGGTGTGCGTTCACTGCAAATTAATTACGACAGTCGCGTTATCCACCAACAAGAGTTAATTGCAAAATTGCTTGTAATTGAAGAAACACTGGGCGATGCACGCGACGTTAAAGTGCCCAGTCGCATTGTGTATATGCCGATGGCCTTTGAAGATTCCGCAACGTTGGATGCAGTATCGCGCTACCGCCAGTCAGTTCGCGACAAAGCACCTTGGCTGCCAAGCAATACCGAATTTATGCGTCGTATAAACGGTCTGGATTCCGTCGATCAGGTTAAACAAATTTTATTTGAAACCAATTATATGGTGCTTGGTTTGGGCGATGTTTACCTCGGTGCACCTTGTGCGGTTCCAGTCGATCCACGTCACCGTTTATTAACATCAAAATACAATCCCGCACGTACTTACACTGCTGAAGGCACAGTTGGCATCGGCGGCGTTTACATGTGTATTTACGGAATGGATTCGCCTGGCGGCTATCAACTTGTTGGTCGCACTTTACCTATCTGGAATAAATTTCTTAAAAACTCTGACTTTGAAAATGGCGAGCCTTGGTTACTGAAATTTTTTGACCGTGTACGTTATTACGAAGTGACCGAAGAAGAACTCACAGCGCAGCGCGAAGCATTCCGTGAAGGCCGTTTGAATTTACGCATCGAAAATGATTTCTTCAGCCTCGCTGAACACGAAAAATTCTTGCAAGACAATGCGACGAGCATCGCTGAATTTAAAACTAAACAACAAGCGGCATTTACAAAAGAAGTTGCGCTATGGCAAGCCGATGAAGAAGCGCAAGTTGATGCCGCACTACAAGCAAAAGTAAACACTAATCCTATTGAAGTTGATGGACACGCAGTGACGGCAGACATCAGCGGCAATATTTGGAAGTTATTGGTAGAGCCAGGGCAAATGGTGGAAGTTGATCAACCACTTTTAATTGTAGAGGCGATGAAAATGGAGTTTTCAATTTACGCAGATCGCGCTGCGAAAGTCAGTTCAATTCACTGCGAGCCGGGCAAACAAGTTAACGCAGGTGATTTATTGGTTGTACTGGAAGAATAAATTATTTATGTCGTTGAGCTGTTAAAGCTATTCACTTAAATGAAAAAACACTCAGAAAGCAAACATCGAATAAGACGAGCGAAAAATACATTATGACTGGGAGACATTATCTCCCAACACTCGGAAGATGTTATGAAATTAATTAAAAATGACAAAAAGAAAAAGACCGATGAACCACGCCAAAATTTAACAGAGCGAATTTATCAACAAATTAAGCAGGATATTTTTACATTTCGTTTATTACCGGGTGACCGTTTTAGCGAAAACGAAATTGCCGAACGTGTAGCAGCGAGCCGCACACCGGTTCGCGAAGCACTGACTCGCTTACAACGTGAAGGTTTTGTAGATGTTTCATTTCGCAGCGGCTGGCAAGTAAAACCATTTGACTTTAATCAATTTGAGCAACTTTACGATGTGAGAATTGTGCTGGAGCTGGCGGCCGTTAAAAAATTATGTGAGATGGAACCTGCACCTAATTTGGAAGATTTAAAACGCATTTGGTTAGTAAAACCTGAGGATAGATTAGAAGACGGTCCAACGGTCGCAGGATTAGATGAGCGCTTTCACGAACAATTGATTGAGGCAACTGGTAACCGCGAAATGGCACGTATTCACCATGACATTACTGAACGCCTTCGTATAGTACGCCGAATAGATTTTACACAGAAGCCTCGCGTAGAAGCGACTTACGATGAGCACGCAAAAATTCTACGCACGATTATTGAAAGACGCGCAGAGGATGTAAAAAGTTATTTGAAAACACATATTGAAGCGAGCAAAGCAGAAGTTAGAAAAATTACATTGCATATGCTCTACGAAGCAAAAAATATGCAAGTGGATGATTGATTAAGAAGGGAGTGGTCATTCTCGCGCAGCGGGAATGACGATGAACTTCGTAACAAAGTGAATATAGATTTAAATCAAGGCAACAAGTCGATGTAAAAGTCGCACACGGAAGTAAGAATTTTGTTGCATATAAATAGAAGGTGTGGCGAAAAATAATTTTTGTTCAACCAAAAACTATAAGAACCACAACTTATGTGTACCGAAAGCAGTCGAGTGATTTAACTTACTCAAATAAGACGGTTGTATTAGAAAGAAAATTTTTATTTAACCTTTGTGAGCAATAAATCGGAGAACACCCATGAAGCTAACATCAGTAGCAAAACACGTCGGGGCACTCGGTATCGCCGCCGGCTTAACTATCGCATCATTCAGCGCGCAAGCTGCAGACACCATTAAAGTCGGTGTATTGCATTCGCTTTCGGGCACCATGGCGATTTCAGAAACCACATTAAAAGATACGGTTTTGATGTTGATTGAAGAGCAAAATAAAAAAGGTGGATTGCTCGGCAAAAAACTTGAAGCTGTAGTAGTAGACCCTGCATCTAACTGGCCATTGTTCGCAGAAAAAACGCGCGAACTTTTAGAGAAAGATAAAGTGGCTGCCATTTTCGGTTGCTGGACTTCAGTATCGCGTAAATCGGTATTGCCAGTTGTCGAAGAATTGAATGGTATTTTGTTTTACCCGGTTCAATACGAAGGTGAAGAATCTTCTAAAAACGTTTTCTACACTGGTGCTGCACCAAACCAACAAGCAATTCCTGCTGTTGATTATTTAATGAAGGAAGGTAAAGTAAAACGTTGGGTGCTTGCAGGTACTGACTACGTTTATCCGCGCACTACCAACAAAATTCTTGAAGCTTATTTAAAAGCAAAAGGCGTTAAGCAAGAAGACATCATGGTCAACTACACACCTTTCGGTCATTCCGATTGGCAAAATATTGTAGCGGATATTAAACGTTTCGGTAGCGCTGGCAAAAAAACTGCCGTTGTTTCTACTATCAACGGTGATGCAAACGTTCCTTTCTATCGTGAGTTAGCTAATCAAAAAATTAGCGCAGCAGATATTCCGGTTGTTGCCTTCTCCGTAGGCGAAGAAGAACTTTCTGGTCTTGATGCGAAACCATTAGTTGGACACCTTGCAGCGTGGAATTATTTTATGAGTAGCGATTCAGCGGCGAACAAAGAATTTATCGCCAAATGGAAAGCCTATATCAAAAATCCAAAACGCGTTACCAACGACCCTATGGAAGCAACTTATATTGGTTTCAATATGTGGGTTAAAGCAGTAGAGAAAGCAGGTACTACTGATACTAACAAAGTAACACAAGCCATTATCGGTCTTGAGCAACCAAACTTGACTGGCGGTGTAAGCAAAATGTTACCGAACCATCACATCACCAAACCTGTACTTATTGGAGAAATTCAGGAAGACGGCCAATTCCTGACAGTATCATCAACACCATTAGTTCCTGGTGATGCTTGGTCTGATTATCTCGAAGGCAGTAAAGATCTTGAGTCTGACTGGATCACATTGAAGTGCGGTAACTACAACACCAAAACTAAAAAATGTTTAGGTGCTGCAGCGAAATAAAATCAATTCCCCTCACTTCGGTGAGGGGAATTATTAATTCGGTTATTTTACGACGCAATTCTTCGAGTTCGACATGATGACAATGTTTATCACACGTTTTTGTAAAAACTTTACGGTTGCTTTTTTATTGCTATCCGCAAGCGTAACCAGCAGCTTTGCACAAGCCGAAGACAGCCCGGCAACGACAACAGATTTTTCGGGGCTAGTGTTGCAGCTTGCAACCGGCAGTTTGTCTGAACGTGGTGAAACCGTTAAACAACTTGCCGCACTAAAAGACTCGCGTAGCACAATTATTATTACGGCATTAGAACAAGGTAATTTATATTTTGACAGTATCACCAACAAAGTTGCGATCAAAGATGAAAGCAGCAACTTTAGCGACGCCATTACACAAAGCGCGGTAAGCTCAGACATTAGCAATTTCAAAAAAATTCCCGTGAATAATAGCCTGCGTAATCAGTTACGCAGTTTGTTATCGCAACTAAACCTTAGCAGCGAAGATGAAACTATTCGTTTGTCTGCAGTAAAACGATTATTGGCTGATGGTCTCGATGAAGACAGTGCCACCATTATTGAAAAGCAATCCGCAAGCGAAAATAATAAAACGATTAAATCCGCAATGACAATTGCGCTTGCACTTTATCAACTTAAAAATAGCGATGAAAAAATCCGCATAGCCGCAGTAGACAAACTGCGCGGCTCACTTGAACCAGAAGCTCGCAGCGCTTTAACCGAGACATCCACTAGCGATGAAAGTGAAGCTGTGCGCAACACCGCCATATCAGCACTTAAATCCATTGAAAATACAGTGAGCTATTATCGCTTCGCTGAAAGTATTTTCTTCGGATTAAGTTTAGGTTCTGTGCTCTTACTTTCAGCAATTGGTTTAGCCATTACCTTTGGGGTTATGGGTGTAATTAATATGGCGCACGGCGAGCTTATGATGATTGGCGCCTACACGACTTGGGTCATTCAACAGATATTTCCTAATCAAATTGCTTACAGCTTATTAATTGCCGTGCCCACTGCATTTTTAGTGGCAGGCGCTGTGGGCGTGATCATTGAACGCGGCGTAATTCGCTTTTTATACGGCAGACCACTTGAGACCTTATTGGCCACTTTTGGTTTGAGTTTAATTTTACAACAAGCAGCGCGTAGTATTTTTACGCCACTCAACCGCGCAGTGAGTTTGCCAGAGTGGATGAGCGGCTCAATGGTGATCAACCCCGTTCTCTCCATTACTTACAATCGCTTCTACATTTTAATCTTCGGAATTCTAGTATTTATTCTGCTGCAATTAATTTTGAAAAAAACTTCTCTTGGATTAAAAGTTCGCGCCGTATCGCAAAATAGAACTATGGCCCGTGCTGTTGGTGTGCGTGCGAGTTGGGTGGATGCGCTTACTTTTGGTTTAGGTTCAGGAATCGCAGGTGTTGCGGGTGTTGCGCTTTCGCAATTAACTAACGTCGGCCCTAACCTCGGCCAAGCTTATCTTATCGATTCATTTATGGTTGTGGTCTTCGGCGGTGTAGGAAATTTGTGGGGCACGCTGGTGGGTGCAATGGGCTTGGGAATTATCAATAAATTTTTAGAACCCTATGCAGGAGCTGTGCTCGCAAAAGTATTGGTTTTAGTTCTGTTGATTTTATTTATCCAGAAAAAACCCAAAGGTATGTTTCCACAAAAAGGCCGTGCGGCAGCGGATTGACCCCCTCCCAACCTCCCCCTTTAAAAGGTGGAGGAGCTAAGGTCCCCTCCCCTTTTAAAGGGAAGGGTTAGGGTGGGGTGCTTTATATGCAACAGATATATTTTGTCGAGAAAAAATTATGCTAGTAAAACGCTTATTATTAAATGATCGCGGTGGTGCCATTGTGTTGGCATTAATTGCACTTATGATGATTATTGTTCCAATCTCAAATCTCGTTTTACCCGCATCATCACCGCTGCATTTATCAACGTTTACCGTGACCCTACTCGGTAAATTTTTGTGTTACGCATTGCTCGCCTTATCGGTCGATTTAATTTGGGGTTACTGTGGAATTCTATCGCTCGGCCAAGGTGCATTTTTCTCGCTGGGCGGTTATGCGATGGGTATGTATTTGATGCGTCAAATCGGCGCGCGTGGTCAATATGGAAACCCTGAATTACCGGATTTTATGGTGTTTTTAAATTGGGATCATTTGCCCTGGTACTGGCTCGGTTTTGATTCATTTGGTTTTGCGTTACTAATGATAATTTTAGTTCCAGGAATTCTCGCGTTTGTTTTCGGCTGGCTAACATTTCGCTCACGCGTAACTGGCGTTTATTTTTCAATTATCACTCAAGCCCTTACTTACGCATTGATGCTTGCTTTTTTCCGCAATGAAATGGGTTTTGGTGGCAACAATGGCTTAACAGATTTTAAAGATATTATTGGTCACCCTATTTCGGCTGACTCCACACGCGTCGCATTATTTTTATGTTCCGGCGTAGCATTGATGATTGCTTACATTATTTGTCGCTACATTGTGACATCGCGCTTTGGTCGTATTGTAATTTCGATTCGCGATGCAGAAAGCCGCACACGTTTTTGTGGTTACAAAGTTGAGTCCTACAAACTTTGGATTTTCGTCTTCTCATCAATTCTTGCGGGCATTGCGGGTGCTCTTTACGTTCCACAAGTCGGCATTATTAATCCTGGTGAATTTTCTCCACTCAATTCTATTGAATTAGTTGTGTGGGTTGCCACTGGAGGGCGCGGAACTTTATTTGGTGCAATCGTTGGTGCCTTCACCGTTAACTACGGCAAAACACTATTTACATCTTACTCACCTGAAACCTGGCTATTTGCATTAGGTGCATTGTTTGTAATTGTCACTTTGGTTCTGCCGAAAGGTTTAGTCGGTTTATTTGGCCGTGTAAAAAAATCTGAATCTGCACACGAAGCGCTGGATAATGAAAATCTTGCTGCACCAGAAATCGGCGCAGCTACCGTAGTGGAGCATAAATAATTATGAATATTCTTGCTCAAGCAAAACAAGCATTGCCCATTAAAGATCCTGACTTCAGCAATGCATTAAGTGGTTTCGGAAAAGATGTCGATAACTTCGGCGCGCCACTTGACACTAGCAAACGCACTATTCTATATGTTGAAGGGATCACCGTTAGTTTTGATGGTTTTCGTGCGCTTAATAATCTCAACCTGTATGTAGATGAAGGCGAATTGCGCTGCATTATTGGCCCCAATGGCGCGGGCAAAACTACCATGATGGATGTGATCACCGGAAAAACCAAACCCGATGCTGGCACAGTTTATTTCGGCCAACAAATTAACTTACTGGAATTATCCGAACACCAAATTGCACGCGGCGGAATTGGCCGCAAATTCCAAAAGCCTACTATTTTTGAAGCTCTGACAGTTTATGAAAATTTGGAATTGGCAACTGCATCTAACAAAGCTGTTTGGTGGACGCTCACTAAATCACTTAATGGCGACCAAAAATTTCGTATTGACGAAGTGCTCGTACAAATTGGCTTAAAAGAATTACGCTACAAAAATGCGGGCGCCCTTTCGCACGGCCAAAAACAATGGCTGGAAATTGGCATGTTGTTAATGCAAAGCCCGCGTGTATTGTTAGTCGATGAACCTGTTGCTGGTATGACTGGTGAAGAAACGGAAAAAACTGCTGAACTTTTATTATCACTTGCTGGCAAGCATTCGGTGATTGTGGTGGAACACGATATGAAATTTGTACGCTCCATTGCGCGCAAAGTTACGGTGTTACATCAAGGCTCCGTATTAACCGAAGGCACTATGGATCAAGTACAAAATGATCCAAAAGTGATTGAAGTTTACCTAGGCGAATAGTAAAAAAGTGGAAAATAGTAAAAGTTGCGAATAATCATCGTAGAGAGTAATTACTGTGCTGCAAATTAAAAAAATTAATCAATATTATGGTCAAAGCCACATTTTGTGGGACTTGGCGCTAAATCTAAAAGAAGCGACTTGTGGATGTTTAATTGGCCGCAACGGCGTTGGCAAAACTACGCTTTTGAAATGCATCACCGGAATTTTGCCAGTTCGCGATGGACAAATTGAATTTAACGGGCAAAACATCAATAAACTTTCAACTGAATCGCGCGCGCGCGGTGGTATTGGTTTTGTTCCGCAAGGCCGTGAAATTTTTCCATTGCTCACGGTTGAAGAAAATTTAAAAATTTCCCTTGGTGCGCGCAGCGATAAGTTAAAAAATGTCCCCAGTCAAATTTACGAATTATTTCCCGTATTAAAAGAAATGAAAAATCGTCGCGGTGGCGATTTATCCGGCGGCCAACAACAGCAACTTGCTATTGGTCGCGCGTTGGTACTTGATCCGAAGCTATTAATTCTCGACGAGCCAACCGAAGGCATTCAACCCAACATTGTTCGCGATATTGGCGATGTCATTCGCAAACTCAACCGCGAACTTGGCTTAACCGTATTACTCGTCGAACAAAAGCTCCCTTTTGCACGCCGTGTGGCCGATGACTTTTTTATCATGGAAAAAGGTAGCGTAGTCGCCACTGGTCCAATCGCTAACTTACATGATGACTTGGTCCAGAAATATTTGAGTGTTTGACAGGTTCTCTACCACATATTCAGGTAAATTTTGTATTACGTGACTTGGCTAAGAGCTCCGGCTATTCTGTGTTAGCCCGAAGCTCAACTTAACTATAAATAGACATTGCACGACCCGGTCGTTAAGACGTGACATGATTAGATGCCAGAAAACCATCATTCCGTTAAGCACACTGTGAATTAAGTTGAATATTTAGGTAAATGTTTTGTTACCCTGTGCACATAACGAGAACTGAAGGACCTCTGGTCATGCCTAATAAACGCGCCTTGATTGTCGACGACTCCAGTACCGCACAATATCGTCTAAAAAAATTGCTCCGCTCCTACAGCTTGGATATCGACACCGCTGACTCAGGTGAAGCGGCACTACGCTACCTGGCTCATCAGTCACCCGATGTGATTTTTATGGACCATCTCATGCCTGGCATGGATGGTTTTCGGGCGCTGCAAATTATTAAATCCCACCCCGAAACCGCCACTATTCCGGTCATTATGTACACCTCAAAAAGCGGTGATTTATATACTGGCCAGGCACGAGCGCTCGGGGCTTTAGATGTTGTTAGTAAAGATTCCATTAATGCGGCTGACCTTTCCAAAGTGATGGAAGCCATCCATATCTTTCGCACTAAAACCACAACAACAGAAGACATTCCAATAGTTACTGATACGGTGGAAACCCTCCCCGACTTAACCGCGCCTAAAATAGACCGTCGTGCGCCCCACCCTGCAAGTGTTGAGCAATCGCGTAATCTGGAATTGCGCCTAGGGCATATGGAACTCGCATTAGAAGACAACCGTCGTTTTATTACCGCAAGAGTCGCGCGCGAACTTAACAGCTTACGACACAGCCTTAAAAAAGAAATCAGCGAGCTGTTGACCAATAATCAACCGGTCCTTGAAAATGGTGAATCGTTAACGCCACCGCCACCCCCTGCAACAAGTGGTTCAATGTTAAGCAAACTTGTTTTCTTAATTGCGATTATTGTGGTGATATTTTTCCTGGTTCAAATATCTTCCATGCTCTCGGAATCAAAAGAGCAGCAACAAAAATTAGCGGATCAGGTTGCACTGCTCTCATCGCAAAAAACCGCTGTAAAGCCAGTTGCTGTGACTACCGCACCTGCGGCGGCAGTAAGCACAACGGGCCCCGCCAAAAGTGGTCAAACAACGACAACTTATCTCAACGATTTGGCATGGGCATTCAATCAAAATGGTCAACTTCCCTTTTACCAAAACCGCATCGAACCCAAAAAGTTAATCCAGCTTTCTGAATTGTTAAATCGTCTTGGCGCCAGTGGATTCAGAGGCAGTGCCTGGGTTACGCTTTACGTAGGTAATTTTTGTCTCACGCTAGATAACTACGGCACGGCGCAACTTCCAAAAGATACCGCCAATGTTAATGACTGTGTATTTTCAAGCGAGATCTATGGAATCGACCGCATCATGGAAGAATACACTCATGACACGGAAGCGGCATTGGATAGCGTTGAGAATAATTTTAAAAATATTCGCCTCATTGTTAGCTCTTCGTCTGAACCAGGAAATTATCCTGAGCAAAAAACGACTTTGACTGCGAAAGCCTGGAATATTGCCGCGCAAATCCATAATCGTATGGAGCTGCGTTTGGAGCCGTCAGCCGCGTCTAACCCCTAGCCTAAATTAGCTAGTGACTCATCCAGATTAAACCCCTACAATAGCCCCACTCGCCAGACCAGCTTTTGCATGGGATGGTGACGGGGCCGATATGGATTCGACGCTGGTAACAAAGTCCAAGGTGCATGTCGTGAGGGTAGCCAATCACGTTAATCCAAAGCTGCAAACTATACAGTTGCCAACGATGACAACTACGGTGCCCAATTAGCTGCGTAAGCAGCTTTTGAAAGCACTACCTAGTGGTTCGCCGCTAGCGGTCTCTAACAAGGTGCCAGTACCGCGTTAAAGCCCGTCATACAGAACTGGATCGCAGTGAAGCCTGCCTGGGGTGGATCAGCTAAACCTTATCAGGATCGCTTTTTACGTCCCGCCCGCTGGGCTGTAAATCGCTAAATCAATAGGCGGTTCTAAACATGTAGAGCTGCGGATAGAGTGCTGGCGGACGGGGGTTCAACTCCCCCCGGCTCCACCAAATCAAGATTCAAATAGCATCAAGAAACACAAAAATAGCCTGTAATTCCAACGAGTTACGGGCTTTTTTGTGCTTAACGGGTTTAAAGCATCCTATAACATCCTGCTTTTTTAGTAGTACCGTTAGTAGTACCATACCGAGACTACGATAAGCAGTACTACTAAAATGGCCAGAATCACCCAATCCCAAATTATTTTTTTGCCCTTAATAAAGATAACGTGTTAGCGCTGATTGCCTTAGACAAGCATCTGCAGGCATAACAAATTTTATAGTCTATCCTTCCTCAATAATGCGCTCTCAATCAAAAGGAAATGCAATGCGATACTTAACCTTAGTTCCCCTGCTCGCTGTTGTAATCGTAATGGCCTCTTCTTGTGGCGGAGGGTCATCTAGAGCGCCAGCCTCCCCCACACCGAAAACCCTTTCTTCTATCAATATTTCATCTGGCAATAATCAGACGGCAGCTGTGGGAACTGAGCTACCAAATCCGTTGATCGCCACAATTCTAGACAATCAAGGGAAGCCCTTGGCTGGCCAGACAGTTAACTTCAAAGTTACAACTGGAAGTGGAACCGTATTTGCTGGCGCAGCTACCTCAGACTCAACCGGAACAATTCGAGAGCGATGGACTTTAGGAACGGTGGCTGGCGACCAGACATTAGAAGTGCGTGCGATTGATTCAAACGGTGCTGCATTAGTATATGCAACGTTTCACGCGACTGCTGTAGCGGGGACACCAATGAATATTAAAGTCACACCTCAAATAACAACACCAACGCAACTTTTGCCG
>Ga0247729_10000906_pt1 | contig 11291 bp, 12 predicted proteins | sample UWRJL133311R2_FD_180958 | JGI IMG/M metagenome (GOLD analysis project Ga0247729, IMG submission 180958) | Plant litter microbial communities from Arlington Agricultural Research Station in Wisconsin, United States - UWRJ-L133-311R-2 | ecosystem: Environmental > Terrestrial > Plant litter >... | reverse complement strand
CTTCTCCAGCGTACTCATTTGCTTCGTCTTTATTCTCGCCATCTTCTCTCTTCTCACCCTCGGAAGCACATTCTGGAAAGCCGTCGTTCTTTTCACCGACTTCTGCGAAATTATTGTCTCCTAGATCACCTCTATCGCCATCCTCCCCCTTCTTCAAGGCCTTTTCGGTTCGTACTGTCTGCTCAATTCCAATGCGCGAGACTCATAACAAGTTTTATAGGCCTCAATGCGACCTAAACGGCGGCACGTAATACAACCTTCCGAGAAATTGAAGGAGATCAAGGACGCAGTGAGTCGATCAGCGTCGCTTAGTTAATCCTGTCACTAATCTTCTTTTCTAGTCTAAGTTGTTGATTCTTCATAGCATTGATGTCTCCGTACAGTCCATATGCTTCACCGTCCTCTCCGCCGCTGAAACGGGACCATACAAGGCGCTAATCAAAGACATTTCGGTTGGTGTATCGCTGAGCGACCCGAAGAATGCCTTGCACAAGGAGCACATAGGCTCTCGAGAGCAGAAAGACCCATTTGATCTCGATGCATATGCCCTGAAGATCACCCTAGGCCAGATCACGCTTGAGAGGGACACTCTGCATCATACGATGCGTCTGGCGAGGATAGGGCAGATCGAATTGCAGACCCTCATATTCCAATGGCCCGCACCATTCTTAAACGCTTCGCCCTTCATGCGGAACGACGCTAATGCCTCGCTATTGGCCCTGCACCTGAAACTTGCAAGTATCCACCTCACGGACCGTGCTCAAGATCTCCAGGCTCTGATCAGTATGATGGAGTCAAGAGAGAAGAAGCCACAAGACTCGGTCGCAGTCGCAACCGTTCCCCAACCACCCAAACCTCCTGCCTTTCCCATGCCTCGACTGGCCATCTCAGTGGAATGTGGGCCCATTATCGCGCGAGTCATCTACGACGCGGAGAATGGCGAACAGCATCGGGCGATAGAGATGAGGAACAACGGCTTCGTCGTAATGATCAACTCGGAATACCGCTACCCAACTGTACCCATCAGTCGATTCTTCCCAGCCGCTAGCTCCGTTCAATCGTTGCACTGGAACTGCGCATTCTCTTTCCATCTGGAACCTATCCTCATTCGAGTACGATCAGAGCATGAATTTGTTGGGACGGGTGAACCGAATATGCTCGTAACCGACCCCGACTTTTTGGACGATCCCCCAGTTGTCTCTATTGGCGGCATTGAGGTCCAAGCCACTGCAAACGGCATCGCTCAAATCGACGGAGCAGCGGAAGCGTTCGCCATCATTGATAAAACGTCACTGATTGCTGATCTTTCGATTGCCTTCGAGTCTATCTGTGTAGAGCTCTGGCACCCGATTGCTGTCGACGCCACGCTGCGTATAGTGTCCATGATGCCACCAAAGGTGGCAAAGGAGCCTAAACCGCTGTCAAAGGCACGCTTCCTCAACCTCCCTGTTGGTCTCTCTGCCAAAGCAGCTATCTCGCGGTTTGTGGTTTTCATCACAGCCCCGGACATCAGCCCAAACGACAACCTGGAGTTATCACGTGGTTTCTCCCTTCGCACATCTGTCGCCGCCGAATACTGCTCTCTACGATCGAATCAAGTTCATTGGGTTCACCACCCACATCGTCTGCAGAATCGCGCGAAGTTGCGGTTGGTCTCAGAGCCTTTACCAGATGCGATCGTCGCTGCGAGGTCTCTGGGATCCCAGGATCACAAGTCGGCATTTATCAGGCTCAGAGTGACCAACTTGGTGTTCAAGGACGCTGTGGCTACTCAGTTCGAACCTGCTGAACCTGAGATAGTTGGTCGAGAAGACTTGCCGAGCTCCTCGACAGAAGTCTTGCGCATCAGCAACATCCAGATGAATGTCTGCTTATCTTGCAAACCATCGCCAGATAGCACCCAATACACCGACTATTGCGAAGTCTCAGCCCAAGTTCCGTCAATACGTGTCGATTTCAAACTGGTTCATGCTTACAGCATCCTGCTCGGTCTCCAAACAATACGGATTCTGAACCCTCCTCGCCCACCTCCCACAGACGTTCCAGTTCATAATCTAGGTCCAGAGCTGGTATTGACTGTTCAAGGAAATATCACTTCCATCCAAGCCCTGGTGACGCTGCCGCACGAGAAATTGTTCTTCCGTATGGATGCCCTTCACGCCCATATGAGTTCAGGTGGACCTCCCAGGATCAAATGGACGAAAGCCGCGCTTCTAATATCGTTACCTCCACAAAGTGCCCGCTGGGAAACTCCTGTGGAAGGCATGTGGGACGAGTTCGTCTCTTTACAAGCTTGGGAGCTTGGTTTCACCCCGATAGATGGGTCGCTTTGCATATCGGTTGACGGAGACAGTGCAAGGATTCACATTCCACATGGATTTATCCTTGCCAACCTCCTGCAGGACATCAGTGTATCAGCGAAGGCCATCAAACATATCGCTCACATGGCCAGTACCGGCTGCTACTCCGAAATGGGTTCTCCTGAAGCGGAAGGGCCGAAATCTGTTCCACATTTGACGATACGTCTGGGATATCTCTGCGTGGAGGCACAGGATGACCCATTCGAGAGCAAGTTGGGGCTCATATGGCAAGAAGGAGTTGAAGCTTCCAAACAACGAAGGGATCGGGAGGAAGCTTTCAACGCCAAGGTCGTTGCAATTATGGAAGCGGAACCTGAACTATCTGAATCGACAGGTATCCCGAAAGTTGACTCGGAACAGGACTATCAGTTCAGTGCAAAACATTCCATTTCAATCACCGAGGCGAGGAAAAGGTTGGACGATGTCCACTCTCTTGACTGGCATTTGAGATTAGAGAAAGGGAGAGAACAGCGGTCGAAATTTGAGGATTCAATTCGCCACAAGCTGTATGGGACCTCCTTCCCGACAGCACCCAATGCATTGCCAGATTTTATCAAAATGCCACCACCTTCATCCAATCCACCTCTTCTCAGGGCTATGCTACAAAACTTGTGTCTCATTATCTCACCACCATCCTTCACCATGGATCAACTACCAGATGTCATGAACAACTTTGGAAGCGGTCTTCCACGGGACACAGAATTCTCCCTGTTGGTGCCTCTTCACATCCACTTCACTCTCTCTTCGTTGCGAGCTACGTTGCGGGACTATCCTCTTCCTTTAATCTACATCCCCGCTCAGGCAAATGCTACGGCAGTAGCTTGGACTTTCGACACTGATCTCATCATCGGCGAAGAAATGGGGACGGAGTTATCCGTGGATTGGGTCCAATGCCCTATCATCGAAGCCCATCAAGCGTCTCATGGTGAAGCTCCGTTTTCGATATCCGTGCCAAAGACTATCATGCCTGTCAAGACCTACGCTCAACCTGTAATCAATATTTCAACACCGGAATCCACAACTCTCTCGTGGGGAGTGAGCTTTACGCCCGCCATTCAAGACCTGATGCGCATTGTAGAAACACTCTCAAGCGCACCGCGGGACCCTTCACCATCAGTCGGATTCTGGGACAAGGTAGGGCGATTCTTTTCAAGTGGAGTTTGTGCTGATTTCATTACAGATGCGTTTGGTGCTTCACTGGACAGTCAAAGTTGTGTTTACTGGTGACGTTCGCCTCTACATGAAGGGCAAGTCCTTAATAGCGTTCTTTAATCTCAACTAATGAAGCTGCTCATTTACAGGCACTCGAAACCCCTACGACCTCGATGATGAAGGAGCCGGTTTCGTTCTCTGTTGGCAAGGAAATCCAGAAATCCGAGTCGGTTATGAAAACTACCAGAAAGAGCTCATACAAGTCATGAGTGACCGCATGCTTATCGCTGTGCCTAAGTATGCTGCTTATTGTATTTGTTGTGGTTATTTTCTGATTATTTTTGACATGAAACAGCCTCGAGCAGTTCAATCTCAAGAATCGTTTGCACCCCTCAACGCCATCCGCTCGTGAATCGAAACCATTCAGAAAGGTTATGGCTCGTTTGACCTCTGGTGTTCGTTTCGGGATGGGATTCATCCTCGAGAAAGCCTGTGGTCCTGAATGCTTATTCTGCACTGGTTCGGCGTTTGACCGAAAGTGCCGTTATTTCTCATTCCGACCACACTACGAGGTCAGATTAGAGAGAAAATCTTCGAAGCCGGCTCTCAAAGTATGTTCCTTCGTCTATCTTGGATGTCCCCATATTTACGGGATATTTTAGTCTGCAGAAGACTCCTTCAATGGCTTCCGATCCGACTTCATCCATCTCTCGGTCTCCTTGACTAGCTCAACCAAAGCGAAGGAAATGAAAGGAGTGACTAAGCCGAGCAACCTGTACCTGACTCCGAAGGTCTTCGCTCATTTCTGGTCGTGGTGTTCTCTGTTTGATGGGGCACTCTCACTTCCAATTCGGCAAGGGAAATATTATCCCTGGCGGCCGATTTCACCTAAGCTTGGACGGCATCTTGCCACTTTGAAGTACCGAGTTTCTCTTCCTCATCTATATTTCGTTCATGGATACATAGATGATTCGCGAGAAAGTAAGTATCCACTCTCGTATTCCCTTTACCTTGTATTGACTATCCTGCTAGCTTGGGTTGACGGTGTAACACCCTGGGTTGGCGTGAAAGGGAAGATCGACGAGCTGCAAGCTGATATGCATCAACGCGAGGAAGAGTTCGCCCTACCTGGCCCAATCCCCGACACCACGAGGACTGTTCGGAAGAAGCCTTTCTACGCAGCTGAGGTCATGATCAAAGGGCTTGAATTACGCGCTCTCCTGGCGACTTTCTCAGATCCTCTGAAACAAACTGTCGATATGGCCGCCCCTCCGCAACGAAGCAATTATAGAAAGCACAGCAATCTCCCTACCATACCACCAACGTCTATCTGGCATGATCTCGACGACTTCACGGAGCTTGACTGGATACCTGTCAATAATCCCGTCCTAAACTTACTTCCCTTAGTTACGTGCCCGCATTTCACATACTTCAAGCGAAACACGGTAGTATCCGAAAGCAATCCTCACACCAGCAAGTTTGGGTCGGAACACTCTCACATATGTCTCCTCGGGAAGGAACCTTGTAAGTTCTGTAATTTTTCATGTTATGACTTGTTTCTTATTCTTTGCAGCTGTCCCACAGACCCAGATAGCGTTGGCGTCTCGGAGAGTCGCCGAATTGAAGAAGAAGATTGACGAACTCGCACCCATCGCCAGCAAAGACGCGAAGCCCACCACTGTAAAAGCATTTACCCTTGTCTCGTTCAGAACGCTAATGTAATATTCGCTTTTAGACTGCTAAGCAACGGTCTCTCAAGAAGATGGTCACCCTCCTCGATGAATACATGGCTGTCTTAAAGGAGGTTGAAATCAGACCAGAGTCCTCTCAAGGAAAGGCTACTGAGAACTACTACATGCCGTCCGATTTTGTTTCATCAGACGAATGGGCAGAGTTTGAGAATGTCTATCAAATCCATTGCCCGAGCATTTTTATGGATAGCGCTGTCCGAGATGTGAGTGTTCTTTTAACCCGTTTTATCAGATGCTCATCATGGTACAGATCGCAATGCAATATTACTACTGCTCTCGTGACCGACGAGGCTTCGAATATCATCTAGCAGCACGGTAAGACTCGCTCACTATTCCCATCATGCTTTGTTCATGCCCCTCCAGTGCGGTCAAGTTCATTCGAGATCAAGCAAAAGCAGCCCTCGCTGTGGAAAAGGCCGAAGAAAGTAGTAAAGAACGCAAGACCACTCAAATTGCAGCTTCAGCGCTGCGGAAAATACTCAAAGGCGACAACAGCACCAAAATTTCAGTCGATGTGATCCGTGAAAAGGACGCCCAGCCTACTGGAACGACCGATCCTTTGGATGGTTGGACAGATGGTGTTACTCTGCAGAAGAGACATTGCTGTCTTTTGATGAAGCCCCAGATCGTCCTGCGTGGGGACACACCCAAAGATGCATGCATTGTCGCGGCCGCCCAGGCTAAGTTACAATCTTTTGCCATCATGGATGTACTCAACATCGATGATCCCGTGAGCGGGAAAGTTATGTCACGGTGTGTCTCCACCTGCTGAATTTTTATGCTCTCCACTGATGCTACGTCTGCTTTCAATAGGAACTACACATCTCTATCGGGTCTGCAATGCTTTTCTCCGACGGGCATTTTCGACACCTTAGGAGATGGCTCTGTCCCCCTGGAGGTCTTGATTGACTTACGCTGCGAAACCGATGCCTTCGAGCGTCTCGTCCCTCAGACAGAGGCTACCTTCCACTACGACAAGTTCAATCGTTTGCGCCTTCGAAACAACATCACGTCAACTACCACTAAACCCAGCACGCAAAATTCTTCTGCATCTGTTGACAGCCATCTTCAGGATCAAACGGTGCGTTGAAGTCTCCATCTGGGATATTTACGTTCTCATACAGTAATAGGATCTTATCCGAGTGCACATTCCGCGGTTCACGGTGTCTGCGAACGCTGAACACTTCCAGGCTATATCAAACATTGTCACAAAACTAGTTCTCTTCTCCGATCCAGCTCACAAAATCAGAATGGACAAGCTAGAAACTCTGGTCTTCGAATATGACTTTACCGACTTGGGCTCCGCCGCAAATGTGATCACAAGCCTGCAGACACGACTGAGGGACAATTTGGAGGCAGAACGTCTAACAATGCGTAATCCACGCATCCTGGAAGACCAGGAAGCACGGGCAAGTTTCCTGCAACTTCAGGCCCATATATTCGCTCTGTCGGAAGAGTTGAACCTACTCTTCGACGCAATCAAAATGGCCCAAGACCGGTTGGACGAACACACCGAGGAAAAATCTGCACTTCTCCTCCATGCTTCATCGACGGAGATCTCGTGGCGAATGTTGGATGCACGACAAAATCTCCTTTCCAAGTTGGTCGTCGCAAGTATCAACTTCCATTGGCTCAGTAGGCAAGACAGTTCAACCGTCAACCACCTCACAATTGGGAATCTCTCCGCCTTCGATGGCTCTCGATACGCACTATGGTCGGAGATCCTGTCGAAGTATGACGAGCCGCCGAACCATCCTCTGCTTAAGGTAAGTCCTGCCGAACTACAATTATTCCATGCTCATTTATCTTGTTCTCGCAGCGTGGGCTCTTCCTTGCTGCCAATTGGACCATCCTTGCTCCCGTTGGAGGCATCAGCATTTATGAAGTTTTCGACTTATCCCTGCATCCGCTTAAGCTTCAAGTTGATGCCAAAGTTGGGCAGCGCATCATGGAATATGTATGGCCTGCTCGCAAGGACCGTAAAATGGTGGAGGGTAGTCCTGAGAAAGAGGAGCTCCCGAAACCTCCTCTCGAAGTCCAAGTCCGTAGCCCAACATCACCTAACCGGTCGTCGATCGACTCTCCTCGTGGTTTGCACACGCCTAAACGAGTCGATGAGAACGGGGATAACCTGGTTCCTCCCCTGCGTAAACTTGGAACCTCGAGGTCTTTCACTGATCTCCGGGCTGCGAAGGGTGCCCATGGCATGATTCCACCAGTTCATAGTCCACCCGCTTTCCTAAGTCCGCCTGCTTTCCTGAAGAGAACACACTCGACAGATTCAGTCAACTTTGCAAGCTTACTTGAGACCCCACCAACACCGGGACCAAGTTCCGGCCTTGAGCTTGAGGCAGACCCGCAGAGCAAGAAGGGGAAGAACACTGATGACGCGCATATCATGAAAACGCGTTCATCCCAGAAGAGTTTCGTCCTCGTCAAAGTCTCAAGGTTGGAGACATTAAACATTCCTCCCCTCGGTCGCTGACTTTTATTTTATTTTCAAATTTAGTATCCATCTCCTGCTCAGCATGATCAAAGAGGGTTCATTTGAATGTCACGATGCGAAAATCAAGACAAGGGAGCTGGAATACCGCAATCAAACCTGGAGTGTGCGTAAGATTACCAAAAACTTCATTCATTTCCTAATGGCTTCTGTAGTTTGAAGAACTCGTCAACCAGTTTATACCTTCAAATATGGGTTGGCGAGGCTGGGTGAAGATGGCCTTCCATCAGCCCTTGGTGCCTGTCCTTCCAGTGGCCCGAGAGTTACTATCCAAGACTAAGTGGACATCATCCAAAGCCCAACCGCACGACAGCCCACTTCGACTACTTCATCCGAGAATTTTGGCAACGGACGACGATCATCGATTGAACACTCTGCTCGAACCTAAGAAAAACGACAGCCCCTCCAAGCACACCTGGAAAAATGCTCTGCGAGGCAAGACCAACGACACCATTACTTCTCTCCCTCTCAGCGCCGAGCCCGAGTCTATGTCGCAGCAGTCCGATATCCCCATCCCGGAGCGCCCTGGCCGTCAACGGGTCAAGAGCCTGTTTGGCAAGCGGCCCAGAAGTAGGTCCAAGAGCAAAGGAGCTGAAAAGGTAAATATCAAATACCATTGAATGTCTGACCTGCATCTGATCTCCTCTTTCTATTACAGCGTCAGTCGGAGGATATGCTTAAGTTGAAAACACCCATCTGAGGGATGTCGATAAACCCCGTTCCTTGGAGATTTTTTGGATGTACAGGCGCACTATCTCATATGTATCTATAGCTAACTTTATAATATCATATCTAAGTACTACTAGGTGACCTTTTGTATCGCAGTATCTAATCTGACCGTCGAACAATTACTATTCCCTCGGGGCCGGAACACTAGCCAAACCCCGAGCGGTAATGCTGATGACCTCACGGGCACACGGATTTTCATACGGACAAGCGAAGCAGCTCGTGCATGCGCAGAACACCCTCTATTCAACTCTAACTCTAACGTCCACCCTCTTCACCCTCCCTACCATCCAGACGTCTCTTGCTGCTTCAGAGTCCAATTTCGCCCCTAACTCTGAACTGCAGAACTTCAAGTTCAAACTTATACCACGTGACGAAGACGCCCACTGCGACTTCCGATTCTTTGGAGACTTGAGTCCCCACCCGCCTCTGCTGCAGCACCAGCATGCCTTCCATCAGGGTCAAAGGCCGTACCTATACCCCTCTCTCAGACGTATTTCCTGATGCAAGGTCACGACCAGCCTCTTCTGCGACCAGCCACGATGCTGTAGTAGCCTCACCGGAAGCCCATCCACTCAACACCCGAAAATCTCTCCCGCAAGTTCCAGATGAGACGGGTACAACAACTATACCTGGTCGCAGACCGAGGGCTACGACCTCAGCAAGTCGGATTCATACCCACTGCACGGACAGGAGCTCAAGAGCGACTTGGGGTACACCCAATTCTCCTGGTTCTCCTGGTTCTCCGTTGCGGAACAGTAACATCACTTCGACCACCGGAAATGCTTACAATAATTTGAGTGCGGTACATGCAATGGAAGGCCAACAATCCGACGTTCGATCGTCACATGGAGATCATGGGTTGGTCGAGAGTTCAATAAACCTCTCCTTTGAAGGAGATTTATCCAATGATGGATCAGATCCTTTCCACCACCACCATGATGATGTCGTCGAACATTTGGACGTGATTGGTAAGTCTCCTCCTCGTTACTTGTTCAATATTGACAGACTGGACTGAATCTGTTAACTAGACCCTCAAGTTGGTGTTTTCGCTAACCTGACAAACACCGCCAACTCAATCCTCATGTTTGTCCACCAGTTCTCCGAGGTCACTTCTCAGCATACTGAGATTATTTGACTATCAGTCCTCCGTCTAACTGGTATTCTCGGAAACCAGTCGTCGTGCTACCCTCGGTCCCCAGGAGGGATAGCGCCGAAGATGGAGATCAATATGAAGATTCTCTCGACAGGCACGTTGATGATCTCTTGAAGCGCCCTTCAAAGTTCAAGCGTACTCTCATGGGAATTTGGTCGTTTTTGAAAACTCGTAAGCGAGTCCCAACCCACATTCCTAATATATGCTAATAACTCCTCTACAGCTATGGGCGTAAGTTATGCCCAATCATTCCGACTAAATCGTGCTTAAAAGGTTTTAGATGATCACCGGAATTTATGGCTTCCTCGTTGGTGTGCATCGTATTTGTTTTCAACGAATCTAGCTGATAATCTCTTTGTACAGTGTTCTGGGGTGCTGCAATTGTGTTCTTCCTGGCCAAAATCATCAACCTCCACAATGCCAACACTCAAGGCTTTTGGGTGGAGATATCGTCGCAGGTTGAAACTGGTGTGTGGGACCGGCATTACACTTATCTCCGGCCTCTGAATATCTTTTCCAGGTCTTTTTACAGTCACAAGCATAGGCTTGATTCCATCCCGTGTTTTGGATACCTACAGTTCGTATCCTGAGCACATCTTCTCGCCCGACCTCATCCCTTATCAGGAATTTACAAAATCTGGAGTTATAAACGCAAAACTATAAGGCTTAGGAAGAAAGCTGGCCTACCTCAACTTTTTGATGTGGACGATCTGCCTGACCCAATGTACGACCCTAACTACGTTCATGTTCTCACAGAAGAGGAGCAAGCCGACCTGCATAGACGTAGGTCCATGTACAACTCAGGTAGATATTCGTTGATGGGTTTCTTTAGAACAAAGGAAGTTCCAATACTCTCAGACATGGTACAGGGCTCATGGTACAGACACACATAGGGTAAGATCAAATTTATCTTCAGGCGACATGTGCTGAACGTCTGGATATAGGCCTTTCCTATCAGGTTCGTTCCTTACAGCCACTCCGACCCTTGTCAATTTTAATCCTTTATATAGCACGGCTCTTTGGATATGCTTCCTGAACGATGGCAATTCTATCTTCCAAGTAAGTCGCTTGTGTGATTCATTCTCTCGTTAGCTAACTTCCTAGCCCTAAGATTTTCCTCTGTGGAACTATGTGGGGCTTGAATCGGTAGGGAACGCGCACACAACCAACTTTCTCTATACTCACCTATTGCCATAGATTCCAGCGCCCTGCCTGGACGACAGGAATTCTCATTCCTGCTGGGTTTCTTTGTGGAATTGGAGCTGCTGTTCTCATTTGGAGGGGAGGTGAAAGAACTAAGCGCGTCGAAAAGGTCAGGGAAAGGCTGCAAGCCGCACTTGCGCAAAAACACCATCTTCTTCCGGAAGAACACGACAGTCAGGATGGCCACCTAGAACCTGCCCTTAGCCGGAACTCACGACCGGCGATGGGGTCAGAGATGAGCATCATCAAGGAGACGAATGAACCGACCCCACGTCCTACTCTCGAACTGGATCCAGTCGTAGACGAGCACATGACGGTTCCTTCAGCGGAGAAGCCACGCTCTTAACCAACATGGGTAAGAGACACTTACGACATGTATCTACTAGCGGATCCTATATTATGTGTGGTATATACTTAATGACGGCCTACGACCTATACAG
>Ga0247729_10000905_pt1 | contig 11305 bp, 8 predicted proteins | sample UWRJL133311R2_FD_180958 | JGI IMG/M metagenome (GOLD analysis project Ga0247729, IMG submission 180958) | Plant litter microbial communities from Arlington Agricultural Research Station in Wisconsin, United States - UWRJ-L133-311R-2 | ecosystem: Environmental > Terrestrial > Plant litter >... | reverse complement strand
ACCAGCCTGCGCGAAGACGGACGCGTGCTGCACGACATGTACCTGCTGCAGGTCAAGAAGCCGGAAGAGTCGAAGAAGCCGTTCGACTACTACAAGGTCCTGGCCACCATCCCCGCCGCCGAAGCGTTCCGTCCGCTGAAGGATGGCGGCTGCCCGATGATCAAGTAAGTCCGGCGCCTCGCGCCTGACCACGTTTCCTCCCGTGACTGTCATTCCGTGCTGCGTGGCGACAGCCCGCAGCCCGGGATGACATTTTTTGACTCCACTCCACCCAACGACGTCCAAAGGAATACGACATGCGTCTGGCCAACAAACTGGCGGTCATCACCGCCGCCGCTTCGGGAATGGGACGCGCCGGAGTCGAACTGTTTCTCAAGGAGGGCGCGAAGGTTGCCGCCGTCGACGTCAATGCCGATGCGCTGGCCAGCCTCGCCGCCGACATGAAGAAGCTCGGCTATGACATCACCACCATCCAGGCCGACCTGTCGAAGCCGGAGCAGATGAAGAGCTCGATCAACGACGCCGCGGCGGCACTTGGTGGCCTCGATATCCTGTGGGCCCATGCCGGTACGCCCGGTCCGGCCGGCATCGAGAATCTCGATCTGGCGGCTTACGAATTCGCGATGGCGCTGAATGTCACCTCGGCCACGCTGGGCGCCGGCGAAGCCATCAAGCACATGCGCAAGCGCGGCGGCGGCTCGGTGCTCTTCACCTCGTCGGTGTCGGGCATTGTCGGCTCGATGATGAGCCCGATCTATTCGGCCGCGAAGTTCGCGGTGGTCGGCCTGACCAAGTCGCTGGCCCAGACCTTTGCGCCGGAAGGCGTGCGCGTCAACGTGCTGTGCCCCGGCCTTGCGGACACGCCTATGAAGCTCGGCTTCACCGGCCGTTCGGGCGTCGCCGCGGAAGCGGCGGCCAACGAAACCAAGCTGCTGGCGGCGGTGCCGATGGGCCGTCTGTGCAAGGCGGAAGACGTGGCCCATGCCGCTCTTTGGCTGGCCTCCGACGACGCGTCGTTCATCACCGGCGTGGCGCTGCCGATCGATGGCGGATTCACCGCGCGGTGAGCTTTTGTCTGTCGCCCGGATGAAGTCGGTGCGCCGTCGGCGCGATGACGAAATCCGGGGACGGTGTACTGACGGATGGGGCGGCCCCGGATTGTCATCCGGGCTACGAAAAAGGGCGCGGTCAGCGATGACCGCGCCCTTTCTATTTGCTCTGAAGCCCGTGTTATGCCGCGCGAACACCGGCCAGGAAGGTGTTCACTTCGCCGGACAACTGTTCGGCCTGCTTCGATAGGCCGCTCGCGGCGCTGAGCACCATGCTGGCCGCGCCACCGGTTTCGTGCGCCGCGGCGCTGACGCCGCCGATGTTGGTGGTGACTTCCTGGGTCGCCTGCGCGGTCTGGGTGACATTGCGGGCGATCTCGGCGGTGGCGGCACCTTGCTCCTCGATGGCGGAGCCGATGGTGGTCGCGATCGACGAGACTTCCTCGATGGTTGCGGTGATGCCCTGGATGGCATCGACGGCTTCCTTGGTCGCGGCCTGGATCTGCGCGATGCGGGTGCTGATCTCCTTGGTGGCGCTGGCGGTCTGGCCGGCCAGGCTCTTCACTTCGGACGCCACGACGGCAAAGCCGCGGCCGGCTTCGCCGGCGCGGGCCGCCTCGATGGTGGCGTTGAGGGCGAGCAGGTTGGTCTGGCTGGCGATGCTGGAGATCAGCTCGACCACGTGCTCGATCTGCTGGGCGCCTTCGGCCAGCGCACGCACGATGGTGTCGGTGCGCCGCGCGCTGTCCACCGCGTGGCTGGTGATCTTGGCGGACTGCGCCATCTGGCGGCTGATCTCGACGATCGACGACGACAGTTCTTCGGCGGCGGCGGCGACGGTCTGCACCCGGGTGCTGGCTTCGGCGGCCGCGGTGCTGACGATGGTGGCCTGGTCGTTGGTGCGTTCCGCGGTGCCGGTCATGGACTGCGCGGTGGCTTCCAGTTCGGTGGAGCCCGAGGCCATCAGCCCGACCAGTGCGCCTACCGAGGCGTCGAAGCGATTGGCGAGGCCGATCAGCGCGTCGCGCTTCTCGGTCTCGCTCGTCTGCTTCAGCGAGGCCTGTTCGGCTTCCAGCGAACGCGCGGTCAGTGAGGTCTGGCGCAACATTTCCAGCGTTTCGGCCATGCGGCCGATCTCGTCGCCGCGGTCGGTCTCTTCAACCTTGGTATCGAGGGCGCCGTTGGCGATGCTGTGCATGCGGCTCTGCTGGCGGCGCAGCGCGCCGAGAATGTCGCTGGCGATCATCCAGGACAGCAGCGCCATCAGGGCCAGCACGGCGGCGCCGAGCGAACCGAGCTTGATCAGCAGGGCGTTTACGTCGGAATCGAGGTCGTCGATATAAAGTCCGGTGCTGAAGGTGACTTCCCAGGGCGCATAGTAGCGCGCAAAGACCATCTTCTCGGTCGGCACGGCCTGGCCGGGGCGGGGATAGAGATAATAGGCAGTGCCGCCGGTGGCGCTCTGCCGGCCGGCATCGATGATCGCCTTGGAGATCAGGACGCCGTTGGAATCCTTGGCGCCGGTGAACTTGTCCTCGAGCTGGGTATTGCCGGCGTTGACCAGCAGCACGCCATCGGGGCGATAGGCCACCAGGTAGCCTTGCTTGTTGCCGTAGGTCATGCCCTTGGCGCGGCGGCGGTACTGCATCTGGGCGTCGGCCAGGGTCATCTTGCCCGCGGCGACCTCTTCCTGAAGGGTTTCCGCCATGCCGACCATCACGTCGACGGCGGTGTGGAGCTGCTCCATGCGGTCCTGCTGCATGCGCTTCTGGCTGAGCGAGGCGGCCACCGCGATGATCGCGCAGATTGAGGCGGCGGACACCAGCACCATGCTGGCCAGTTTGGTGCGGATCGTGAAGCGGCTTAGCAGGCTCATCTGGACCTCGGATGGGAGAAATACCACCCGTGGAGTAGCAGCAACCTGCTTACCAATAGTGAAGGTAGAGCGTGCATTGCAGTATGGCATGGTGCGCATGCGCAAAAATGCGCCTCCGAGGCCCTGTCGGCAGGTGCCTCGGAGCGCTTTGTTCGACTTTAGTAGGTAGTCCGTTCAGCGCCGCAAGGCCGGCACGACCAGAAACGGGATCATTCCGAGAATCACGCTGATCAGCGCAAAGGCGAGCAGCGAATTGTAGCTGTGGGTCCAGTCATGCAGCAGGCCGCCGCTCCACGAGCCGAAAGCGGAGCCCAGTCCGCTGCCGATGGTGATGGTGCCGTAAATGGTCCCGACGCGTTCGCCGCGGAAGATCTTCATGGCGGTGGCGGTGAGCAGCGGGCCGCGCGAGCCGATCATGCTGCCGAAGCAGACCACGAAGCCGGTCAGCAGCCAGTAGTTCGGGTACCATTGCAGCAGCCACAGCATGACGATGCCGAGGATGGACAGGGTGTAGCTGAACAGGATGGAGGGCCGCCGTCCGATCACACCGTCGAGCCAGCTGACGCCGAGCATGCCGAACAGCAGCACCACGCCGCTGAAGCCCCAGGCGGTGGCCGAGGTCAGCGGCGGGAAGCCGGCGTCGATCAGATAGGCCACGACTTGCGGCGAGATCGCATACATGCCGATGGCGGTGAAGAAGAAGGTCGAGAACAGCGCCCAGAAGGCGTGGTGCCGCATGGCGCTGCCCAGCGTCCAGCCGGCGTCGGCGAGTTCATGGGGCGTCGGCTTTTCCAGATGCTCGGAGCCTCCGCTGAACAGCCGCCATGGCAGCACCAGCAGCGGCACCAGCAGGACCAGCACCAGCCAGCCGAACGACTGGTAAGCGCCGCGCCAGCCGAACCGGTCGATCAGGATCTGCGCCACCGGCAGCATGATCAGCACCCCCGCGCCGGTGGCGGAATAGACCACGGCCATGGCGGTCGGCAGCCGCTTGCCGAACCAGCGGCCGAGCAGGATCGAGTTCGGCACATTGCTGATGCAGGCCACGCCAAAGCCCAGCGCGACGCCGATGGTGATCTGGAATTGCCAGAGGCGTTGCGCATAGGAGGCGGCAAAGAACGCGCCGCCGATCAGCGCGAGCCCGGTGACAAAGACGACACGGGGGCCGGAGCGATCGAACAGCCGGCCGACCAGCGGCGAGGCGAGGCCGGCGCACAGAGCGGTCAGCGAATAGATCGAGACCACGTCGCCGCGGTCCCAGCCAAAGCCCTGCGCGATCGGCAGCAGGAAAACCGTAAAGCTCTCCTGCAGCCCGCGGCCAAGTACCGACAGGGTAAAGCAGATGCCGAGCACGGCGAGTGCAGTGCGCTGGGAGGTTCTGGCGTCCATCGGGCTCTTCTTCACGGCGTTCGAATGGCTCTCCTCATGGAGCGCGTTTCAACCGCTGTGAACAGTGCGCAAAGCGAATGCAGCTATGCAGGACCGTAGCCCGCATGAGCGAAGCGACATGCGGGACCGCGCGGCCGGTCATCCCCGCATATCGCTTCGCTCATGCGGGCTACAATAGTCAGGCCGGCCGGAGCAGGATGTGTTTCTTCTTGCCCAGCGACAGCTTGATCACGCCTTCCGGCGTCAGCTGCGCCGGCGTCAGCTGCATCTTCTCGTCAGTCACGGCCACGTCGTTGACGCGCAGGCCGCCGCCCTTGATCTGGCGCCGCGCCTCGCCGTTGGAGGCGACGAAGCCGGCGGTGACGAAGATGCCGAGCACGCCGATGCCGGCGTCGAGTTCGCCCTGCGGGATATCGATGGTCGGCAGGCTTGCCGAGATCGAACCTTCCTCAAAGGTTTTTCGCGCGGTCTCGTTGGCGGCATCGGCCGCTTCGCGGCCATGCACGATGGCGGTGGCTTCGGTCGCCAAAATCTTCTTGGCCTCGTTGATCTCCGCGCCGCCGAGCCGTTCCAGCCGCGCGATCTCGTCGAGCGGCAGCCGCGTGAAGATTTTCAGGAACTTGCCGACGTCATCGTCTTCGGTGTTGCGAAAATACTGCCAGAAATCATACGGGCTGAAGAGGTCGCCATTGAGCCAGACCGCGCCGGAGGCCGACTTGCCCATCTTCTCGCCGGACGATTTGGTGAGCAGTGGCGTGGTCAGCGCGTAAAGCTGCGGGCCGCCCATGCGGTGGCTGAGGTCGACGCCGTTGATGATGTTGCCCCACTGGTCGGAGCCGCCCATCTGCAGCAGGCAGCCATAGCGACGGTTCAGCTCGGTGAAATCGTAACCCTGCATGATCATGTAGTTGAATTCGAGAAACGACAGCGACTGGTCGCGGTCCAGCCGCAGCTTGACGCTGTCGAACGCCAGCATGCGGTTGACCGAGAAGTGCCGGCCGACGTCACGCAGGAATTCGACGTAGTTCAGCTTCAGCAGCCAGTCGGCATTGTTGACCATCAGGGCGTCTGTGGGGCCGTCGCCGTAACGCAGCATCTTGGCGAAGATCTTCTTGATGCCTTCGATGTTCTCCGCGATCTTTTCCACGGTAAGCAGCGAGCGCTGGTCGTCGCGGAACGAGGGGTCGCCGACCATCGAGGTGCCGCCGCCCATCAGGGTGATCGGCTTGTGCCCGGTTTCCTGGAACCAGTGCAGCATGGTTACCGAGATCAGGTTGCCGATGTGCAGGGAGGTGGCGGTAGCATCATATCCGACGTAAGCCGTGACCGGGCCCTTGGCGCAGGCTTCGTCCAGCGCATGCGGATCGGAAATCTGGTGCACAAAGCCGCGGCTCTGCAGCACGTTCAGGAAATCGGACTTGAAAGTGGTCATCGGTCTGCGACTCGGGTCATGAATCTTTTACGCTGTCGCAACGGATTGCCGGCCAGCGGTAGCCGGCCCCTGCCATCCCTGCGTGCCGTGTGGCATTATAAGATCGAGCCATTCGACACAAGTTGCACCTGAAAGGCTTGATCTTGCCGAGCATGCTGACTGCCATCGGGCTGATGAGCGGAACCTCGCTGGACGGGGTCGACATCGCCCTGATCGAGACTGACGGCCGCAAGGTGCGGGCGTTCGGCCCGTCGGGCTACCGGCCGTATTCCGAGCCGGAACGCGCCGTGCTGCGCCAGGCGCTGGCCGAGGCGGTGCACCTGACCGAGCGCGACGGTCGGCCGGGCATTTTGGCCGAGGCCGAGCGGGTGGTGACCCTGGCCCATGCCGAAGCGGTGGCCGGCTTTGCCGCGCAGAACCATATCGCCCGGGAAAACGTCGATATCGTCGGCTTCCACGGCCAGACCGTGCTGCACCGCCCGGCTGAGCGGCTGACGGTGCAGATCGGCGATGCCACCGCGCTGGCCCGCGCCATCCATATCCCCGTCATGCACGATTTTCGTGCGGCTGATGTGGCCGCGGGCGGGCAGGGCGCGCCGTTCGTGCCGGTGTATCACCGCGCACTGGCGCAGGCGCTGGGCCGCGAAGGCGCGATTGCCGTAGTCAACATCGGCGGCGTCTCCAACATCACCTATATCGATGGCGACGACGTGCTGATCGCCTGCGACACCGGGCCGGGCAATGCGTTGCTCGACGACTTCATGTTCCGCAGCGTCGGCGAGCCGTTCGACTGCGAGGGCCGGCTGGCGGCCCAGGGCCAGGTGGACGAGGCCTGGGTGGCGCGCGGGTTGGCGCATCCTTTCTTCGCCGTGCCGCCGCCAAAGTCGCTGGATCGCAACGATTTCGCCGGGCTGGTGCTGCGCGACATGGCGGCGCCCGATGGCGCCGCGACGCTGACCGCGTTCACGGCGGCGGCGATCGCCAGCATCGCGCCGCTGCTGCCGAAGCCGCCGCAAAGCTGGGTCATCACCGGCGGCGGCGCGCGCAACCTGACCATGCTGCGCATGTTGCGCGAAAGACTGGCGCCGGCCAGTGTCGAGGCCGCCGACGCGCTGGGCTGGTCGGCCGACGCCATGGAAGCTCAGGCGTTCGGCTTCCTCGCCGCGCGCGGCTTGAAGGGCCTGCCGCTGAGCTATCCCGCCACCACGGGCGTGCCGATTCCCATGACCGGCGGTCTTGTCGCGCGGCCGGATTGATTGGTAGCCCGGATGATAATCCGGGGCCGACCCATCCCATGACCTCCGCCCCGGATTGCTTCGCCACGCGCTGCGTGCCGACTCCATCCGGGCTACGGATGGATCACAATTCCGCCGCGAGCCGCTTTGCCGTGCGCTGAAATTTTTCGCGAAGCAGGGTCAGCTTGGCGTTGACGTCGTCGAGGTGATGACCTTCGAGATCGCAGAAAATCTGCTTCTTGGCGGGCTCCTGCGCGGCCAGCAGTTTGCCTATTTCCCTGGCGGCCTTGGCGGTGAGCGACATCAGCACGACGCGCGCGTCCTCGGCCGAATTGACGCGACTGAGGAAACCTAGCTTCTCGAGATTTTTGCTCTGCGACGTAATAAAGGAAGGATCGGCGTGGAGTTTTGCCGAGACGCCGGTGACCGAGACGCCATTGCCGCGATCGAGATCGCGGATCGCCATCAGGATCATCCACTGATGCTTGTTGACGCCAAGCATCTGCGACCAGGCGAAGCTGATCTCTTCGTAAAAATTATTGATGGAAATGATATTCCAGAGAAACTCGTCGAAGGAGTCGCGCTGGCGGCTGGCCAGCTTGCCGCCGACGGAACGCTTCGTCGGCTTCGCAACCGTTACGCCATCAATCGAGGGTCTACGCCTGACGACCATGTCTCACCAAAACACCTTTGCGTTACCTTCTTAAGGTGGGTGATTTTCGCTGACAAGTAAATGACATGCGGCAAAATGTGTTGCTGCAGAAACACAGCGTCACAGTGTTCTTAAGCCGGAAAAAATAAGGCATTGTAAAAGCCTAAAAATTCACTCCAAGTGGCGTCGGTTTCATCAGGGGCAATCTGGTGAGCCGCCCGACGAGCTGTCGTTTGCGCGACCGGCTGCGCTGCAGCCGCACGCAAAGAGGTTCATCGGGTCAAAGGACTCGTTCGGGGCATCCGCCGTCTGGATCCGGTCCTTTCCGACAGCAACTTGGAGGTTACATGACTACAATCAAGGGCCTGATCCTGGGCTCGGCGGCGAGCCTGTTCGCCATTGGCGCCGCGCAGGCGGCCGATCTTCCCGTCAAGGCCAAAGCGGTCGAATACGTCAAGGTCTGCTCGCTGTACGGCGCCGGCTTCTACTTCATCCCGGGCACCGACACCTGCGTGAAAATCGGCGGCGCGATCCGCCTCGATACCACGTTCAACGGCGGCCCCTACGATGCGCCACTCTGGCAGGGCGGCGCCGGCGGCAACAACCTGTGGACCAAGAACAACTTCCTGACCCGCGAGCGCATCAACGCCACGGTCGATTCCCGTACCGCCACCGAATACGGCGTGGTTCGCACCTATTCGAACATGCAGTTCGACTTCACCCAGGATCGCGAGAGCATCGCGGGCGGCTTCGTCGAAGTCGACTTTGCCTTCATCCAGTTCGCCGGCTTCACCTTCGGCAAGGCGGTTTCGCAGTTCGATCCGCAGTGGGCGCTCACCAAGCCGTACATCTCGTCGGGCTTCCTGGCCGGCTCGAACAACACCACCGGCATTCCGCAGATCGCCTACACCGCCAGCTTCGGCAATGGCGTGTCCGCGACGATCTCGGCCGAAAACGCTTCGCCGTATCGCAACGCCGGCCTGTACAACACCGCGAACTTCATCGGCGCCCCCGGTGCTGGCACGTTTACGGGCGCTTCCTACGGCGGAACCTCGAACACCTTCCTCGGCAACGCCACCGGCGGCGATCATATTCCTGACGTGGTCGGCAACATCCGCCTCGACCAGGCCTGGGGTTCGCTGCACTTCGGCGCCGCCATGCATGCCTCCACGCCGGGCTTCTACGGCGCCAACGAAATCTCCGGCCATGCCGACGATGCCTATGGCTTCGCGGTCAGCGGCGCGGTCGAGTTCAAGAACCTGCCGACCGGCGCCGGCGACAGCCTGAAGCTGGAAGCGTCCTACGGCAAGGGCGCCGCCAAGTACGTCTTCAACGGCGGCACCACCGACACATCCGGCGGCGGACGTTTTGCCAAGTTCGACGGCAACACGCTGGCGTTCGGCTACGTGCTCGACGGCGTGTTCGGGCCGGGCGGCTCGATCCAGCAGAGCGATACCTGGGAAGTCAGCGCGTTCTACGAGCACTACTGGACCACGCAGTGGCGCACATCGGTGTTCGGCAACTACAGCCATATCTCGTATGGCGACGCCGGCAACGCGCTGCTCGCAGCAGCCTTCAGCCCCGCTGGCGGCCGTTTGGGAAGCAGCAGCACCACCTCGACCGGTGCGACCGCCGGCAGCCTCGCCGGCACCACCAACAACTTCGACTTTGCTGTGGCCCAGATCGGTACCCGTACCGCCTGGACGCCCGTCACCAACCTGACCCTGTCGGCTGAATTCACCTACAGCCGCCTCGATCAGAACCTGGACGGCACCTACACGGGCTCCGTCTCCGGCAAGCCGGCCAACACCGCCTACACCCTCAAGGACCAGAACCTCTACAACGGCTCTGTCCAAATTCTGCGCTCGTTCTAACCAGGCTTCCGTACAGGGACCTGACTCGTCGGACGTAGATCTCCAGAACCCTTCGGCCATGCCCCGGCCGAAGGGTTTTTCTTTGCGCGACATCGGCCCAAGAAAAAAGGCACCGCGCATGGCGCGGTGCCTTTCTCGTTGCGACGAAGCAGTGGCGATCAGCGGACGTTGGCGAGCCGCATGTCGAGATAGCCGGTGACCGATTCCATCAGCGGCTGCAGCTTGCCGTCGAAGAAGTGGTTGGCGCCGGGGATGATGTGCTGGTCGATGACGATGCCCTTCTGGGTTTTTAGCTTCTCGACCAAAGTGTTCACATCCTTCGGCGGCACCACCGCATCCTTCTCGCCGTGCACGATCAGGCCCGAGGACGGGCAGGGCGCCAGGAACGAGAAGTCGTAGAGGTTGGCCGGCGGCGCGATGGAGATGAAGCCCTCGACCTCGGGGCGACGCATCAGAAGCTGCATGCCGATCCAGGCGCCGAACGAGAAGCCGGCGACCCAGCAGGCGCGGGCTTCGGGGTTGATGGTCTGTGCCCAGTCGAGCGCTGCCGCCGCATCGGACAACTCGCCGGTGCCGTGGTCGAACGAGCCCTGGCTGCGGCCGACGCCGCGGAAGTTGAAGCGCAGCACCGAGAAGCCGCGATGCACGAAGGCATAGTAGCACTGGTAGATGATCTGGTGGTTCATGGTGCCGGCGAACTGCGGATGCGGGTGCAGCACCATCGCGATCGGCGCGTTCTTCTGCTTGGCCGGGTGATAGCGGCCTTCGATGCGGCCTGCCGGACCGGTGAAAATGACTTCGGGCATGGGTGATCCTTGGTAAATCGACCGACTTCGCGCAGGTCTCGGCGGGTGGGCCATAGGCCCGGGCTCGGGGAGCCGTGCGTCTAAAGGGGCGGATCGGGCGTCGCCTGGGTGATCTGCGGCGGCGCCGGGTGAAGCTGAGGCCGCGTTCTAGCATGAGCGCAGGGGCAAAAAGCAAGGGTTTTGTCGCTCCGCGGGTCCCGGGCCGCGCTGGTACGGCCAGCCTAAGCGCCTGAAATCCAAATAAAAACGATGCAGGGCCGATTCAGCCGGCCGTCTCGATCGAGGCCACTGCTGCCCGGTAGCGCCGGCTTCCGGAAAGCGTCTGGCCGGTATCGAGCGTCAGCTCGAAATCGCCGCCCGGACGCCATTCCAGCGCCCGGACCCGCTTGAGGTTGACCAGACGGGCCCGGTGAACCCGATCAATGGCGAACGGCGACAGCCGGGAGGCTTCCGCCGCCAGCGTGCTGCGGATCAAATGCGTGGTGCCGTCGGCCAGGCTGTATTCGACATAGTTGCCGGCCGAGGACACCACGATCACGTCCTGCGGTTCGATCCGGATCCGCGCCGTGCCGTCGCGCAGCCACAGGGCGGCGGGTCCGGCGGCGGCGGGCGCCGCGACCGGAGCCTCGCGAGCGGACGGCCCATTGCGGTCGCGCGTGCTCCACCAGAACGCCACTCCGAGCAGGAAGCAGGTGATGACGTCCTTGCGAAACTCGTAGGCCAGTTCGGAGAAGCCGACATTGAAGGTGTAGGTCCCGCCGGCGATCGCCATCGCCAGCTTGCGAAGCGCCACCATGCCGCCGACATGCAGCGCCGAAAACAACAGCGCGATGCCAGACGCCTGCGCCGCCCGCAGCCACCAGCCGGGCGATCGGCGGATCCATCGTACGCCGGCATGGATCAAGGGGGTGAGCGCTGCAATCGTGACGACACTGGACATTTCCCACAGCAGGGGGCGGCCCAGTTCATAGGCGCCGCCGGCACGCGCCGCG
>Ga0247729_10000904_pt1 | contig 11310 bp, 9 predicted proteins | sample UWRJL133311R2_FD_180958 | JGI IMG/M metagenome (GOLD analysis project Ga0247729, IMG submission 180958) | Plant litter microbial communities from Arlington Agricultural Research Station in Wisconsin, United States - UWRJ-L133-311R-2 | ecosystem: Environmental > Terrestrial > Plant litter >... | reverse complement strand
CCAGGTCAGGCCCCAGCGCGAACGGCATCAGCACGACCACGGTGAGAAAGAACAGCACCCCGATCAACGCCCCGCCGCCGACGCGCAGCGCGATGCGGATGTCGCGGCGGATCAGGGCGCCCAAGGCGGTCATGAGGGGCACCGGACTGGATGCCCAAGGCTGTCGTCCCCGCGAAAGCGGGGACCCATAGCCTCCGTCCCCTCAATTGAAAGAGAAGGGTCGCGCCCGCTGTCCCGCAACAGGACGACAGCGGGTATGGGTCCCCGCTTTCGCGGGGAAGACAGGTGGAGGGGACGAGCGCCCAATCCCCTCACGACTCCCCCCCGATCCGCAGCTCCCGCGCCGGGATCCCCAGCGGCGCGTGGGTAGCCGCGACAATCATGCCGCCGTCCTGCAGATGCGCCGTCATCAACCCGGCAAAGATCCGCTGACTGGAGGCGTCCAGCGCCGAGGTCGGCTCGTCCAGCAGCCAGATCGGGCGCTTCACCGCCAACAGCCGCGCGATCGACAGCCGGCGGCGCTGCCCTGCGGAGAGAAATCCGGCCGGCAATGCCGCGGCGTGGCCAAGGCCGACGGCCTCGATGCAATCCGCGGGCGACGTCGCCTCGCCGCCGAGAAAATCCGCCCAGAAGGTGAGGTTTTCGGTCACGGTCAAAGCCGGCTTCATGGCGTCGCGGTGGCCGAGATAATGGGCCTGCTCGATCATCGTCAGTTCGGCGTCGCCGCCCTCGAGCTCGATATGGCCGGCCTCGATGGCCAGCAGGCCGGCGATCTGCCGCAACAGCGAGGTCTTGCCGGCGCCGTTGGGTCCGACCACCGCCAGCGCTTCGCCGGTTTCAGCCGCGAAATCGAGACCCGAAAACAGCTCGCGACCGCCCCTGATGCATGTCACGCCGCGCCCAAAAAGCCGCATCGGGTCTCATTCCATGTTCAGAGCCAGCGCTATCGCGCATTGCAGCGAAACGATTGTCGGTGTGGCGGGGGCTCTAGAAAGATTCTATATAAACTGGAACTTGATGCAGCACACAATCGGCTCCCCGCCAAGCCGATCCCGCTGGTGATGCTGCGATGCATCGATACCTTTGCCGGGTGTCCTTGAAATGAATTGGGACCGCTTCACATGACCTCGCTCGACAGCTTCAAATGCCAGACGACCCTGACGGTTGGCGACAAGACCTATATCTATTACAGCCTGCCGCTGGCCGAAAAGAACGGCCTGACCGGCATTTCGAAGCTGCCATACTCGATGAAGGTGCTGCTGGAAAACCTGCTGCGCTTCGAGGACGACCGCACCGTCAAGAAGGCGGACATCGAGGCCGTCGCCGAGTGGCTGAAGACCCGCCAGCTCGAGCATGAAGTTTCGTTCCGCCCCGCCCGCGTGCTGATGCAGGATTTCACCGGCGTGCCCGCGGTGGTCGATCTTGCTGCAATGCGAAACGCGATGCAGGCGCTCGGCGGCGACGCCGAGAAGATCAACCCGCTGGTCCCGGTCGATCTGGTCATCGACCACAGCGTGATCGTCAATTTCTTCGGCGACAACGCCGCCTTCGGCAAGAACGTCGCGGAAGAGTACAAGCAGAACAAGGAGCGCTACGAGTTCCTGAAGTGGGGTCAGAAGGCGTTTTCGAACTTCTCCGTGGTGCCGCCCGGCACCGGCATCTGCCACCAGGTCAATCTCGAATACCTTGCCCAGACCGTCTGGACCCAGGTCCAGGACATGACCGTCGACGGCAAGCCCGGCAAGTATGAAGTCGCCTATCCCGACACGCTGGTCGGCACCGATTCCCACACCACCATGGTCAACGGCCTCGCCGTGCTCGGCTGGGGCGTCGGCGGCATCGAGGCAGAGGCCGCGATGCTCGGCCAGCCGCAGTCGATGCTGCTGCCGGAAGTGATCGGCTTCAAGCTCGACGGCGCGCTGAAGGAAGGCGTCACCGCCACCGATCTCGTGCTCACCGTCACCCAGATGCTGCGCAAGCAGGGCGTGGTCGGCAAGTTCGTGGAATTCTACGGCGCCGGCCTCGACGTCATGTCGGTGGCCGACAAGGCGACCATCGGCAACATGGCGCCGGAATACGGCGCCACTTGCGGCTTCTTTCCGGTCGATGCTGCGACGCTGGACTATCTCACCACCTCCGGCCGCAAGGCCGAGCGCGTCGCTTTGGTCGAAGCCTATGCCAAGGCGCAGGGCCTGTACCGCCACGCCGGCTCGGAAGACCCGGTGTTCACCAAAACCCTGTCGCTGGATCTCGGCGATGTCGTGCCATCCATGGCCGGCCCGAAGCGTCCGGAAGGCCGCGTCGCGCTGCCCGCCATTGCGGAAGGCTTCGACGCCGCGATGACCGCGGAATACAAGAAGGCCACCGACCACGGCGTGCGCTTCGCGGTCGAAGGCAAGGACTACAACCTCGGCCATGGCGACGTGGCGATCGCCGCGATCACTTCCTGCACCAACACCTCGAACCCTTCGGTGCTGATCGGCGCCGGCCTGCTGGCCCGCAACGCCGTGGCCAAGGGACTGACCTCGAAGCCGTGGGTAAAGACCTCGCTGGCTCCTGGCAGCCAGGTGGTCGCCGAGTATCTCGCCAACTCCGGCCTGCAGCAGGACCTCGACAAGATCGGCTTCAACCTGATCGGCTTCGGCTGCACCACCTGCATCGGCAATTCCGGCCCGCTGCCGGAAGCGATCTCCAAGTCGATCAACGACAACGGCATCATCGCCGCCGCCGTTCTCTCGGGTAACCGCAACTTTGAAGGCCGCGTCTCGCCGGACGTACAGGCCAACTACCTGGCTTCGCCGCCGCTGGTGGTCGCCTACGCGCTGGCCGGCACCGTCACCAGGAACCTCGCCGTCGAACCGATCGGCGAAGGCACCGATGGTCCGGTGTATCTCAGGGACATCTGGCCGACCTCGACGGAGATCAATTCCTTCATGAAGGAATTCGTCACCGCGGAAATCTTCAAGAAGAAGTACGCCGACGTGTTCAAGGGCGATGCCAACTGGCAGGGCATCGAGACCGTCGAGAGCGAGACCTATGCCTGGAACATGGCCTCGACCTATGTGCAGAACCCGCCCTACTTCGAAGGCATGAAGCTCGAGCCGGAGCCGATCGTCGACGTGGTCGACGCACGCATCCTCGCGATGTTCGGCGACAAGATCACCACCGACCACATCTCGCCCGCCGGCGCCATCAAGCTGACCTCGCCCGCCGGCAGGTATCTGTCGGAGCATCAGGTGCGCCCGGCCGATTTCAACCAGTACGGCACCCGGCGCGGCAACCACCAGGTCATGATGCGCGGCACGTTTGCCAATATCCGCATCAAGAACTTCATGCTGCAGGGCGCCGATGGCAATATTCCCGAAGGCGGCCTGACCAAGCACTGGCCCGATGGCGAGCAGATGGCGATCTTCGACGCCGCTATGAAGTACCAGGCCGAGAAGGTGCCGCTGGTCGTATTCGCCGGCGCCGAATACGGCAACGGTTCGTCGCGTGACTGGGCGGCCAAGGGCACCCGTCTGCTCGGCGTCCGCGCCGTGATCACCGAAAGCTTCGAGCGCATCCATCGCTCCAACCTCGTCGGCATGGGCATCCTGCCGCTGACCTTCGAGACCGGCACGACCTGGAAGTCGCTCGGCCTGAAGGGCGACGAGACGGTGTCGATCCGTGGGCTGCAGGGCGACCTCAAGCCACGCCAGAATCTGATCGCGGAGATCGTTTCGGCGGACGGAACCAAGCGCGAAGTCACGCTGCTCTGCCGCATCGATACGCTCGACGAACTAGAATATTACCGCAACGGCGGCATTCTGCAGTACGTGCTGCGCCAGCTGGTGGCGTAACCGATCACAATCGTCGTGTGACAGAGTGCCTCACTGCGAAGTGAGTGGCAGGTGACCAGAAGGCGGCCTATCAAAGGGCCGCCTTCTGGCGTTTGAGGGCGTGTGTGTGCTAGCGACACCTGTGGTGCGACGCCGTTTGTGACGCGTCGCGATTCAAACGTGGCAAATTTCATGACAGGCTTTCACGGCATAACGCGATGGTCGGGCGCAATCGGGATTTGCGCTGCCTTTGCGGCGTGCACCACCGCGCATGCGCAGCCGCGTGCCGTCGTCGAACTCTTTACCTCGCAGGGCTGCTCGTCCTGCCCGCCGGCGGACAAGATCATCGGCGAGATCGCCCGCGATCCGTCGGTGATCGCGCTGAGCATGCCGATCGACTACTGGGATTATCTCGGCTGGAAGGACACGCTGGCGGACTCCCGTTTCAGCGCGCGCCAGAAGGCCTATTCCCAGATGCGCGGCGACCGTGACGTCTACACGCCGCAGGTCGTGGTCAACGGCGCGACACAGGTCATCGGCAGCGACGCGGGCAAAATCGAAACCGCGATCGGCGCCACCAGGACGGCCGACGTGATGTCGGTCCCGGTTTCGCTGTCGGTGTCCGGCAAGCACGTCAAGGTTTCCGTGGCCGCCTCCGCGAAGGGCGCCGACGCGTCCCATGGCGAAGTCTGGATCTGCTCGGTCTCGAAGGCGGTGCCGATCACCATCGGTCGCGGCGAGAACAAGGGCCAGCAACTGACCTACTACAACGTGGTCCGGAACTGGTTGAAGGTCGGCGACTGGAGCGGCAGTGCGGTGAACTGGACCTTGCCGCTGGAAAACATCTCGCGCGACGGCGTCGATGCGGCGGTGGTCTATCTGCAGAACGGCACCCGCGACCAGCCGGGCGCCATGCTGGGCGCGGCCTACACCCAGCTACAGTAAAATCTTCATTGTCGTTCTGGAAAACGCATAAGCCGGCGAAGCCGGCTGCAGCGCAGATCTGGAATCTGGAGATATTCGTCTCGATCTCGAGAGTCCCGCCACTGCAATCGGGGGTGGCTTAGGTTCGTTTGCAGCTGACGCTGCCCACACCCCGGAATGACAATCGCCCAAAAAGAAAAGGACCAACTTGCGTTGGCCCAGTGGGGATTAATGCCTGCGGCAGACCCGATCCCAACGACCCCGGGGGGCTGGGGGCTGAGGAATCCGAAGCCGGAAGAACCGGGCCCGTCGCAGTATCTTGTTGTCCCAATCCACAAGGGCCGCCGATGGGCGGAAATCTGGCGGCAATAAGATTGCTCTAACGATCCCGTGACAGCATATTTCTACCTATCGCAAGCGTTGGCCACACGGGCCTTGCAGCGCGGCCCGGACGGCGCAATCATGTGAGGGATTTGTGACGGGAGGCTCTGCATGAGTTCGACATCCGGGGATACTGATCCAGGCGAGAGCCGCGGGGCGGAGCGCCTGGCTGCCGCCCCCGCCGTGACCTTCAACCGAATCGAACTCAACCGCATCCTCAACCTGTACGGCCGCATGGTCGCCGACGGCGAGTGGCGCGACTACGCGATCGACTTTCTGAAAGACCGCGCGGTGTTCTCGGTGTTTCGCCGCGCTTCGGAAGTGCCGATCTACCGGATCGAGAAAGATCCGCGGCTGGCGCGCAAGCAAGGCATCTACAGCGTGATCTCCGCCAGCGGCCAGATCCTGCGTCGCGGCCATGAGCTGGATCGCGTGCTGCTGGTGATCGACCGCAAGCTGGCGGTGGTGTAATTCGGGCCGAACTACATTCCGGCCATCTTCATCACGATCTTCCACTCCGCATCGGTCACCGGCTGCACCGACAGCCGCGAATATTTCAGCAGCGCCATTTCCGCGAGGGCAGGCTCCGCCTTCACCGCGGCCAGCGTCACGAACTTCTTCAGCGGCTTGTCGGCCTTGATGTCCACGCAGACGAATTTGGCCGATTCGTCGGTCGGGTCCGGGTAGTGCTCCTTGATGATCTCGGCGATGCCGACGATCTCCTTGCCCTCGTTGGAATGATAGAAGAACGCGCGATCGCCCTTCTTCATCTTCATCATGTACTGCTTGGCGGTGTGGTTGCGCACGCCGGTCCAGGCCTCGCCCTTGGCGCCCTTGGCGACCTGCTGATCCCACGACCAGGTCGAGGGCTCCGACTTCACCAGCCAATGTGCCATGATTAACCCTCTGCCTTGAACGGCCGCGTCAGCAGCCCTTCGATCGCCTGATCGATGGTCGCGGCGCCGCTGAGAATAGCGGCGACTGCGCCGGCAACCGGCATGTCGATATTTTTCGATGCCGCCAGTTCTATCAGAACCGGTGCGGTGAATTCGCCTTCGGCAAGCTTGTCACGCGCGGGCGCTTCGCCGCGGCCGAGCGCCGCCCCGAGTGAAAAATTTCGCGACTGCGCGCTCGAGCAGCTCAGGATCAGGTCGCCGAGCCCGGACAGGCCGGACAGCGTTTCGTTGCGCGCGCCACAGGCGCGGCCGAGCCGCAGCAATTCGCTGAAGCCGCGCGTGGTCAGAGCAGCGAGTGCGGAGGCGCCGAGCTGCTTGCCGGCGACGATGCCGGCGGCGATCGCCAGCACGTTCTTTGCAGCTCCCCCGATCTCGACGCCGCGAACGTCGGTGGAGTGGTAGGGCCGGAACGTCGCCGAGCCCAGCGCCTGCACGAGATCGATGGCGGTGGCCTCGTCGGTGCAGGCCAGCGTCACCGCGGTCGGCAGGCCGCGCGCGACGTCCTCGGCAAAGTTCGGCCCCGACAGGATCGCGGCGATTGCATTCGGCGCAACGTCCTCGATCACCTCGGTCATGAATTTGCGGGTGCCATGCTCGATGCCCTTGGCGCAGGCGACCACCGGCATGCCGGGCGGCAGTAGTGGCGCGAGTGCCGCCAGCGCCGCACGCAGTTGCTGCGAGGGCACCGCCAGCAGAATGACATCGGCACGCGCCGCCAGCGCCAGATCGGCGGTGACGAATACCGAGGCGTCGATGCCGACGCCGGGCAGCCGCGGGCTTTCGCGCATGGTCTGCATCTGCTCGGCGGCGGCCGCGGAGCGCGCATACAGCACCACCTCGCGCCCGGCGCGCGCCGCGACATCGGCCAGCGCCGTGCCGTAGGCCCCGGCGCCGATCACCGCCACTGAACTGTAGTTGGCCATGGCGGTGTCCTAGAAAGCCGCGCGGGTTTTGCCGTAGCCCGCCGGTGCCACCGCGTCGGCGTCGAGCAGCCAGCGTGCCCGCGGCGCGGCTTCCATGGTGTCGGTGAGGCCAAGCGCGAGGCGCTCGGCGCCGGCCCAGGCGATCATCGCGCCGTTGTCGGTGCACAAAGCCGGCGGCGGAATCATCAGGGTGGTCTGCGCCTTCGCGGCCACCGCCTGCAGCGCGCCGCGGATCGCCTGGTTGGAGGCGACGCCGCCGGCGGCCACCAGCGCGCTTGGCGGCCCGAAGCGTTCCTGAAACAGCCGCAACCCGACGCTGAGCCGATCCGCTGTGGACTCCGTCACCGCGGCCTGGAAACTGGCGCAGAGGTCGCTGATGTCCTGCGGCTCCAGCGGCGCGATCCGGCTGGCTTCGTTGCGCACGGCGGTCTTCAGGCCGGATAGAGAAAAATTGGCGTCGGGCCGACCCAGCATCGGCCGCGGCAGCGCGAAGCGCTTGGGGTCGCCATGGGCCGCGGCGCGCTCCACCTGCGGGCCGCCGGGATAGGGCAGCCCGAGCATTTTCGCGACCTTGTCGAACGCTTCGCCCATGGCGTCGTCCACGGTGGTGCCGAGCCGGACGTAGTCGCCGACGCCGAGCACCGCGACGATCTGGGTATGGCCGCCGGAGGCCAGGAACAGGCAATACGGAAACGCCAGCGGGCAGGTCAGCCGCGGCGTCAGCGCGTGCGCCTCGAGGTGGTTGACGGCGATCAGCGGCGTGTCGTGCACCATGGCGATGGCTTTCGCCGTGGTCAGCCCGACGATGACGCCACCGATCAGACCGGGTCCGGCCGCCGCAGCCACCGCCGAGAGATCGGCGAAACCGATATCGGCCTCCGCCATGGCGCGGCGGACGATGCCGTCGAGCAGGTCGATATGGGCGCGCGCGGCGATCTCCGGCACCACGCCGCCATAGGGCGCGTGGTCCTCGATCTGCGAATGCACGATGTTGGACAGGATTCTGCCGCTGCCGTCGGGCTGGCGCTCGATCACGGCGGCTGCGGTCTCGTCGCAGGTCGTCTCGATTCCCAGCACCAGCATCGGTTGATCGGTGGTCAATGGCCGTCCCTGTGTCGCGGCGGGAACCCGCCTTTGCCGGTCCGGCGTAGCATTGCGGGGTCGCAAAGTGCAATCATCTGTTAGCTTGCTGGCGGTAAGCAGGGCATCACATGGCCATTCTCGTCACCCGACCGCAGCCCGACAACGACGCCACCAGCGCCGCCCTGCGCGCCAAGGGATATGGGGTGCTGCCGGCGCCGATGCTGCGCTTCGAGCAGGTGGCGTTGCAGGACGATGCCGACGCCCATTACGGCGCGGTGATCGTAACCTCCGCCAATGCGCTGCGCGCCATCGCCGATCAGCCGGTCACCAAGAGCCTGCTCAAATTGCCGCTGTTCGCGGTCGGTGAACGCACGGCAGAGGCCGCGCGCGAGATGGGCTTCAAACAGGTTGTTTCGGCCAACGGCGACGCCAGCGCCTTGCGCGACCTGATGGTCGACAGCGTCAAGGCGAAGACGCTGAAGAAATCCGCCACGCTGCTGTATCTGGCCGGCGCCGACCTCGCCCGCGACCTGGCCGGGGAACTCGGCGAACGCGGTTTCGATGTGGTGACCCACACCACCTACCGCATGGCGCCGGTTCCCGCCCTGCCCGCCGAGGTCATCGCGGCCTTTGCTGCGGGCGGCGTTGAGGCCGTGTTGCACTATTCCCGCCGCAGCGCCCGGGCATTTTTCGCAGCCGCAGGGACGGCCGGCGTGGAAATCTCGGCGCTGGCGATCCCGCATATCTGCCTGTCGGACCAGGTGGCGTCCGTTGCCCGCGACGCCGGCGCCGCCCATGTGGTGGTGGCGAAGTCGCCGGACGAAAATGCCCTGTTCGCGGCGCTGGACCGTGCCATCGCGCAGTTATCGCGCTAAGAGAGAGCCGCGCCCCCTGAAGGCGCCCTGCCACGAGGAAACCGCGCCATGGTCGATGACAGGCCCATTGAGACTGGACCGCTGGACGGCCGCCCGCGCCGCGCGCCGCCGACCATCGATCTGCCGGCCACCGACGTGACCAGCGAGACGGCCAAGCCGACGGCGCCCGACGAGGTTGCTTCGGTCGAGGAGCCTATCGTTGCCGAAGAAGCTGCCGCTGAATCCATCGCCGATCCCGTTTCGCCGGAGCCCGAGCCCGTGCCCGTGCCCGTGAAGCGGCCGTCGGTGCTGCTGCCGGCCGCGACGGGCGCGATTGTTGCCGCCTTGCTGCTCGGCGCCGCATCGCTGGCCGGCTGGCCCGGCGCGTCCGCCCCGACGCCGCAGGCCGACACATCCGCCGTCGATGCGCTGGCCGCCCGGCTCGCCAAGGTCGAGGCGCGACCTGCGCCGGCGCCGACCGCGGCGTCCGTGGACCCGGCCCTTGCTACCCGCCTCGACACGCTGGAAAAATCCCTCGCCGCCTTGCGCAGCGAACTGGCGACGGCAAAGACCCAGTCCGAGCGCGCCGCCGCCGCCGTGAACGATCTCAAAGCGGCGCCGCGCGCGGCAGCCGCGGTGGACCTGTCGCCGATCACCGAACGCCTCGGCCAGGTCGAACGCGCCGCCGGCGCGCTGAAGACCGAGGCCGCACAACAGAGCGCGAAGCCGGCCGACGACATTCCGTTGCGCCGTGTGGTGGCCGCGTCGCTGCTGGAGACGACCGTGCGCCAGGGCGACCCATTTGCCGCGGCGCTGACGGCCGCCAAGCCACTGGCTGCCGATGCCAATCTGCTGAAGCCGCTCGATGGTTTTGCGACCACCGGCGTGCCCAATGCCGCTGCGCTGAGCCGCGACCTGCTGGCGCTACTGCCAAAGCTCGCGCCGGCGGCCGAGCCCGCCGCGACCACCGGCACGGGCATCGTCGATCGCCTGCAGGCGGGTGCGGCGAAACTGATCCGTCTTGAGCGCACCGACGCGGTTGCCGGCGACAGCCGCAGCGCCGTGGCGTCACGCGCCGCCGCGGCCGCGCGTCGCAACGACATTGCCGAAGCCAAGCGCGAGCTGATTGCCTTGCCGGCCGCCGATCGCGCTCCCGTACAGCCGTGGATCGACCGCGTCGATGCGCGCGACGCCGCGCTCTCCGCTTCCCGCCAATTCGCCGCCGATGCAATGGCGGCGCTCTCCAAACCGGCGCCATAGGAATCCGATGTTCCGTATCATTCTGTTCCTTGTGTTGATCGCGCTGGCCGGGGCCGGTGCCGCATGGGTGGCTGACCAGCCCGGCGATGTGGTGCTGTCGTGGGGCGTCTGGCGCGCCGCGCCGTCGCTGCCGGTATTCGTGCTGGTGCTCGGCCTTATCGTTGTCGCCGCCATGCTGGCCTGGGCGATGCTGCGCGGGCTGTGGCGCGCGCCGGCGCGGATGCGGCGCCGACGCCGCGAAAAACGCCTGGCGCGCGGCCGCCACGCTATCACCCACGGCCTGCTGGCGATCGGCCACGGCGACGCCGATGCCGCGCGAAAACATGCCGATGTGGCCAAGCGCCTGACCGGCAACGATCCGCTGGCGCTGCTGCTGCATGCGCAATCGGCGCAGCTCGATGGCGACCGCGACGGCGCCAACCGTGCCTTCCGCGCCATGGCCGAGCGCGAGGACATGCGGCTGCTCGGCCTGCGCGGCCTGTTCATCGAGGCGCAGCGCAGCGACGATCCCGTCGCTGCCGTGACCATCGCCGAGGAGGCGCTGAAATTGGCGCCGGGTTCGACCTGGGCGTCGCAGGCGCTGCTCGGCTTCCGCTGCGCGCAAGGCGACTGGACCGGCGCACTGGCGATCCTCGACAACAATCTCTCCTCCGGCCTGATCGACCGCGTCGCCTTCCGCCGCCAGCGCGGCGTTCTGCTGACGGCGCGCGCGCTGGAGCTGGAAACCGTCGACCGCGACCTTGCCCGCGAGAGCATCATGGATGCCATCAAACTGGCGCCGACCTTGGTGCCGGCCGCGGTGCTGGCCGCCAAATTCCAGAGCGAGGCGCACCAGATCCGCCGCGCCATCAAGATCGTCGAGACCGCCTGGCTGGCGCAGCCGCATCCCGATCTCGCCGACGCCTATGCCCATGTGAAACTCGGCGATTCCGCAAAGGCTCGGCTGGTCCGCGTTGAGACGCTGGCGGCAAAAGCGCCCGGCCATATCGAGAGCGCGCTGGCCGTGGCCCGTGCTGCCATCGACGCCGCCGAATTTGCCCGCGCTCGCGAGGTGCTGGCGCCGTTCACCGCCCATTCGACCCAGCGCGTCGCCATGCTGATGGCCGAGATC
>Ga0247729_10000903_pt1 | contig 11311 bp, 11 predicted proteins | sample UWRJL133311R2_FD_180958 | JGI IMG/M metagenome (GOLD analysis project Ga0247729, IMG submission 180958) | Plant litter microbial communities from Arlington Agricultural Research Station in Wisconsin, United States - UWRJ-L133-311R-2 | ecosystem: Environmental > Terrestrial > Plant litter >... | reverse complement strand
TGCCGCGCTCGATCGAGATGCGGTTGGATGCACGCAGAGCGTGGAACAGCACCGTGTAGAAGTAGATGTTCGTGAAGTCGACGCCCTCTTCGGAACCGTAGAAGATGCGCTCGCGAGCGAGGTATCCGTGCAGGTTCATCTGGCCGAGGCCGATGGCGTGCGAACGGTCGTTGCCGTCTTCGATCGAACGGACCGACGCGATGTGGCTCTGGTCGGAGACCGAGGAGAGGCCACGAATCGCGGTCTCGACCGTGAGGCCGAAGTCGGGGGAGTCCATCGACAGCGCGATGTTCATCGAGCCGAGGTTGCAGCTGATGTCCTTACCGATCTGGTTGTACGAGAGGTCTTCGTTGTACGTGGTCGGGGTGTTGACCTGAAGGATCTCCGAGCAGAGGTTTGACATGTTGATGCGGCCCTTGATGGGGTTCGCAGCGTTCACGGTGTCTTCGAACATGATGTACGGGTAGCCGGACTCGAACTGGATCTCGGCGAGGGTCTGGAAGAACTCGCGCGCCTTGATCTTGGTCTTTTTGATCTTCGGGTTGTCGACCATCTCACGGTACTTCTCGGTAACCGAGATGTCAGCGAACGGGACGCCGTATTCGCGCTCGACGTCGTACGGAGAGAAGAGGTACATCCACTCGTCGTTTTTGGCGAGTTCGAACGTGATGTCGGGAACAACAACACCCAGCGACAGGGTCTTGATGCGGATCTTCTCGTCGGCGTTCTCACGCTTGGTGTCGAGGAAACGCATGATGTCGGGGTGGTGCGCCTGCAGGTACACCGCACCGGCACCCTGGCGGGCACCGAGCTGGTTGGCATAGCTGAAGGAGTCTTCCAGAAGCTTCATCACGGGGATGATTCCGGAGGACTGGTTCTCGATCTGCTTGATCGGTGCACCGGACTCGCGGATGTTCGAGAGAAGGAGGGCTACTCCGCCGCCGCGCTTGGACAGCTGCAGGGAGGAGTTGATGCCGCGGGAGATGGACTCCATGTTGTCTTCGATACGAAGAAGGAAGCAGGAGACGAGCTCGCCACGCTGTGCCTTGCCCGAGTTGAGGAAGGTCGGGGTCGCGGGCTGGAAACGGCCGGCGAGGATCTCTTCAACGAGGTTGATGGCGAGGGATTCGTTGCCGGCGGCGAGACCCAAGGAGGTCATCACTACGCGGTCTTCGAAACGCTCGAGGTAGCGGTTTCCGTCAAACGTCTTCAGTGTGTAGGACGTGTAGTACTTGAATGCGCCGAGGAACGACTGGAAGCGGAACTTCTTCGAGTACGCGAGGTCGTTCAGCTTGGTGATGAACTCGAAGGAGTAGCTCTCGATGAGCTCCTTCTCGTAGTACTCCTTCTCAACCAGGTAGTCGAGACGCTCGCGCAGCGAGTGGAAGAACACCGTGTTCTGGTTGACGTGCTGGAGGAAGTACTCACGAGCAGCTTCCCGGTCTTTGTCGAACTGGATCTCGCCGTTCTCGCCGTAGAGGTTGAGCATGGCGTTGAGCGAGTGGTAATCCATCTGGATTTTGCCGGGTGTCTCAATTACTGGGAGATCCAAAAGGTGTCCAATCCTTTGTCGACGGCGAGGATGTCGTCGGGGGTGCCGAATACTTCAAATTTGTACAGGTGGGGAACTTTGCACTTCGCGGCGACAATGTCGCCGGCCAGGCAGAACGCCTCACCGAAATTGGTGTTGCCCGCGCCTATAACGCCGCGGATGAGGGAACGATTCGTTTCGTCGTTCAGAAATCTTTTGACCTGTTTGGGTACGGCATCACTGTTGAGGCCGCCGCCATAGGTGGGAATGACAAGCACATACGGTTCGGTCGCGTGCAGGGTGTCTTGCTTCACGCCGTCTTTATGACCGTGCAGCGGAATTCGGGATGCGGGGCGACCCAGCTTCTCGATGAACCGATGCGTGTTGCCAGACGCACTCGAAAAATATACGAGCTCTGTCATGGCTGTTTACCGGGACGGATCAGCTAGCCAGCAGGGCGATCTTGTCGGGGCGGAATCCGCTCCAGTGATCGTTGTCCGTGATAACAACGGGTGCCTGCATGTAACCGAGCGACTTGACGGTCTCAAGGGCCTTCTCGTCGACGGAGACGTCGAAGATTTCGTATTCGATGCCCTTCTTGTCGAGTGCGCGGTACGTTGCGGTGCACTGAACGCAGGAGGGCTTGCTGTAGACCGTGATCGCCATGTGCGTGGTCCCTTCGATGGTTGCGTCCGAGCTGAATGTCCTGGGGGAAGCGGGCCCATATCGAGCCGTGCAGCACTTCCGCCAGGGAAAATAAAACTGGACTTTTTGTATAAGTTGTGGCATCACTTCTGGTCTTTGCGGGCCGGTCCGTGGTGAGAGTTCAATACTACATATGGGGTCCGACATTTTGTGTACCCACAACGGGTAGTAGTTACGTCGCTGTAGTTCTCCACAGGCTGTGGAGGGATGTTTCACTTTCTGAGGGGCGGAAATCCGCCACTGTCACGCTACGACTACCCCCAGACATCCCCCAAAGTGGGGCGTCAGGTTTTTTTATTCACACCTATTTCCGGCGTGTCATCCACAGGTCGTCACTGCAACGTGTCGGGGCTGCCCCTAGATACGTTTGTGTCATTCCGAGGGCGGGAGTGATTCGAGAGGATGGTCGTCCCGGTAAGTCCGCACTCGCCGGAGCTGGCGGAGCGCGAAAGGCACGGTGATGGGTACCGCGACGACAACAAAGGCGAGAAGCAGCGCGTTGAGTGGAACGAGGTCGTTGTCCGGAGTCGAAATCGACGAGAGCTGCCCAAATGCGATGCCCGCCAGAAGAAGTACGCTCTGCGCCAGTTGGAAGGGCAGCGAGATTGCCGCCACGCTCGCGTATCGCGCGGCTGCGATTGTTGCGGAGGCATCCGGCTCGAGCAGTTCGCCAGCGGTAGAGGACGTGCTGGTGCGCTGACGTGGATGCCCCGTGACCATTTTGGCTACCCGTCGTTGAAGCGCCGTGTCGTCTCCGAATATTTCGCGGGCACGGAAAAACAGCGGAAAAATCACAATGAGACACACCATGCTCGCTGCGATAAACGCGATGCTGGTTGCGAGCAAAACACCGGTGACGATGAAACCGTTGTCCTCGTTGCTCGCTACACCCAACGCCACAAAAGCAATTACGGCGACAAGAAGCGTGATCGCAAACGTCCACACCACCCTCAACACATGCTTGCGCACCATCGCCGCTTCGGCCGCCGGAGGTTTCCAGGGCTGTTGTGGGCGTGCGGCATCGCGTCGGCGAATGACCAACCCGAGGGCCAGGCTGCCCGCGGTCAGGACGATGGAACCCCCCACAATCGCGGCGGTCGCACCGCCCGATACAAGACCGGAGCCGGAGGAAATTGCAAGAGTGAGTGCCCCGGCGAGAACTGTCGCTGCCGAAACAAGCGCGACGGTGCGGAAACGGCGTTGACCGCCCGGCGTGCGCGGGTCAGCGGGAAGCACCGCTGCCAGAAATCCGGCAAGGGGAGGGGTGGCTACAAGAAGTAGAGCCGCAAAAATGGACGGCATTGCCTCCGCTACCTGCACGTCGTCAGGCGCAGTCGTCGCGAGAAAAAAGGCGAGCGATGACGGGGCGCCTAGTAAGAACAGCGCGCCGACAATGCCGAAGCTGATCTTGAGCGCCCGCGTGGGGCGTACGGGCGGGGGCGAGGTCGGTGGGTTCAGCGCAGGCGTAGGCATCCGGGGGTTCCTCATTTCGGGTTAAGGAACGGGGCGACAACGTGGATCGTCGGCCGCTGTGCCTCATCCTGTCGATGCGCCTCCGATTGCGCCAGAGCACGCCCCCTGAATGGAGCGCGCCTACTTTCTTGAGTTAAGATCACCTTCCCGAAATATGATCGTAACTCCCAAATAGTGAGAAGTGGTTTCCGGAATCGGCTGTTGTGCCGCACTCTGATTCGGCGGTACTTCGTCCCCGTGGCATCGTTTTGCCCGGGGCATCCACCCGCTCCGCATTATGAAAGAGACACCCATGGCCGATCCAATCGTTCAGTCCGACGCCACTGAGACGCGTCAGCAGAGGCACCCCCGCGCATTCGAACCGCTGATGTTTGTGGTGACGATTCTCGTCAGCATCCTCGGCACGGTGATCGGTATCCACATGATCACCACCCTCGGTGTCTCCCCGAACACGGCGGTGATCGGCGCGGTCATCGCCATGCTGATCGGGCGGATCGGGTTCTTCGGACTGCGCAAGATGCGCGACGTCAACCGCCAGAACCTCGCACAGAGCGCGATTTCGGGATCAACGTTCGCCGCCGCCAACTCCCTTCTCACCCCGATTGCCGTGCCGTTCGCATTCGGCCGCTCAGACCTCGTCTGGCCCATGCTGGTGGGTGCATCGATCGGCCTGCTGGTGGATGTCTACGTGCTCTACCGCGCCTATGGCTCGAAGTTCCTCCCCGCCGACGCCGCCTGGCCACCCGGCGTTGCCGCCGCAGAGACCATCAAGGCCGGTGACACCGGAGGCAAAAACGCGGTGCTGCTCGTCAGTGGCGCTGTGGTGGGTGCCGGTGCCTCCTTCTTTGGCCTCCCGATGTCTGCAGCGGGTATCGCCATGATCGGAAACGTCTGGGCGCTGCTGATGTTCGCCATTGGACTGCTCGTCAGCCAGTACGCACCGCTGGTCCTCAACGTCACGCTCTCTGAGCTGTACATCCCGCACGGGGTTATGATCGGTGCCGGTGTTGTGGCGCTCATCCAGATCATCATCATTCTCAGCGGACGTCAGTCCAAGCGTGAGGCCGTGCACACCGCGGAGCGCACCGAGCTGGCAAAGACCGACCCGTCGCTCGCATACACGGTGGACCGCAAAACCCTCGGACGTGTGCTGCTCTCGGGCTACGTTCTGTTTGTGGTGGGCGCGGTTGTGCTGGCCACCCTCGGTGGGGTTTGGGCCGAGATGTCGGTTCCCGCCGTGATCGGGTTTGTTCTCTTCGCCGGAGTCGCGGCCCTCGCCCACGAATTGATCGTCGGGCTCGCGGCAATGCACGCCGGCTGGTTCCCCGCCTTCGCCGTCACCCTGATCTTCCTGATCCTCGGACTCTTCCTGCAGATCCCCGCGGTTCCCCTTGCCTTGGTAGTGGGTTATTGCGCGGCCACCGGCCCCGCCTTCGCTGACATGGGATACGACTTCAAGGCCGGCTGGGTTCTTCGCCGCGACCGTCGTCCGTACACCGCGTTCGAACTGGACGGTCGCCGCCAGCAGCTCTACTCCGCCCTGATTGGTTTCGCCGTCGCCATCGGAATGGTTGCCCTTCTGTGGCGCAGCCTGTTCGAGAACGGCCAGCTGCCGCCCACCGCGATCGTCTACGCCGACACCATCAAGGCCGGACTGACCGACCCCGACGCACTCCGCACCATGATGCTCTGGGCGATCCCGGGCGCGATTGTGCAGTTCATCGGTGGACCCCGTCGCCAGATGGGTGTGCTGCTGGCAACCGGTCTGCTTGTCGCCACTCCGAACGCTGGCTGGCTGGTGCTTATCGCCCTGCTGGTGCGCGTCGTTTGGGCGAAGGTTCGTGGAGCCGAGAAGGGGGACCGCGAAACGTCCCTCATCGGAGCCGGCCTCATCGCCGGAGACTCGCTGTTCTCCGTGAGCCGCATCTTCCGCGGCTAGTCAGCCCGGCATTCACCAACCCCGTCCCAATACGCCCCTATATAGAAGGAGTACGTCCCGTGGTTCGACTCGGAGTCATCACCATCGGTCAGACGCCGCGCGTTGACCTCACCCCCGAACTACAGGCGCTGCTGCCCGGAGTCGAACTCGTGGAAAGGGGAGTGCTCGACGGGCTCTCGCTGGAGGAGATCGCGGGGCTCGCCCCCACGCCGGACGACCACGTGCTCACGAGCCGCCTCAGGGACGGCTCGGCGGCGATTATGGGGGAGAGCCATGTGGTGCGCCGGATGCCCGCGGTGATCGCCGAACTCGAGAACGAGGTTGACGCGGTCTTTCTCGCGTGCACCGGGCGGTTCCCGGACTTCGCCCACACCAAACCGCTGTTTATTCCGGACTTCCTCATCGCGTATGGGACCGCAGCGCTTGCTCAGGGGATGGATGCCGTTGGGGTGATCTGTCCGCTCCCCGAGCAGGCAGGATTCACCGTGGAGAAGTTCGAGCCCAAGCTGGCCGCTGGCACGCAGGTGCTGGTCGCCGCGGCATCCCCTTATACGGGCACACCCGACGAGCTCGCTGCCGCCGCCACGTCGCTTCGTGAACGCGGTGCCGGCATCATCGCGCTCGACTGCATGGGGTACACCGAGGCCATGCGCGACATCGTTGCCACCGCGACCGGGCTGCCCGTGGTGCTGGCCCGGTCGGTGGCGGCCCGTCTGGCCGCCGAAGTTCTCGACAGCCTGCCGGACGCCACCCGATGAGAGTCGGCATCATTCGTGTGCTGACCACGGACGATAAAGAGCTGTTGAACGCGCACGGCCGTGCGCTCGAGGCGGAGTTCGGGTTCGAGACGATCTCGTGCTGCATTCCCGACCAGCCGCACGGTGTGCACAACGACGCAACGTTCGCCCAGGCGGTGCCGAAGGTGGCTGCGCTCGCCGCCGGGCTCGCGCCCCTCGTCGACGCGATCATCGTCAGTTGCGCCGCCGACCCCGGGCTCGCCGAAGCACGCGCCGTCTCGTCCGTACCCGTGGTGGGGGCGGGGTCGGCTGCCGCTGATCGGGCACTGTCGCTCGGCGCATCCGTTGGTGTTCTCGACCTCACCGCCACCACCCCGGTGTCCATCACCTCTCGGCTCGGCGACCGCCTCGTCGCGGCGCTCGTTCCCGACGGTGTCACCGAGACCCGCGACCTGCTCACGGACGCCGGGCGGACGGCCGCTGTCGCCGGAGCGCACTCCCTTGTGGAGCAGGGCGCCGATGTGATCCTTCTCGCCTGCACCGGAATGACCAGCATCGCGCTGGCCGCCACACTCGCCGGTGAACTCGACGTTCCCGTCGTTGACGCCGTGCTCGCCGCGGGAGCCGCGGTTGAAGCGCTTCTCGTCGCGGACGTTGCGACCCCCTCGAACCTCTAGCCCGAAGCATCCACCAGATCCCACCACAGGTGTCCCCGACGGACGCCAACGCAAGGAGAACGAACACATGTCCTGGAGCCACACCATTGCTGCTTTCGACCTGCTCGACAGCCCGACCGCGAGCGGCGCAGCCGTGCGCGACTTCCTGCTCGCACACGGAGCCGACGACGTTGTTGTGCAGACCGTCACCGGGGAGCGTGGCGTCACCGACTTCGTGAAGGTCACCATCCCCGGCACCAACGGCAAAATCTCCGGCGGTATGGCCCCCACCCTGGGCCTGATCGGGCGCCTCGGTGGACTCGGCGCGCGTCCTGAGCAGATCGGTTTTGTCTCGGACGGCGACGGCGCGCTGACGATTGTTGCGGCTGCGGCCAAGCTGCTCGACATGCGCTCGCGCGGCGACGTGCTCGAGGGTGACGTCATCCTCAGCACCCACATCGACCCCGATGCCCCGACGCAGCCGCACGACCCGGTTCCCTTTATGAACTCCGCGGTCGACCAGGGTGTGAGCAACGACTACGAGGTGTCCGCCGACATGGACGCGATTGTCTCCGTCGACACCACAAAGGGCAACCGCATCTGCAACCACCGCGGCTTCGCGATCACCCCCACCATCAAGGACGGCTGGATCCTCCGCGTCTCCGACACCCTGCTCGACGTCGCCGAGCGTGCGAGCGGACTGCCGCCCGTTGTGATGCCGATCACCATGCAGGACATCACGCCCTACGGCAACGGCGTCTTTCACGTGAACTCGATTGTGCAGCCCTCAACCGCGACCACCGCGCCAGTCATCGGTCTCGCCATCGTCACCGCGTCCGCCGTTGCGGGTTCGGCAACCGGCGCCACCGACCTGCACAGCGTTGAGGGTGCGGTTCGTTTTGTCATCGAGGCCGCGAAGGACTTCGGACGCGGTATCGCCTCGTTCTACGACGAGGCCGAGTTCGCCATGCTGATCGAGCAGGTCGGGTCCATGTCGCACCTGCGGGTCGCACACCCGGTTGCGGCTGTTCCCGTCGTGTAACGGAGCACGACAGACGGACATAACGCGCTGCGCTGGCCACACGGCCATGCAGTAATACGAAGTCAAGGAGAGCGGGCGCCCCATCGGGTGCCCGCTCTTTTTGGTGGTGGCACTGGAATTAGTGGCGCGCTACGTTCGGAGTCGACGCAATCTCGCGCCTACCGGGAGACACCATGGCCACCTCGAACAAACAGATGACCGGTTCGATGTTTATCTACCTCGGCCTCGGTCTATGCGCTCTCGCGCTGGTCATCATCGCTCTCACCGGAGGCGAGCCGTCGGGAGGGCGTACCGAAACGCTGGCGATCTTCGGTATTCCGGGCGGAGTGGTCTGCATCGTTATCGGAATCATCATGATGATCCGCGAGCGACGGCGTCGGCGCACGCCCTAGGACCCCACGCGAGACCATCCGGTTCCAATCGCTCCGCACCTGAGGGAATTCACAGTCGCATGGTCCGCAGTCGCGGCAATATGCTTGCGGGTATGACGCAAATTCGGATTCGGGATGCCGCGGTGTACCTCGGGGTCAGTGACGACACGGTGCGCCGCTGGATCGACAACGGCATTTTGCAGTCAGAGTTGGACGACTCCGGTCGCACGGTGCTCGACGGCCTCGAACTCGCCCACCTCGCCCGCAAAAACGCGGTGCTGCCCGTTGACCCCTCGGAGATCGGCCGGTCGGCCCGCAACCGGTTTGTGGGCCTCGTCACCGAGATCACCATGGACAAGGTGATGGCGCAGGTCGAACTGCAGTGCGGCCCGCACCGCGTGGTCTCCCTGATGAGCAGCGAAGCAGTGCGCGAACTCGGCCTCGAGCTCGGGTCCGTCGCCATCGCCGTTGTCAAGGCGACCACCGTCATCGTCGAAACCCCACAGCGAAAGAATTGAGACCGATCGTGAACTTTCTCCCGCCGAAAGTCGCTTCGTCGAAGCGTCGCTCGCTCGCCGCACTCCTGGGCGCGGCAATCCTGGTTCTCGGGCTGGCCGCCTGCTCCGCACCCTCCGGCGATGCAGCCTCGACGGACGACGCCGCGCGGTCCGCATCACCCACGCCGACATCGACAGCATCGACGTCGGCCGCGAGCACACTCGAGGGAACCATTACCGTGTTTGCCGCGGCATCCCTCACCCAAACCTTCACGGAGATCGCCAGCGATTTCGAGGAGGCGAACCCCGGCGTCACGGTCGAGTTGAACTTCGCGGGGTCCAGCGACCTCGTCACGCAGATCACCGAGGGTGCCCCGGCGGACGTGTTTGCCTCCGCCGACCTACGCAATTACACCAAGCTGGCCGAGGCCGGGCTGACGGCGGGCGACGCGGTGAACTTCGCGACCAACACCCTCACGATTGCTGTGCCTGCGCGCAACCCGGCCGAAATCGGCAACCTCTCCGACCTCGCCGACGCCGATGTCAAAACCGTGATCTGCGCCCCGCAGGTTCCGTGCGGTGCGGCCACCGTCACCGTCACCGAGGCGGCGGGCATCGTGCTGACGCCCGTGAGCGAAGAATCGTCGGTCACTGATGTGCTCGGCAAGGTCAGTTCGGGTGAAGCCGATGCCGGGCTGGTGTATGTCACCGACGTTCTGGCGGCCGGCGACGAGGTGGAAGCCATCGAGTTCCCCGAGTCGTCCTCCGCGGTCAACACGTATCCGATCGTCGCGGTCGCGGATTCGGGGGCGGATGCTGCGGCGAACACGTCCGCCATTGCGCAGGCATTTATCCAGTACGTCACGGGCACGGCGGGGCTCGGAGTTCTCGCCGAGGCCGGGTTCGGTCCGCCGGAGTGACGAACTCGCGCGCCGGACTGAGCGTGCGCCCGACCCGAAGGAGTGGGGCGGGCGCGTCCTCCGCGCGCTACGGCGGCCTGCCCGGCTGGGTGATTGCCGCGGCATCCCTCGGGGCCCTGTTTGTGCTGCTCCCGTTGGCCGCCATGATTCTGCGGGTCAACTGGGCGGACTTCGGTGCGCTCATCAGCTCGGAGGCCTCCGTCGCCGCGCTGCTGCTCAGCCTGCGCACCTCGCTGACCGCGACCCTGCTGTGTGTGATTTTTGGGGTGCCCATGGCACTCGTGTTGGCCCGCGCGGAGTTTGCCGGCCAGCGCGTGCTGCGCTCGTTGGTACTGCTGCCGCTGGTTCTGCCTCCCGTGGTCGGCGGAATCGCGCTCCTCTATACCTTCGGGCGCCGCGGCTTGCTCGGGCAGACCCTCGAAGTGCTGGGCATCCAGATCGCGTTTTCCACCACGGCGGTTGTTCTCGCGCAGACCTTTGTCGCCCTTCCCTTTCTTGTGCTGAGCCTCGAGGGATCCCTCCGCTCCGTCGGTACCCGGTATGAGGCGGTCGCGGCAACCCTCGGAGCATCGCCGTCGCGCGTGCTCACCCGCGTGACGCTGCCCCTCGTCCTGCCGGCGCTGGCCTCGGGCGCGGTGCTATCGTTCGCGCGGGCACTCGGCGAGTTCGGTGCGACGCTGACCTTTGCGGGCAGCCTGCAGGGGGTCACCCGAACCCTGCCGCTCGAGATCTATCTGCAGCGGGAGACGGATCCGGATGCCGCTGTCGCACTGTCCCTGGTGTTGGTGGTGGTCGCCGTGGTAGTTGTAGGGCTCGCCCACGGCGCCGGGTTGCCAACCCCGTGGCGTCGAAGTGGGACGAACCGATGACGGCCGCCGCACTCCACGTCGACGCGACCCTTGCCGACCGCTCGCTCGACCTCGCGATCGACCTGGAGGCGGGCCACACCCTCGCGGTGCTGGGCGCGAACGGTGCGGGCAAGTCGAGCCTGCTCAACATTCTCGCCGGGCTACTTCGGCCCGACACCGGCCACGCAACCCTGGCCGACCGCACTCTCTTCGACCTCGGCGACGCTCGCCCGGCCCGTTGGCTTCCCCCGCACCGTCGTGGGGTGTCCCTGCTTGCGCAGCAACCGTTGCTTTTCCCACACCTCACCGGGCTCGACAATGTGGCGTTTGGCCCGCGCAGTGCCGGGCAGTCGCGGCGCCAGTCGCGGGCAGCGGCCGTGCACTGGCTCGAGGAGGTCGATGCCCTCCACCTCGCCGACCGCAAACCCGCACAGCTCTCGGGCGGGCAGGCCCAGCGCATCGCGGTGGCGCGGGCACTGGCATCGGACCCAGCGTTGCTGCTGCTCGATGAGCCGCTGGCGGCCCTCGATGTCGCTGTTGCGCAGGACGTGCGGCGGATGCTCCGGCGCGTACTCGCCGCCCGCACGGTGGT
>Ga0247729_10000902_pt1 | contig 11314 bp, 6 predicted proteins | sample UWRJL133311R2_FD_180958 | JGI IMG/M metagenome (GOLD analysis project Ga0247729, IMG submission 180958) | Plant litter microbial communities from Arlington Agricultural Research Station in Wisconsin, United States - UWRJ-L133-311R-2 | ecosystem: Environmental > Terrestrial > Plant litter >... | reverse complement strand
GCTTGCCCCGGCTGTGCAGCTGGGTGGCCAGCTGCTGCATCAGGGCCGCGTACTTGCTGGCCGTACCGGCGTTGGGGTGCTCCCAGTCGATGTCGACGCCGTCCAGGCCGTACTGGTTGACGAAGTTGATGAGGTTCGTGGTGAAGGTCGTGGTGTAGCCCGCGTTGCCCCCGATGGACTCGAAGCCACTGGTGTCCCCGTTGTTCCAGCCGCCCACCGAGATGAGCACCTTCACCCCGTTGGTGTGGGCCGCCGACACCAGGCTCTGGAGCTTAGCGGGGTTTTCGATAGGTTGCAGGCCCCCGGTGGCCGTGGGCAGCAGAAAGGCGTAGTTGACGTGAGTCAGCTTACCGTACTGCAGGTCGCTCACGTTGCCCGTCCAGGAAGGCAGGTAGCCGATAACCCGGAACTGGGCGAAAGCGGCGGGCGAGGCCAGCAGCAGCAAAGCCGCCAGGGCACCGGCCAGTAAAGTCTTGGTTTTCATAGGTCAGGTTCAGGACGAAGGGAAATGGGAAGGATGGAAAGCCGAGCAACTCTGGCGGCCCGGCCGCGGCCCAAGCCAGCGGAAGCAGCGCTTACTTGAGGAAGCGGCGGCTCACCGGGGCCTGGCCGGGCCAGGACAGCCGCAGGGTGTAGACGCCGGGTTTCAGCGCCGATACGTCGAGGCTGGCGGCGGCGGCACCGCGGGCGACCACCAGGCCGAAGGAGTCCCGGATCTGGTACTGGCCGCCGCTCAGGGTTTGGGCGGTGCGCAGCTGCAGGCGGTCCGTCACGGGGTTGGGGTACAGCTCCAGGCGGGTTGCTACCTTGGCGACGTCCGAGGCAGCCGTTGCGGCCTCGCGGGCACTACCCTGCTTGGTGAGGCGCACCCAGTTGAGGTTCCAGCCGCCGGTCTGGGCGTAGATGCCGAAGTTGTAGATGCCCGCGTTGAGAGTCACGGATTTAGACACCGTGGTCCAGGTCTGCCAGCCGCCGGTGGCGGGGATGGTGGTGCTGCCCAGCTGGACGGCGCCGGCGTTCAGGTCGGCGGAAATGGTGCCGCCGCTGGGGCTGGCCACACGGTATTCGAGCAGGTAGGTGCCGCTGGCCGGGATGCTGACGGCATTCCAGACCAAGTAGTCGCCCTGGTCGACGTAGCCCATATCCTGGCCGCCTTCGGAGCAGGCTTCTGCCGTCATGCCGCTGTTCACGCTGGCCGCTTCGGCTTCGAGCAGTTGGCTGAAGGCAGAGGTGGCGGCGCTGAGGTTGAGCCAGTTGACGTTACAGCCCGACGAGGCCGCCGCGTACAAGCGCAAGGTCTGGGCGCCGGCCGGCAGGGTCACGGTGGCGTTGATGGTCTGCCAGGTTTGCCAGCCCCCGGTGTTGCCCACGCTGACGCTGCCCAGCACCGCGCCGCCGCTGTTGCGCAGCTGCAGCGTGGCGCCGCCGAAGGCTGAGGCTACCCGGAAACCTACGGTATAGGTACCGGCCGTGGCCACGTTCACCGAGTAGTCGAGCCAGTCATTGGTGTCGAAGTAGTTTACGTTCAGCCCACCGCCGGTATCGGCCGTGCCTTCGGTCTGGGCGCCTTGCTGCGTAGCGTAGCTTTCCGCCTCGATTCTGCCCGGAATAGCCTGCCCGCCTGAGGGCGGCGTGGTGCCTTCCACGGCGTTGAGCTGGGCTACGGCCTCGGGTAGACGCAGGGCCACGAAGTAGTTGAAGGCCTGGCTGAGCTGGGTTTGCTTGGCCGCGTTGCCGGCGTACTGCTTGCGCAGATTGTAGAGGCGCAGCACCTGGCGCAGGTCGGCCTCGGTGTACGTTACGCCGGTATACTGCTGGATGCGGGTCAGGTAGCTGAAGCCGGTTTCCTGGGTGGGCTCGAAGATGGTGCCCTCGCCGAAGTCGTTCCAGGTGGCCAGCTGCAGCATGTCGATGTTGGCGCGGTACTGACTGACCAGGCCCAGGGTCTGGTTCAGGGTCTGGCCGTTGTTGTGCGGAATGTCGAAGTAGCTGGTGCCGCCGTTCTGGCCCTGGGCGTAGAAGTCGTGGAAGCCGGGGTAAGCCACGCCGAGCACGGTTTTCTTGCTGGGCGCCCGGTCGCGGTAGTAGGCCTCCATGTAGGAGTAGTAGTTGTCGAGGTTTTCGTCCTCGTAGGGCCACACGTACTGGCCGTCGGCGTTGGCCCCGGCGTTTTCGTTGTCCCAGAGCGTGAGGAATTCCAGGTCTTCGCCGGCGGCGGGCAGGATGCTGCTCCACTGGCTGGGCTGGTTGAAGGTGATGGGGCCGAAGACGCCCACCAGCGGGTCGTTGCCGGCGCCGTAGCGGATGTACTCGGGACGGTTGAAGTAGTTGTTTTTGGCGTAGGTCAGGTTGGTCTGGGCGTTGGCCACGGAGCCCGTAAAACGGTCTTCCAGAATCAGCCCGAACTTGAGGCCGGTTTCGTCGGTGCGGTTAATCAGCGCGTTGGAGTTGCGCAGCAGGTTGCCCAGGTCGCCGTTGGTGCCGGCCGCGCCGTACCAGTCCACCAGCACGCCGTCGATGCCCGCGAGCTTCATCAGCAGCAGGTGGTACTCCACCACGTCGGGGTCGGAGGAGGCGTAGGGACCGATGAGGGGGTAGAAGTGGGAGGCAATCTGGCGCTTGCCGCTGCCGTCCACCACGTTGGGGTTGCGGTTGTCCATGGTCCAGTGCCAACCCCACTGCCCGTTGCCGGAAGTCTGGGGAGTCTCAAACCAGGGCATGTAATGAATATAGACCGGCAGCGGGTTGGTTTTCGCCACCCGCACCGGCTGCTGGGCCGGCGCGGCCAGACAGGCCACGGCGCCGAGCACCGTGAGAAACGTTTTTTTCATAACAGCTCAGCAGAAGAAGCATGGAGTTTCGCGCCCACCGAAGCGGCCGGGCGGTAATAGCCAAAAAAGAACGTCATGCCGGGCGGCCGGAGCACCGGGCCGGCTTCGTTGAAATGGGTATCAACCGAAGTGGCGCAGCTGCGGCGACTTCGCTCAGCATGACGTTCTTAATTCAGGGGGTTGCCGCTTATTGCTTGCTGAAGCGGCTCACCAGCTTCTGCCGGTCTTTGGTGATGACGACCAGCGTGTAGAGGCCGGGCTTGAGGGTCGACACGTCCACGGTTTCGCCGCTGAAAGTGCCGTGCCATACTTCCAGGCCTTCCATGCTCATGATGCTCACCCGCTGCCCGCGGAAGTCCGCGGCCGAGGTCAGCGTGAGGCGGTCCGTCACGGGGTTAGGATACAGCTCCAGGCGGGTTTCCACCTTGGCGATGTCCGAGGCAGCTGTTGCGGCCTCGCGGGCGCTAGTTTTGGTGATGCGCACCCAGTTGATGTTCCAGCCGCCGGTCTGGGCGTACACGCCGAAGTTGTAGGTACCGGCGTTGATGCTCACCGACTTGGACACGGTGGTCCAGTTCTGCCAGCCGCCGGTGGCGGGAATGGTGGTGTTACCGAGCAGCGTAGTGCCGGCGTTTAAATCGGAAGAAACCGTGCCGCCGCTGGGGCTGGCCACGCGGTACTCGATGGTGTAAGTGCCGCTGGTCGGGAAGTTGATGCCGTTGAAGACCAGGTAGTCAGCCGCGTCGACGTAGCCCAGGTTCTGGCCTCCTTCGGTGCAGGCTTCCGCCGTCATGCCGCTGTTCACACTGGCCGCTTCGGCTTCGAGCAGTTGGCTGAAGGCCGCCGAGGCCGTGCGCACCCGCAGCGAGGTTACCTTGTCGTTCCAGTTGCCCGCGCCCAGCGCGTTGCCCACCAGGCAGCTGTTGCCGCCGGTGATGGTCAGCGCGGTGCCGGTGAAGTTGTCGTTTTCGTAGAGCACCACTTCGTAGCCGCCATTCACGGTGAGCGAGGAAATGTCGTCGTCGAGGATGCCGCGGGCCTGCATGGCGCTCAGGTTGTAGTCGCCCACGGGCAGGCTCACGGCCGTGCCGGTGTAGTTGCAGTCCTTATAGAGCGTAGCCACACCGGAGCTGGCGGCCGGAACCGTGCCGCTGATGCTGAATAGCCCCAGGGAGCCGTAGTCGGAGTAGCCGTCAGTGGCGGGGTTGCCCGAGCTGGTACCGTCAATCTGCAGGTAGTAGGTGCCCGCGCCCAGGCTGGCGCTGAACGACACGTTCAGGTTGCCGCCTCCACCGGTGTCGAAGGTGCCAATCTGGGTGCCACTACCATTAAACAGGCGGGCCACGATGTCGAGGTTGCCGTAGCGGCTAACGGTGTTCACGTTCAGGCTCACGGTGCCGCCGCCAGTGGTGAAGGCGAAGTAGTCCTGGTCCGAAGTCCGCTCGATGATGCCGTTGCCCGACACGCTGTTGCCGTTGCGGGCCAGGCTGGTGGCCCCGCTGATGCTACCGCTGTGGTCGTCGTTGCGGTAGCCCACGTTGTAGGTGGCGCTGGCCATGATGGACAGGTCGTCCTCGGTGTTGCTGGCGCGGTTGTACTCGCCTTTGCTCCAGTGCGTGACGGGCTTGTAGTAGCCCGCGCCCATGATGGGCGCCCAGGCCCCGGAGTTATCCTGGCCGGTGTAGTAGCCCTCGGCGGGGTTCACGCGGCCGTCGTGGCCCAGGCCCAGCGTGTGGCCCACCTCGTGCGAGGAAGCCTCGCCGCCGGACTTGGGGTCGTTCATAAACACCCAGCACGGCACGTCGTTGGTGTCGCGGAACGAGCCGATGTAGGCCACCCCGCCAGCGCCCGGCGCAATGGTGCTGCCGCTGCCCGGCGACACCACGCAGCGGATGCGCATGTTGGTGGGGTACGAGTTGAACACGTTCTCGTCAGTGGTCACGTTCATGCTGAACGGGCGGTAGTCTTCGCTGACCAACTCCCAGAAGGCCTGCACCTTGGCATTATCGTTCTCGATGCCCGAAGACGCGGCGTTGTAGGCGTTGCCGTTGTTCCAGCCCTTGCCGGCGGGCATGCTGTAGCCGTCAAAGTCGAGCAGGATGCAGCCGCGGGCGCCGGGGAAGCTTTGCAGCGAAACCACGGCCGTCTTGTTGCCCGTGCCGGTGGCCGGGGCCACGTCGCGGTAGCCGACGGGCTTGTTGTAGTCGATGCAGACCACCTTGTTGATGTCTACTTCCTGCACAAAGGCATTGCCCCGGGCGTCGGCGGAGTAGCGGTAGGCCTGCTTGGTAGCGGGCAGAATGATGTTGCCTTCCACGGTCTGGCCCTCGACGCGCACCATGAAGGACGAGCCGGGCAGGCCCGGGATTTCGCCATTCAGATACTCGCCGGTTTTCGACAGCGCGTCGCGGAAGTTGACCTGCCCGGTGAAGGCCTGGGCCTCCGATACGCGCAACGTGACGGTGGACTTGCCGCGCGTGGTGGCGGCCTTATTTACCTGGTTTTCCAGCTGTTGAACCAGCGCCTGACTGGTGCCGAGGGCGAAGGCGGGACCGGCGGGCTTGTTCTGGGCCTGGGCGCCGAAGACGCCGAGGAGCAGGGCCGTGCTGAGCCCGTACGAATAGAGTTTTTGCATGGAGCGGGTTGGGTTTGGTTGAATTGGGTTATGGGGAGCGAGGAAAGAGCCGGCCGGGACGAGGGTATCGGCGGGCAGCACAGAATTGGGTAAGCCCGGCCGCTCGGACAGCGGCGGACAAACGGGAGCCCCGGCGCTGCCTGAGCAAGCCGGGACAAGGCAAGACTGTGAAACTTGAGCTATGCTGCCGGCGCGGGCAAGACTAAGGGGGCCGGCAGAATAGTGGAATTACTGGCTGGTGCGCGGCAGCAATTCTCGGGGCTGGAAGCAGTAGCGACGACTGGCTTCAGGAGCGGTAAGTGGACCAAAGAAACCCCCTTACTCTGAAAATTCCAAAGCTTGGCGGCCGGCCGGACAGTTGTCCCGGCCCGCTTCAGACACTTACCGCACACTGCCTGAAATCCTGTAACCACCCGATTCTCCTGCTCCCGCCCGGGTTGTGCCGTAGCCGTCAGGCACGTAAAAAACAACCAAAAAACGGCTCCTTTTCTCCTATTAACCACATTCCGCCGCTACCCAAACGCGCCCTGCCTGGCTATTTGCGCACTTTGGCAGCTATAGAATAATCCTGCTATTTACCGTCTATATCAGCGCTCTGGACAGCCCGAAAATAATTGCAATAATTTCCAAGCAGCGCCTGTTAACCGGGCGTTTACTTGTTTTCTAAATCCTGCAGATTACCCCTAACCGGAAAAATAGCCTATCAGGATATTTGAATTAAACCAAGAACAACTTTACAATCGGGCGCACTGGCTCAAGCTAGCCAGTGGGCTGCCGGCCCTGGAAATGCTGCAATAATGCCCCGCCTCTATCCCACGAACGGCGGCCGGAACTGCGGGGCCGCGCGCTTACGCGAAGCCTGCTCGTAGGCGTAGGCCAGCCCCAGCAGCGGCCCCTCCGTGTAGGCCCCGCCCACGAACGACAAGCCCACCGGCAGTCCGTGCGCCAGCCCCATCGGGACGGTGACGTGCGGATAGCCGGCCATGGCGGCGGGGGAGGAAAAGCCCGGTCCGCCACCCCCGTCACCGTTGATCAGGTCGATGCAGCGGGCGGGGGCGTTGGTGACGGCCACCAGGGCGTCGAGGTGCTGGTCGCGCAGCATGGCGTCGAGGATTTGCCGGGCTCCTTCGTGCGACTTGCGGCGGGCGGCCACAAACTTCGGGCTGCTCAGGTCATCAAGCGGCTGGGAGGCTTCCAGGATTTCCTGCCGGAAGAAGGGCATAGCCTTCGCCTGGTTCTGGGTGTTGAAGGCCATGACGTCGGCCAGGGTTTTCACCGGGGCGCCCGCCGTAGCCAAGTACTTATTAACCCCCGCCTTGAACTCGTAGAGCAGCACGTCGTACTCGGCTCCGCCGAGCGGGTCGGTGTGCTTTTCTACCTCCACCTCCACTATCGTGGCGCCCTGGGCTTTGAGCACTTCCAGCGCGGCCCGCAGCAGGGGCACGGCGTCGGAGGAGCCAGTCAGGTGATTTTTCTCCACGCCCAGGCGCTTGCCGCGCAGCGCGTCGGGCTTGAGGAAGGCGGCGTAGTCGGCGGCTTTGCCGGCGCTTTCCTGCGTCACCGGGTCGGCGGCATCCACGCCGGTGAGGGCGCCGAGCAGCAGGGCCGCGTCGCGCACGGTACGGGTCATGGGGCCGGCCGTGTCCTGGGTAGCCGAAATCGGAATGATGCCGCTACGGCTGAGCAAACCCACCGTCGGCTTGACGCCTACGATGCCGCAGCACGAGGCCGGCGACACCACCGAGCCGTCGGTTTCGGTGCCGATGGCCAGGGCGCAGAGGTTGGCGGCCACGGCCGCGCCCGAGCCGGAGCTGCTCCCGCTGGGCGTGCGGTCCAGGATGTAGGGGTTCTTGGTCTGGCCGCCGCGGCTGCTCCAGCCGCTGGTGCTGCGCGTAGAGCGGAAGTTGGCCCACTCGCTCAGGTTGGTTTTGCCCAGCAGCACCGCCCCGGCCGCCCGCAGCCGCTGCACGATGAAGGCATCCTGCGCGGCCCGGTGCCCGGCCAGGGCCAGGGAGCCGGCGGTGGTCTGCAGCTTGTCGGCAGTGTCGATGTTGTCCTTGATGAGCACCGGGATGCCGTGCAGGGGCCCGCGCACTTTGCCGGCCTTGCGCTCCTGGTCCAGCGCGTCGGCAATGCTGAGCGCGTCGGGGTTCAGCTCGATAACGGCGTTCAGCTTCGGCCCCGCCTGGTCGATGGCCTTGATGCGCCCGAGGTACAGCTCGACGAGGGAGCGGGCCGTGTGCCGGCCGGCCTCCATGTGGGCCTGCAGCTCGGCCACGGTGGCCTCGTCCAGCTCGAAGGCGGCGGGCGTTCCGGGGACAGCCGTAACCGCCGGGGCACCTTGAGGGCTAGAGGTGCAGGCGCTGAAGGAAAGCGTAGACAGGGCCGCGCCGGCCAGGCCGCCGGTGCGCAGAAAGATTCGTCGGTTCATCGGGCAGGGTTTGGCGGTCAAGATACTGGCCGCGGGCCGGTTTCCCTGCCTGTGCTGCCAATAAAACGAAACGCCCTGGCTCTACCCCGCCAGGCAGGCGGCGGCAGCAGGATGAGGTCGGCGCAGAGGGTAGGATACAGATGCGCCAGCTTAGTACCGCACCGGTAGCCTATTCCACCGCCACTCGCAAGGTGCCGGCCGGGCCGTCGGGGGCTTGGGCTTCCAGCAGGTAGGTACCGGCCGGCAGGCCGCGCAGGATGGCGCTGGGCTGCCCGCTGATGGTGCTGCCCGTGGCCCGGCAGCAGCCCAGCACGTCGCGCACGGTGAGGCGCAGGACCGGGCGGGTGCCGTCGGCGGCCACCAGGGTAAGCTGGCCGTCCCGGCTGGGGTTGGGAAAGGCCTGCAGGCTACTCAGGCGAGTGGCCTGGGTGGGCCGTGCGGCCGTCACTAGGCCGGCCTCGCCCGATACTGCGGCCCCGACCACGAGCTGGTAGCGGCTGTTGGGGTAATACAGCTCCAGCAGACTCTGGCCGGAGCCGGAGCGGTAGAAGAGGTCGGTGTACTGGCGGGTGACGGCACCCTGCGGCACGCCCAGCGCGGCCAGCAGCGCCGCCGGGGCGGGCTGGTTGCCCAGGTAGATGCTGTCGGTGCCCACGTAGCGGGAGCGGACCAGCAGCGCGGGCACCGGGGCCGTGCCGCCGCCGCTCAGGGCCGGCACCCGCACCGTGCCCCAGCCCGCCACCGAGTCGGTGCGGGTTTCGCGCTGCACGTAGCGCAGCGGCACGCGGGTCAGCCCATAGGCCTGCACCGTGAGCAGGGTCATCGACACGGTGCGGGTGGTGAAGCGGTTCAGGGAGCCGGCCGTGAGGGGAAAGAGTACGAGCTGAATCCCGGTCGGCAGGGTCTGGGCGGGCACTACCAACGAGTCCAGGGCGCCGCCCGTCAGGGGTGTGAGGCTGAAGCGCTGGGTGGCCAGGGCGCTGCCCAGTCGGCGCAGGCCGGTGGCGCTCAGCTCCTCGTAGCCGGTGCCGGTGATGACCAGGGCATTCAGCGGTAGCGCGTAGCGGTAGGCGCGGGTGGCCGTGGGGAAGGCGGCGGGGGCGGGCGGGGCCAGGTAAGGGCGCTGGTGCTGGCTGCCGCCCAGGGTCGCGCCCCCGTAGTTCCAGGCTTGGTTGGCCCCGGGGGCGGGCGGCGTCAGGCCGGCAGCCGCGAGGTCCCGGTAGATGTCGACGCTGGTGGGCAGGGCGGGAAAGTTGCTCTGGGTGAGGACGAGAGGCGCCTGGCCGTGGGCGGCGGTGCCCAGCAGCAGGGCCAGCAGGGAGAGTAGGGGTTTGGTCATACCAAGAGGGGGTTAGAAAGGAAAGCCGCGGCCGCGCGTTAGCGGCTGCAAACTTCCGCCGCCCGGCCGGCGGGTCCAATCCGGGGGTGTACCGCATTTGGGGGTATGGGCCCGCTTGGTTTCGGGGCCGGCAGTGGCGTCTTTTGCCCCATGACTCCTATTCGACTGGCCCTGGTAGAAGACGACCCCGAGGTGCGCGAGCTGCTGCACGGCTACCTGTGCCGGCAGCCCGAGTTGGATTGCGTGCTGGTGGCCGACTCAGTGGAGAGCTTCCTGCCCCAGCTGCCCGACCTGCTGCGCCCGCCCCAGGTGCTGCTACTCGACATTCACCTGCCCGGCCTCAGCGGCCTTGATGCCCTGCCCCTGCTCCGCCAGCGCCTGCCCGCTACGGAAGTCATCATGCAGACCGTGTTCGACGACGCGGACCGCATCTACCGGGCCCTGTGCGCGGGGGCCTCGGGCTACGTGCTCAAGAACTCGTCGTTGGAAGAGTACAAGGCCGCCGTGCTGGAGGCCGCCCGCGGGGGCGCGCCCATGAGCCGGGCCGTGGCCCGCAAGGTGCTGGCCCACTTCAAGCCCTCGGCCACCCTGCAGTCGGACCTGCTCTCGGAGCGGGAGCGGGAAGTGGTGCAGGGCATCGTCGACGGCCTCGGCGACAAGCAGGTGGCCGCCCGTCTGGAGTTGTCGGTCGAGACGGTGCGCACCTACGTCAAGCGCATCTACAAGAAGCTGGAAGTGGGCAGCCGCACCGAGCTGATGAGCCGCGCCGCCAAGGGGCAGCTGTAGGCGAAGCCGGACCGGGGAAGTTGGACATTTCGTATAGACTGTCGCTATCCTGCTTCTATCTTGCCTCTATCGTGTCTCTATCCAACGCGGCAGCTAGGGAGTGGAGAGGAAGCCGCCTGATTTGGACGAAACCGGGAAGCCGCCTGCGGGAGCAGCAACGATGTATTCTCCCCAGGCGCTTCATTTAGTTGGTTGTCGCCTGTGTGTAGCAACGCGGCCCTTCGCGTCTTCCCGACCGCGCCGTGCGGATGACAGCTGGGCAGTGCCGAGAATGACGATCATGTAACACGACGACGCGAAGGGTCGCGTCGCCACATCGTTTTTACTATTTCAGTAGATGGGTGACTTCGGCTACGTTGCCGGGCCGGTCGATGGCGTGCACCTGGAGGGTGGTACCAGGGACGACAGCCGACGCCTGCCGGGGCAGATACTGCCAGTACCCATCGGGCTGCTGGATGGCAGCGCCGGTTTCCAGCGCCACGCCCTCGCTGGTCAGCATGCGGATGGTGACGGCCGTGACGCCGAAGTTATCGGTAGCCCATACCCGGATCGGCTGGTCCGGCTGCCCGGGGTAGGCCGGGCAGTCGACGGCGGTGATGACGGGGGCATGCAGGTAGTCGGCCACAGCCACGTTGTAGGCACCGGCGTGGCGCTCATCAATGCCGGTGGCATAGAGGGCGGCCGCCGCCGGGTCCTGCATCTGCGCGCGGGCGTAGCGGGTAGCAGCGGCGAACTTATCGAGTTGGGCCTGCTGCTTGGGCGAGCGGGGTTTGCGGTTTTCTTTGGCTGCGGCCGCCGAGACGATGGTCTGGTCGCCGACCTGGCGGAACACCAGGCCGCCGAGCTTGCCGCTGATACCACGAAGGAGGCTGTTGCGGGTGACGCGGGCCATAATGGGGGGAGTATCGGATAGAGAAGTAAGTTTTCGAAACTCCCCGACATTCGCAACCCCCGCTACTCCCCTATCCGCCAGGGCGGATTGCGGCGGTTGGGGCCGGCGTGGTAAAGAATGAGCTGGTTGCCGGCCGGGTCGCGCAGGCGGGCTTCGCGCCAGAGCCAGGGCTGGTCGGTGGGCAACTCGTCGAACTCCACCCCCTGCTCCCGCAGCTCCGCCACCCGGGCGTCGAGGTCGGCGTGCTCGAAGTACACCATCACGCCCTCCCCTTCGGGCAGCGCGGCTACCTGGTGGATGGAGAAGGTAGCCTCCCCGTCCGGGCACTCGAAGCGGGCGTAGCGGGGCAAGGCACTCACGATCAGGCGCAGGCCTAGTTGCTGGTAGAAGGCTACTGCCT
>Ga0247729_10000901_pt1 | contig 11317 bp, 9 predicted proteins | sample UWRJL133311R2_FD_180958 | JGI IMG/M metagenome (GOLD analysis project Ga0247729, IMG submission 180958) | Plant litter microbial communities from Arlington Agricultural Research Station in Wisconsin, United States - UWRJ-L133-311R-2 | ecosystem: Environmental > Terrestrial > Plant litter >... | reverse complement strand
TCCCGGCCAGGCCAACGGAGGCACCAGCAGCGCCAGCGTCAACCAGGCGCCAGGCGGCACCTCGTTTTTCGGCGGCGTGATGCGCATGTTCATGTGGCTCATCGTGCTCTCGGCCATTGGCTGGCTGGTGTTTTTCGTGGTGCAGAAGAAGCGCCGCAAGGCAGAAGAAAACAAGCCAAATTACACATTCGAGGGGCAATAAATGGGCTGGAAAGACGTCTTCAGTTATACCAGGGCACTGGCCGCCAACAAGGGCGTGGGCGACACCGCGCGCGCCGACGACAAGCTGCCGCTGGGCGCGCGCATCGGCAGCCTGGTGCAGATGCAGATGTCGTCGATCATCCGGGCCCAGGCGAACGGCTCGCTGATCACCATGCCGGCCGCGGGCGACACGCGCATCCTGGCTGCGTCGCAAATCAGGATTGCGCCGGCAACGGGGCTGTACCGCCTGTACCTGGTCACCGGCGACACCAATGCCGATGAAAAGTTTTTGCAGGTGTTTTCCAACGACGACGGCAGCGTGGCCGAAATTTTATATTGCACCCAGTTGGCCAGGGTGATTCCGGAAACGGAAGAGGACCAGGATGCGTACACCGGCGTGGCCGGTTATGGCCTGGGCGACGCCAGCTACACGCTGTGGCGCGAGCAGCTGGCCGATACGCTCAGTCCAGCCGACCTGGCCAACGCGTTCGGCGACGACGACCAGATCACGTATGCGCGCGACGCCGGGGCCGCCGATGCGGCGTTCGTCCAGCCATTTACCGGCAAGGAAATCCGCATCGACGATGCGGCAGGGATGAAGGGTCTCAAGCAGCAACTGTATTTCATGCCGTATGTGCGCGAGCTCAAAGGAGGCGGGCGCGAATATTTATTGATTACCACCGAAATTATCGACAGCGTCGATGGCGACACCTCGCGGCGTGGCATCCACGTCGACTTCGTGATCGCCATCCCGATGGAGCAGGAACGGATCACCGTGCAGTAATTTTCTACAATCGAGAGGACAATAAAATGAGCAATGCAAGTGGATGGGGATTGACCGCACGACTGGTGTCGAAGCATTTCGGCGTATTGGGCAACAAGATTTCGGAAGCCATCGCCAATTTCGATCCTGAAACCGCAACCGAAGCCGACCGCGACCGCCTGGCCGAAACGCTGCGCGAAACCGCGCAGCTGCTGGCCTCGAGCCGCGCCGCTTTCGACAAGGAACGCAACGACGTCATCAGCCTGCAAAACCTGATCGCCAACGATGAAAAGGCCACCGAAACGCTGGCCCAGCGCCTGGCCGCCGGCACCATCGCCGAAGCCACCGTGACGATGTTCTGCGACGAACTGGAAGCGAACAAGGGCCGCTTGCCGCAGGAAATCCAGGAAGAGGCCGATGCCAAGGCGTACATGGACGAGCTGCAGAAGATCGTCGATGCGCTCTCCAGGCAGCTGTCGGAGTTCGACGCGCAGGCGAAAAAGGCGATGCAGGCGCTGGCCAATGCCAAGGCGCAAAAAGAATTGCAGGAAATGCGCATGGATCGCCAGGCGCAGCTGGCCGGCTTGTCGGGGATGCAGGGAAATTCGACGGCGCTCTCTGCGCTCACAAAACGCGCGCAGGCGGTGTCGAACGAAGCAGCCGGGATGCGTATCGTGGCCGATATCGGGCAAAAACCGCTCGATCAGCAGGCCGAGATCGATGCGATCCGCAAGTCCGTCAGCCAGCCGGCTAGCGGCACGGAGAGCGCGCTCGATCGCCTCAAGCGCTTGTCGGGCAAGCCGACGCCCCCGCAGTTGCCGCAGTAACTGCAATAAAATAAAAGAGGACCCGCGGGTCCCCTTTTGATTGCTACACCGTCAACGGCTTGTAACGGATCCGCTTCGGCTTCGCACCTTCTTCACCCAGACGCTTCTTCTTGTCCGCTTCGTATTCCTGATAGTTACCATCGAAGAACGTCACCTGCGAATTGCCTTCGAACGCCAGGATGTGCGTGGCGATACGGTCCAGGAACCAGCGATCGTGGGAAATGACCATGACACTGCCGGCGAACTCGAGTAACGCGTCTTCCAGCGCACGCAGCGTTTCCACGTCCAGGTCGTTCGATGGTTCATCGAGCAGCAGCACGTTGCCGCCTTGCAGCAGCGTTTTGGCCAGGTGCAGGCGGCCGCGCTCACCGCCGGACAGGTTGCCGACGATCTTTTGCTGGTCCGAACCTTTAAAATTGAAGCGGCCGAGGTAGGCGCGCGACGGCATGTCGAAGCGGCCCACGGTCAGCGTGTCGGCGCCGCCGGCCACGTCGTCGAACACGGTTTTCGTGTTGGCCAGGTCGTCACGGTTCTGGTCGACGATGGAAACGCGCGCGGTCTGGCCAATGGCCACTTCGCCGCTGTCCGGTTGCTCTTTGCCGGTGATCATCTTGAACAGCGTCGACTTACCGGCGCCGTTCGGGCCGATGATGCCGACGATGGCGCCCGGCGGCACGGTGAACGACAGGTTGTCGATCAGCAGGCGGTCGCCGAAGGCTTTCGAGACATTCTTGAACTCGATGACTTCATTGCCCAGGCGCTCGGCCACGGGAATGAAGATCTCGGACGTCTCGTTGCGCTTCTGGTATTCGTGCTCGGACAATTCGTTGAAGCGGGCCAGGCGCGCCTTGCTCTTGGCCTGGCGGCCCTTCGGATTCTGGCGCACCCATTCGAGTTCCTTGGCAATCGTCTTCTGGCGCGACGATTCGGTGGCTTCTTCCTGCTTGAGGCGGTTCGACTTCTGCTCCAGCCACGAGCTGTAGTTGCCCTTCCACGGAATGCCGTGGCCGCGGTCGAGCTCGAGAATCCATTCGGCCGCGTTGTCGAGGAAGTAGCGATCGTGGGTGATGCCGACCACGGTGCCCGGAAAGCGCAGCAAGAATTGTTCGAGCCAGTCGACCGATTCCGCATCGAGGTGGTTGGTCGGTTCATCGAGCAGCAGCATGTCGGGTTTCGACAGCAGCAGGCGGCACAGCGCCACGCGGCGCTTTTCACCGCCGGACAGCACGCCGATTTTCTGGTCCCACGGCGGCAGGCGCAGCGCATCGGCGGCCATTTCCAGCTGCAGGTTCAAATTGCCGCCGTCGGACGTGGAAATGATCGCTTCCAGGCGTGCCTGTTCCGTGGCGAGCGCGTCGAAATCGGCGTCTTCATCGGCGTAGGCGGCGTAGACGGCCTCTAACTTCGCTTGCGCTTCGAACACTTCGCCCAGGCCCGATTCGACGATCTGGCGCACGGTTTGTTCCGGGTCGAGCACCGGTTCCTGCGGCAGGTAGCCAATGTTCAGGCCCGGCATCGGCACGGCTTCGCCCTGGATGTCGGTGTCGATGCCTGCCATGATTTTCAGCAGGGTCGATTTGCCCGAGCCGTTCAGGCCCAGCACGCCGATCTTCGCGCCCGGGAAGAAGGAGAGCGAAATATCTTTCAAAATCTGGCGCTTCGGCGGGACGATCTTGCCAACGCGGTTCATGGTGTAGACGTAATTTGCCATCTGGTGTTTTTGGTGAGGGACGAAAGGTGAACAGAATACGATACAACGGGGGCAAGGGCGAGGGTTCGATGTAAAAGAGAGCGTACAATCGCGGGCCTGGCGGCTGGCTTCGGCACGGGAATCGAATCCCGCTTGCTATTTTGTTTTTGATAACCTATGGTGCAATGCACTATAACAACATCATGGTGCAATATTGACCTCGACGCATAAGAAGAGCAGCCTGGCGGCATTGACCCTGGCTGCCGTGGGCATTGTGTACGGCGACATCGGCACCAGCCCGCTGTACACGCTGAAAACCATTTTCGACCCCGAACACGGCCTCGCGCTCAATACCCCCAATCTGCTTGGCATCGTGTCCCTGATTTTCTGGGGGCTGACGATGATCGTTTCCCTCAAATACGTCACGCTGGTGCTGCGCGCCGACAACCGCGGCGAGGGCGGCATCATGGCGCTGATGGCGCTGGCGCTGAACTCCGTCACGCGCGCATCGCGCTGGCATTACGTGCTGATGGTCATTGGCGTGTTCGGCGCCACCATGTTTTATGGCGACAGCGTGATTACCCCCGCGATCTCCGTGCTGGGCGCCATCGAAGGGCTGGAAGTGGCCGCGCCGGGCCTGGAAAACTACGTCGTGCCGCTGACCATCATCGTGCTCGTTGCCCTCTACAGCGTGCAAAAGCGCGGTACCGCCGGCATCGGCAAGTGGTTCGGGCCGATCATGATCGTCTGGTTTGCCGCGCTGGCCATCATGGGCGTCATCAACATCGCCAAGGCGCCGGTCATTTTGCAGGCGCTCAATCCGTGGCATGCCTTCCAGTTCATGTACGACAACCAGCTCATCGCCTTCGTCGCGCTGGGCGCGGTCGTGCTGGCGTTCACGGGCGCGGAAGCGCTGTATGCCGACATGGGCCACTTTGGCAAGAAGCCGATTCGCTTTGCCTGGTTCATGATCGTGTTTCCGGCGCTGGCGCTCAATTACCTGGGCCAGGGCGGCCTGCTCATTACGCACCCGGAAGCCTTGTCGAATCCCTTCTTCCAGCAACTGGGCAGCTGGAGCGTGTATCCGCTGGTGATCCTGTCGACGATGGCGGCGGTGATTGCCTCGCAGGCGACCATTTCCGGCACCTTCTCGATGACCAAGCAGGCCATTGCACTGGGTTTATTGCCTCGGATGCGGATCCTGCACACGTCGGAGAGTGAAATCGGGCAGATTTACATTCCTGCCGTGAACTGGCTGCAATTGATCGTGGTATTGATTGCGGTCGTCGGCTTCGGTTCGTCCGACAAGCTGGCCGGCGCTTACGGTATTGCCGTGACCGCCACGATGCTGGCGACGACGTTCCTGACGTTTTTCGTTACCCGCTACCGCTGGAAATTGCCGCTGTGGCTGTGCCTCGGCGCCACCGGCTTTTTCATCGTCATCGACATCCTGCTCTTCTCGGCCAGTACCCTGAAGCTGTTCCACGGCGGCTGGTTCCCGCTGCTGCTGGGCGCGGTGCTGTTTACCGTGATGATGACGTGGAAGCGCGGCCGCGAGCTGGTGTTCGAAAACCTGCAGAAGCACGCCATTCCACTCGACGACTTCCTGCAGTCGCTGTTCGTGGCGCCGCCGGAGCGCGTCGACGGCACCGCCGTTTTCCTGCGCGGCGAGAGCGACGGCGTACCCCATGCGCTGCTGCACAACCTGTCGCACAACAAGGTGCTGCATGAGCGGGTCGTATTTTTGACGGTGCACATCCTGGAAGAGCCGTATGTGCAGCCGGGCGAGCAGGCCAAGGTGACGGCGCTGGGTCACAACTGCTACCAGGTCAATGTCAGCTATGGCTTCAAGGATGAACCGAACATCCCCGGCATCCTGAACCAGTGCAGCGACCTGGGCCTGACGTTCGAAATGATGGAGACCTCGTTTTTCATCGCGCGCCAGACCATCATTTCGACACCGGGTAGCGGCATGATGCCGTGGCGCGAGCACCTGTATGTGGCCATGTCGCGCAATGCGCGCGGCGCCGCCGACTACTACCAGGTGCCGCCGAACCGGGTCATCGAACTGGGCACGCAAGTGGAGATCTGACAAAGCTTGACAAATAAATACATAAGATTTACAGCAATTTACGTTCACCTGCGATAAGGTCCAAGGTCCGCCCGGCAACACTTTGCCGGGGGAACTCAATTAATCCTTGCCGAGGTCTCCATGAAATTGTCCGCTCCCCTGATCGCTGTTTTTGTTGCCGCTTTGTCCCTGTCCGCCTGCGGCGGCGGTTCGTCCGACAACGCCACCGTGACGGTCAGCAGCCCTGCCACCCTGACCACCACCGACACCATCGTCGGCACCGGCGCCACGGCAGCCACGGGCAACAATGCCACGGTCACCTACACCGGCTGGCTCTACAACGCCTCGGCCGCCGACTTCAAGGGCAAGCAATTCGACGCCGGCAGTTTCTCCTTCAAGCTCGGCGGCGGGAGCGTCATTCCCGGTTTCGACCGGGGTGTGATCGGCATGAAGGTCGGCGGCACGCGTACCATCCTGATTCCGGCCGCGCAAGGCTACGGCAGCAGCGGCACCACCGGCATTCCGGCCAACTCCGGCCTGGTGTTCGAAGTGAAGCTGACCGCCCTCCTGTAATAATCCATCAATGAGCACGCCTGATCTGGCGCAGGCGCCGGGCGGGCGGCGTGGCGCATCCTTGATGCCTTCTCAACGCGTCCGGGGTGTGCCATGTTTGCGCGATTGCTGCTGTGCACCGTGTTCTTCCTCGCGACTGCGGCTGGCGCCGTACCGGCATTTTCGACCACCTTCCTCCCCACCAATACCTTCGCCTACAGCATCAACCAGTCCGGGCACGTCGCCGGCGAGGCCGACTTTCCGTCCGGTGTGCGCCATGCCGCGCTGTGGACCAGCCAGGGCGGGCCGTTCGACCTCGGCTCGCTGGGTGAATTGAGCACTGCCCAGGCAATCGACAACAGTTTTGGGTACGGCGTCAATGCCACCGGCGAATTCCGGCCGGTCGTGTTCGGCAATGGTGCGTTGCGCGATGTGCGTCCCACCGATGCCCAGCAGATCCTGGTCAAGGCCTGCACCGAGCTCGGCGACTGCCGCACGGCGCTGCTCACGCCCGTGCCGGAGCCGCGGGCGCTGGTGCTGCTGCTGGCGGGCCTGCTGGCGCTGGGCGCGGGCCGCTGGGCGGCGCCGCGCACCGTGTTGTTCAGGTAGCCGCGCGCAGCATGTCGACGTGCATGATGCCGTCCTCGTCGTACGGCGCGGAGATGGTCACGTAACCGAACTGTTCATAGAACTTTTCCAGGTAGCACTGGGCGCCGATGCGGTTGGCGTGGCCGGGGTACAGGCGATCCGCGCCGCGGGTGCCTTCCACCAGCAGGGCGCGGCCGGCGCCGCTGCCGCGCGCGGCCGGGGTTGTCAGCACGCGGCCGAGCGATGCCTGGGCGTACTTCACACCCGGCGCCAGCAGGCGCAAATATGCCGCCAGCTGGCGCTGGCCGTCGACCATGCGCCAGCCGAGCAGGTGCCGGGCGTCGGCATCGAGGCCGTCGATATCGGGGAAAATACAGGTTTGCTCGACGATGAACACGTGCTGGCGAGCGGCCAGCACGGTGTACAACTCGGCGTTCGTCAACTCGGCGAACGTGCGCCACTGCCATTCGATCATCTTCATTCCATTCATGAGACAGCCGTCTCGAATCCTTCGAGCACATTGACCACATTCGTTCCCAGTTCCGCCACCACGCTGCCGCCTTCGAGCACGAACACGGCCGGCACATCGAGGTGGGCGATGCGCTCGCCGATGCGCAGGAAATCAGCGCTCGTCAAAGCGAAGCGAGACACCGGGTCGCCCGCGAACGTGTCGACGCCGAGCGAGACGACGATGGCCCCGGCGCCGGACATGGCGATTTTAAGGCAGGCCGTCTCCAGCGCCGCGAACCAGTGCGCTGCGTTCGATCCCGGCGCCAGTGGCACGTTCAGGTTGAAACCGAGGCCGTCGGCGGCGCCGGTTTCGTCGGGGTAGCCCGCATAAAACGGGTAGCCGGCGCGCGGATCGACATGGATCGACGTGAACAGCACATCCTTGCGTGCATAGAAAATGTCCTGGGTACCGTGGCCGTGATGGTAGCCGATATCGAGGATGGCGACCCGCTGCACGCCGTCGTCGAGCAGGTGCTGGGCCGCCAGCGCGGCGTTGTTCAGAAAACAGGCGCCGCCGTAATAATCCGCACCGGCATGCTGGCCCGGGGGACGGGTCAGGGCGAAGGTGCCGCGCTCGCCCAGGCGCAGCGCGTGGGCGGCGTTGATGGCGCAGTCGGCGCCGGTCTTGGCGGCCATCCAGGTGCCGGCCGTGAGCGGGGTGGCGCTGTCGGCCGAAAAGAGCCCGAGGCGGCCCAGGATGCCGTCCGGCTCGATGTCGACGCGCATGCCGCGCACTGGCCAGCTCGACGCAAACGCATCGCGCCCGGCATTGGCGGCGTCGAGCGCGATCCAGTCCTGCCACGCGCTGCGCAGGAAATGCAGGTAGCGCGCCGTATGGACCCGTTCCAGCGAGGCCAGCGAAACGCCATGGGGAATGACGATATGGCCGAGCCCCCGGCGCTTCAGTTCGCCGGCCACCAGGTCGACGCGCTGTGGCGCGTCGCGACAGGCAAGCTGGGTCCCGCCAACGAAGGCAAACCGCCCGTGGTGCTGGCCGTGCTGTTCGTTGTAGAACGTCAGCACAGCCTGTTTACGCGTTGCCGCACAGCGTGCTGTTGTTGTAAGCCGCGACGAAATCGTCGAAGTTACCGGTGTCCTGCGCCTCGATCGCGGCCTGCTCGGCCAAGGACGTGGCCGCCATCTCGTTGAACAGTGCTTCTTCGGCTGGCATCAGCGGTTCGGCGCGGAAGAAGGCCGCGTGCAGTTCGCTCTGGCGCAGGCCGAACGCGGCCGACGAGCCGAGCGCACGCACTTCGTCGAGCACCCGTGCCGAGGGCGTCAGCGCCGGGTTGGCGATCTTCGCCTTTTGCAGGCTCAGCGACGACGCGTGGACGCCTTCTTCATTGTGCTGCGCGTCGAGCAGGGCGGCGACCGGGCGGATGCGTTCGATCAGTTCGTCGGCCCAGGCCTGCAAGCCGATTTCCGTGCCCTCGCGCGTCAGGGTCAAGCCCGGGCGGCGGCCTTCCTTGACGGTGCGGGCGAAGTTGCGGGCGTGGATCTGGCCTTCGGCAACCGAAATATGCGGGCTCTCTTCCAGCGCGCAGAACAGCAAAAAGGCGTCGAGGAAGCGGCCGGTCTCCAGGCTGATGCCGACCGGCTCGAACGGATCGACGTCCAGGCAGCGCACTTCGATATATTGCACGCCGCGGTTGCACAGCGCCTGCACCGGGCGCTCGCCGGTACGAATCACGCGTTTCGGGCGGATGGTGGAGTAGTACTCGTTTTCAATCTGCAGCACATTGGTCGACAGCTGGATCCACTCGCCGTCTTTCTTGGTGCCCAGCGCCTGGTACGGCGCGTACGGGCGATTGACCGCATCCATCAACGTGACGACGTAACTTTCCAGGCTGTTCTCATGCGGGCGCAAGCCCGACTGGGCATCGTTCTGGTAGCCCAGGTCGCTCATGCGCAAGCTGGTGGCGTAGGGCAGAAACAAGGTGTCGTCGGACAGCGTTTCAAGGTCGTGCGCGCGGCCGCGCAAAAAGCCGGTCGACAAGGCCGGCGACGCGCCGAACAGGTACATCAGCAGCCAGCTGTAGCGGCGGAAGTTGCGGATGGTGGCGATATAGCTTTCGGACTGGAAGTCGCGCAGCGCGTGGCGGCGTTCTTCCGGGACCCCTTCGCTGGTCGACAGCACGCTCCACAGTTTTTCCGGCAGCGAATAATTGTAGTGAATACCGGCGATGCATTGCATGGCCTTTCCATAGCGCAGCGCCAGGCCGCGCCGGTACACGTGTTTCAGCATGCCGATGTGCGAGGTGCCATACCAGGCGATGGCGATGTCTTCTTCGGCCGGCAGTTCGCACGGCATCGATTCGCTCCATAACATCTCGTCGCCCAGTTTGGCGTACGCAAAACGGTGGATCGCGTCCAGGCGCGCCAGCGTGGTGCCAATGTCGTTGTCGGTCGGGGTGATGAATTCGAGCAGGGCTTCCGCGTAGTCGGTGGTGATTTGCGGATTGGTCAGTGCCGAACCCAGGACCGCCGGATGCGGGGTGCGCGCCAGCCGGCCCTGCGGGTCGATGCGCAGCGTTTCACGTTCGATGCCGCGCAATCCCTGGTTCAACAGGCCGCGGTGCGCATCGTCGTCCAGCAGTGCCAGGCGGCGGGTCAATTGGTTCGACACGGGTGTTTCCTTTCTGATACTGCTTTGTTTTGGTGTGGAGCAGAGATTAACCGAAAAACGCCGGGAGCGTCGGCGGACAATGATTCCGCAGAGCAGGAATAGCAAACGCGGGCATTGCCCGCGTTTGGTGATATTCAGAGACATGCAAGCCGCAGGCGCCGTGCCTGCGACTTTACCGCATTACTTCGCCAGCTTGAACTGCGTCAGCTCAGCCGTGAGATAGCCCACAGCCGCGCCGAACTTGTCCTTGTAGTTCGCCTTGATCAAAGGATCGAGCGATGCTTTCAGCGCCGCGCTGTGAATGCTGCCCCAGTCGCCCGGGTGCTGGAAGTTACTCATGACGTAAGTAAATCCATTGATGTCATCGACCGCATGCAGGCCGGTCGACTCGGCGCCGGCCGGCGTCGACAGCACCCGTGCCAGCACCTTGGTGTCGACGTTGTAGGCCCACAGGAAGTTGTTGACGTGGTTGCCGCTGTCTTCACCGATGAACAGGGTGCGCATTTTTTCCGAGAACTTGATGTTATCCGGGCTGGCGATCTTGTTCGGATTGGCGGTGTTGCCCACGGTATCGGCGGCGATGTCTTCGCCCACCAGCAGTGCCTTGGTGTCGACCGGCATCCAGTCGCTGTTGATCGCCGCGCCGGCCGTGTCCTTCTGGCCGCCCTTCATGTTCAGCATCATGATCGCGCCGGCCGTGAGGGCCTTCGGAATCGAGATACCGTTGCCCGGCACGTTCTGTGCATTGCCGGCCACCATCGAACCGTTGCAGTTGGCCAGGGCCGAGTAAGCGATCTTGTCGGCCAGGTTGACGGTGGTGCCTTCCATCTTGGTAAAGCCCATCGACGCGCCGACCAGGGCGGCGTAGCGGTGGGTTTCCAGGAAGGCGGCGGCCTTTTCCATGCCGGGCACCAGTTTGATCCACTCGGTGCGGCCGTTGGCGGCAACCTTGGTGTAGGTGGTATCGACCGGGTCCACGGATTTGACGGACATGATGTCGGTGGCTTTGAGCGAGGTGGCCAGGGCGCGGATTTCGGCGCTGGTGGCCGAACCGAGCTTGATCCAGGTCAGCGGTGCAGCAGCAGCCGTCGGGTCCAGCGAGAAGCCGGCGCCGACTTTGGCCACATACAAGGTGCCGGCGGAGAGGTCTTTTTCCTTGTCGGCCACGAACACGAAGTAACCGCTGTTGGTGGCATCGTCGCCCATCAGCACGGTGCGGTTGTCGCCCATCACCTGCACCAGTTCGTGCGAGATGCGGCCCATGCAGTAGTGCTTCTTGATCGACGCGGTGCCGTCGACGTTGACGGTCACTTCCGGCAGGTGGCCGTAGTTGTACGGATTGGCCGTGGTCTCGTTGCCGTACACGTTCTTGCTGAAGCCCTTGAACTGGGCGTCGGTGGCGGCGGTGAAGGCATCCGGCTCGTATTCTTCGCTCGACAGGTGGGTGCCCCATGGCGACAGGCTGGCGCCGCAGGTGATCCACAGGCAG
>Ga0247729_10000900_pt1 | contig 11318 bp, 5 predicted proteins | sample UWRJL133311R2_FD_180958 | JGI IMG/M metagenome (GOLD analysis project Ga0247729, IMG submission 180958) | Plant litter microbial communities from Arlington Agricultural Research Station in Wisconsin, United States - UWRJ-L133-311R-2 | ecosystem: Environmental > Terrestrial > Plant litter >... | reverse complement strand
GGCCCTGGTCGGCGGCAACGTAGGTGGCCGGCAGGTTATTGATGGCCGTCTGCAGGTCCGAGATGATGAGCGTGTAGACGTCGGCCACCGGGGCGCGCTGGATTTTGGCTACTTCCTGGGGCTCCAGGGCCCGGTCCACAATCGGCACCTTGCCGAAGAAGCGCACCAGATCCAGGTAGTAGAACGCGCGCAGGAATTTGGCCTCGCCCTCGATGCGGAGGCGGTTGGCGTCAGTCAGCACCGAGCCGTTCTTGGCGAGCTGGTCGAGCACGACGTTGGCCCGGAAAATCCCGTTGTAGTCGGTGGCCCAGGTGTCGGCGGGGTACTCGTTGGAGGTGATGCCGGTGGAGAAGTTGTTGATGGGCTCCCAGGTGCGCAGGCCCTGCGTGCTCACGCCGTAGATGTTGTCGGAGCGGGTTTCCGACATGGTGTACTGCCGGTCGGGGTAGTCGCGCAGGCCGCTGTAAACGGAGTTGATGGCCTGGGTGAAGTCGTCGGCAGTCTGGTAGAAGGTGGGCACCGAGCCGCTGGAAATGGGTGCCTGGTCCAGCTCTTTTTCGCAGCTGCTAAGCACCAGTAGGCTGGCGGCCATTATGGAGAGGAAAGTCTTTTTCATGGGAATTGTCGGGGGAAGCTGGAAGCCGGGGGAAGAAGCTAGGAGGCAGAGGAGACAGTAGTCTGGAGTTAGAAGCGAGGAGGCAGAAAACAGAATAAAGAATAGCTTCTAGCTCCTTGCTTCTGACTCCTCGCTTCTAGCTTCTCCTAAAAAGTCACGTTCAGGCCTACGGTCATCGACTTGGTCAGCGGCAGTCCGCCGTAGTCGGTGCCCACGGAGAAGCCGCTGCCGCCGGTGTCGGCGTTGGTGGCGTCCACGTTGTAGCCGCCCACGTAGTTGTCGTGGCCGAAGAAGTTCTCGGCCGACACGTAGATCCGGGCGCCCTGCGCCACGTTCTTGCTGATGAGCTGGCCCAGGTTGTAGCCCAGCGTGATGTTGCGGACGCGGTAGTAGTTGGTCGAGTACAGCCAGGAGTCGCTTTTCAGGGGCGTGAAGTTGGTCACGGCTTTGCCGCGCAGGCCCGCGCCGGGATTGTCTTCCGAGCGCCACCGGTCGAGCTGGGTGCCAAGCACGTTCTGGTTGTAGCCCATGTTGGTGTTGTCGATGGCGCGGCCGATGAGCGAGTAGAGGCTGCCGCCGTTCTGGCCCTGAATCAGCACGCTCAGGTCGAATCCTTTGAAGCTGAAGCTGTTGGTGATGCCCCAGGTAAATTTCGGGTTGGGCTGGCCAATGATGACGCGGTCCTTCTCGTCGATGGTGCCGTCGCCGTTGGCGTCGTTGAATTTCGGGTCGCCGATGGTTTCGCCCTGGATGATGGGCACTTTACCGTCCATGTCGCTCTGGGTCAGAATGCCGGTCTGCTGGATAGCGTAGAAGGAGAACATCGGCTTGCCCACCTGCAGCAGGGTGCTCGAAGCGCCGTAGGGCGAGGCAATTTCGATGGTCGCGTCGCCGGGGCCCAGATGCACTACCTTGTTGGAGTTGTGGGCCACGTTCAAGGACGTGTTCCACTCGAAGCCCCCGGTGATGTTGCGGGTTTTCAGCTCCAGCTCCAGGCCCTGGTTGAGCACTTCGCCGATGTTGCGCAGCTGCGAGCCGTAGCCCGAGGCGCTGGGTACCGGCACGTTCAGCAGCAGGTCCTTGCTGGTTTTGGTGTAGTAGTCGAACGAGCCCACGATGCGGTTTTTCAGCACCCCGAAGTCGAGGCCGAAGTCGATGGTGCGCGACTTTTCCCAGCGCAGCAGGCCGTTGGGCGCCTTATTCGGCGACTGGCCCGAGGCCACCACGCCGCCGAAGGTGTAGGGGTTCACGCCCAGCGTGGCAATGGAGCTGTAGTCGCCGATGCCGTTGTTGCCCGACATGCCGAAGGAGCCGCGCACTTTCAGCTCGCTAATCACCGGCAGGCTCTTCATGAATTCTTCCTGGGAAATGCGCCAGCCCAGCGAGCCGGCCGGAAACACGCCCCAGCGGTTGTCGGAGCCGAAGCGGGACGAGCCGTCGCGGCGCACGCTGGCGGTAGCCAGGTATTTGCCCAGGAAAGCGTATTGCACCCGCGCAAACGAGGACAGCAGCACGTTCTGGGTTTCGCTGGTGCCGTTGTCGGCGGTGCCGGTGATGTTGGTGGCGCCGTTGAGCGTCGTTACGGCGCTGTTGGTAAAGCCGCCCGACGACTTGAGCTTGTCGGTTTCGGTTTTGAAGAAGTTGTAGGAATAGCCGCCCAGCACCGAGATATCGTGCTTCTCGCTGAATACGCGGCTGTACGAGAGCGTATTCTCGTTCACGAAAGCCTGCTTGCGGTAGCCGCTGAAGGTGCCCGTAGCGCCCGAGCCCACCAGCCGGGAGTTCGGAATGTAGGATTTGGCCCGCGCGTCGGTGTTGTCGAGGTTGAGCGTGGAGCGCAGGCGCAGGTCCTTGAGCAGCTCGTACTCGGCGTACACGGTGCTCAGGGAGCGGAACGTGGTGGTTTGCTGCTTGCGGTTGCGCAGCTCACCCACCGGGCTGATGCTGCTGCCGCCCCAGGTGTAGGTCGGGTTGTCGCCGTAGTTGGTCAGCACGCCCGCGCTGGATTCGGCCACGGGCACCATCGTGATAAACTTCTGGGTCAGGTTGTCCTTGCCCTCCACGCCGGGGTCGTTGGAAATGGCGTAGCTGGGCGAGAGGTTGAGCCCGAATTTGAGTTTGTCGGAGGCTTTTACCTCCATGTTGGCCCGGGCCGAGTAGCGCTTGTAGGCCACCCCGATAACGATGCCTTCCTGGTCGGTGTAGTTGCCGGAAATGTAGTAGTTGACGTTGTTGGTGGCGCCGCTGGCCGAAACCTGGTAGTTCTGCACCTTGCCGGTGCGGAAGATTTCGTCCTGCCAGTCGATGTAGTCGAGGCCGGGGTGGCCGGGCATGGCCCAGCGGTCATCCAGCATTGTGCCGGGCGCAATGGCCGTGACCTTGCGGATGCGCATCCGGTCGGCGGTGCTCTGGCTGGCTAGGTGCGGCTCTTCGCCGGCCGTCAGCGGCGCCTGCTTCACCCAGTTGGTGTTGATGATTTCGGTGGCCCGCTCCACCCATTCCTCGGGCGTGAGCAGGTCCAGCTTCTTGGCCATCTGCGAGACGCCGAAGTAGGTGTTAAAGTTAATCTGGGGCTTGCCGGTCTTGCCGCGCTTGGTGGTCACGAGCACCACGCCGTTGGCGGCGCGGGAGCCGTAGATGGCGGCGGCGGCGGCGTCCTTGAGCACCTCAATCGACTGAATGTCGTTGGGGTTGATGTTGTCCAGGGGGCTACCGGTGGCATAGTTGCCGTTGCCGTTGGGCGAGGTGCCCTCCAGCGGAAAGCCGTCGATAACGTAGAGGGGCTGGTTGTTGGCCGTGATGGAGCCGTTGCCGCGCACCTGCACGTTGAAGCCGCGACCGGGCAGGCCGGTATTCTGCTGCACGCTCACGCCGGCCAGCGTCCCCACCAGCGCCTGATCGACGCGCAGGATGGGCCGCTCTTCCAGCTTGCTGGCGTCGAGGGTGGCAATGGCGCCGGTAACGTCGGCCTTTTTCTGGGTGCCGTAGCCCACCACTACTACCTCGTCCAGGGCCTTGGTGTCGTCGGAGAGCTTCACCGTAAACGTTTGCGCCCCGGAAAAAGCGCGCTCCTGGGTCAGGAAGCCAATGGAGCTGAAGACCAGCGTGCCGGCAGCATCGGGCACCGAGATGGAGAAGCTGCCGTCGGCGCCGGTGGTGGCGCCGCGGGTCGTGCCCTTCAGCACCACCGTTACGCCGGGAATACCTTCGCCGTTGGCGGACGTGACCTTACCGGTCAGGGTCCATTCGGCTACGGCTTTGAAAGTCGGGCGGGCCTGTGCCGCGGTGATGCCCGGACCAGCTAGCAGCAGCAGCGGCAGGCACACTACGAGTGGGCCACGCCGCCAGGTGTAACTTTTCTTCATAGGTGTGAGGGTAGGATTTGAGGTGAGATGACGGGAGGGACTGGCTTTAACTACCGCTAAAGTATTGGCTCACTCACCCGAATCCATCCTGTACACTACCGGCCCGCTCTTATTCGCGCAAAAAAATTTTCCAACCCGGCAATTTCCGTGTTTAGGCCGTGCAGCTCGCCGGTTTCTCCCGAAGTTGGCGCCATGAGGGAAATCTGATGCATGCGGACCAGCCCAGCCATCCGGGTTTTGCGCACGAAAAAGCTCCCGCCACGGGCCGAAGCGGCGCGCGACGGGAGCTTTCCGGCCCGGCAATTCCCGGAACTACGAGCCCAGGTAGTTGCCGATGCCCACGACCACCGTCGACAGTACCACCGTCAGGATGCCGAGCTGAATGGTGCGCATGGTGGGGCGGCTGGCTCCGCGCCACTCGTGCAGATACAGGCCCCACAAAGAGCTGAAAGCAATGATGAAGGCCATGTGCAGCGTCCAGCCCGAGAAGCGGTACTCCCCCATTTGGCTGTCGCCCATGCCGTAGAAGAAGAACTGCAGGTACCAGGTCAGGCCGGCCAGGGCGCAAAACAGGATGTTGCGCAGCGCCGGAAAGCTGGGGTTGGCATAGTCAGTGTAGGTGCGGTTTTTCAGGTTGAGGTAGATGCACCAGACGGCGTTGGTGGTCAGGCCGCCGAGCAGGATAATGACCAGCGAGGCATTGTTGACGTACAGCGGATTGGTGCCGTTGTCGGCCGCCAGCTTGGCAATGGGCTCGCCGGCGGTGAGGCCAAACGACATGCAGGCGCTCATAATGCCCGAAAACACGGCTACCAGCAAACCCTTGCGCAGGTCGAACTCGGCGATGGTGGCGGTTTTCTGCTCGGCGGTCAGGTTTTTCTCCTTCATCATGCCGGCCAACCCGCAAATCACGATGCCTAGCACGCACACGCCCAGCCCGGCCACGATAACCAGCCCCGAAGTGCTCTGGATCAGCTGGGTGAACTCACCCTTATAAATAGGCGGCACCAGCGTGCCAAACACCGCGCACAGCCCCAGCGTGAAGGCCATGCCCAGCGACAAACCCAGGTAGCGCATAGCCAGCCCGAAGGTGAGGCCACCCATACCCCAAAGCACGCCCCACAAGTAGGTCCAGAGCAGGGTTTCGCGGCTGGTCTGGGCCAGCACCTCGAACAGGTGGGGCACCGTAATCGAGCCCAGCACCAGCGGGGCCACCAGCCACGACACGATGCCGCCCACCAGCCAGTAGCTTTCCCAGGCCCAGCCTTTCACTTTCTTGTAGGGCAGGTAGAAGCTGCCGGAGGCGAAGCCGCCCAATGCATGCAGAAGTACTCCGAGTAGAACGCTCATAGAAAACAGGTGGTGGGGTTTGTCCTCAAAGCTGCCGGTTTGCCGCACCCAAACCCTCCTGCTCTCTCCTGAAAGCAGGAAACTACCGGTGAGTAAGCCCTTACCGCAGCCAGCGGAAAGAAACTTCGGCTTTTTCGGGACCGAACAGGAGAGTGCAGGAGGTTTGCCCCGGGCCGGCGGCCGTCCTTTGTGGTCATTAGCCCCTCTACCTGTTTTCGACCTTCAAACCGAAGCCTCAATATGGAAAAAACGCTCACCTTTCAGCACGTCAGCTACCTGTGGGACGAGGCCCGCGCCCTGGAGCTCAGCGGCGACGAAGTAGCCCTGTTTATCTACCGCTCCAACCTGCTCGGCGCCGACCTGCGCCTGACCAACTATGCCGGCGGCAACACGTCCTGCAAGATTACGGAAACGGATCCGGTTACGGGCCAGCCCGTGGAAGTAATGTGGGTGAAAGGCTCGGGCGGCGACATCGGCACGCTCACCAAGGCCGGCTGCGCCAACCTCTACGTGGAGAAGCTCCACCAGCTCAAAAACCGCTACCGCGGCCTGGCGTTCGAAGACGAGATGGTGGCTTTGTTCGACCACTGCCTCTTCGACCCCAAGTGCGCCACGCCCAGCATCGACACCCCGCTGCACGGCTTGCTGCCCTTCAAGCACATCGACCACCTCCACCCCGACGCCCTGATTGCCATTGCCGCCAGCAAGGACGGCGAGGCCATCATGAAGGAAATCTGGGGCGACACCATGGCCTGGCTGCCCTGGCAGAAGCCCGGCTTCGACCTGGGCCTGCAGCTGGAGAAAGTAGTAGCCGAAAACCCCGGCCTGCGGGGCGTGATTCTGGGCGGCCACGGCCTGTTTACCTGGGGTGACACGTCGTACGCCTCCTACATCAACACGCTGGAAGTCATTGAGCAGGCCGCGGCCTACCTCGAAGAAAACTACGGCAAAAAAGCCCCGGTATTCGGTGGCGCGAAGCGCGAAAGCCTGGCCCCCGAGGCCCGCCGCACCCACGCCGCCGCGCTGATGCCGACCCTGCGCGGGCTGGCCTCCCAGCAGCGCCGCATGCTCGGCCACTTCACCGACGACGCCCGGGTGCTGGAGTTCATCAACTCCCACGACCTGGCCCGCCTGGCCCCGAAAGGCACCTCCTGCCCCGACCACTTCCTGCGCACCAAAATCCGCCCGCTGGTACTCGATGCCGACGTGATGCAGCAGTCCGAAGGCGTGCAAGATTATCTGAAAGCGCAGTTTGAAGCCTACCGCCAGGACTACGCCGCCTACTACGAGCGCAGCAAGCACGTCAACTCCCCCGCCCTGCGCGACCCGAATCCGGTGGTGATTCTGTGGCCCGGCGTGGGCATGTTCGCCTTCGCCAAGGACAAGCAGACCGCCCGCGTAGCCGCCGAGTTCTACACCAACGCCATCAACGTGATGAAGGGCGCCGAGGCCGTGAGCGAGTACCAGGGCCTGCCCGAGCAGGAAGCCTTCAACATCGAGTACTGGCTGCTGGAAGAAGCCAAGCTCCAGCGCATGCCCAAGCCCAAGTCCCTCTCGGGGCAGGTGGCCTTCGTAACGGGCGGCACCGGCGGCATCGGCAAGGCTATCTGCGAGGTGCTGCTGCAACACGGCGCCTGCGTGGTAGCCGCCGACCGGGACCTGCTGGACGACACCCAAACTGAGCTGCGCAAAAAATACGGCAAGGATAACGCGCTGAGCGCTAAAATCGACGTCACCGACGCGGCCGTTATCGGCGAGGCCTTGAAGCAGACCGTGCTGCAGTTCGGGGGCGTCGATATCGTGGTAAACTGCGCCGGGCTGAGCATCAGCAAGCCCCTGGGCGAAACCACCCAGGCCGACTGGGACATCCTGCAGGACGTGCTGGTGAAGGGCCAGTTTCTGGTGAGCCAACAGGCCGTGGAAGTGCTGCGCAAGCAGACTTTCGGCGGCAGCATCGTGAATATTGCCAGCAAAAACGGCCTGGTGGCCGGCCCCAACAACGTGGCTTACGGCACCGCCAAGGCCGCCCAGCTGCATATGAGCCGCCTGCTGGCCGCCGAGCTGGGCCCCGACAAAATCCGCGTCAACACCGTGAACCCCGACGCCGTGCTGCGCGGCTCCAAGATCTGGGAAGGCGACTGGGCCGCCGGCCGGGCCAAGGCCTACGGCGTAGCGGTGGAAGACCTGCCGGCCCACTACGCCAAGCGCACCCTGCTGGGCGAGGAAGTGCTGGCCGAGGACATTGCCAAAGCCGTGCTCGTGTTCGTGGACGACCAGCTGGCCAAGTCTACCGGCAACGTACTCAACGTGGACGGCGGCGTGGCTATGGCCTTCGTGCGCTGAGCCGCGCTGCTTCTCAAAACCACCGGGCCGGCTTCTTAGTCGGCCCGTTTGGTTTACGCCCTTCGGGCTATTCTTGAGCTTGTCTGGGCTGGGTGCAAAAGCCCGTTTGGGAACGTTCCCGACAACGTTTGCGCAAGTAAACGCCCCGCGCCTTCCCGTTCTGGGCTCAACTGCGTAAATTAAGCACTGATCAGCTCCCTCCCACCCGAGCCAGCGGGCATCTCCGACGCGGAAAAGTCCTGTACTAGCCGCGCCCTTCCACCGCCGTTCCGCCCCTGGCTTTCCACCCAAAAAGGCTGGTCACGCCGCCCGATGCCCACCATCGTCCCACCGCAAGGCATGTACAAACTGCAGTTCAAACCGTTCGACAAAACGCCCAAATACAAGCAAATCGTGCAGTCGGTGATTACCGACATCGAGCGGGGCACGCTGAAAAAGGGCGACCAGCTACCCAGCATCAGCGAGCTGAGCGCCGAGTACTACCTGGCCCGCGACACCGTGGAAAAAGCCTACCGGGAGCTGCGGGAACGGGGTTTTTGCACCTCCGTGCAGGGCAAGGGCTACTATGTGCAGGCCCCCGACAACAACAAGATCAAGATCCTGCTGGTCTTCAACAAGCTCAGCTCCTACAAGAAGATCATCTACTACGCCTTTCTGCAGGCCCTCGGCGACCGGGCCACGGTCGACCTGCAGATCCACCACTACAGCGCCTCGCTGTTTCAGGAAATCATCGAGAAAAACCTGGGCAAGTACAATTACTACGTGGTAATGCCCCACTTCACCCAGGACCTCGACAAGGCCGACTACCGGGCCGTGCTCAACTCGATTCCGGCCGAGGAACTGGTATTTCTCGACAAGGACCTGCCCGACCTCAAGCGCGACGTGCTGACCGTGTACCAGGACTTCGACAAGGACATCTTCACGGCCCTGGAAGGCGTGGAGGATTTGCTCGAAAAGTACCAGCGCCTGGTGCTGGTGCTGCCCAGCGTGGGCAACAACTACCCGGTGGAAATTGCCTGGGGCTTCCGCACGTTCTGCATCAACGCCCACAAGGAGTTTGCCGTGAAGGAGCACGCCCTCAACGAGGTGCTGGAGCCCGGTACGGCCTACGTGGTGGTGGAAACCACCGACCTGGCCGAGCTGATCAAAAAGGTGCGGCAGACGCCCTACCTGCTGGGCCGCGAAATCGGGATTCTGTCCTTCAACGCCAGCACCCTGAAGGAGCTGCTCGGCATCACCGTCATCACCACCGACTTCGAAGCCATGGGCCGCACCGCCGCCGAGCTGCTGCTCGACAAGCAGCGGGTGAAGGTAAAAAACCCGTTCTACACGATTCGGCGCGGGTCGTTGTAGCTCTTCTTTCGGCTGTCGATGAGAAGATAAAAAACGGCTGTCAGCCTGAGCAACGCGAAGGACCTGCCCCTTTCCGTACTGCCAACGTTATTCAACGCGCAAAGCCCTTTACCGCCCCCACGATAAAGGGCTTTGCGCTTTTAACCGGCGATACAGAGAATGACGAGGCAGGTCCTTCGCGTTGCTCAGGCTGACAGACGCAGTGGGCTTGCCCGTGAAAAAGCAACCTCTGCCCGGCCCGCTAAAAAAGCGCCGCCCAGGAGAGTTCAGAACAGTTCCGGCCGGGGCCGGGCGTAGGTTGCTTCTTCTTAACGCCGCCCTGCTTTGCTTTTCAGCACCCCGGCCCCTTCCTCCCACCCTCGCCGCAGATCCGCTATGCTTTCCGACGACCAACTCCAGGACCTGAACCACCCGCTGCTCGACGAGCACCAGTTTCGCTTTCAGCACCTTGCCGACCTGCTAGCCCGCCGCCGCGTGGAGGCGCAGGACGTTATCCGCCAGCTCAACGTATTTCAGGTGGCCATCCCGAGTTGGGCGCTGGGCACCGGCGGCACCCGCTTCGGGCGGTTTCCGCTGGGTGGGGAGCCGCGCAGCCTCGAAGAAAAGATTGACGACGTGGCGTTGCTCAACCGCCTGAACCGCTCGTCCAACTCGATTTCGCTTCACATTCCCTGGGACATTCCCCAGGACGTGCCGGCTTTGCAGCAGCAGCTCCGCGCCCACGGCCTGACAATTGACTCGATGAACTCGAACACGTTTCAGGACCAGCCGGGCCAGGCATATTCTTACAAGTTCGGCTCCTTGAGCCACACCGACCAGGCCGTGCGCCAGCAGGCCATTCAGCACAACATCGAGTGCGTGCAGTACGGGCAGCAGCTGGGCGCCCACGTCCACACCGTGTGGCTGGCCGACGGCTCCAACTTTCCCGGCCAGCAGCACCTGCGCCGCGCCTACCAGCGCACGGCCGAGTCGTTGGCGGGCATCTACGAGGCCATGCCGTCCGACATGACCATGCTCATCGAGTACAAGCCCTACGAACCGCACTTCTACTCCACCGTCATTCCCGACTGGGGCACCTCGTACTCACTGTGCCAGTATCTGGGCGCGAATGCGCAGGTGCTGGTGGATCTGGGGCACCACTTGCCTAACACCAACATCGAGCAGATCGTGGGCCGGCTCCGGCACTTCGGCCGCCTCGGCGGGTTCCACTTCAACGGCTCGATGTACGGCGACGACGACCTGACCACCGGCAGCAGCAAGCCCTTCCAGCTCTTCCTAATCTTCAACGAGCTGGTGGATGCCGCCCAGGATGAGGCCGTGGGCCAGGCCGCCGTGGCCTATATGATTGACGCCAGCCACAACACCAAGGACCCGCTCGAAGATTTGCTCCAGTCGGTCGAAAACATCCTCGGGGCCTACGCCAAGGCTCTGCTGGTAGACCGCGCCGCCCTGCACGAGGCCCAGGAAAGCAACGACGTGGTGCGGGCCGAGGAGCTGCTGCGCGACGCTTTCCTCACCGACGTGCGGCCCCTGGTGGCCGAGTCGTACCGGCAGAGCGGCGGGGCGCTGAGCCCGGTGGCGACCTACCGCGCCGGCCAGGTGCGCGAGCAGCTCATTCAGCAGCGCGGCAAGCTTAGCCTCTCCACCGGCCTATGAAAAAGTCCATCTACGCCGTGTTCGACGTTGGCAAGACCAACAAGAAAGTCATTCTCTTCGACGAGGACCGCCAGATTATCGACGAGCACCAGCACGTGTGCCTTGACTCGGTGGACGACGAAGGCTTCCCCTGCGAAACCCTGACCCGCCTCACCTCCTGGGTGCAGGACAACTGGAATTCGCTGCGCCAGAGCCCGTACTACAACCTGAAGGGCGTCAATTTTACCTCTTACGGGGCCAGCTTCGTGCACCTGGGCGCCAATGGCCAGCCGATTCTGCCGCTCTACAACTACCTCAAGCCTCTGCCGACGGCGGTAAGTGAGCGGTTTTACGCCGAGCTGGACTACGACCCCACGGACTTCGCCACCGACACCTGCTCCCCGCGCCTGGGTATGCTCAATTCGGGCCTGCAGCTCTACTGGCTCAAGTATGCCAAACCCGAGCAGTACGCCCGCATCCGCACCTCCCTGCACTTGCCGCAGTACCTGTCGTACCTGATTACCGGCGAGGCCTTCAGCGACTATACCTCCGTGGGCTGCCACACCGGCCTCTGGGACTTTGAGCGGGCCCAGTACCACGACTGGGTGTACCGCGAGGGCATCGACGACAAGCTCGCGCCGCTGACCCAGGACTCC
>Ga0247729_10000899_pt1 | contig 11323 bp, 19 predicted proteins | sample UWRJL133311R2_FD_180958 | JGI IMG/M metagenome (GOLD analysis project Ga0247729, IMG submission 180958) | Plant litter microbial communities from Arlington Agricultural Research Station in Wisconsin, United States - UWRJ-L133-311R-2 | ecosystem: Environmental > Terrestrial > Plant litter >... | reverse complement strand
ATTAACTTTTCTTTACTAATCTTTACAATGGCGTACTTACAATCTCGTATGCCTAGTGAAATAATCATATTACCTTCATGTTCTACCATCCCAGACGCAAACTCAATGTTCTCATGGGTTCCAAATCTGAAAGGTTTTGACAATTGTGTTACTATACCATTTTTATCATGCTTAGCAAGGTATGTGTAGTAGATGTATTTGTCATAGATGTTACTTGCTCGGTTGTATGCGTTAGCTAGTTTAGGGTCTAGTAGCTTTTCATGTACAAGGGATAGGTAAGTGCCATCTTTTTGCTTGAGTAGTTGTGAGCCGCCGTGGATATTGCCCTCGTATTTATCACCTTCAACATCTCCGCCACGCCATACCTGAGTTGGTGAATAGGTAAAATCAAACGCCTTTGTAGGTTCGTCTGTTGGTTGCCAGTTCTTTTCAACAACTTCGAAGTCTGGTTTTTCTAATGTTCGAAGATATTTAAGCTCATTACCTTTAACGATATACTCAGCCAATGTTGCAGATTTATTATGGAGCGAGCGAGTAATACGGTCACTCTCAAACCCTATAGCGTGTAAACCGTCTTTGCGGCTAAATAGCCTTACATCTTCTAGTCCAGCAAGCTTAGTTACTAATGGGGTATCTTCGCTTAGTTCAAGTTTATCTAAAAGTGTTAAGTTCAAACTATCAGGGTATATCCTACCTATTAGTACATCTGTTTTTGAGTACGCACTGCCATCTCGTAGATACCACTTGCCATGACGCTCAACACCAAAGTTACAACTGCGTATGCTTATAAACAACTCTCCGTCATGCCACGCTATAGAAGGGTTAAACTGCTTCATATTGCCCTCAACCTCACCATAGATACGGACTTCAGCGCCTAACTCTTGTAGATCGACAGCTTTAGGCAGCTGGATTGGTTTGTAGATTCTTCGCTTATACATCGCAGCGTACCCATACCTGATCTTGAATGTTAGGGAGCCACTCACCTTCGAGTGATGTGCATTTGTACCCGTTTTCAGTCATAAACAAAGCAATATCTAAGTTAGTTTCAGCTCTTGCATAACCTTCTATTTCAGTTTCTAAGTGGAATACTCGGACATTCCTAAGGTATTTTCCAAGGCTTCTTAGTACTTCAGCCGTATAACCCTCTGTATCAATCTTCATAATATTAATCTCGGTTTTAGTATGCTTGAGTTCTTTAATTACATCATCGAGCCTACGAGTTTTCACCTTGATAGTTGACGTTTCTTTAATCCATTTATCGTTTCGCTTGGTATTCATGGTGCTAGAGCCTACGTGGTTTTGGTCGCCGTGTATTTGTAGGAACTCTACTTCACCTTTTTTGTCTGATATTGCTTCGGTTATTAGTGTGGCTTGTGGGTAGTTTCGTTCGATTAGTTCAATTTGTGGTGGGTTACACTCAAATAGTATTACATCTGAGTACGCCCATGATTTAACGTCAAGGTTACTAATACGTTCTGCAAGCTCTACTCCATCTCGGCCATCTCTTGACCCCACATCGTAAACCAATGGCTTGCTACTAGCTCCAAAATGCTTTATGTAGGTATCTACTGTGCTTGTGAGCCACTTGTTCATTTATTTTCCTCAACCTCATCAGTGAAGTAATACTGGTGGCTTCCTAGTATGCAGCTCACACGATTGCCCTTATAAACATAAGGTGTGGTGTTTGGGCGGGGGCGTGGCGTAATGCCAATCGACATAGTATAGTTATCTTTCATACCACATCTTATACAAACCCTATTATAGCTCACTGTCTTTCCCTGTGACCTTGACTTAACTCTATACTTATTCACATGAACCTCTTATATTCTTTGCTATTTTTATTACGCCTATACAATGCAGCGTTTCGCCTCAGACTTAAACTGCGCTCTCTAGTGGGCACTGAGCTTGCAACCTTCCCATCTTGATCGAGGCAATAAATCAGTTCTTTACTATTTGGTACGTCCATAGCCCTATATTTTGTAAGCCCAGCGTTATAAATACGGTTAGTAAGGTCAGGATGTTCATATCCATAAGGATTATATTCTTCATCAAAGCCGCCTACTGTGTCTAAAACTTCTTTGTTCAGATAAATAAAAGCGCCTCTGGTATGTGAATACGCAACTGTTTCATCGTCTTTATACAGAACACGCATATCGTTTGCGGGCTTGCCAGATAATTTAAACTGATACATAAGATGTGGCTCTGGGTGATTTATATACGGTAATTCCCACCCCATTTTCAAAGGTCTAACATCATCGTCTACCAAAAAGAACTCATTGCATCCTAGTTCGTACAGCTGTGCCAGGCATTTATTCTTTGAATGAGCTATGCCTTTGTACTTTAGATCGTTGATAACAACAATGTAAGCGTCTTTTGGTAGAAACTCGTACCATTCCGCTAGGCTTTCTTCATAGATAGCTTTGCGCTCTGGTGTTGTGGTAATTCCTATGCCGATCATTGCTTTGGCCCATCAAAATATTCATTTTTAGCGGCTTTAGCATACCTACGACCATCTGGTGCTTTTGTAGCTAGGAAGTACCACCAGAACTTGTGCTTGATTGTCTTTATGAACTCTCTCATAGCCTATTCCTATCCAAAACCCCAGGCACATCGCTAAACAAGCCTGGGGTTTCAATTACGAATAAACTTAGCGATGTTTTCATACTCTTATCATAGCACTTATGCCTCAAATTGTGAAGGTTCTGGAAACATTTTCTGAAGTTCATCTGTATAGAATTGCGTGGATATTATCTTGCCCTTTGGTAGCTCATGAGTTTTAGTTTTCTTATCTTCAAACAGCTCGCCGCCAACTTCGTTCATGTTCCCATAGATTGACCTGAGTTGCAGCGGTGTCTTGGCCTGAAGCAGCACGTTATATACCTTCATGTATTTTTCTTTGTTCATTAGCATAGGCGCGTGGCACTCGTAATCTAGGGTAGTGAAGCCATACTCCTCTAAATAGGCTCTGGTAGACGATTTAGAGCGTTTGTGGGGCGTTTTACCTTCACTTGGGAGTTCACCTTGGTAATAATATTTAATCTTCATACGCTTCGTTATATAGACATCATCCATTGTAAGTATAAATTCATCTGGTAAATCAGGGTGAGCGCAGACTGTCGCTACTTTTCGTGACTGATCGGCCCATGAGTTACCATATTTGCCTGTACGAATGTATTTAATATCTGGGCTAAACCATTTCTCACGGTCGCCTACAATAAAAACTTCACCGTTCCAGTTAGTAATATTCTTTAGGCTTCTGAGTGCGTACTTTAATTCCTTACCATTGTGGTGGTCTGATATGTAAGTAATAACCACTGGGAGCTTCATAGAGCCTCTGTAACGCCGTTTGTTACTTTAAATGGCATCTTCATACCATATGAATCTGCTACTTTGCGCAGCTCTGGTTTGTGTTTAGTTTGAATAATCGTATAGCTCTCAGTACGAAGCTTATGAGCCAAGAGTTTATGCTGGCTCTTACAAATACATGAAAAGTAGGCTACTTTATTAGTTTGTTCATCACCCATATCTCGGCGTATACCTTTACTCTCTTAGCAAATGATCGCTCAATTCTAGCGAGTTCAATGATGTTCATTATATCCTGTTCCTGACGTTTCAAGCGCCGTGACATTCAACTGTTCATAAGTCTATTATAGCAAAACAAAAAGCCCCTTATACTTTGAGGCTTTTTATTAACGATGGCTAACCGTTTTAAACATACACGCTTGAGACGCATCTTGATTATACCATGTAAAAGTCCCCAGGTTTAAGTCGCGGGGACAATCGACTAGATTGAGATCACCCCCTCAAGTCGTGTGCTGGGCTTTCACTTTGTAGTGGAAGTTCATGTAAACCCCTTTCAGACGAGGAGGCAGTTTGCCTCTAATTCAATAATACCACTACAAACAAAAAGACCTACTCTGCGGGGCAAGTCTTTTTGTCATCTGGCTTACATACGATACATCATGTTATAGCTGTATCATCAGTGTTTATTATAGCTATTTCCCGCCGTCACGTCTATACAAAAAGAACCAAACTAGTATAAGAACAAGAATAATCGGTGTCATATTTGTACAGTAGGTGGTAAGAGAAGCTAAAAATTGGTTCGGTATTTCACCTTGTAACTTAATTAGTTGGTAGTGAGTTGGAGGAATCTGTGAAAGTATTCCCAAACCTAGTCCTGTTACAATCCTAAACCGTAAACCCGTCAACCAATCGTGTTCCCTGGTAGCAATTACGTTCGCCTGGAATATAAACATTGAAGTCGAAATAATAAAGAATATAGTTTTTTGCACTAACGCAATAGCTGGTGAGCTTTGTAGAGGGTCAAACAATGCAAATGTCATCATAAGCGTTAATAGAATTACTACTGGCAGCCAAAAGCTAAAATCTAATTTGTATTTCATAATCTCTTATCTCCACCCGTAGCTAAAAAAGTATTAAGCACACCATCACCTTTACTCTCAGCCTCAAGTATTATTTCAGCGGCTTCTCTGGCCTTCCTGGTATTTAGCTTTACATCCTTAATTTGCTTATCAAAATTATCTTTAATCAAGGCTATCTCTTTATCAACCTCATCAGCGTGAGCCTTATGGTGCTTGCTACGGCCAAATAACCCCATATTATGCCCCTCTGTTACTAGATAATATCGATTCATATATTTTTTGGTTCTGTTCAGTTTGTTTAACTGACGTGTCTTTTAATTCTCTCAAAAGTGGGGTTATGGAATCGGTAAAATCTTTAGCATCTTTTAGTCTGGCATCTTTTTCGGCTATGAGGGCATTGTCTGATTTGATTTTAGACCTGTATACGACTACAAGGGCTACAATTAACACAATAGCCAGTACACCAAAAGCACCGCCTTGATCTAGAAGTACGTCAGTTGATGAAGTTAGAATACCGTCAGTTGTTGCACTCATCGTCTACCCGCCGCCACATTAACTAAAGGTAACTCAGCCCATACACGTTCGCCTTCGTACTTGTAGACAATTATTCCATCAGATGTTTTACCTAGTTGAATAGTCTTGCCGTCTACGCCTGGCTGTTGTTCCTTAACAACCGTCTTTTCTTGAACTACAGTCTCTTTAACTACCTGAGTATTTGTAGATACTGAATCTTTGCCGTTTGTACCATTCTTTCCGTCTTTACCATTCTCACCATCTTTTACGGTTGGTATAGCTTGGTTAATCTCTACTGATATTATTTCTCTCAGCTTTTTCTCAGAGATGGGACGGTTTCTAATAGAATTTTGATTAGCTATGTTTACTGATTCTTCAATCCTTGCGACCCACTGGCTAGCAATTGAAACAGCGAAGCACATAGCAATAAGAATCCCTATAAGTATAAGGATAATTACTGCTCGATATGTCCGCTTCTCAGGCTTCATCCTAAAAGAGTAACCTTATACTGACACGCTGTAGTTACGTTTGTTATCGTAAGTTTCGTAGACGTTGCAAAAAACCCGTCACCAACCGCTGGATCAAACTTTGCTTTGTTTGTGTCCGTGATTGTTCCGCTGACGTTTTCACGATATCTGACCAATTCAGTCGTTCCATAAAATTCTCCTTGCCCTTTTAGTGTATTATCATCAAATTTCCATGTGCCGAAGTTATAGTAGGTTTCATCTACTTCTCCAATAGATTCGGCAACAAAGTTTCCAGGCTTCATTACAAGCACTTTCATATAGCGAGCTTGGAAGCCGCAAGGTATGGTTATTTGTGCTGGGGCTAGTGGGGTAAATGTGGCGGTGTATGAGTACATATTTAGTAGGTTTCCTCTACTTTAATTGTACATTATAGGCTGTTCCTAAGTCCTACTCCTATTAGTGAAGTTCTATCGTATTCATCAGAGCCTCCGCTTAAGTCTGGTAGCCCTAATTCCCTAACATTTTTATAACCTTTTATACTTGTAGTTTTCTTTATACTATTATGTTGGACATTTTTGTCTATGCTGCTGCGACGTTTTTGTCTACCCGCTTGGACATTTTTGTCTATGTGGATAAGTCTTTTTTCGTTATAAGGATTCTTAATGTAAATATACTTCTCAAGCTGTTTAACTGATCTGGATACAACCCTAGATGATATACCAAACTTAGTAGCAATATGTTCGTTTGTTGCCCAACAATAGCCTTCCTGCGCGCACAATGATGATATGTAGATGAATATTAGTTTTGATGTTGATGATATTTCTTTATCAAACAATATCGTATTCGGCATTATGCCGTACCCTTTTTCTAACATTAGAAAAGCTCCCTTGTCGGGAGCTTTAGCCGTTCGCTATCTATATTGTAACAAATAGCAAGAAGTGTGTCTACCCGACCACTAAGTTAATTTATAATCGGGCAGTGCGAACGACCTGATTACTTCTATGATACCAGTATTCATAACTATTATCAAGTAAATTTAAAGCCCTCGCAGGGTGGAGGCGAGGGCTTCTTTTGTTTTAACGCAAAGCACTTTGACGGCTGGGCCAAAGTCCTGGAAGGTACGATCAAATAATCGTATAAGGATTACTGATTAATCTGATATTATCACCTGGATTTTAAAATAGCAAGCAATACGCCTCCCGTAGAGAGAGGCGTATCTGTGAGAGTCATTTATCAGGAAAGGATGTATAACTAATTAAAGTTATGGACTCCCACTTGCACCTACTATAACATGAAAACTATCAGTAATAAATGATTGTAATTATATTCAGGTTGTGCTATGATTATAGAGTATTAAAAGGAAAGGATACAATGAACGAACTTCTGAAGTTAGTAAAAAGTGACGATCTTATTCAGTTTCAAAAACAGGATGAGTTTCTAGCTTTTATAAATAAAGAGCCGCCTACTAGCTGGATTAAAGAACATCCAATAGCTAAAGGTGTGGCGTATTTGCCTATTGATAAAGTAGAGCTTTTACTAAAACGTATTTTCCAAGAATATAAAGTAGAAATTTTACGTGAAGGGCAAATGCTTAATTCAATCTACGTTACTGTAAGACTGCATTACAAGCACCCTATTAGTGGTTGGTTATATCAGGATGGAACCGCAGCAGTACCAGTAAAGACTAAGAAGGGTGAAAATGCTTCTAACATGGCCGCAATCTTAAACGATGCTATACAGACGGGTCTTCCAGCAGCTGAGAGTTTTGCCATTAAAGATGCAGCAGATAAGATTGGTAACATTTTTGGCGGCAACTTGAACCGTAAAGACACTTTAGACTTTAAGCCTATGTATTCCGAAGATGAAAAGAAAAAGCAGCAGGTTACAATGGCTATTGAGCTACTAGAAGATGCCGAGAACGAAGAAACACTTAGAGAAGTATTCACTGGACTTGGTGCTTTAATGGCTGATAAACGTGTTGTAGAAGCAAAAGACAAACGTAAAGAGGAGTTGATGAAAAATGAAAACTCATAAGTTTGAGAAGAATAGCCAAGAGTGGCTAGAGTTCAAGCTAGGCAAGTCTGGAGGCTCACGCTTGCACGATTTGTACCCAAGCCGAACTATTACTAAAGAAATTGCTATGGCTCACCTGGACGCGCTAGGAGTAGACTATAATCTTAAAGCTAAAGCAGGTGACATTGTTGAAATGCTTACTGCTGAAGATATAGGCAAGATCAAAGCAAGTGGTGATAAAAAGGATGGTTTCTATAAGTTAGTGGCTGAACGTGTAGCCCGTCCTATTACTCCTAATGATTATGAAGATAGGCTAAACGGTCAGAAGTTCACAATGATGGCCCGTGGACACATCTTAGAGGCTGAAGCCATCGCAGAGTTTGAGAAACGGAATAATGTTAAGGTTGATAACTCACCCGAAGAATGTGTTGTATGGGAAAGAGATGATAATAAAGATAGCATTGTTAGCCCAGATGCGACTATAGGCGAAACCGAAGCAGTAGAAGTTAAAGCATTTGATACACATCGTATTATTCGAGCTTATGATGAAGGTATATACCCAGAAGAATGTCATGAACAAGTTGTTAAATACTTCATGACTAATAAAAAGCTAGAAGTTCTACACTTTGTTATGTATACAGATGTTATGCCTAGCCTACCGTACTTGCAATTTAATATTTACCGACACATGGTGCAGAATGATATTGATGAGCTTACAGCGTTTGAAGATAGTATTTTAGAGCAAGTTACAGAACTGGCTGGACGGCTGGCTTTCTGATGAGTAAGTACCTTGCATATGTTACAGAAATAGAACGTGTATTTATAGAAATATACGAAGCAAATAGTAAGGAAGAAGTTAAAGCCCTATTACTAAATGATTGTAGCGATTATATGATAAAAGTCCGTCAAAAACGAACAGCTACAATGCCATATGAAGAAAGATTTATAACGACTATATTTGAGCTTGATGCAAGATGGTTAGACATATGGACAAGAAAGCATATTTGTATAGAATGTAAGAAAGACTATACAAAGCTTGAAAAAGCACAAATGCAATCGCGAGGTACAGGTGAGTTTTGTTCTGAAGAATGTTACCGCCAAAACCATGCAAGATTTGAAGCGCCATCAATTTATGACAATGCAGCAGTTTATATGATTACACATTTACCAACAGGCCAAAAGTATGTGGGTGTTACTACTAGATGGGTTGTGCAAAGGTGGTGGGAGCATATGAAAGCGTCTACATCATCGCCATTACATCAGTTAATAAATGTGGATGGAATCGAAAACTTTACATTTCAAATACTAGAGAAATTTAAACCTTCTGAGTTTGACCCTTACATTGTAGAAGCAAAATATATAAACGCTTATAACGCTAAAGAAGCAGGGCTAAATGCCTTGAACGGACATAAAGTGAAGGAGATAATTTAATGAGCCAATACGAACCAGTAGCGGATTTGAAAGTAAAGACACGCGAATATAAAGGTGACGATGGAAAGATGAAAGGAGTTTGGACAAGCGTTGGCACGCTATGGAGTACACCGCATGGCTCAAGCCAATTCATCACACTTGATTCAATACCCGTAAATAGCTTTAAAGACGGCGAGAGAGTGCCGTTTGATGGACGAGTAAGTATTTTTAAGCGTGATAATGCAGAGGTTAAAGATGCTAACGAACTTACGCACGATTTGAATAAGAAAATGACAAGCAAAGATGTAGTGCTAGATGATATTGATGATAAGCCTGTAGATTTAAGCGAGATTCCTTTCTAATATGAAATTAGACCCCGCCGATCAGTGGTTTAGTAAGTATGTACGCCTTAAAGAGGGTGAGTGCGCACGTTGTGGCTCACAAGTACAGTTTAATGCGAATGGTGACCCTATCACTCATCAAGCAAGCCATTTCCAAGGACGAAGGAAAGAAGCCACTAGGTTTGACTTAGAAAATGTGGATTGCATGTGTGGCGGTTGCCATAGATATTTTACATCGGTACCTTTTGAACACGTACAGTGGCAGATTGCTACTAAAGGTGAAAATGCTGTTAACGCAATAATTGTACGTTCAAATTCATACATGAAGAAAGATAGAAAACTCGCTGCTAGGGTGTGGAAACAAGCATATTTAGACTTAAAACAAGAAAAGGCTTGACTTTTAAGTAAACGTAAGCTATACTGATATTAGTTATCGGAAAGGATAACCCACCAGAGCGAAAAATGCTGCTAACCCATAGCTAACGAAATAGGGTAACTGGTGAAACAATTAACAACTTATCGGTTCATCTTCTAGCCAAAAGCCCGTAGATTACAGAACCAGGCACTCACCGAGGAACTTAGACTAGATGACGAGCCGATAAGGATTAACAATTAAGCGTAGCGGTTCCCCTGGCAAGCCATTGACTGTTCTTAGGTTGACGAGTCTAGGTAGGAAGATTATGGTGCAGTACTGTTTGATTCAGATGAAACTGCTGGGGAAGCCCATACGCTTAATTACACAAACAAGGAGGCATTATATGTCACAAAAAGAAAAAACCACCACACCAAACAAAGTACGATTTTACCAAAAGGCTTCATTTGCCTGGGGTATCATCCTAGTACTATTTACACTCTCGTTAGGCTTCATAGCTGGTTGGCACACTCAACAGAGCTACAACCAAAGCATGGAACAGTCTTACAAGAATGGTGTAGCAGAAACAGTTAGTTTAAAAGAAGCAAAGTAACAACGCCTGTAGTTACTGCACAGACAATACAGGCTGAAGCACCTGAAGAAGTAGTTAGCGTAGTAGAGCAGTCTGGCTGCGAAATAGTCTCAAACTATGATTGGGATTATCGGACTGCTTACGCTATCTGTATGGCTGAATCGCATGGGAATCCTCAAGCATTTAATCCAAGCAATAGCAACGGTACGAATGACGCGGGACTTATGCAGATTAACAGCATACACGTTACTAGTGGCCTAATAGGTGACCAGGAACGATTTAGTCCAGAGGCTAATATAAAGGCGGCATACGCGATTTATAATGGTTCAGGGTTTAGCGCATGGAGTGCATTTAATAATTTAAGTTATGAAAGGCATTTATGAATCTCGGTGACACAATAAACTTAAAAATCGAATACAAGCCTACATTTAAAGATGGTGAAGCTACAATTAAAGAAGGTGATTTTGTAGTCATTGGTATTAGTAAAGGTATGCCACACTGTTTTGGTGACGATAGCTGGTCTGGTGGATTCAGCAGCTTTGAATATGGTGATTATGAAGAAGGTCGGCCAGATGTAGTCAGGCGTGGAAGTGTTTATGTTCCGTCTGCCAGATATTTAGATTACAAAGTAATGGATAATTTAAATTATGATAAGAAAATAGTAAGTTGGAAAGTTAAATAAAATGAAACGCTACAACTCAATAGAACAATCACCCCTACTACAGCCAACAAGCATCTTAGCGGAGTTTGAGTTAGATTTTCAGATTTATAGCTTAAGCCGTCCCTGGGTTAATCGGTTTGCATTGTGGCAGAAGTGGTTAAGGACTAACTAATATGGTTTTTGTAACTTCTAGCCCACCTCCACCACCTCCACCTCCTTCGTCACAAGTACAGCAAGCGGAATCACCTTCATGTAAGTATAGCGTAATGGTTGGCGGTAACAGATATTCACCGATCTATCAGTGCTTTACTGAAGAAGAATATGCCGCAAGAAATGCCCAGATAGCCCAAGATAAGGCAAAAGCAGACGCTGAACGTAGTAACTACATATCAAAGGAGCTTCCCGAATGGTGGATAGCAAACTGGTGGAAAGTTATATTGTCAATATTTGGCATCTTTATATTCTTAATAATATTGTCAATCATTATCGAGGCCGTAGATAAAAAAAGAAATCCTTGGAAATATGATAGCAATGGTTTTAAGATATACATGTGAGAGCCTTTAATGAGGTGGAAAGAGCTAGCTAACCCTAG
>Ga0247729_10000898_pt1 | contig 11323 bp, 7 predicted proteins | sample UWRJL133311R2_FD_180958 | JGI IMG/M metagenome (GOLD analysis project Ga0247729, IMG submission 180958) | Plant litter microbial communities from Arlington Agricultural Research Station in Wisconsin, United States - UWRJ-L133-311R-2 | ecosystem: Environmental > Terrestrial > Plant litter >... | reverse complement strand
AGGGCGCCGAAATGAACGCCAATCCCTCGCCCGGCAACAAGGCCGGCGGCCTCACCACGATTCTGGAGAAGTCCTTGGGCGCGATGGCCAAGGCCGGCTCGACCAATCTGGTGGACGTGCTGAACTACGCCGAACCCGTCACCAAGAAGGGCTTCGTGTTCATGGACACGCCTGGCTACGACCCGGTGGCGGCGACCGGGCAGGTCGCCGGCGGCGCCAATCTGGTGTGCTTCACCACCGGCCGCGGCTCGGTGTTCGGCTGCAAGCCGGCACCCTCCATCAAGCTCGCTACCAACACGCCGATGTTCAAGCGCATGGAAGAGGACATGGACATCAACTGCGGCACCATTCTTGACGGCGACGAGAGCGTGCAGGACTGCGGCCAGCGCATCTTCGCGCAGATGCTGAAAACGGCGTCGGGCGAGCCGACCAAGAGCGAGAGCTTCGATTTCGGCGGCGCGGAGTTCGCGCCGTGGGTGCTGGGGGCGACGATGTAAGGACCCCTCCACGTCATTGCGAGGAGCCCTTGCGACGAAGCAATCCAGCTCTTTCTTCGCTTGTGGCTCTGGATTGCCGCGTCGCTTCGCTCCTCGCAATGACGGTTGAGAGGACGGAGCGCCACGCTTTGAGGCATCCCGTGCCAATTGTTAGGCCTTGATCCCATCCGCCGGCAGTGTTCTGCTTAAAAAAGCTGCTGGAGTTGCCCATTGTCGATCTTCGTCGCGCTGCATCACGTCACCCATTACAAATACGATCGCCCGATCGATCTCGGCCCGCAAACCATCAGGCTGCGGCCGGCGCCGCATACGCGGACGCCGATCCTCAGCTATTCGCTCAAGGTGACGCCGGCCAACCACTTCGTGAACTGGCAGCAGGATCCGCAGGGCAACTGGCTGGCGCGCTTCGTGTTTCCGGAGAAGGCCACCGAGCTCAAGATCGAAGTCGATTTCACCGCCGAGATGACGGTCATCAACCCGTTCGACTTCTTCGTCGAGCCCTATGCCGAGACCTTCCCGTTCGTCTATCCCGACGACCTCAAGACCGAACTCGCGCCCTATATGGCGACCACCGAGCCCGGCCCGAAATTTTCAGCCTACATGGCCGAGATCGCCCGCGAGGCGCCGAGCACGGTCAATTTCCTGGTCGACCTCAACGCGTCGCTGCGCGAGCGCGTCAACTACATCATCCGCATGGAAGCCGGCATCCAGACGCCGGAAGAAACGCTACTGCTCGGTTCCGGCTCGTGCCGCGATTCGGCGTGGCTGCTGATCGAGACGCTGCGCCATCTCGGCCTCGCCGCGCGATTCGTGTCCGGCTACCTGATCCAGTTGCGGCCGGACATCGATCCCCTGGAAGGCCCGCGCGAGGTCGAGAACGACTTCACCGATCTGCACGCCTGGGCCGAGGTCTACATTCCCGGCGCCGGCTGGATCGGCTTCGACGCCACCTCGGGCATGCTGACCGGCGAGGGTCATATCCCGGTGGCCGCCACGCCGCATTACCGCTCCGCCGCGCCGATCTCCGGCATGGCCGGCTTCGCCAATGTCGAGTTCGGCTTCGAGATGGAAGTGAAGCGCGTCCGCGAGGCGCCGCGCATCACCAAGCCGTTCTCCGAAGAAGCGTGGCAGAAGCTCGATGCGCTGGGCGAAAAGGTCGATGCCGATCTGAAGGCCGACGACGTCCGCCTCACCATGGGCGGCGAGCCGACCTTCGTGTCGATGGACGATCTCGAAGGCGCGGAGTGGAATACGGCCGCCGTCGGTCCGACCAAGCGCGGCCTCGGCGACGACCTGATCCGGCGGCTGCGCACGCGCTTTGCGCCGGGCGGGCTGCTGCATTACGGCCAGGGCAAATGGTATCCCGGCGAGAGCTTGCCGCGCTGGGCCTTCGGCCTGTATTGGCGCAAGGATGGCGTGCCGATCTGGAAGAACGACGCGCTGATCGCCCGCGTCGAAGGCCCGCGTAACGCACGTGTCGATGACGCCGAAAAGTTCGCCGAAGGCGCTGCCAAGCGGCTCGGCGTGCCCAACGAATATATCATGCCGGCCTTCGAGGATCCCGCGCACTGGCTGCAGAAGGAAGCCGGGCTGCCGAACAATGTCGATCCCAGCGACTCAAAACTCGCCGATCCCGAAGAACGCTCGCGCATGGCGAAGGTGTTTGACCAGGGGCTGAACGTGCCGAAGGGCTTCGTGCTGCCGATCCAGCGCTGGAATGCGGAAGCCGACAAGACCGATACGCGCTGGCGCTCCGAGCGCTGGAAGCTGCGCCGCGGCAACCTGTTTCTCACCCCCGGCGATTCGCCGCTCGGCCTGCGGCTGCCGATCGCCTCGTTGCCGCATATCGCGGAAGAGGATTTCCCCTATCTCGTCGAGCAGGATCCGATGGAGCCGCGCGGCGAATTGCCGGTGTTCGATTCCGAGGAAGCCGCCGCCAACGCCGCCGCCGCACAAGAAGTGCATGAACAGCAGTTGAAGCGCGGCGGTCCGGTGCGCACCGCGATGTCCATCGAGGTCCGCGACGGCATCCTGTGCGCCTTCATGCCGCCGGTGGAAAAGATCGACGACTATCTCGAACTGATCACCGCGCTGGAAGCCACCGCCGAAGAGATGCAGCTGCAGGTCCACGTGGAAGGCTATCCGCCGCCGTTCGATCCGCGCGTCGAAGTCATCAAGGTGACGCCGGATCCCGGCGTGCTGGAAATCAACATCCATCCCGCCGCGACCTGGCGCGAGGCGGTCGACACCACGACCTTCCTCTATGAAGACGCCGCGCGGTCGCGGCTCGGCGCTAACCGCTTCCTGGTCGACGGGCGGCACACCGGCACCGGCGGTGGCAATCATGTGGTGGTCGGCGGCAGCAAGCCGGAGGATTCGCCGTTCCTGCGCCGCCCGGATCTGCTGAAGAGCCTGGTGCTGTACTGGCAGCGCCATCCGGCGCTGTCCTACATGTTCTCCGGCATGTTCATCGGTCCCACCAGCCAGGCGCCGCGCATCGACGAAGCGCGCCACGACGGGCTGTATGAGCTGGAGATCGCATTGGCGCAGGTGCCGCCGCCCGGCACCAAGGGCCCGCTATGGCTGGTCGACCGGCTGTTCCGGCACATTCTGGTCGACATCACCGGCAACACCCACCGCGCCGAGATCTGCATCGACAAGCTGTATTCGCCGGACGGCCCCACGGGCCGTCTCGGCCTCGTCGAATTCCGCGCGCTCGAAATGCCGCCCGATCCGCGCATGTCGCTGGCGCAGCAGTTGCTGATCCGCGCGCTGATCGCAAAGATGTGGCGCGAGCCGCAGCAGGGCGGCTTCACCCGCTGGGGCACCACGCTGCACGACCGCTTCATGCTGCCGCATTATCTCTGGGAGGATTTCCAGGGCGTGCTCGCCGAACTGGGCAGCGCCGGATACGAATTCTCCAAGGAGTGGTTCGAGGCCCAGCTCGAATTCCGCTTCCCGGTGTTCGGCCATGTCACCTACGGCGGCGTGACGCTGGAAGTCCGCCAGGCGCTGGAGCCGTGGCATGTGCTGGGCGAGGAAAGCTCCGCCGGCGGCACGGTGCGCTACGTGGATTCCTCGGTGGAGCGGCTGCAGCTCAAGGCCAATGGCTTAGTGCCCGGCCGGCACCTGATTACCTGCAACGGCCGCGCGCTGCCGATGACCGACACCGGCCGCTCCGGTGAGGTGGTCGCGGGCGTCCGCTTCAAGGCCTGGCAGCCGGCCTCCGGCCTGCATCCGACGATTCCCGTCCATGCGCCGCTGGTGTTCGACATCGTCGACACCTGGAGCCGGCGTTCGCTCGGCGGTTGCGTCTATCACGTCGCCCACCCCGGTGGTCGCAGCTACGACACCAAGCCGGTCAATTCCTACGAGGCGGAAGCCCGTCGGCTGGCGCGGTTCGAGGAGATCGGCCACACGCCCGGCGAAATGGACCCGCCGAAGGAAGAACGCACACTTGAATTCCCGTTGACCCTCGACTTGCGGACGCCGCTTTTGCATTGACGCGCAGGCACAACTTCAGCTCAGGGGCGCAAGCTCGGCATGCGTCGGCGCGGGGATCGGGCGACCCAATTCTCTGGCGGCCTCGATCCAGCAGGCAATTGCATCTTCGACATTCGCCAAGGCTTCCTCGGGCGTCGCACCATCCGACATGCAGCCGGGCAGGTCGTGAACCAGCGCCACAAACCCTCCGCCATCTTCGGCGGGCAGGGGCTGAATCGTCACCGGATATATGAGGGAAGCGCTCATGGCAGATTTCCGACAGCGTCGATAAAGGCAACCAGCTTGCGGATATATACAGGCTTTATCGGCCTCCTGAAAGGAACCGTCAGGATCCACGGTATTTGCCGGTGCGTTATTTTGTAATGCGATCCTCCGCCTTTCGGTGGGGTGCAGGCGACATCGTATTCGACACAAAGCCGTTCGATATCCCGCAGACTCCAGTCGCCGCGAGGATTGCTGCGCATTCTGTCCAGCAAGTCCGACATCGGTCAGGGCTCCGCCGCAACGATCCCTGCCAGCTTGCTGCAACCGTCCGTCCAATTCAATCTCGCGTGGAAGAGGGGGCAACCTCCACCTCATCCTTGCCAACCCGGGCGCTCGCAGGCATTGAGAATGCCAACAGTTTGGCAGGAGAGTCGGGATGACGTCACAGACCGGCCAGGGGAAGAAACCCCGTCCGGGACATCGCAAGGTCGCATCATGGACCCGCGATTACGTACGGCTGCCCGGAATTCCCGACGAATATCTCCACGACGACGGCACCCCACGCGAGGTCTGGAGCCGGTTCTTCGACGCCTTCGGCAACCTCGCCCCGGCCGACATCGAGCGCCGCTTCGGCTCCGCTGATCGCCATCTGCGCGAGGCCGGCGTAACCTACCGCGCGCCCGGCGAGATTGCCGACCGGATCTGGCCGCTCAGCCATGTGCCATTGCTGATCGACGAGACCGAGTGGAAGCAGATCTCCGTCGCGATGATCCAGCGCGCGCAATTGCTCGAACTGGTGCTCGGCGATCTCTACGGCAAGGGCCGGCTGGTTTCGGAAGGCGCGGTGCCGGCCGCGGCGATTGCCGGCAGCCCGGAATATCTGCGCTCGGTGTGCGGCATCAAGCCGCCCGGCGGCAAGTACCTGAATGTCTACGCCGCCGATCTCGGCCGCGGCCCCGACGGGCGCTGGTGGGTGCTCGGCGATCGCACCCAGGCGCCGTCCGGCATGGGCTATGCGCTGGAAAACCGCCTGGTGCTGTCGCGCGCCTTCACCGATCTCTACAAGTCGATGAATGTCGAGCGCGTGGCGCCCTTCTTCGAGGCCTTCCGCGATTCCTTGCGCGCTTCCGCCGACCGCGACGAGCCGCGCATCGGCCTGCTGACGCCGGGGCCGTTCAGCGAAACCTACTTCGAGCACGCCACCTTGGCGCGCTATCTCGGCTTCCTGCTGGTGGAAGGCGATGACCTCGCGGTGTCCGGCGACCGGATTCACATCCGCACCGTCGCCGGCCTGAAGCGCCTCGACGTCTTGCTGCGCCGGGTCGATTCCAATTCGCTTGACCCGCTGGAGCTCGATGCCTCGTCGCAGCTCGGCGTGCCCGGGCTGGTCGACGTGATCCGCAAGAACGGCGTCGTGGTCGCCAACATGCCGGGCACCGGCGTGATGGAAGCCCGCGCGCTGCTCGGCTTCCTGCCGAGCCTGTGCGAGCGGATGCTCGGCGAGAAACTGAAAATGCCGCACATCGCCACCTGGTGGTGCGGTCAGAAGGCCGCGCGCGAGGAAGTGCTGGACCGGCTCGATCACTTCGTCATCGAAGGCGCCTATGGCCCGACCGCGCCGGGCTTTCCCGGCGGACCGGTGCTGCCGGCGGAATTGTCGCCCGCCGAGCGCGAGCGGCTGAAGAACGCCATCCGCAACCGCGGCATCGACTATGTCGGCCAGGAGCAGGTCAAGCTCTCCACCACGCCGGTATGGGACAATGGCCGGCTCGCGCCGCGGCCATTCGTGCTGCGCGTGTTCGCCGCCGCCACCCCGGAAGGCTGGACCATCATGCCCGGCGGCTTCTGCCGCATCGCCGACCAGCCCGACGCGCGGGCTGTATCCATGGGCGCCGGCGCGCGCGCCGCCGACGTCTGGGTGGTCGCCGACAAGGCCGTGCCCGCCACGACGCTATTGCCCGCGCTGGAGACGGTGCGCATCCGCCGCATCGCCGGCTGGGTGCCGAGCCGCGCCGCCGACAACCTGTTCTGGCTCGGCCGCTATCTGGAGCGCGCCGAGTCGACGCTGCGGCTGGTGCGCGCGCTCGGCGTGCCGCAGCGCGACCCCGGCAAGGCCGGCTCGACGGCGCAGCAATCGGTCGAGCGCATCCAGCGCCTGCTGGTGACCTGGGGCGCGACCTCGCTGACGGCGCGCTCGCAGCCGGCGAAGATCGCGGCACAGGCGCTGCAGGGCGAGGAGAAGTTCGGCTCGGCGCTCTCTCTGGTCCGCGCCGCGCAGCGCACCGCCACGTCATTGCGCGAACGGCTGTCGCCGGACGCCTGGCAGGTCATTACCGAAATGGCCGAGCGCCTCGCCGTCGAGGTCGAGGACGACGACGGCGTGGTCAGCGCCGCCGAGCTGACGCTGCAGGAGCTGGCGAGTTTCGCTGGCCTCGCGCAGGAAAACATGAACCGCGCCGCCGGCTGGCGTTTCCTCGAAATGGGCCGCCGCGCCGAGCGCGCCATCAACACCACGCGCTTCGCCCGGCAGTTCGCCTATGACGAAGCCACCAGCGACGATCTCGACATCCTGCTGACCCTGGTGGATTGCCAGATCACCTATCGCTCGCGCTATCTGGTCGGCCCGCTGCTGGCGCCGGTGCGCGATCTCGTGGTGCTGGATCCCTACAATCCGCGCTCGGTGGCGTTTCAGGTCTCGGCGATGAACGAGCACATCGCCAACCTGCCGGCGCTGAAGGAGAACGGGCTGATGGAGCGGCCGCAGCGACTCGCGGTCGCGCTGCAGTCGCAGCTCGTCACCGGCGAGGCCTCGGAGCTGCACACCAAATCGCTGTTCGCGCTGGAGCAGGATCTGCTCGATCTCTCCGGCTCGATCGGCTCGCATTATTTCCCCCATGGCTCGAGCGCGACGCGGCCGGAAAAACTCACGGGGCTGGCGTGATCTACGATATCCGTCATGTCACCACTTACAATTACGAAAGCCCGGTGAGCTTCGCGCGCTGCTCGCTGCGGCTGGAGCCGATCTCGAGCCCGGGCCAGCAATTGCTGTCGCACAGCGTCGAGATCAAGCCGGCGCCGGCCATGCGCAATACGCGGACCGACTTCTTCGGCACCGCCACTGAGACCGTGCTGATCGAAAACCCGCACCGCCTGCTGCGGATCGACAGCCGCTCCCGCGTCTATGTGGAGCGCGCGGTGCCCGGCCGCGGCGACGACAGCCCGCCATGGGAGAGCGTGCGCGAGGCGTCGTTCGACTCCAGCGATCTCAGCGCGGCATCGCCGATCGGCTACGTGTTCGCCAGCCCGCTGGCGCCGATCCTGGATTCCGTCACCGCCTATGCCGCCGCGAGCTTTTCGCCGGGCCGCGGTATCCTGGAAGGTACCGTCGACCTGATGCATCGCATCCGCACCGAATTCAAATATGATCCCAAGGCGACGGTGATCTCGACGCCGCTGCAGGAGGTGCTGGAGAAGCGCCACGGCGTCTGCCAGGATTTCGCGCACATCATGATCTCCGGCATGCGCGGCCTCGGCCTTCCTGCCGCCTATGTCTCGGGCTATCTGCGCACCATCCCGCCGCCGGGCAAGGCGCGGCTGCAGGGCGCCGACGCAACCCATGCCTGGGCCTCGGTGTGGTGCGGCAAGCAACTTGGCTGGATCGGCTTCGACCCAACCAACGACATTCTCGTGGAGAACGACCATATCATCCTCGCCGTCGGCCGTGATTTTTCCGATGTCTCGCCGGTGGACGGCGTGATCGTCGGCTCCCGCAAGCAGAAGCTCGCCGTCGCCGTCGACGTATTGCTCGTCGAATGAGCCGTCCTCACAACAGCTACGACGTCGTCATCCTCGGCGCCGGTGCAGCCGGCTTGATGTGCGCCGGCGTGGCCGGCCAGCGCGGCCGTTCGGTGCTGCTCTTGGAGCAGGCGAGGGTGCCTGGCGAAAAGATCCGCATCTCCGGCGGCGGCCGCTGCAACTTCACCAACCTGCACACCACGCCGGCAAATTTCCTGTCGGAGAATCCGCAATTCTGCAAATCGGCGCTGAAGAGCTATACCCAGCAGGACTTCATTGCGCTGGTCGACAAATACCGCATCGACTATCACGAGAAGACGCGCGGGCAATTGTTCTGCGATGGCTCCGCGCAGCAGATCATCGACATGCTGCTGGCGGAGAACCGCAAGGGTGACGCGCAAATGCGGCTCGGCGTCAGCATCCTCAGCGTGTCGAAAAACGAATCCGGCTTCGTGGTCGCCACCGACCAGGGCGAGTATCGCGGGCAATCGCTGGTGGTCGCCACCGGCGGGCCGTCGATCCCGAAAATGGGCGCCAGCCCGTTCGGATACAAGACCGCGCAGCATTTTGGCCTGAAGATGGTGCCGCCGCGGGCCGGCCTGGTACCGCTCACCTTCGATGTCGGACAACTCGCGCAGTTCAAGGACCTCGCCGGCCTCGCCGTCGATGTCGCGGTCAGCGTCGGCAAGGCGAAGTTCGAGGAAGCACTGCTGTTCACCCATCGTGGGTTGAGCGGGCCCGCCGTGCTGCAGATCTCGTCCTACTGGCGCGACGGCCAGGACGTGGTGATCGACATGGCGCCGGAGGTCGATGTGCTGGCCGGCCTGAAACAGGCTCGCCGCGAACGCCCGCGCCAGGAACTGGCCACCGTGCTCACCGAGCTGCTGCCGAAGCGGCTGGCGCATATGGCGGCCGATCGCGTCGCCGGCCCGCCGCGGCTGGCGGATTATTCCGACAAGGTGCTGGCTGTGGCGGTCGCCGCGGTGAAGGAATGGCGCGTGCGCCCGAACGGCACCGAAGGTTATCGCACGGCGGAAGTCACGCTCGGCGGCGTCGATACCACGGAGCTGTCGTCGAAGACGTTCGAGTCGAAATCCGTGCCGGGGCTGCATTTCATCGGCGAGGTCGTCGACGTCACCGGGCATCTCGGCGGGTTCAATTTTCAGTGGGCGTGGTCGTCGGGCGTGGCGGCCGGGAAGCACGTATAGCGGCGAGTCGTCCCCGCGAAGGCGGGGACCCATAACCTCCGCCCCCTCGGCTAAAGCGAGCCATTGGCAGCATGTCGCCACAAATCGACAGCGTATGGATCCCCGCCTTCGCGGGGACGACTCGTTGAGAGCGGCGAGCGCGCAACAAGCGGCTGGGCTTGTGGTAAGCTCCATCAGTTCAGCACGGAAGCCCCATGATCTATCGCCACGCCATCGGCAGCCAGACCCACATTTTCGCCGACCTGCGCGACCTGCTGGCGAAGGCGACGCCGCCGCGGTCCGGCGATCGCCTGGCCGGTGTCGCTGCCGACACTGCCGAGCAGATGATTGCGGCGCGAATGGCGCTGGCGGATGTGCCGCTCAAGCAATTCCTCAGCGAGACCGTCATCCCCTACGAGGACGACGAGGTCACGCGGCTGATCGTCGACAGCCACGACGCGTCTGCGTTCGCGACCATCTCGTCGCTCACCGTCGGCGGGTTTCGCGACTGGCTGCTGTCGGACACCGCGACGCCGGAAACCCTGCGACAACTCGCGCCCGGCATCACGCCGGAAATGGCGGCTGCCGTCTCAAAGCTGATGCGCAACCAGGACCTGATCCTGGTGGCGAAGAAGTGCGAGGTCGTCACCCGCTTCCGCAACACCATCGGCCTGCGCGGCCGGATGAGCGTGCGGCTGCAGCCCAACCATCCGTTCGACGATGTCAGGGGCATCACCGCCTCGGTGCTCGACGGCCTGCTGCTCGGCGCGGGCGATGCCTGCATCGGCATTAATCCTGCCAGCGACGATCCCGCGGTGCTGGGCGGGCTGGTGCGGCTGCTCGACGACGTCATCACCAGACTGCAGATCCCGACCCAGAGCTGCGTGCTGACCCATGTCACCACCTCGTTGGACCTGATCGGGCAGGGCTTTCCCGTCGACCTCGTATTTCAGTCGATCGCCGGCACCGAAGCCGCCAACAGGAGCTTTGGCGTCGACCTGGCGCTGCTGAAAGAGGCGCATCAGGCCGGCCTGTCGCTGAAGCGCGGCACGGTCGGCACGAACTGCATGTATTTCGAGACCGGGCAGGGCTCTGCGCTGTCCGCCAATGCCCATCACGGCGTCGACCAGCAGACCTGCGAGGCGCGCGCCTATGCGGTGGCCCGCGCCTTCGATCCGCTGCTGGTCAACAGCGTGGTCGGCTTCATCGGCCCGGAATATCTCTATGACGGCAAGGAGATCATCCGCGCCGGCCTCGAGGACCACTTCTGCGGCAAACTGCTCGGCCTGCCGCTGGGGGTCGACGTCTGTTACACCAACCATGCCGAGGCCGATCAGGACGACATGGACAATTTGCTGACGCTGTTGGCCGCGGCCGGCGTCAGCTTCATCATGGGCGTGCCCGGCGCCGACGACGTGATGCTGAATTATCAGTCCACCTCGTTTCACGACGCGCTCTATGTCCGCGATCTTTTTGGCCTGAAGCGCGCGCCGGAGTTCGACGACTGGCTGCGCCGGGTCGGGCTGTCCGGGGCGGATTTCCGGCTCAACGGCCATGACGGGCTGCTGCCGGAGATGGCATCACGGCTGATCGCCTGACGTCATCCGGCTGTCATGGGGCGACGACGGTCGACATGCGATGCCTCGGCCGGGTCAATTCGCCGTCACCGCTCGCCACAATCTTGAAGAATTTGTAGCCCAGCTTTGACCACCATGCTTAGATTGGTTCTGGTGTTGGACGGAGTGGAACCGGTTGATCCCAAAGACATTAGCCCAAGCGCAGGGACTGACCCACGCGGGTTGTCCGGCGAATCCACAAAGGAAATTTGATGAGAGCTGAGGGCAGGCAAACGGCGCGGCGCATCCTGTGCGTCTTTCCGCGATACACGTCTTCATTTGGCACGTTTGAGTATTCCTATCCTCTCACCGATGGCGTCCAGGCCTTTATGCCCCCGCAGGGCCTGCTGCTGATCGCCGCCTACATGCCGGAAAACTGGCAGGTCCGTTTCATCGACGAGAACATCCGCGTCGCCACCAACGATGATTTCGAATGGGCGGAAGCCGTGTTCGTCAGCGGCATGCACATCCAGCGCAGCCAGATGAACGACATCTGTCACCGGGCTCACGCCCATGACTT
>Ga0247729_10000896_pt1 | contig 11334 bp, 15 predicted proteins | sample UWRJL133311R2_FD_180958 | JGI IMG/M metagenome (GOLD analysis project Ga0247729, IMG submission 180958) | Plant litter microbial communities from Arlington Agricultural Research Station in Wisconsin, United States - UWRJ-L133-311R-2 | ecosystem: Environmental > Terrestrial > Plant litter >... | reverse complement strand
GGATAAAAAGTCTGATTGCTGGATCTATATCTGGGTCATCTACGACCTTCCCCCCCATCTGCGCTACAAGAAACGACATGTATTACCTGGTGGATTCATTCCAGGCCCTAATAATCCCAAAAACACAGATTCATTTCTCTTTCCTGGATTTCACCATCTCGCGGCTCTCCAGAAGGAAGGCCTCCCCATCTGGAACGCGATTTCTAATCGCCTTTTTCTATCCCACCTTTTTCTACACCTAGCAGGAGCGGATGGACCTGGTAGTGTGCACTTCACTGGTCTTGTAGGCCACCAAGGTGCATATCCCTGTCGTCTGTACTGCGGAATCAAAGGCCGTCACAAAGAAGGAGCTCCACAATACTATCCCGCGCTTCTCAAACCAGATGGATATGAAGTTGTGGGATGTAATCACGGCGATATTGATCCTACAGAGGTTCGGAATGGCAACTGTGAAGTATACTGTACAAATCTTTCGTACCTCCTTCATTCGCGCAATGTGACAGATTACAAGACTCGACGCCGCGATACTGGGATTGTCACCATCAGCCTTTTCTCTGGCCTCCCACCAACTGGACGACTTCCTCTGCCATCTGGCTTTCCGGGAGATGTAATGCATGTCACCACACTCAACTTAGGCGAATTGCTCGTTCCTCTTTGGCGGGGTTCATTCACGTGTGCCTCCACTGATAATGTTCGAAACTGGCCATGGACTGGTCTCAAAGATGAACGGGTCTGGAACGCTCACGGTATGACCGTTGCAGCCTGCAAACCCTTCATCCCTACTTCGTATGATCGACCACCCCGTAACATAAAGGACAAGATCAACAGTGGATACAAGGCGAAGGAATGGCAAGGATATTTCTATGGGCTGGGGCCAGCTCTTCTTCATGACCTCCTCCCTCTCCGATACTGGCGAAATTTTTGCAAGCTTGTCCGTGCTATCCAACTCCTTCATCGACATAGCATTAAATCAGAACAAGTTAAGGAGGCTTATACACTCATGTGCGACTTCCATCGAGAATTTGAGCTCATCTATGGTGAACGACGCATCGACCGCATTCATTTCATTCGGCCTTGCTTACATGCACTAATACATATACCATTGGAGACCGTTCGGCTTGGACCGGTTCCACTTCACTCATGCTGGACAATGGAACGCCTCATCGGAGATCTTGGCCGAGAAATTGCGCAACCATCCAACCCATACCACAACCTAGCAGAGCGGGGTCTCCGCCGCTGTCAAATCAACACTCTCAAAGCTTCGTTTCCTGCTTTCCGTGAAGAGGAGAAGGGCCTACCTCCCTCATCGAGGTCTTTGGGAGCTGGATATGCACTGCTCTGTACAAAAGAGCGAACCCCCAAAATTTTGGCTGAACCCCAACAAGCGCAAGTGATCAAAGAGTTTTTTGTCTCGGAGGAGGCCCGTCATGGTAATGCTCCTCCAGCTCAATGGACAGGACCCCGCGTACAACGGTGGGCACGTCTACGACTTCCAAATGGGCAGACCGCCCGATCCATCTGGAAGGAGGACCGTATGACCAATCCTGACCTCAGACGAGCATCATGTGTAAAGGTAAGTCTCATTCTACAGTTGATTCCGTTATTCAACTCATATCTGCCCTAGGTACAAAAGACCGACAACAGTTACGGCTGTGCCCAAGTCCACTTCTATTTTATGGGAAATATAAATCAGAAAGAGGTTGCATTGGCCCTTGTATCGTTTTTTTCAGACCCGGATCCCCAACTTCTCGAAGAATCATTCCAAACATTGTACTCCGTCACAGCACCCTCGGAAGAAGACTTGTATGGGCTCCAGGTCATACGAGCGAAGCAAATATCAGCAGTTGTTGCTGTTATTCCCTATGGTGAATTGGACATCGGTGATGAGGCGAAAACATATTTCATATGGGAGAAGATGGGTATGGACATGGCAAGTTATGCTGATGTCCTGGTACCTGACGATGACGATGACGGAGAAGAAGAAGTAGATTAGACAGCATGTATACACGACACTGAGTACAATGCAAGCACCAATGCACCTGCACAATTTCAATGCCAAGACGAGACACCAAATTCGGTCCCGAAAGCTCTTTATACAGCCCGACATGGTCGTCATCCGGGATTTTCATCATTTCAAATATTCCTATATCTGCTCTCATCAGCTTGTATCGGATGTGCGGTGTTGTCTGCGCCAATTTTTTTGATATAATATAAATAAGGGCGTGTGCAGTTGATTTCTTTCTTCCCTCCCCCCATAGCCTGCCCCCAATCCCAACTCCCTCTTTTCAGTTTTCCTGAACCTGCACATAGTGCTCATCGCGATGATCCCATCCTCTCCAGATCCATATTGCGGCCCTCTCATGGACTGGGATTACAGCTCCATGTCATCGTCTTCCCCCGTGGCTCCCTCAAATACGCGTCTCAATTTTGTCGGTGATGAGAACTTAGACACTTCACTGCATTTTTCTTTCACACCATCACCACAGACGCAAAGAACGCATTTTGACGCGCTGAAACCGAATGGGGGAAACACGACCTACCCTGTTGGCGCTGTCCCAAATCAAGTGCAGTTGCTGAATGTGATCAAAAGCGCATCGTTCGACGCGCTCCTCCAGTCGGGAAATCTAGCTTTTAGCAAGGTCCACCACAAAAACATTGAGCTCGCCACTGCACTGCAAACGACCAAGTATGTACCTACCCCTCTCTCAACCATATTGACAACATTGACAAAGGTCTTCATCGATTCATCAGGCAGTTGTACGACACGCTTCTCGAAAAGGTTAATGCCCCGGCTCTCACACATGTCACGGAGCAATGTCCCGCTGATTCCACGAGCGCTTCTCTGGCTCCTCCTCCCAATTGGCCTGTCTTGCAGAGCGAAAACTACCCTCTCGTAAAAATTTGGACTGCTCACGACTGGAAGAAACATACCTCGAACACCACGTCTGCAGGAATCAATCAGGACACCGAGCGCCGTTATGGTAAGAACAAGGATAAAGAAGCAATTCGAAAGTCGATGTCGTATATTCAAGACCAGTCTGGCGAGTCGATCAGAGAAGGTATGGCAGATTTAGTGACTGCTGAAGCTCGCTCCGTCTTCTTCCGGCTTCTGGAGGTGGGAATGGCGCCCTCTACTTGGGGCGATGCAGGAGCACCGAGCCGCATCTATTATCGGCAGGTAATGTATGCCTTTTGTCCAGCCCTACAGCTCTGCGAAGGCCACTGGAAAGCAGAACGCCTTGCAACCGACATATATCCCAAATGGTGGACAAACTATGGTCAGTTCGGCAAAGAAGGGCTCGCAAAGTTCAAGACAGAGGCGAGCGACAGGTTGGACGGCAAATCCAAGAAGCGTAAAGCAACCCCTGCTGTCAACTTCCCCGATAAGCGCACACGTATCAAGGAGGATGACTCGGATCCGGTACAGTTTTTAGTCGAAGATTTTGGCATTGACAGCAACTCTGGCGGTAGATATGTTTATTTTTTCTATTACACCCGATTCTGAAGCTTCATAGATACCACCACGACTGGAGAAATCGTGAACACACCAGTAAACCCCACACCATCCAAGTCACCCGAAGCACGTCACACCAACAGTGCACCTGCCATACCAGAACCTATGACGCCAGCGACGACTACAATAGGAGAATCCGCTACTGAGGCCACCTCGTTCGATGAATCAAACTGTGGTGCGGACTCGGAAGACGATCTGGCCCCAAATGTACTTGACTCGCAAGTAGCACCTGCCAAAGCTGCGCGCAAGGTAAGTCTCGTTGGTTCATCTTGATCCTTATAACTTTCTTACTTGTTTTAAACATCAGTCGTTTAACTTGAAAAACCCTCTGTACGTCCCAATACTCGCTCATTAGCTATCACATGGTGACACTTCTTTCTAGGTTCTCGATTCCGCGGGTATCATCTCCACTCTCGCAAACGGCAGAGATTACGACTACTCCTGGGACCAACGCCAGCATAGCTCACGCACAGCCGACCACCATGTCCTCCTCTGATTCGCCTGCCGACTCTAACAACGGGAACTCGAACTCAGACATCAATTCGGCCCCGTCCAAGTCGATGACCCCAACAAATAGTACCAACTCTGAATCACAAGCCAACCCACAAGAGGCACCCCCAACTGACACGCCAGCTACGAGTACCCCAACAACTACTGGTAGGAAGGCAGCAGTTCCGAAGTCAGGAAAGGATATGTATAAATTTCAGTCATCTAACTGCGTCGAGTGGTGAGTTGTCCATTACTGGCTCATCCTGCGCAGTTATTAATGTAATGACATATCTAGGAACCTGTTTGGCGAAGAATATCTGAAGATCCATCCAAAACCAACCAAAAGGGAGGTCCAGGACGCTTATGCGGCACTGAGTGCAGAAGAGAAACAGGTTCGTTATTTCAATTAACCTAAGTTCACTCGTATAATGTTCTATTAGATATGGTCTCAACGTCGCTTTGATAAGCTCGCTAGCAAGAAAACTATCCCGAAAGCTCATTCGGTGCAAAAGGACGCCATGTAGGTGCCACCACCGCTGGCCCTGTAGCATGTGTACCCTAGGGCCTCCGAGTATCCGCTGAAATCATCTTATATCATCTTATATCGTATCATAGAAATAAATTTATATATATATGCCTATTGCACCGTGAACATATCCCACTAAGTGAGGTCTATCCTAGCAGCTGCGAGGAGAGCTGAGCCGTTGAGTGGCTGATGCGAACGTAGGTAAACCTCTCTGAGCAGAAATATATCGGCTCGATTCCACATTTTCTGCTGAGGTCGGCTGCGATAGGCCTAGCCGTTGTCAGCTGATCTCAGCCTCTCTAAACCGTGGGGGTTTTGACTGGGCATCAGGATCGAGAATCAGCAGTGCATTCCTCGCCCTCCGGTATCGGTTGGCAGCACGATTGACTTTTTCCTGGATCCCATTGAACAAAGTGAGCATTTGTGTATTAGGTCGATTTCCCGTTCCTGACACGTTGATCTTTTTGAATTGCCACAGTCCTTGGATGACACGACGATGCCGCTGAATCTCATTCAGCGCGTCATCAGCCTGCGCTTCGCGCAAGCGTTTCTCCTTCTCACAAATGGATTTCATTCGAGGTTCATCACGGATATGCACGGGAAAGGTGGACGGCAGGTAGAGAGGAATCGATGTAACATCCTGCAAGTGAACGAGGCCTTCCTCAAGTGCTGGGTTTCCTGCTATCATCGTTGCTGCATATGGAGTGTACACAATTTGGGACAGACGCCAGTTGGAGATGTGGCGGAGGAGAATCGTTCGCTTGTCTTGTCTATTAGCTGTACCCTTGGTTGTTTTCTTCTTGGACTTGTTCTTCGAGGAGTCAGATTTTAGTATGAATCTATATTAACTCAGCATTTGTACGAATAGAAGGACCTGATAGAACACGTACTGTCATTCTTCAAGCTCGAAGGCGGTGGTAAAAAACCCCGTTAAGGAGAGTTTGGGCATATCCGGACTCGAAGCACTAGCCTGTGCTGCAGCATCGTCCTTTGCCAACTCGAGACGAACATCCTGTAAAGTGGTTCCTGTTACAAAGTAAGTTAAGTAGATAGCTTTTGCTCTCGATGTAAGGTCTTACTGCACTGTGGCTCTTCGTAAGGATTAGGTGCTTTCGGGTCGTTCTCCCATATCTCAACCATCCTTGTCCATTTCTTGGTCACATCCGGTGGGAACGTTGCAGTCATTTGCTGGAATACACTCGCTTGCTTTGTACTCATTTTTGACGCGTCCTTAAAGCGTTGCTGGAGAAGTCCACCTGTTTGATATGCGGTCAACAACTTATAAAAAGTTGACGAGTGAACAGCACATACGTAAAGCAACAGTGTGACGGAAGTTCCATCCGTTCCAGTGATCGTTGAGGGTATCGCGATGAGCAGCAGGTCCCATTTCGCGAACACTCGATGCGAGTGGATTTGTGTGCGACCAATTTATCTCAACTTCTTCTCCACACGTTTTTGCGGCACCTTTCATGTATAGTAGGTTATAATTCTGTCGGCAAGTTTGGCCATGGCCATTAATATGCCAGCTTGGAATGGCAGTGTTGATCATCGTCTCCTTCTTGATTCTCATTTCTTCTGGAAAGTCCAGCATGCGCTTGTCTAAGTTCTTCGACCACTGGCAAGTGATATCGTAGGTAATGACGATCCGGTGAAGGGCTATACCGATGAGTGCGGAGAGAATGATAAAGTCCATATTACAGTAGCTGCAGAGGTTGTTCAAATGTAGAACTCATGTGATAACTAAGAACATACCGTTCCCCCTTTTGCAGGTCACCGACACCATTCTTTCGAACGAGGAGATGTTGCGAACATAAGGCAAGACCTTTTCCAGAAATGGCATAGCCTGGCGTCGCCTTTGTGCTTGCTTTGACAATTGCGTCATGCTCAGATTCACAGGTGTTAATCTACATCAGGTAAGTTATGTATTCATTTACAGACAGGATGTTGGACATACCTCGGGTTGTTCAACATAGGCCCCAAGGTGTTCTTGATACTTCGCTTCGTTCACAAAAACCCCTAGGCCGGACATCAGTTCGACATCCTTGATCCCGCGATCCTTCCCCTTGAGCTTGAAGTTCGCGTCAACGGCAATAAAAAGGGTGTACAGAAACCTAGTCATAGTTAAGCATGTAACGACACATAGATTAGATACACTTACAGCAGGGGTCCTGCCTTCTCCCACCCGTCAGGAAGATTTTTCCCTGGATGAGGGCAAGCTGGACACTCTACAGTCAAGGCGCCTTCAGGTGTACCATCGACTCCTGAAGGGTCCTGTCCACGTCCGGCTCGCTTCAACATCATCAAGTTTCGCCACAACCTGACCGTTCGGAGAATTTCGGGATATCAATACTGCAGGAACACGTTAGATTGCTAGCAATGGCAGCATAGGATTAACTTACTATTGGTGCTTGAATGTTTGCGTTGTCTGTCTTGCGGAGGATCGTGTGATAGAAGTCAAAAAGGTTACCCTTTCCTTGAAGAGTGAGTTCGTGGAATGTGCTCAAAAAGTCGAAGGTGAACACGGTATGAGGACGTGCAGTTGTTGCAGGGAACCACTTCTTTCGAAGGAGCTGAGTTCGTTTGTCAATGGTGAGGTCACTTTCAATACAGTCGCAATAGTCGATGTTGACCGAATGAGCACCTGAAACGTCGAAGACTATAAAGCCCTTAGGCCCCGGACTTGGTCGGAGACAGGGTAAACCATCATGGCCAAGTTGAACTTGGAGACCTAGGGAACACAAGGATGTTTTCACGAAGAATTTGCCATTCCATTCCTGAGAGGTTGTGTGTTAAGATAATGCCGAGGCTGAAGAATCATGTACTACTCACCTCAATGCGGTGAAGTTCAAGCTCAGTGTGCATCGACACGATGCATACTGAACAGCGCAACTGATTCCCGTGGCCACAGTCACAGCATCGAAGGAGGGTGGTGTCTTTCTGGCCGCAACTTGTACAAGACAGACAGTCTCCAACGTCCGTAAATGCCCCTAAACCATCATGTCGAAGTAGTTCGTCCAATGTTGCGTCTCTCAACTCAAGCCATTCCTGGAGTTTTGTCTACAAAATCGCTGGTCATTAATGTCCCTCCAATATGAATGAGACCAAGAACATACATGAGCGGAGTCTCGTTGTCGTTTGGGTTTTGCAGTTGTGACTTGCGCTGGCCCAGTGGATGACACTTTGGTTGAGCTTGGGACTTCAGTGGTTATCTGATGTAAGTTTGCGACGTTGTCATGCTGAGGTGTTGTTGATTGCTGAAGCATTGTTGGCTGCTGGGATGTCGTTGGCGCCGTTGCAGGTTGGTGTGACGTAGACAGTAGAACACGTTCATCCATAGCTGAAGAACGGACAGCACCACGTCTAGTTGGAATAAGTGTCACAACGCGGGACCTTCGTGTTGACGTTGACGCTCGAGTGGTGGCCGCGTCAGGTTGAGAGGCCAACCGGGGTATTGAGTCGGTGCGCTGGCGTTTGCCTGATTCATCGTTTGAGGTAGCATTGTGAGACCGCTTTGACATGTCAGAAGAGGTAAGAGATCAGTGGGAGAGTGATGCTGCGTCAGACATAAACAAGAGTTCGATAAAAATGATGGCCCAATGCACCAACACGCGCTAGAGGTTGGTCAGCTCCAAACGACAAGTATATCCAGCTCTCTGATGACTAGACAATGGCAATGAAAAACAAATGCTTATTTGCGAGTGAAGAGTTATAAAAAAAACCTGTCATTCGCGAGGGTGGAGAGTGGGGTATTACATAGTTGCCTCTTCCGCCGTGCCCCAGATATCATCCGTATCCTCAGGAAGATTTCGAACAACTTGACAGAATGGACGACCTCTCACCTTCATTGCAAGATAATGACTTAAGGCCTCTTCATAGGTATTGAATCCTTGATAAATGTTTCCGCTGATACCATTCACAATAGGTTTGACGATGAGCCTGTAAACAGTAAGTTACAAAGATTGAATAAAATCGAAAGATCAAAAAACACATACCAGTTATCATATACCCCAATGCAACGGCCTACCGTAACAGCGTAGTACCTTCCTGCTGGAGCTTTGGGTCGAACACGAATGGGTCGAGGAGCGGACCTCAACAGACCCAGAGGAGGTAAATTATTTGATCCTTGAGATTGACTGGCCAGGGTGCGATCCATCATTGGCGCTGGAATTGCAGGCGAAGAATCTTTACCACACATCTCAACGGCAGGGTTACGTGCTGGTGAAGATTCTCTACCGCATGTCTCAGCAGCAGGATTAATCGGTGACCTCTTCTTTACGGCTTTCGGCAGTAGGGCAGGAGGAGTACCATGATCGACGCGGGGCGTAGAGATCTCATACTGACTGCGTGCAAGGGCAACGCGCAGAGAAGCCTCTTCTACTGCCTGCTCAGCAAGATCGTGTTCAGAGACACGCTGGGCATCTGGGACACCTATACCAAGATCCTCAAGACGCTGGATTGCGCAATCAAGATCCACTTCAGTCATCTTCATGGCCTCCCTCAGGGCCTCGAACTAAAGTATGATTATTAGTACTTGAGATGATCTGCGGTGAGAATGTCACCTACGGTGGGTTGACTTGAACTTGTACTGCCTGTGGGGGGACTAGTACGAGGACGTGTGGAATAATTGATTGGGGGAGGCTTTGCTCCAGACCTGGATGGACGATCTAAGAAACAGGAGTTAGATGATGCGAGAGAAAGCGCATTGAGGACGTACTCGATGGCATTGCTGAGGAATGGGCTGCGAGTCGACAATTGTCTACTCAGACTCACAGAGTCTTTATATCTTCAGGCGTTGAATCCCGAGTATATGGTGGGTCTGAGATCACTTGGCCGATCAGACAGTAAGCGCGTCCCTAAGTCATGAGAATCTGCTTCGTTCAACAACCCTTGCCACGTTTGCCTTACAGCCCAATACTCACTGGTATTCCCTTCACTTTATTTGGCATATCTGACACGAACTACACCCTGTCTCCTCACCGCAACACTACCATCACACGTGCAATTAGCTATGGGCATAAAATGGGTTACCAAGATCCAGGAAGCCTGGCTCAAGGACCGCTTACACGTATTTCGAGAAACTCAGGCGGCAAAAACCACAGTCACCAAATTCTTCCCCGAAATCCATTGCGAGTGGCGCAGGTTGTGGCCAATAGAAGCCCCGACACCTGACGAAATTACTAAGGCTGAAGGGAACGTTGAGAAGGCGACTATTGACAAACGCAAAACCTTGGAAGGTGTAAGTGTCAAGCATATTCTTGATATGAAATTTACTTACGCAATAACCAGCGTATTCAAACGTGGTTCTATAATCACGGCCGCAGCAATTTAGTCGGTTCAGCATCAACTTCGCGGAAGCTCATCAAGCTGAACCTTCGGGCAAAATTGCCACAGGCGTACGAGATCTATCACAAGCAAACATATGAGTCCAAGTGGAAGCCAGATGTCGACGCTGGGTGGAAGACCTACCAGACGAAATGGAAGGCAGACAACCCTGGAAGAAAGCTTGACATCACTCGCTTGGAGTATATGAACAGCTTCATGAGAGATAAGTACAACAACGAGACACCCGAAATGAAAGCCAAGGTGGAAGAGCAACAACAGATGCATAAAGAAACGACACCGCCTAAGAATGTGATGATGCAGGAGTGAGTGGACTGCGTTTCCAAAAGCCGGATAACTCACTGTCCATCTGCAGGGCCATAGATAGAATTCCACGCACCATCGTCAAGCTGACCGACAACATTCGCAACCAAACGGGTTGTGCTGTCACGATTCTAGTTGGTGGTCCAGAGCCGAAGGAAGGCGGCGAGATGATGTCATATATGTGAGCCGCCATTGGCAACCACAACATAAAATGCTAATTGAGGTGTGTTAGTTATCATTCAGGAACGATGGAGAGATTTCGCCAAATACCTTGGAAGCAGATATACAAAATTTGTCGATGATTGGGATGACTTCCTGCACGTACTCTATCGTAAGTGATATTGTCGTATTAACGACTCATGTGCTCACATTAATCCAGCAGAGGAAGTGAGAAGGAGCCGCTGCTTGAATGCACCAGAGGTCAATGAAGCGGGAAAAGATGACGACGAAGCCACCTATAGCTGTTCGATTGATGCATCATCAAAGGTCAGTTGACCACCAGAGCTGATGCATCAGAGAGGTAAGTTGACCATGGTGGTCAAGTTAACCAACTGATGCATCAATTGGTCAAGTTGACCATAGGAGGTCATGTGACTTTTTAAAAATCAAATAAATCAGATAAATCAAGATAAAAATATTTGATACTTACTATATTAGGAAATAGCACAGCCATCTTCTAGGTCATGTGACTTTTTATAATTTTAAAAAATCAGATAAATCAAAAGAAAATTATTTGAAAATTTCCAAATTAGGAAATACACAGCCACACTGTCAGCACAGCCACATCTACACTAGAAGAACAACTCCATTGATTAGATTATAGATATAGATATTGAATTAGATAACTTGAGTTTTTTTAACAAGTCCAAATTAGGAAAGACTTATGTCATCTCAGCATAAATCATTTATTACCTAAGTAGAAGGGGCGCAGCAGGCTGCTGAATCATATATTTATTATTTGTTTGGCTTTGAGGCCATAATTTCAAATTTGTAGAGCCCGAGCCTGCCAAATAAGGCAGTTAGAAAGTCACATGATCTGCTTATATCATCATTGTATCGTAGACTTACCATAGACGTGATTTTGAAAGTCACATGATCTTCTTTGGTTAACTTGACCACCATGGTCAACTTACCTCTCTGATGCATCAGCTCTGGCGGTCAA
>Ga0247729_10000895_pt1 | contig 11340 bp, 12 predicted proteins | sample UWRJL133311R2_FD_180958 | JGI IMG/M metagenome (GOLD analysis project Ga0247729, IMG submission 180958) | Plant litter microbial communities from Arlington Agricultural Research Station in Wisconsin, United States - UWRJ-L133-311R-2 | ecosystem: Environmental > Terrestrial > Plant litter >... | reverse complement strand
TGCGGCGCGTGGCGACAGCGGCAGTCGAGAGGCGGCTGGCGAGGTGCGAGCTGACGATGGGGGAGATGCCGTCGACGACCCGGGGGTGTGAGCTGCCGATGACGTCACCGGGCTCGCGATCCCGCGCCTTGGTGGGTGCCGGAAGCCCAGAGGCAGTGGCGATCAATTTTTCCGCCTCGTCGAGCAGTGGCGCAGCGCTGGCGTGATCGCCCTCCTTGGCGAACGCTGCTGCGAGGTTGAGGTTGGTCTGTGCCAGGCCGACTGAATCGCCCCCGGCACGGAAGCCCTCGTTCGCCCGCGACAGGACCTCTTTGGCTTCTTCGGTGTTTCCGAGTTGGACGAGTACTCCGCCGAGACTGAGGTGGATGGCTGCCCTCGCTGCGGTCACCGCGGGCGACTGGTCATTATTGAGCCCCTTCTGGGCGCGGTCGAAGAAGAACTGCGCCTGCGTCCACTGTCCTCGTTCGGCGTAGGCGGAGGCCAGGCGGCTGTCGTTCCGCACAGCCCGCGGTACGTCGCTGAGGATGTCGATGCCCAGGTCGGAGAACTTCGACAGTGGCTTGATGACATCGTCGGGCACGTCGATAGTCGCTCCGAAGTCGGACTCGATCGAGCGCGGATCCATGGCTTCGACGAAGCTGAGGCCCGCGGTCAGGAGAGGTTCGAAGATCTCCGGGCGGATGGGGATAATCAGGTCGGGGCGTACCGCCACTCCCGAGGGAAACGACGGATTGAGCAGGCGGTAGGCGAGCGCCTGCACCGCCTTGTACTCGGCTACGGCCTGTTGGTAGTTGCGCTTCGCGAACAGTTCGTGACCGAGCGCGAGGTGCTGCTCGATTTCGAGCAGGTCCCGGTGCGAATCGAGATTACTGTCTTTGACAGAACCTGACGCGCTGATCACGGCCGTTATGGCCTCGAACTCTGCCGAAATCACGGCAGCGGATGCTCGCTGGTACTTCACCGAAACGTAGTTCTCGGCATTTTTGGTCACCACAATGACGCCTCCGGGCGGGAATTCACACCGCCGCGACGCGCGACGATGATCAAGAGCGGAACTGCATGGCTGCAACCGATGGAACAGTCGCAGATGTGTGTGCAGGGGGAGACGAGAGGCGCTGGGCCTTCGAAAGGTCTCGTGCTTTCGGGGGCGTTGTGCCGGCGAAATCTCGTGGGCCGGTGCTCGTGTACGGCTGGTGATCGCTCCGGGTGAGGTCCGTGCGGGCGACGGTGGGCTCTGCGATCTAGAGAAAATGCTAGGGACGCGCAAACTCGGATGTCAACCGGGTTCGCGACTTTTTATACGCCGGGGCGGGGTGCGCTGGCCTGGCGTCAGTTCCTTTCCTCGTCGTCGAAAGAAGCGGTGTTTTCTTCGTCGAAGTACTGCTCCTGCTGTTCCTGCTGTTGTTGTTGCTGGAACTCTTGCACCTGCTCTTCGGCGACAGCGAGCAGCCGCTCGGCGGTTGCGGTGTCGTCCTCCGTGAGTGCCTCTCTGGCGAGGTGAACGGTATCGGCGATGTGTGCGATGCCTTCTTCATTGCTTTCAACCGGTGGATCGGTTTCTGGCGTCTCACTGTCACTCATGGGTCATCCCTTCTCGTGGGTTTCTGGAACAGTCACTGCGGTTCGGTCAGGTCTGGCCGAGGAAGAGTCCGATGACGACCAGGACTGTCTCGATTGCAAGCAGGACGACGCCGATCTCGAACACCGTGAACAAGAATCCCAACCGGGCGTGGTTCTTTGCCACCACGAGCTCGAGTTTGGCGATCGCCGCGCGTTGGGCTGCCGCCTCGTCGGCGGCGTCGCGATACACCTCGGTTCCGGAGTCGAAGCTCCACACGACGGGCCACTGCACGATCATGGTGACAACGCCGATTGCGATGACGAAGCCGAGCAGGGCGATGGTGACCCAGGTCGGCATCCGAACGCCACCGTCTGCCGTGGGATTATTTGCCAGCCACCCCACGCTGGTGGCGAAGGTCACCGAGACAGCGGATGTCGGAAGCAGCGACGCAGTCCGCGCCCGGATATTGCCCAGGGTCTGATTTTGGGCTGCCGCCCGGGCAGTTCCCACCGCCAGCGCTGAAGCGAGCGCCCCGTCGGGAATGCTCGCCGCGAGCGCCGCGGCGTACGCCCGGTCAGCCGCACTCGGACCCTTCATCACCACTCCCAACGCACTCGCCCCGCGCCTCGCGAATCGGCAGAAATGCTAGAAAGCTCGAGCGTGTGAAGTCAACGGGGTGTGTTTTTTGGTTCGTGGTGCTTCCGCCCTGACGCGCGACCCCAGCCAATTCCCCTAAGGTTGCGGTGTGTCAAAAGTTATGAGCAGCCTTCCCGTCGGTGAAAAAGTCGGCATCGCATTCTCCGGGGGTCTCGACACCTCCTGTGCGGTCGCCTGGATGCGTGAGAAGGGCGCGGTGCCCTGCACGTACACTGCCGATATCGGCCAGTACGACGAGCCGGACATCGACTCCGTTCCCGGTCGCGCTATCGAGTACGGCGCTGAGATCGCCCGACTCGTCGACGCGAAGAGCGCACTCGTCGAAGAGGGAATGGTTGCGCTGCAGTGCGGTGCGTTCCACATCCGCTCTGGTGGAAAGACCTACTTCAACACGACACCCCTCGGACGCGCCGTGACCGGCACGATGCTGGTGCGCGCAATGAAGGAAGACGGCGTCGACATCTGGGGCGACGGCTCGACCTATAAGGGCAACGACATCGAGCGGTTCTACCGCTACGGACTGCTCGCCAACCCGCGCCTGCGCGTCTACAAGCCGTGGCTCGACTCCGACTTCGTAGGCGAACTCGGCGGCCGCACCGAGATGAGTGAATGGCTCGTCGCGCGAGGCTTCCCGTACCGTGACTCCGTCGAGAAGGCGTACAGCACCGACGCGAACATCTGGGGAGCCACCCACGAAGCCAAGCTGCTCGAAGAGCTGAGCTCAGGACTCGACCTGATCGAGCCGATCATGGGCGTCGCCGCCTGGCGTGATGACGTCGAGGTCGAGACCGAAGAGGTCTCGGTGCGCTACGAGGCCGGGCGCCCGGTTGCGATCAACGGCGTCGAGTTCGATGACCCGGTTGCCCTCGTGCTCGAGGCCAACGCCATCGGCGGCCGACACGGCCTCGGTGTCTCGGACCAGATCGAGAACCGCATCATTGAGGCGAAGAGCCGCGGAATCTACGAAGCACCGGGTATGGCGCTGCTGCACATCACCTACGAGCGCTTGCTCAACGCCATCCACAACGAAGACACCGTTGCCAACTACCACTCCGAGGGTCGTCGACTCGGTCGCCTCATGTACGAAGGCCGCTGGCTCGACCCGCAGGCCCTGATGCTGCGTGAGTCCATCCAGCGTTGGGTCGGGTCCGCCGTCACCGGTGAAGTGACCCTGCGCCTGCGTCGCGGTGATGACTACACGATCCTCGACACGACCGGGCCGCTGCTCAGCTACCACCCCGGCAAGCTGTCGATGGAGCGCGTCGGCGACTCCGCATTCGGCCCAGGCGACCGCATCGGCCAGCTCACCATGCGCAACCTCGACATCGCGGACTCACGGGCGCGCCTCGAGCAGTACGCCGCCGCGGGAATCATCGGGGGCGCCACAGCCGAACTCGTCGGTTCGCTCGAACAGGGTGCAGCAAGCGAGATCCTCGGTCGCGTCGACGAAGAGGATGGCGCGACCGATGCTCTCGAGCGCGCGACGGACGCGGCATCCGAGGGCGCTGCCTTCGACGCCGGCACCGACTAGCCCCCAGCTCTGGCAGTCGCCCACAACGCCCCTTGTCCTCGCGGACAAGGGGCGTTGTGAGTTCAGGGTTCAGGGTTCAGGGGTCTGGGGTCAGGCGGCCAGGTGGAAGGTGTTCGCGAACCGGTCGAGCAAGTCGCCCCGCCCGCGGATGACCTCTACCATCCCCGTCGCGATCGCTTGCGCTGGCGCGAGGTCGCCCGAGATCAGGCGATGGATGCCGGGGCCGGCTGCAAATGCCAAATCGACCGGACCGTCACCCCTGGCAACGTGCAGCGCGGAGCCGTCAACGCGGATCAGCAGGTCCGAAGCGCCGAATCGCGCCGCGTAGGCGGTGGTGGGCAGCGTCGCCGCGACCTGGGGGCGGAAGGCCGTTCGCAAATCCATCGTCAGTGAATCCGGCGTGATGATCTGCTCATCGCGCGGGTCTCCCATCATCTTGAACCCCCAAGCCCCGAGCGCGAGCACCACCGGCTCGAGCTCGCGGCCGTAGGGCGTCAGTTCGTAGACGATCACGCGAGACCGCGGCGCGCGACGAATGAGGCCGGCCGCCTGCAACTCCTTGAGCCTGAGCGCGAGGATGTTCGTCGGGATGCGGGGGAGGCCTTCCGCCAGCTCGCCGTAGCGACGCGGGCCGACGAGTAGATCCCGCACGATGAGCAGCGCCCACCGTTCGCCCACGAGTTCGAGGGCGCGGGTTATCCCGCCGTATTGTCCGTAGTCGCGAGCAGCCATCGACCTCAGGCCTGCTGACTGGCGACGGCTTCGGGCCCTTGGGCCGCGGCGACCGGGTCCATCCAGCCGAATTCGAGGATGTTGCCATCGGGGTCGGTGAGCTGCCGCTGGTACATGAAGCCGTAGTCCGACGCGGGGCGCGCCTCGGAACCGCCGGAGGCGAGTCCGGCCTCCGCCACGGTGTCCACCTCTTCGCGTGTGTCGTAGAAGATCGCCGTCGCGACCGAGGGGTTGACCGCGGGGTCACCGATCGGCAGGTCGGTGAACGTTTGGAAGAACTCGCGCACCAGGATCATGAAGTAGCTGTGGTCCGGCTCGACGATCACACACGAGGCGTTGTGATCGGTGAACAGCGGATTGATGGTGAAGCCGAGCGCGGTATAGAACGACTTCGCGCGCTCCAGGTCGGTGACCGGAAGGTTCACGAACATTTGAGGCATAACGATCTCCTTGGTTCAACTCACGGCCCGCAGGTGCGGGCTATGGCGATACTTGCAAAAAACAAGTACGCGGTCAACCCCTTGGGCAGGCCGAATGGAGTGGCGTCAGCGGATGCGACGGTATCGCTCGTAGACCACGTGCGATTCAAACGCCCGGGTGTCGATCAGCTCGAGCTGGAGTGAGTCGGTGACAGGCGGGATGAACCGGGTGCCCCCGCCGACGATTATCGGATGCCTCATCATCCGGAATTCATCGACGAGGTCGAGGTCGATTGCCTGCGCGGCGAGGTCCGCGCCGCCGATCGACACGTCCCGATCGGTTCCCGCGAGCGCGGCGGTGATCTCGTCGGTGAGCGAAGCGGAGGAGAGCCGTGCGTTCCCGAAAACGGGAACGTCGGTGCGGCTGAAGACGACCTTGGGAAGAGCGGTCCACATGTCGGCGAACTCGGCGCCGAGAAACAGATCGCGCATCGTGGGGTCTGTCTCCCAGACCAGCATCAGCTCGTACAGTCGGCGCCCGAGCAGGTAGCCGCCCAGCATTCCGATCTGTTCGAACTGAAAGCGGAACTCGTCGTCGCTTGGTGGATTCCACGCGAAGATACCATCGCGGTCCGCGATGAAGCCGTCGGCAGAAACACCCATCGAGTAGATCAGCATGAAGCCAATCTTCCATGGAAGCGTCGTCCGCACAGGTTCTTTACCGGCACGGCGGTGGGCGGTAGCATCGTCGAAAATTCGACCGGGAGCGAGCATGACCGACCAGACGAATCACCGCGAGAACGCTCCAGTAGGCCTCACTCCAGCAACTTTCCACGCCCAGCCGGGAGTGGCGGACTGGCGCGTGACGTCCTGGGGGCCTCAAGCGTGCTTCCGCTCCTCGTCGCTGGACGCCGCGGCTCAACTGCTTCCGGTTGTTCTGTCCGCGGCCGCGGAATATGCCGTCGAACCCGATGTGGATCTTCGCGCCGAAGCGATCGTCATCCGGATTCCCTATCGGGGAACGGAGCGAATCCCGGCGGGGGGAGCCCGGTTCGCTGGCGCCGTTGCCGCCGAAGCTGGAAGGCTCGGTCTCGATCCAGCGCCCGACCTCATCCAGACGGTGGACATCATGGTCGCGCAGTCGGGCGTCGACACCCGCCCGTTCTGGGCAGCCGCGCTCGGATATGAGCTGGCGGGGGAGACCGACGCTGTCGACCCGCTTCGGCGCGGGCCGTCGCTGTCATTCATGGAGATCCCGAGCGCGGGACGTGGGAGAACCCATATCGACATCTTTGTGCCGGCAGATCACCTGGACGCCCGGCGGGACGCGGCGCTGACAGCCGGAGGTCGGCTCGCAGACGATTCGCACGCACCGATGTGGTGGACGCTGGCTTCGCCTGACAACCATGGTGTCGACCTCGCCGGCTGGACAGACACCTGGGATGAGTTGAATCCTACGGCTTGAAGTTGAAAACCTAAAGGGTGTAGGTTTTATTCGTGCCCCGAATGAACCTCACCCGCGACGTTGTGCTGCGAGCTGCCGCGGACCTCGCTGACCGAAGCGGCTACGACGAAGTGACGGTGTCCGCGCTCGCTCGTGAGCTCGGTGTTCAGCCCGCCAGCCTGTATTCCCACCTGCGCGATCGCGCCGCGGTGCTCGAGGGGGTGCACGAACTCGCGTTGGGGGAGCTCGCCGACCGCGTGTCAGCCGCGATCGCCGGTCGCTCGGAGCGGGCTGCACTGGCTGGCCTGATTGACGCCCACCGGGGGTTCGCGGGGGAGCATCCCGGTCGCTGGACCGCAATGCAGCGGCCGGCCTCTGATGAAACCGCGCAATCGGAGTCTGCGAAGCGCGTTGTCTCTCTGCTGTGGGCCATGTTCCGCGGTTACGACATCCCCGACTCCGAACTCATCCACGCCACACGCTTTGTGGGCGCGACCATCAACGGTTTCCTCGCACTCGAGGCCGCAGGGTCGTTCAGCCACCGCGACCTCCAGACCGAGGCATCCTGGTCGCGGGCGCTCGACGTGCTCGACGCAGCGCTGCGGACCTGGCCAACCCCCGACCCGAAGGACGCATCGTGATCACCACCCCATTCTCGCCAGCGCTGGTGCGCGGCGCCGCCGAACTCGAGCCGACCGGCAGGGGAGTGCGGCCACACCGGCTGCCCGCCTGGGTGCGGACGCAGTTCGCAGACCCGCAGTTGCTGTCGGTCGAAGGCCAGCCGTCAGGCGTACGTCTTGTTTTCAATACGGCTTCCGTGCTCGTCGAGCTCGAGGTCCATCCGACGCGGTCGGTGTACCGCGGAATCTCGCGACCCCGGGGGCGAATAGACGTCTTCATCGACGGAGCGCGTGTGGCCAGTGATGAGCTGACCGGAGGCGACTACGTCGAGGTGGACCTGCAGACCGGCGTAGCCGATCCGCACCCCGGGCTCTCGCACACCGTCATCCTTGATGACCTGCCTGCCGGCACCAAGCGCGTCGAGGTGTGGCTGCCGCACAACGAATCGCTCGAACTCGTCGCCCTGCGTTCGACCGAAGCGCTCACTCCCGTCAGCGAATCGAAGACAGTGTGGCTGCACCACGGAAGCTCGATCAGCCACGGATCCAACGCAACCGCACCCAGCGAGATCTGGCCGGCGGTCGCCGCGCGGCTCGGGGGAGTGGACTTGCTGAACCTTGGTCTCGGCGGAAGCTCGATGGTCGATCCGTTCATGGCGCGGGTCATGCGCGACACCCCAGCTGACCTCATCAGCGTCAAGCTCGGGATCAACGTCGTCAATGCTGACGCTATGCGCGTTCGCGCGTTCGTCCCAGCCGTGCACGGCTTCCTCGACACGATTCGCGACGGACACCCGGACACTCCGATCGTGCTTGTGTCGCCGATTTTCTGCGGCATCCACGAGCACACGGCGGGGCCGGGGGCTTTCGACCCGGCGGCGCTCGGACGCGGCGAAGTAAAATTCATCGCCACGGGAACACCGGGTGACGAGACCCAGGGCAAGCTCACGCTGAGTGTCATCAGGCGCGAGCTCGCCTCGCTGGCCGATCGGCGTTCCGCTGATCCGAACCTGTACTTTCTCGACGGGACAGTGCTGTTCGGCGAGGCGGATGCGGTCACGCTGCCGCTACCGGACGACCTGCACCCCGGGCCCGAGGCACACCGCCTGATGGGGGAGCGCTTCGCCGCGTTCGCTTTCGCGCCGGGCGGTCCGTTCGCGGCGCGTTAGCCCGAAGAGCATTACGCCAGGGGCGTATGCAGAACCGGTGTCGGCTATGCGGTTTGACGTTGCCCGTCGTTCGCGATCTCATCCGCGACGGTCATGCTGGCAGCTGCGCTCGCCCGGCGGTGTGTCTGATCTCGAGCGGCCCGGCTTCCGGTCGCAGGATCACCTTCGAGAGGTAGGCCGTCTGCTGACCGTTAGCCGGAGACAGTGATTTCGAGGCGCTGCACCTGGCCGTCGGGATCGAAGGAAAAGTCGTGCTTGAGGTCCACGCGGCCGCCCGGGAAGTTGCCTTCGAGCCGGACTACGACGGATGCCGAGCGAGACTCGTTCTTGGCCGATAGCTCGGTCGAGGTCGTGGTGTATTCACTCGCTGCTCCCGCAAGCCAATCCAAGATCTCGGCGCGGTCGCGATAGATGTGACCGTCATCAATCACTGCTGCATCTTCTGCGAAAACGCGAATGGTTTCCTTCTTGTCGTCGCCGTCCATGAGCACGAAGTAGTCGACAACGTTGCGGTGCATTGTGGTCATGACTTCAGCTCCGCAGCAATCAGCAATGCAGTTGATTCGGCGGCCAACTCGAGCGGGCGCAGGGTTCGGGTGATGCGGCTGAGAAGAAGCGCACCCTCAACATTCAGTACGACCAAGGTGCCCAGGTCTTCGGCTCGATCCGCTGCGCAGCCGGCCAGCGAGAATGCTTCGGCCCAGAGCCGCATCCACCCGGTCATCGCGGACTGGCTTGCCGCGGCTAATGGATTAGCCATCGAAGCCTGCTCAAGCGCGATCGTAGCTACGGGGCAGCCCTGCTCATAGTCGCTGGTGGACAGCGAAGTGCCGGCTGCGACGAAATACGCCCGCACGGCTTCGGCTAACGAGGACGACCCGGACAACGCGGAGCTAATTGCCGAGCGCACCGTGCGATCGCCCAAGTCGACCGCGGCGAGAGCGACCTCCTCTTTCCCGCCGGGGAAATAGTGATGCACCGAGCCCCATGGGGTGTCTGCTTCAGCGACGATCCCGCGCATCGTGGTGGCTGCGTAACCCTGCCGCGTGAACAGGGCGCCGCCGCCAGCGATCATCCGATCCCTGACGCCGCCACCGCTCTGGTCATTCATATCGCACCTTTCGTTGCCTGCACGAGCCGCGCATCGTCTTCATCATACCGGGTTGGTAAGTCACTTGTATTAATGCTCTAATACAAGCGTACTAACCCAGCGAATGTGAATCCAGTAGGAACTCCCTCCGCCGACAGAGAGAAGTAAACCCATGAGTCAGCTCACCCTGGTCGCCACCGGTGACCCCTTTGACAGCGTCCGGTTGGACGCTGACCCCGACCTGATGGTCGGGCCAGACGATGTTCTCGTGGACATGGAGGCCGCCACAATAAACCCGTCTGATTTCCTCTATGCCTCGGGCTACTACGGGGTTCGAGCCGTACTGGAGCGCGGGCTCGGCTCTGAGGGCGTCGGGCGCGTGATCGAGGTGGGAACCAATGTGGACAGTTCGCTTGCCGGAGCTCGCGTAGTCATCCTCGCTAATTTGGAGCAAGGAACCTGGGCGCACCAGACCGTGGTCCCTGCTCGTAATGTGGTGCGCGTGGGGGAGACCGTGGATGCGGCGCAACTCGCTCAACTCTCCGTCAATCCCATCACCGCGCACGCAATCCTTGCCCGCTACGGCGACCTCGAGTCGGGTTCCTGGATCGGCCAGACTATGGGCAACGGCGCGGTCGGCCAGTTCGTCACAAAGCTTGCCCGACACGCGGGGTACAGGACTCTGAGCATTGTGCGCAGCGAAAAAGCCGCCGCTCAGGTGCGCGCTGCCGGCGGCGATATCGTTCTCATTGCGGGCGATAACCTTCCCGCTCGTATCGCAGAAGCGCTCGCTGGGCAGGAGCTCGCTCTCGTTATCGACGGGGAGGGGGGAAGCAATGTAGGTGCGCTCGCCAGCTCACTCGAGTTCGGCGGGCCCGTCGTGGCTTACTCGGCCTTCGGTGGGGCACTGCCCGAGATCGGCATTCCTGATCTCATCCTCAGAGAGGTGCAGCTCAGAGGGTGGTGGGTTGTCAACTGGATCCGCAACGCGTCGAGGTCGGAGATCGTAGCGACCTATGCCGAACTCGAGGCCCTCATCGATACAGGTGTCATCGACTCACCCGTAGAGGCGCAATATCGTCTCGATCAGTACGGTGAAGCGTTTGCGCACGCAGCTCAAACCGGCCGCAGCGGCAAGATCCTCTTTGACCTGACCCGATAGCTCTGTCGATCCCGCTGAGCCCCCGATCACAAGATCGGGGGCTCAATCCACCATTCGCAAGTGACATGTCGGACAGTAAGGGCGGCCCTTCACGTTCGACTTGACATAATGTGCATTATCAGCGCGGTGAATATGCTGTTTACAAGAGTGGCGGCGGTTTATAAACTACTCAGCCAGCAGCACCGCGTCAGGCACCGACATAGGTCGCCAGGTGCTGTCCTGTGAGCGTCGTCCTGTCGGCGATGAGATCGGCTGGCGTTCCCTCGAACACAATGGTTCCGCCGTCCTGGCCGGCGCCCGGTCCGATGTCGATGATCCAGTCGGCGTGCGCCATGACTGCCTGGTGGTGCTCCACGACGATGACCGACTTGCCCGCGTCGACCAGGCGATCCAGCAAACCGAGCAATTGTTCGACATCTGCGAGGTGTAGCCCGGTGGTCGGCTCGTCCAGGACGTAGATGTCGCCCTTCTCCCCCATGTGCGTTGCGAGCTTGAGCCGCTGGCGTTCGCCGCCGGACAGGGTCGTCAGCGGCTGGCCGAGGCTGATGTAGCCCAATCCGACATCTGAGAGTCGCTCAAGTATGGCATGAACCGCGGGAATACGCGACTCCCCCGCGCTGAAGAACTCCAGGGCATCGGTCACGGGCATCCCGAGCACCTCGCTGATGTCTTTTCCGCCAAGGTGGTAGTCGAGAACCGAGGCGTCGAAACGTTTGCCCTCACAGACCTCGCACACGCTCGACACGCTCGCCATCATTCCCAGGTCGGTAAAGACCACGCCGGCGCCGTTGCAGTTCGGGCAGGCGCCTTCGGAGTTCGAGCTGAACAGCGCCGGCTTGACGCCGTTAGCCTTGGCGAATGCCTTACGGATGGGCTCGAGAAGCCCGGTGTAGGTCGCGGGATTGCTGCGTCGAGAGCCCTTGATGCCGCTCTGGTCGATAGACACGACGTCGTC
>Ga0247729_10000893_pt1 | contig 11353 bp, 6 predicted proteins | sample UWRJL133311R2_FD_180958 | JGI IMG/M metagenome (GOLD analysis project Ga0247729, IMG submission 180958) | Plant litter microbial communities from Arlington Agricultural Research Station in Wisconsin, United States - UWRJ-L133-311R-2 | ecosystem: Environmental > Terrestrial > Plant litter >... | reverse complement strand
TCCACAAAAAACGCCCGTCCGTTGACCGGGCGGGCGCTTTGGGAGGCAGTGGACCACCCGCCCGGTAAGATGGCGCGCAGCAAGCTGCGCGCCATCTTACCCGAAACCCAGGCCGAGCCGGAACGGGGCGGTTGCCGAAAGCCACTGCCCGCCCTGCGGACGGCAACCGCCCCGCCGTAACCGCAGAAATCTGCCCTATTTCTTTACAAAGGGTTGAAGCGGCTGAAGACGGAGCCTACAGCTTTTGCAGCAGCCACTGCTGATGCGCGCCGCCATTGCTGGTGTACTGCTTGATCAGCGCACCATTGGCGGTTGACTGCGCTTCCACTTCCAGCACCAATCCGCTCTGGACGCCGGTGAGGGTATACGAGCCCTGGGCGGCGGGGCTCAGGCTCCAGCGCTGGTTGTCGCCTCCGTTGTAGGGATACAGCTGAATGGCTGCCCCCGCCGCCAGTGCCTGCCCGGTTACGTCCAGCGCTTTGCCACTCTGCACACCCACTATCTTGTAAGTATTGCCGCCCAGGCTGGTGATGCTCCACTGCTGATTGGCGCCGCCGTTGTAGGCCCACTGCTGCACGGGCGTGCCATCGGCGGTGAGTTGCCCTTTCGCATCCAGCGCCAGGCCGCTGTTGCGATTCAGAAGCCGGTAGGTGCCATCGGCCAGGACGGGTGCCCCACCTACGTAAGGGGCAATAACTTCCTTCAGCAGCTGCCCGGCCTTCTGGTGACCGGCTTCGCTGGGGTGGGTGTTGTCATTGGGCAGGTAGTCGCTGGTGTTAGCCGTGAGCCAGCCCGCCGTATTCACGAAGTGCACCCGGGTGTCGCCGGCGGCGGCCCGCGTATTCACCGCCGCCCGCGTGGGCGCTTCCCACACCCCGACGAAGGTGCGGAGCGCGAAAATCTCGGCCTGCGGAAATTTACTCCGGATGGTGGCCAGAAACGCGGTGTAGGCGGCCTGAAAGCTGGCGGCGCTGGTTTCGGCGGGGTTGTCGTTGGTGCCCAGGTTCACGACCACTACTCGGGGCGCGTAGCGGGCAAAGTCCCAGCTGGCGGTGGTGCCGGCTGGGTCGTTGTAGTTGCCCTTGAGCCGGAGGTACTGCTGGTCCATGCCGGTACTACCCGCGCCGCTGAGCAGCTTGATACCCGGCCAGGCTATCTGGGTATGCTCGCCGCCGAGGGCTTCGGCGCACACCCAGCCGTAGGCCGATACGTTGGCCTGGGCATCTTTGAAGCCCGCGGTGATGGAGTCGCCGATGTATTCGATGAGCAGGTCCGAGGTGGCGGCCGGGCTGACCGAGGCACCAGCATCCAGCTCCAGCCCCTCAAACCGGAACTCGTAGGCGTAGTCCTTGCCCTGGGCCACGGTAAGCGTATGGGTGCCCCCGGCCAGGGGCGTGGGCGTCAGGTCCACCGTGCCCGATACGTTGCGGTAGCTCACCCACGGGCCGTTGTCAAGCCGCACGAAGTAATCGTTGGTGTTGCCCAGCTTGAGCTTCGCGGTGGTGCCGGTGAAGGCTACGGTGAAGTAGGCGCCGCCCCAGCTGCTGACGTACTGGGCGGGGTTGCTCACGTCCCAGCGGCCTACGTAGCGGATGCTGGGGCTGATGGGCGCCACGGTCGTGGCCGCGCTGGCCGGCTGGCTGATGCTGGCCGCGGTTTTGGAGGGGGCCACGAAGGCGTTATCGGCGCAGCCGCCGAGGCAGAACAGGCTGGCCGCCCTCAGACAGACTATAAGCGAATGATGTTTCATCAGGGAAAAGCAAGAAAGAAACCGGCTGGAGAATAGTCACGAAAAAGGCCCGGTGGACAAGCCACCGGGCCGGAGCAACGCGTTTAAGCTAAGGTGTTTGCAGGGCCCATTGCTGGTGCCGGCCGCCATTGCCCGAATACTGCTTCACCAGGGCGCCAGCGGTGGTGGACTGGGCTTCTACTTCCAGCACCTTGCCGCTCTGGGCACCCTGAATGGTGTAGTAGCCTCCCGAGGTGGGCGCCAGCACCCAGCGCTGGTTCGCCCCATTGTTGGCCGTGTACAGGCTTACGCTGGCGCCATTGGCCAGCGACTGGCCGGCGACTTCCAGCAATAGGCCGCTTTGCACGCCCTGGATCGTGTACTGCCCGTTGGCCTGGCGGGTGAGGGTCCACCGCTGGTTGGCGCCGCCATTGTAGCCCCACTGCTGCACGGGCGTGCCGCTGGCCGTGAGTTGGCCCTGCACATCCAGGGCCAGGCCGCTGTTGCGGTTGATGAGCTTGTAGGTGCCGTTGAGGGTTGGGCTGGGGGTAGTAGGCGTGGTCGTGGCGCTGGTGGTCACCTGCAGCCAGTTGAAGTTGGCGCCGCCCGTCGTAAACACCACCCGCAGCTTGTGGTAGGAGCCGGCAAACGAGCCGAGTGAGCCATAGTCGTAGGTGGTCCAGTTTTGCCAGCCTCCGGTGGTGGGCAGGGTCTGGGCCGGCAGCGCTACGCCGTCGACCTCTACGCGCACCTGGGCCCCGGCCCCGGGCGTGGCCACGCGCAGCAGCAGGTGCGGGTTGCCGTTGAGCGGCACCTGCTCCCACTGAAACCATTCGCCGGCCTGCATGAACCCCACCTGGTGGCCACCCATGGCATCGGTGGTTTTTTCGATGGCGATGTTGCCGTTGCGGTAGTAATTGACTTTGCCGTTGCCCCCGGCCGCGCCGCCGTAGCTGTCGCAGCCTTCGGCTTCCAGCTTGAGCACCGCCGGAAAAGGCTCGCTGCTGTACTTGCGCAGGATATTCAGGCGCTGGTTTGGAAAGTCATACCCGGTCTGGGCGTACGACAAGGCGTTGCCGCTGGCATCGAGGTTGCTGGCGCGCCAGAGCGCGGCGTCCTCCTCGTAGTCGGTGAAACCCTCGCACAGCGTCAGCCGCGCCCCGGCCCCGACGGTGTTGGCCAGGCCCCGCTCCAGCAGCTGGCCGTGCTCCGGGTCGAGGTATTCGGGCTTATCGGGCGTATAAAACTGCGCCACGGCCACTCCCACGGAGGTGCCATTGCGAATGGCCAGGGAGTAGGACGTGGTGGGCGGGCCAAACCAGTTCTGCTGGGCATCGGCTACCCCGGAGCTGACGATGGTCGGGTCGTTGTCGAAAAAGTCGCCCGAAAGGATGATGTAGGGGTTGAAGCCAAAATCGGCCTGGCAGCGCTGGCGCACGTAGGCCAGGGCCCGGGAGATATTGCCCACGGGGTTGGCGATGAAGTAGGTGTTGCCCGTCCAGACGATGATGACGGGCCGGCCATCGAGCTTAAAGCGGTTGGCATCGGGGACGACCTCGTAGAATTTCTTGTAGTTGTAATCGTAGATGTACTTCCAGTTGTTCTGGTCGCTGATATCAAACGCGGGCGGGTAGCCGTAGCCCCGGCCGTTGGCCATGTTCCACTGGGCCGTCCAGGAGGCCGCGTTATCGTCGAAGAGGGCAAACTTTATCTTGCCATCTAAGCCCCGATTCTTCAGGGCGGTGAGCAGGGGCTTAAACTTGGCGGGGTCGCCGTTGGGGTTGGGCTGCGTACCGGTAAGGTTGGGGCACACAAAATCGACCCCGGCCTGGCCCAGCTGCTCGGCCCAGCTATCCCAGGTCGCATCGGGGTCGTTGGCGTCAGGGTTGTAGAGGGACAGGTTCTGGTGAGTGGGAAAAGAGGGCGGACCAGTCAGCTGCGAGCTGTACTGAAACCCCAGCGTGACCCCTAGGTAGCCTCCCAGGGCGTTGGCCGGCTGCGCAACAGTTGGGGAAGACGGCCCGTGCAGACCTTCTTCTTGGGCGCAGCCCATGCAAAGCAGCAGCGCCGCCAGCGGGGCAAAAAGACTTCGTTTCATGGGTAAAGCAGTTAAGGGTGGAAAGGAAACGGTGAGGAAGAAACGCAGTGATTAGGTTGCCCGACAGCCCCGATTGGGCCGGCTACCGGGGCGCTCGGCAGGGCTTGCGCTAGCGGCGGAAGGGTCCTTATCCGAGGAGGTCAGGAGTACCTACAAAAGCGGCAGGCATCGACCGTATCGTCAGAAAACGGCTATTTCTGCGATGCCAGCCGGCTTTGCTTGGCGGACCAGATAAGAAATTCCAGGTGGCCAGGGCCTGATAAAAAGCCCGGCGGGTAACGTTGCCCGGTCGCCAACGCGGCGCAGAAAGCTCTTCGGCTGGGCCGGTAGCCTGACCGAGAGCGTGGAGATGCCGGAAGCAATAGGAGGGTGTAGCCGGCTACGGGTGGGCAGTTGACCAATGAGCGGATACCAGCGGCACGGTCACCGCGCCGAGCTGGTACGACGGGTGCTTTGGCAGAAGTAGTGAACCGCGGGCCGACGCCACGAGTAGGTGGTAGGTGTGCAGAGTGCCAGGTAGTAGCAGGTGAGCCGGCGGATAGCGGCACTGCCAACCATTTCCACAAAGCACGGGTTCGCCGGACTCAGCTGCGATGGCTAAATCATGGTATTCGGGGTATAAATCATAGCTTGACCAGCTTGTCGTCAGCTTGCCGGGCAGGCAGGAGTCCCCAAAGCCCGTTTAAAAACACCCGAGCAACGAAAAGCCAACCCTACTCAGCCGCCAACTAACCGCTACCCGGCTCCTCCGCCCCCGAGGCGGCCTAAAGGCAGGCGGCCAACAACAATCCGCTAACAGCCATCCAGCCATCGGCTCACAGCTATCAACAATAAGCTAGCAGCTAATAGCCAGCAACTAATGGCTCTCCGTGCGGTACATCACGTCGGTGCGGAGCACGTACTTTACGCCCTGGGTTACGGCGCTGCCCTCGTGGTAGAGGCTGTGCCGGAAGATGAGGGCCATGCCCTGCCGGGGGCGGATGCGTAGGCCGCGGAAGGTGGTGTCGCCGCCCGCGAAGTTGTCGTTGAGGTACACCATGAAGGTGTAGAGGCTGGCCTCGGTGTCGCTGCGCAGGTAGCTCTGGTCGTAGTGGCCCCGGAACTGGTGCCCGCGCTGGTAACGGTAGAAGCGCCACAGCTCGTTGAAACCAATAGCGACGCTGTTGTTCAGGCGGGCCGGCACGAAGGGCCGGGCTTTTTCCCAGAGCGTGGCGGCCAGCTCCTCGCTGCGATAGAAAGCGCGGTTGTTATTGCGGATGCCCGGTATCAGCCGCGCCCCCGAGGCCGTCCCGACCTTGGCCGGCTCGTAGCCCAGCCCTTCGCTCAGGGCCAGGTAGTGGAGGCACTCCGCCTTGGTCAGGAAGTCTTCCACCAGGAAAATCGAATCGGTGAGTTGCGTGTATTTCAAGCGGGTCGGATGGGGAGGTTAGAAGGTGAGCGAAGTAAAAGAAGTCCGTCGGGCAAAGCCCAGCCGAGGAATATTGCGGGCCGTCGGTGCTGAAAAAAGGAAGGCGACACCTACCGGCGTCGCCTTCCTGAATCACGCTACGCGCCGTCCATACGCACGATTTTGGGCGTGAACGAGCCGAGCACGTCCACCAGCTCCCGCTGGCTCTGCATCACGGCGTGGATGTCCTTGTAGGCCATCGGCGCCTCATCGACGCCCCCGCCCTGCAGCACCACGTCGTGGTCTTTGAGGTACTGGCGCACCTGGGCCTCGCCCAGCTCCTGCTTGGCCCGCGTGCGCGACATCAGCCGCCCCGCCCCGTGCGAGGCCGAGCCCAGCGACTCGGCCACCCCCCGCCCCCGCACGATAAAGCCGGGGGCCGTCATGGAGCCGGGGATGATGCCCAGCACGCCCGCCCCGGCCGGCGTGGCCCCCTTGCGGTGCACGATGACCTCGCGGCCGTCGGCCAGGCGCTCCTGCCAGGCGAAGTTGTGGTGGTTTTCCACCTTCGCCAGGGGCCGCTCCCCCAGGGCCCGGGCCAGCCGCTGATGGATGTGGTGGTGGCAGGCCGAAGCGTAGTCGCCGGCCAGGGTCATGGCCGCCCAGTATTCCTGGCCCAGCTCTCCGCTCAGCGAGAGCCAAGCCAGATGCTTGGCCTCGTTAGGCAGCTGGCAGTTTTCCATGGCCAGCTTGGTGTAGTGGTTGGCCACCGAGGCGCCCAGCCCGCGGGAGCCGGAGTGCGAGAGCAAGCCCACGTACTGCCCCACGGCCAGGCCCAGCTCGTTGGCCGGGTCGGTGATGTCGACGATACCGAACTCCACGAAGTGGTTGCCGGAGCCGGAAGTCCCGATCTGCTCGGCGGCCGTGGCCTGCTTGTTGCGCAGGAAGGCCACGTCGCGAAACGTGTCGCTGTCCAGCACTTCGTGGCCCATTTTCTTGCCCCGGTCGAAGCCGGTGCGGTTGCCGAAGCGGGTGTTGTCGAGCAAAAGCTTCTGCAGCTCCTGCACCCGCTGCCCGATAAACTTGGGCGGCAGGGCAAACACCGACAGCGCCATACGGCACCCAATGTCGACGCCCACGGCGTAGGGAATCACCGCGTTGTCGGTGGCCAGCACGCCCCCGATGGGCAGCCCGTAGCCGTGGTGGGCGTCGGGCATCAGCGCCCCGGCCACCGTGACGGGCAGCTTCATGGCCGTATCCATCTGGTGCAGGGCGCCGGGCTCGATGTGCTCGGCCCCGTAGAGGGCGTAGGGCTTGCGGGCCACCAGCTCGATGTGGCGCGAAGGCGGCGGCTGCAGGGCGGCGGCCACGTGGCTCCAGTCGAGGTCGGTGGCAAAGCGCTGGGGCGCGTCGAGCAGCTGCTGCAGTAGCGCCAGCTGGTCGGTAAAGGAGAGTTTCTTGAGGTGCTTGCGCTGTAGCTGCGCCAGGGCAAGCCCGATGGCACGCCCTTCGGGGAAGCCAAGCTGCCGAAGGTCGTTGCCGCGTAATTGTTGGGCCATGAGAGAAAAGTCCGAAGACGTGAAGTTGAGAGAAAGACGGCCATTCGTGAGGCGGCGGCACCCTTGTTTTGGTGCCGCCGCCGGCCGCGTTTATTGATTGAGAAGAGAGCAAAGCTTTTCCGGACCGGAGCAATCCACCAGCCGCGCGGGAGGTGCCCACAGGCCACCCCGGACGGAACCGGTCGAAGGAGCGCGGCCGTACGGCATCCGGCCGGAAAAGCGTACCCCAGGCGCGGAGCTGGGTAACGGGCGGGGCAGCCTTCGGTTTTTCAGAGCGAAGTAAGACTGCCCGACGACACCATCTCCGGCCGGCTTTCTGATTGGGCAACCAGGTGGGCCACCACTGTAATACTGCGTCCTAACCCCTAGACTACTGCCTTGCGGCAGGAAGGATTCGAACCTCCGACCTCAGCGCCCCTAGCGAAGTAGGGCGGCCCTACGGCACCAATCAGAAAAAACGGCTGCTTACCAGGGCAAGGAGCGGACGGCGGCGGATAAACCGTTGCGCGCTTTGAGCCACTCAGCCACGCTGCCCCACTAGGGGGCAACGGCGGGATTCGAACTCGCGGCATTCCCACTGGAACACGAACTACGAAGGACCGCCTTCCCACGGCACCCGGTAAGCAGTAAAAAAAACTCGTTGGGGCAACAAAGCGCCCAGCCGGCTTGTCCTGCTCTACCACCTGAGCTACCGCCGCTCCGTGAAGCGCCGAGGGGGGTTCGAACCCCCGACCTGGGCATTAAGAGTGCGAAGTAAGGCTGAGCTACGGCACCCAACGAGGTAACGGCCGTTCAGTTTCGGGGCAACAAACGGGGCGCCCAAACAACTGGTGCGTCTACGTTTCGCCACTCGCCGCCGCTCACCAGCGGCGAGGCGGGAGTTGAACCCGCACGCCTTGCGGCCTCAGTTCCGAGCGAAGGATTGCGCCTCTACGGCACCCGAAAAGAACGGTAGGCCAACCCGACCGGGGTAATAAAAAGGAAGCGCGGCCGCAGCCATTCTGCTCTAACCAACTGAGCTACTCACTCCAGCCACAGCGGCTGGGGCAAGGCGGGACTTGAACCCGCGACCCGAAGGAACGCTTCCCGACGACACCCGACGGGAGTTTTACCCGGTGGCCTTTCCACCGGCAAGGGCAACAGGCGCCCGGCGTGTTTTTCCTGCGGCGGCCGAAGCTTCCGCGCGGGATTCGAACCCGTAATTGCCCGGGGGCAACCTGAAAATAACCACGAAGTAACGCCCGGCTACGGCACCTTGCTTTTGGCAGAGTCACCGGGAAGTCGGGGGCCGGCGCGGCCCGGCTGGCAGCGCACTTACGCCCCCGACTTTTGGGATTGAAGTTTTAAGTATGGCTAGTCATGGTTTCGGACGGATGAGGAAGGGAGAGAAGACAGGGCCGCCTCGAAAGCGCGCAGCACGGCGTGCGGCGGCTGGGGGTCGAAGATGGCGAAGTCGAGACGCTTGAACTGGCGGCGCAGGCCGGGCTCGGCCAGGGCCTCGGCGAAAAGCCGCGCTACCTGCGCCGGGTCGTTGGCGAAGACGCCGCAGCCCCAGGCCCCGAGCACCAGCGCCTCGCAGCCGTGGTGGGCCGCCAGAGCCAGCACCCGCCGGATACGCCGCCGCATGGTGGGCTCCAGCTCCGTCAGCAGCTCCGGCGCGTTGCGGCGCAGCGCCCCGGCATTGACGGCCGGCGCGGTGACGACGTCGATTTGGTAGGGCACGGCGAGCCAGTCGCCGGCGTCGTGGCGCAGCACCGGCACGCCGGGCGAGTAGATGGCGTAGTCGCTGTAGAGGCCGTTGAGGTGGGCGTTGTGCTGGTACATCTCCGTGAACTGGGCGATGCACGGGTACAGTCCCGAGGAACGGGCCAGGCTTTCTTCCTGGGCCTGACTGCCGCCCAGAAAGCCGCCGCCGGGGTGGCGGGCCGAGGCAAAGTTGAGCACGCCCACGCGGGCAAACTCCTGGCTGAGCGCGGCGGCAGCCGCCAGCGTAGTGGCCGGGTACACGCGCACCTCGGCCGAGGCGGCGGCAGAAGTTTCGGCTGCTGAAGCACCGGGTTTCTGCCCCACCGCTACCACGTCCGCCGGCCGGTAGAGCAGGCTGCCCAGTTGGGCGGCACGTTGCCAGGCCTCGATGGCGACCAGCTTGCCGTCGGCAGTCTGGTAGCAGCCCGTTTCCAGGGCATCGAGGGTGAGGCGGGCCAGTTGTTGACGTAGTTCGCGGTTCATAAACGGGGCAGAATTTCGGAGTTTCGGAAGGTGAGGAGCGACGGCCGGATTGCCGCCGCTCCGGCCGCTTGAAAAGGGAGAAATAAATTCAGGATCAAAGGAAAAACAAGCAGTAAAGCAGCGTCACGAGAGATTAATGAAAGGAATAAGCGAGGACTCGGGAGGTAGGCGCGGGTAAGAATCAGAGGGTAAGGATTACCGCTTCACTGCCTGATTTTCGGGTATATACAATGAAGAGGCGGGTGCGGGGCCGGACTTGCGCCCGGCGCCTGACCTACAGCTCCACTTTATCGATTTCGGTCAAGGCCGAGCCGCCGTTTTCCAGCGCCTGCAGCACGTCGAACACTTTGTCCGACCAGCACGCCATCAGGGCCACGCCGTGGCCTTCGCGCACGTCGAGGGGCGTGGCGCCGTGGCCGGCCAGATCGAAGAGGTAGAGCCGGGCCTGGGGCGCCACCGTACGGCGGTAGTCGAGCCAGGCCTGGGCCAGGCTGCCCCCATCGCCGGTGCTGTTCCAGAGCTGGCAGTCGGTGAAGATCATCACCTTGTCCACCACCTCCCGGCGCTCCAGCAGGTCCCGCACCACTAGGTGGCCGTTGGTGCTGTAGCCCACCTCGCCTTCGCGGCGGTAAAACTCCTGCACGTTTTGCAGCACCCGGCCCCGGGGCAGACTCAGGCGCTTCCACGTATCGCCGAACATGCCGGTAGTTACGTGGCCGCAGCGGCTCTGCAGCAGCATTCCGAGCACCAAGCCCACGTCGTAGAGCAGCACCTTGCTGCGCGCCGACACGGGTTGCTGCATCGAGCCCGACACGTCGCAGGCCACCACCACGCGGGTCGTGAGGCCGAAACCGCGCAGGTTGGCGGCGCTGTGCCCGATGGCCGTTTCCAGCGCTTCGAGCACCACCGCCCCGTAGCCCGACTTCACCAGCAGCACCTCGCGGTAAGCGGCCAGGAAGCGGAAGGGCAGCTGCTTGGCCCGCGCCACCGCCGCCTCGTCGGCCAGGGCGGCACACACCCGCGCCACCGCCTGCGCCGACACGTCGGCTTCGAGGATGTTGCGCAGGTTGCGCAGCAGGGCCATGTAGCCCAGCTTACCGCTGCCGATCAGGGTTTCCCAGGCGCGGCGAAAAGCGGCCGTGCGCTCAGCGGCCGAGGCAAACTTGGTTTGCCCCAAAGCCGACAGCTCGGTTTCCCAGGTGTAGGGCGTGGGCAGCGTGCCCTGCACGAGCTGGTCGAACCAGGCCTGCTGCTCGGGGTTGCGGGCTGTGGGGTGCACCAAGAACAGTGCGTCGCGGAGCCGCACCCGGCCGGCGCGGTCGTACTTGGCCAGCTGGTAGCCGTCGAAACGGTTGAAGGACTGGGCCAGGCCTTTCTGCACCTGCTTGGAGAGGCGGTTGAGGGTTTTCACCCCGGCCCGCTCGTTGGCCTGGGCGTAGTAGGCCAGCAGCTCCGTGATTTCGTCGGCGCGCTGCACCACCCGGGCCACCAGGCGGCTCACCAGGCTGTCGCCGCGGTGCCGGCGGGCCAGCTCCACGGTGAGCACCAAAGGCACGGTGCGCAGGTACAGTTGCTCGCGGGCATACACCGCCAGCCGGGCCACGAACTCGGGGTCGTTGCGGGCCACCAGCTCCCGCAGGCGCAGCAGGCGGGTGTCGGCGGTTTCGTAGAACTGGTCGCTCAGCGCGGCCGTCGCCACGGCGGCGTACAGCTCCAGCTGGGGCGTGGGGGTATAAGCCACCGCCCCGGCGTGGTTCAGCTCCGTAGGCGTTTTGCGGAAAGTAAAGTTGAAGCGCATGGATGGGGAATTATGAATATTGAATTATGAGTTGGGCCACTGCATCTGATATTCAGAATCCAGAATTTCTAATTCAGAATTCTCAAACGTGCTTGGAGAGGGTGAGCTGGGCTTCGGCGGCCCAGCGCGTCACCCAGAACCGCTCGGCGTCGGTCATCTCGCGGTTGTAGCGGCCCCGGGCCTGAACGATGGTGCGGTTGCGCAGCACTTCCAGGGTGATGGTCCGGGCGCCGTCCAGCCGCAGGCCGAAGATGCCGCAGGCGCCCTTCTGGCACGAGTAGAGGTAAGAGGCCACGCAGTGCCGCAGGCTCCGCCCCTCCTCCACCAGCTCCCCGTAGGTGCGAAGCTGGGTGATGAGGGCGCGCTGGTCGTCGCCGCTGGTGAAGTCACTCACCGGCAGCGGGGTCCAGGTAGTGGCCAGCACGTGGCCGGCGTGGCGCCGCACGTGGGCCAGGCCCCGGTGCCACTGCTCGGTCTGGGCCAACACGCTGGCCATGCTCCGCCCCTTCAGGGAAAATCCCGGCTGAGGCGGCTCGGCACCAATGCCCACGGT
>Ga0247729_10000892_pt1 | contig 11369 bp, 8 predicted proteins | sample UWRJL133311R2_FD_180958 | JGI IMG/M metagenome (GOLD analysis project Ga0247729, IMG submission 180958) | Plant litter microbial communities from Arlington Agricultural Research Station in Wisconsin, United States - UWRJ-L133-311R-2 | ecosystem: Environmental > Terrestrial > Plant litter >... | reverse complement strand
AAGGTCTCGGAGCACCGCCTCGAGCTCTTCCGGGCTGGTATCGGCCGTGTCCAGCCATTCGGCTTCGGTGCTTCGCCGCGACAGGTCCGTTGCCGCATGCATCGTATTGTTCAATATGCTCATGATATCACGCCGCCGTTCGGAAAAGCATGGTTTCCGCGATAAGCCCCGGGCCGAACGACATGGCGCAGCCGTTTCGACCGCGCAGACGCGTGCGCATCAGCCTTTCGATGACAAACATCACCGTGGCTGACGACATGTTGCCGTAACGGCGCAGCACCTCGCGCGAGGCGGCGAGTGCCGCAGGCGCCAGCACGAAGGCGCGTTCGACCGCATCGAGCACGGTGCGGCCACCGGGATGGATCGCCCACAGGTCGATGGACGCGGCGGCGGCGCCGGCCAGGATCACGTCGCCGCTGCGTCGAAGGCTGTCGTGAATGACCGCCGGCACCTGCCCGGACAGCACCATATCGAAACCGGCGTCACGGATATTCCAGGTGATCAGGTCGCTGGTCTCGGGCACCAGGACCGCGCGAAAGCTGCCAAGCAAAATGCCGGCGGGCTCGGCGCTCACCAGGCTGGCGGCGCAGCCGTCGGCGAACAGCATGAACGAGAGTATCTGTTCGAGGTCGATGGTGTCTTGCAGATGCAGCGTGCAAAGCTCGACATTGACGACCAGCACCCGTGCCGATGCCTCCGAACGGACGATATGGTAGGCGAGCTTCAGCGCGTTGATAGCCGCATAGCAGCCCATGAAGCCGACCAGGGTGCGTTCGACGGTCGTGGGAAGCCCGCATCGCTGAATGATATCGAGATCGATGCCGGGCGCCGAGAAGCCAGTACAACTGGTGACGATCAGGTGCGTAATGCTGTGGCGGTCCGCGCCCAGCTGCAGCCGGTCGACCGCGCTCTGTGCCAGTTCAGGCGCGTGGCGTTCGTATTGCGCCATGCGCGTCGCCGTATCCGGGAATTTGCCGCGGGCATAGAAGCCATGGGCGTCGAACTGGTCGCCTTCCGGCCGGTTGCTCGGCGCGAGGCAGGAAAATCGATGCTCGATCCCCGACCGGCTGGTCATCCGTTCGAATATCCGCGCCCGGCGGGAGTCGGCTCGATCGAGCTTTTCCTGCGCGAAGCGGCGGAAGGCGTCATGGACGTCATAGGGCGGCACGGCCGTCGCGACGCGGTTGATATAAACCTCTGGCAAGAAACGTCCTCCGTCTGAGACCGCATGGGTCGCCTCGCGACGATGGAAATAGTCGAAAAAATCGCGGGGTCGATTAAATTACAGTTTATGGAATCCGGGCGTCCGAGGCTCTCGAATGCCGATCCCGGCGCCTGCACGAGTTCGAACGTGAAATCGGCGCACGTTAAATTCGTATTTAGTTGAGTTAAGTCGGGGGCCCGTAGACGTTGCAGGGCTCTGGCCGCGGGGCACTCGCCGGAGGCGTCGTTCGCATGCCGCGAAAATCGTCTGTTGGACGGTGCGAGCGGATGATTACATGACCGTAGAATGTGTAGAGTTCAGACCGCCCCAACCGCCGTCACGGTATGTCATGCAGGTCGGGGATCAGCACCGAGATGAAGGCGATGGCCAAGATTCTACTGATCGAGGACGACAGCGAGACCGCCGACGAGGTCGCAGCCGAACTGATGCAACGCGGATTCGAGGTTGAACTGGCGGCCAACGGCATCGAAGGCCTCGACAAGGCCCGGTCCGGCAAGCCCGACATGATGGTCGTCGACCGCATGCTGCCGGGTATCGACGGCCTCACCATTGTCGAGGCGTTGCGGGGTGAGCAGGTACGCACGCCCGTGCTGATCCTGAGCGCGCTTGGAGCGGTCGATGACCGTGTTCGCGGACTGCGCATGGGCGGCGACGACTATCTGACCAAACCTTTCGCGATCATCGAGCTGGTAGCGCGGATCGAGGCGTTGTTGCGCCGTCCGATCGAAACCCGGGAAACGCAGTTGCGGGTCGGACCGCTGGAGCTCGATCTCATCGAACGCACCGCCCGGCGCGGCGAACGGCAGATCGACCTGTTGCCGCGCGAATTCCGGCTTCTCGAATACATGATGCAGCGCAACGACCAGCTGCTCACCCGCGCCATGCTGCTGGAGGAGGTCTGGAACTACAAATTCGTCCCCGCCACCAATCTCGTCGATGTCCATATGGGGCGGTTGCGTCACAAGGTGGATGGGCCGGAGGATCCGCCGATGATCCACAACGTCCGCGGCGCAGGATTTATTCTCCGTGCGCCTTCCTGATTTTGTCCGCACAACGACGTTCCGCTGGACCTCGGTCGCGATCGCGCTGAGCATCCTGGTGTTCTCGGCGTTTGTGTACTGGGAGGCCGGGAGTTCGATGCAGGCCGACATGGATGGTTCGATCGCCGAAGCTGTCGTGTCGATCGCCGCGACCGTCCCGGAGCGCCGGATCGTCACGATCGAGGACCGCCTCGCTGCGGATCCTCGCCGGATTCGATTGGCCGGTCTGTTCGGCGCGGACGGAAGGCGGATCGCCGGCAATCTGCGCGAGATTCCACCAGAACTGGCGATCGACGGCAGGGTTCAGGCAACGCAGGCCGTCAGGATGGATGCACAGGCGGCCGAGTCGATGTCCGTGCGGGCGATCGGTCGCCGCTTGCCCGATGGCCAGGTGTTGGTCATCGCCCGGCATAGCGGCGAACTGCAGGAGCTGGCGGCGGCGATCGGCCGTGCCCTGCTGCTCGGTCTGCCCATGGCGGGGTGCCTCAGCCTGGCCATCGGCGGCCTGCTCAGCTTCCGGGTGCAGCGTCGGGTCGACGAACTGCACACGCAGGTCAGGCGGATCGTCGATGCGGGCCTTCGCGAGCGGCTTCCGACCGCAAACCTCGACCATCCGTTCGACAAACTGGCGATCGTCGCCAACGGCATGCTCGACGAGATCGAGGTGCTGGTCACGGAAATGGCGGAGACCGGCAACGAGATCGCCCATGACCTGCGCACGCCGCTGACGCGCGTCCGCGTCGGCCTGGAGCGCGGCCGCGTCAATGCAGCAACGGTCGCGGATTTGCAGTCGGTCGCGGACCGGGCGATCGCGGGGGTCGACGAGGTACTTGCCATTATCACCAGCTTGCTCCGGATCAGGGAGATCGAGCACTACGGCGATCGCAGGGGCTTTTGTGACGTGGCGCTGGCCGGCTTGATGCGCGAGGCCTGCGATCTCTACGCGCCGATAGCCGAGGACAAGCAGGTCAGCCTATGCGCCGATCTCGATGACGAGGTCATTGTTCGATGCGATCGCGACCTGTTGCAGGAGGCCGTCATCAACCTCGTCGACAACGCCGTGAAGTTCACACCAGCCCACGGAGAGGTCCGGCTGGTCCTGACCAGAGAGGCCGGCAATGTCGTGATCCGCATATCGGACACCGGGCCGGGCATCCGCGCCGACGACCGGGAGGCCGTGCTCCGGCGTTTCTATCGCTCCGACAAGAGCCGCCAATCTGCCGGCGTCGGCCTCGGCCTTAACCTGGTCGCGGCAATCGTCAAGCTGCATGGCTTCCGGCTCGCGCTGTCGACCGGTCCGAACTGTGTTGCGGAGATCATCTGCCCGATGTCGGAAGCGTGATCTTTCTAAACGCGGTTTTAATCGCATCGCGGCGTCGTTTCACCATGTCTTATGCACCGCATCTGTCGTGGCGACGCCCGGCTGGCGCCCGCGGCAGCGATGCGATCGATGAAAGGAGAAGGTCATGCAAAAACGAGCATTCAAGGTACTCGCGGCGGCAGCGGTGGCGCTGAGCCTGCTGGCGACCGGCGCCGACGCGCGCGGCGGTGGAGGAGGAGGAGGCCATGGCGGCGGCGGCTTCGGCGGCGGTGGCCACATCGGAGGTTTTGGAGGTGGTCACATGGGAGGTTTCGGCGGCGGCCATGTGGGCGGCTTCAATGGCGGGGTTGGCGGCGCTCATCTAGGTGGCTTTGGTCGCGGCTTTGGTGAAAGCCCCATGGCGGGCGGCTTCGCTGCGGGACATACGGGGCGGTTCGGCGGCCGATCTTTCGGTCCGACAGGGCCACGTTTCGCCGGCGGCTTTCCCTCGCATCGCCTGGGGCGTCACGGCTTTGGGCACTCCCGCCGCGGCTTTGTCGCGCCCGGTTTCTATGACGACTTCGATGATTACGGTTATGGCTGTCCGTATCTCTACGGTCCCGAATATCCGAACCGGTATCCCTGGTTCGCCGGCTGCACCTGACATGTGATCGGGCAGGGCGGCGTGACGCAACGTCGCGCCGCCCTGGCGAACAGCGAGCATTCGAAAAAGTGAAGTCGGCGTTGCGCAAGCCGTCGCGCGAGCCGCATTCCAGCCATGCCCGGGTGGCTACTACGCATTGAATCACCAGCTTGATGCGTAATGACCGATCGTGAAGTTGTGAGAACTCCGCTAGGCTGTTTGCCGAGACGCCCGACACGGCCCGGCGACGCGATGTATTTGTCCGAGTTCATGAGCAGTTCAACTTTCCGTGCAGCCGCGATTGCCGCGGTTGGGCTTTGTGGAATCGTGCTGGTGCTGTTCGGCTTCATCTACTGGAAGACCGACCAGTTTCTCGTGACCCGTTCCGATAGCGTCATCGCCCTGCAGATGGAAACCGTTTCGGCGCTGCCGACCGATCGCAAGATCGAGGCGCTGCGTCAGCAGATCAGCCAGGACCCGCGCGGCGTGCAGTTCGTCGGCCTGTTCGGCGCGGATGGGAGCCGGCTCGCCGGCAATCTCGAACGCCCGCCCGCCACGCTGCGGCTGGACTCCACCGTGCAGACCGTCGAGATCCGTAGGCATGGCGCCGGGGAGCCTGAGCGGCTGACCGTACAGGCCATCGGCCGTCAGCTTTCCGACGGCGAGGTGCTGGTGATCAGCCGCTATGTGGACGAAGCAATGCAATTGTCCCGGGCGGTCGGCGAGGCGCTGACACTTGGATTGCTGCCCGCACTACTGCTTTGCCTGGCGCTGGGGGCTTTACTGAGTCTCCGCAGCGAACGCCGGATTGCCGAGGTCAGCGAGCGTGTCCAGCGCATCGTCGCCGGCAGCTTCCATGAACGGTTGCCCGTTGACCGCGGCCGCGATCCGTTCACGCAACTCGCCCGCGTGGTCAATGCGATGCTCGGGGAGATCGAAGCGCTGATCCACACGATCGCCGGCGTCGGAAACGACATTGCGCATGATCTTCGCACGCCGCTGACGCGCGCGCGGCTCGCGCTGGAGCGGGGGCGCGACAACGCGAATACGCTGGCGGAACTCCAGTCAGTCGCTGACAAGGCGATCGCGAGCATCGACCAGTCGCTGGCGATCGCGGCTGCGCTGCTGCGGCTGGCGGAGATCGAGAACAGCCGCCGTTCGACCGGATTCGGCACGATCGCCTTGGCGGAACTGCTGCAGGAGGTCCGCGATCTCTACGCGCCGATTGCCGAAGACAAGGGGATCACCCTGGTCGCCGATATCGTTCACGCGCCGATGATCGAGGGCGATCGCGATCTGTTGATGGAGGCGATCGCCAATCTGGTCGACAACGCCATCAAGTACACGCCGCAAGGCGGGCGCGTCGAGATTGTGGCGGTCGCCGGCGACGGCGAGAGCGTCCTGCGGATTACCGACACCGGCGTCGGCATCGGCGAACACGACCGGAGCGCCGTGTTGCGGCGGTTCTACCGTTCCGATGCTTCGCGCGGGACGCCGGGGCTCGGGCTCGGGCTCAATCTGGTTGCGGCGATCACAAAGCTGCATGGCTTTCGGCTGACGATCTTCCCCGGCGCCGGCTGCGTGATCGAAATCGGCTTTCCCGAACGTTCTTAGCGCAGCGGTTGAAATACCGGCTTCGCGTCGCTTGCGTTCCGCCGCGGCGTGGCGCGCGCCCCTAAATCTTTATTTAGTTGGCCTGCTGCGTTGAGTCCCTATGTCTTCGTCAGGCTGGGAGCTATCGCGGATCGATCGCTGATCCACGCTTCAGACCGAAGGGACCAAGACAATGCCCGGATACTGCATCTCATTGTCGTCGGCGCTGGTCATCGCGGCGCTGGCAATCACGGTCGTGCCGAACGTCGCAATGGCCCAACAGCACGCCGTCGTGCATCGGGTGCCCACGCCGGTAGGGCATGCCCAGCCGACGCCTGATGGCTTTCTCTCCGACCAGAGCGAAAGCCCGGACGAGCAGCGACGACTGTCGCAATTCGACGCCGAGCAGCATCGTCTGGATCAGCAGCTCGACAAGTCACTGAACATTTGCCGCTGTTGAAACACGGCACGCGACCCGGTGCCAGGCGGCACCAGATATTGAAGCTGGCACCTGACAAGCCCGGAGCGACCCATGGGTATCGTGCGATTTGCCCTCAGATTTCCATATACCTATTACGTGGTCGCCGTCCTCATCCTGTTTCTGGGGGGCGCCGCCATCTGGTCGATGCCGACCGATATTTTTCCGGAGATCCGGATCCCCGTGGTGACCGTGATCTGGAGCTACACCGGTCTTTCGACTCCCGAGATGGAGGATCGGGTTTCGACCTACAGCCAGTATTCGATCAGCGCCAATGTCAACGGCATCAAGAACATCGAGGCGCAGACCCTCAACGGGCTCGCGATCCAGAAGATCTATTTCCAGCCGGACGTCAATCTCGATCTCGCCATCTCGCAGATCGTGTCTGCGACGAATGCGATCCGCGCGCTGATGCCGCCGGGCATCCAGCCGCCCATTGTCGTGCAGTTCAATGCTTCCAGCGTGCCGGTGCTGCAGCTCAGCCTGAATTCAGACTCGCTCAACGAGCAGCAACTATACGATTTCGGCATCTACCGGGTCCGGCAGCAACTGGCCCCGGTGCATGGCGTCACGCTTCCCACGCCGGCAGGCGGCAAGTATCGCCAGATTATGGTGGACCTCGACCCGGACAAGCTGCTGTCGCGCGGGCTGACGCCGCTCGACGTCGTCAATGCGGTCAACACCCAGAACCTGACGCTGCCCACCGGGACCGCCAAGATCGGCGACAAGCAATACACGATGCGGACCAATGCGACGCCCGCCAGCATCGCCGACCTCAATCGGATCCCGGTCAAGTTTGTCAACGGCGCGACGATTTTTCTGAAGGATGTGGCGCAGGTTCGTGACGGGTCCGCGGTGCAGCAGAACGTTGTGCGGCAGGACGGCCATCGCTCCGTGCTGCTCAGCATCATCAAGAACGGCAACGCGTCGACGCTGGGCGTCGTCAATGCCGTCAAGGCCGCGCTGGTGGATGCGCGGGCGGCGGCGCCGAAGGGGTTGAAGATCAACGAATTGTTCGATCAGTCGGTGTTCGTCACGGGCGCCGTGAAGGGTGTGCTGCGGGAAGGCGGCATCGCAGCCGGCCTGACGGCGCTGATGATCCTTGTCTTCCTGGGATCGTGGCGCTCCACGCTGGTGGTGATGATCTCGATCCCGCTCGCAATCCTGTCGTCGCTGGTGGGCCTGTACTTCCTCGGCGAGACGCTCAACACCATGACGCTTGGCGGCCTGGCGCTCGCCGTCGGCATCCTGGTGGATGACTCAACGGTGACGATCGAGAACACGCATCGGCTGCTGATTGAAGAGCACATGTCGCTGCCCGAGGCGACCCTGCATGGCGCGGCCGGCATTGCCATCCCGACCCTGGTCTCGACGCTGGCGATCAGCTGCGTCTTTGCCTCGGTGGTGTTTCTCGACGGTCCGCCAAAGTATCTGTTCACGCCGCTCGGCATCGCCGTCGTGTTCGCAATGCTGGCCTCCTACGGCCTTTCGCGGACGCTGACTCCGATCATGATCGGGTTGTTGCTCAGGCATGAACGTCATGACGCGGACGATGGCCGTCCGAAGGGGTTTTTTGCGCGTTTTTCCGGTGCTTTCGAACGCGGCTTTGAGCGCATGCGCGGAGGCTACGTCGAGCTGCTGACCCGATTACTGAAGAATCGCATTGCTGTGCCTGTCGCGGCGGTGCTTGTCGTCGGTCTCGGCGCCGTCATGATGCTGTCGGTCGGCCGGGACTTTTTCCCGCTGATCGACGGCGGCCAGATCCAGCTGCACGTCCGCGCCCCCGCGGGGACGCGGATCGATGCCACCGAAAAGATATTCCAGCAGGTCGAGGACAAGATCCGGCAGGTGGTGCCCAAGTCGGATCGCCAGCTGATCGTCGATAATATCGGACTGCCGGCGCGGCCTTACAATCTCGCATTCACCGACGGGTCGACCATCGGCGTGAACGACGGCGTCATCCAGGTGCAGCTGAAGGAGGGCCATGCGCCGACGGCGGACTATGTCCGCAAGCTGCGCGCGGTTCTGCCGGCGGCGTTCCCCGAAGAGGTATTCTATTTCCAGGCCGCAGACATCGTGACGCAGATCCTGAATTTCGGCCAGCCGGCGCAGATCGATGTCCGCACGATTGGCTACGATCCGGGTAACCTCGAGATCGCCAACAAGCTGCGGCAGCGGATCGCCCAAATCCCCGGTATCGTCGACGCGCATCTGCAGCAGGAAACCGACGCGCCGTCGTTCTACACCGAGATCGACCGGACGCGCGCCGCGCAGCTCGGTCTCAATGCGAGCACCGTCGCCACCAATATCAACGTCAGCCTGAGCTCCTCGTCGCAGGTGTCACCGAATTTCTGGACAGATCCGAGCTCCGGCATTCCCTATTATCTGGCTGTCCAGACGCCCGAATACCGGGTCGACTCGCTGAACGCCTACGGCAACACGCCGGTCTCGAGCACGCTCACGGCCAGCGGCCAGCCGGTGCCGGGGATGCTCAGCAACGTCGCGACCTTCAAACGCGAAGCGCTCCCCACCAACCTGAACCAGGCCAACGTGCAGCCGGTCTACGACGTCTATGCCAGCACGCAAGGCCGCGATCTCGGCGCGATCTCGGCCGATATCAACAAGGTGAAGGCCGAACTGGAGAAGGAAATGAAGCCAGGTAACAGCATCGCCGTTCTGGGCCAGATCCAGAGCATGAACGACGCCTTTTTCGATCTCGGCGTAGGCCTGCTGTTTGCGGCCGTATTCGTCTATCTGCTGATGGTGGTAAACTATCAGAACTTCAGCGATCCCCTCGTGGTCATGTTGGCGTTGCCCGCAACCCTGGCCGGCATCGTCACCATGTTGTTCATCACCGGTACTACTCTGAACGTGCCGTCGCTGATGGGCGCGATCATGGCGGTCGGCGTCGCGTCGGCGAATTCGATTCTGCTGGTGACCTTCGCGCGCGAGCAGCAGCTCGCCGGCCATTCGGCCTTCGAGGCCGCGATCAGCGCCGGGCATACCCGGATCCGTCCGGTGCTGATGACCGCCGCGGCAATGATTGTCGGCATGATTCCGATGGCCATAGGCGGTGCCGGCGAGGAGCAGAATGCCGCGCTCGCCCGCGCGGTGATCGGCGGATTGCTGTTCGCCACGCCGACCACGCTGTTGATCGTGCCGTATATCTTCGCGCTGGTTCGCAAACGTGTCGACGGCCAGGCCCAGCACGGTGTCTTTGAGGAGGCGAGCGCATGACCGGGATCCAGAGACTGCATGAGGTGCTGCCGCCCGAGCCGCAGGCGCCGGTCGTCGACCGGCAGGCCGACCCGCCGCCGGTGCGAACCCGCTCGCGGGCGGCGGCCTGGCTCGGTGTTGCGGTGCTGCTGCTGCTGGGGGGCGGGCTGGGCTTTGGCGTCTGGCGTCATGAACAGGCGCAGCAGGCGGTGGCGACGGCCGCCAGGCAGATGCACGATCTGGTCCCCGAGGTGCAGGTCGCGGTGATCCAGGCCAGCCCCGCCACCAGCGACGTCACCCTGCCGGCCACGACCACGGCTTTCGAGGCGGCCAATATTTTTGCGCGGGCCAGCGGCTACATCGCGCGGCGGGTCGTGGACATCGGCGATCGCGTGAAAGCGGGCGACTTGCTGGCGGAGATCGTTGCGCCGGAACTCGATCATCAGATCGCCCAGGCCCAGGCTACGCTGCAGCAGAATCAGGCGGCGCTGCAGCAGACCCAGGCCAGCCGCGATCTGGCCGACGCCACCAACGGCCGCGACAGCCGACTCGTCAAGCAAGGCTGGCTGACCTTGCAGCAGGGCGACAACGATCGTCTGACGCTGGCGGCGCAACAGGCGGCAGTCAACGTCGCGCAGTCCAACATCGCCGCGCAGGAAGCGCAGATCCGCATTCTCACCCAGGAAAAATCCTATCAGCGCGTGGTCGCGCCGTTCGACGGGGTCATCACCCAGCGCAACGTCGACAATGGCAGCCTGGTCCAGTCCGGATCGACCTTCATGTTCACGCTGATGCGCAGCAATGTGATCCGGGTCCAGCTCTTCGTGCCGCAGGACGCCGCGTTCGGCGTGGCGCCGGGCGTGACGGCAAGCATCCATGTCCCGGAAATTCCCGACCGGGTATTCGACGGCACGGTGACGCGGACCGCCTCGGCGGAGCAGCCGGGCAGCCGGACGTTGCTGACCGAGGTCGACATTGCCAATCCCGATGGCGCGCTCAGTCCCGGCATCTATTGCACGGTGGACCTGCACGTTCCCCAAAGGAGTCCCGCTCTGACCGTGCCCGCCGATGCCGTGATCTTCAACGCGGGCGGCACGCGGGTGGTCGTCGTCGAGAACGGCGTTGCCCATATGCGCAAGGTGACCATCGCACGGGATTTCGGCGCCTCCGTCGAGGTGCGCAATGGCATCAAGGCGGGCGACCAAGTGGTGCTCAACCCTGCGGTCAATCTGGCCGACGGCGACCATGTCAAACCGCAGAAGCGCGCGACATGAGGATCGACGGCGTGGCGATGTCGAGACTGGTATTGGCGCTGATGCTGTCGATGCTGGGCTGCCGGGCAGGTCTCGCGCAGGTCTCCACCATGGGCACGACCTCGATGGGCATACCGACCACGCCGGGCGCGGTGGTCTCGTCGCCCCTGAACGGACCGAGCCCGTTCTCCGCCGCAACGCTGCCGGGTGCCGTGGATACAAGTCTGGCTCCGGTCCCGCTGGCGTCAGATCCGACGACGCCGGGCACCGTCATCAATTGCGCTTTGCCGGCCGCGGCAACGACGCCGTCAGCGCCCGGAACGATCTCCACCACCAGTCTCGGCAGTGCGACCGGCATGGCACCGATGCCCGGACCGATCGGCAACGCGCTGAATTCCAGCGACACCTGCAGCCTGAACGGGACTCCCGCTCCGAATGACCCGGCCTCGTTGCCGCTCATGACGCCGGCGATTTCAACCAGGCCGCCGGGCACGTTGGACCCGCCGACCGCCAGCCTCGGCGATACCACGATCTCCCCGGCGCCGACCGAACCGACGCCGAACGCCTCGGGCTGAAGTAAACCGGCTTTGATGAAGGTTGCCGCGCCAGGCATGGCAGCGT
>Ga0247729_10000891_pt1 | contig 11378 bp, 13 predicted proteins | sample UWRJL133311R2_FD_180958 | JGI IMG/M metagenome (GOLD analysis project Ga0247729, IMG submission 180958) | Plant litter microbial communities from Arlington Agricultural Research Station in Wisconsin, United States - UWRJ-L133-311R-2 | ecosystem: Environmental > Terrestrial > Plant litter >... | reverse complement strand
GCACCGGCGTGAAGGCGCCCAGATGCTGCTCCAGATGCTCGCGGATGCGCACGTGGCTCCACGGAATCTGGATGGCGCCGTGGCTGCCGCCGTTGAAGGGCATTTCCTCAATGAAGCGCACTTCCACCGGCAGCTCCCGGGTCAGCTCGGCCAGCGGCACCAGGTCCTGGGTGTTTTGCCCGTCCATCACCACGGCGTTGATTTTCACCTTGATACCGGCCGCCAGCAGGGCGTAAAACGTGTCGAGCACCCGCGGCAGCTCGTCGCGGCGGGTAATGGCGGCGAAGCGGGCCCGGTCCAGCGTGTCGAGGCTGAGGTTGACGGTGCGCACGCCCAGCCGCACCAGTTCCGGAATGTGGGGCTCGGTCAGCACGCCGTTGGTGGTCAGGCTGATATCCTGAATGCCGGGAATCTGGCTAAGGCGCCCGATGAAGGGCACCAGGTCGCGGCGCACGAACGGCTCCCCGCCGGTGAGACGCACTTTGCGCACGCCCAGCCCGGCCAGCAGGCCCACCACCCGCTCCATCTCCTCGTAGCTCAGCAGGTCGCGCTTGGGCATGTACTGGATGCCTTGCTCGGGCATGCAGTAGAAGCAACGCAGGTTGCAGCGGTCCGTAACGGCCAGCCGCACGTATTCGAGCGGGCGGCCGTGGTTGTCGAATAAAACGGGGGAGGCAACGGACATAAGGCGAGCGGGGCTGATTAGTGCCTCAACGTAAGCACCGGCGAAAGGGGTTCAGAACAAAAAACGGCAACTTCGCCTTTCTGTTCCGCCCGGGCCGCGTATAAGGGCGTCCGGCGTCTGATTAAACAAATGAAACTGAAAATTGCTCTTTTTGGCATTGCCAAAGAAATCGTGGGTAGCTCCGAACTGGACCTGACCACGCCCGAGGCGCAGTCGGTAGCCGGCCTGATGGATCAGCTGCGCGCCCAGTACCCCGCGCTGGGCGAGCTGACCAGCTTCGCCGTGGCCGTCAACAGCGACTACGCCGCCGAGGACTACCGGCTGCGCGAAAACGACGAAATAGCCCTGATTCCTCCCGTCAGCGGCGGGTAGGGTTCGATTAAAAATTAAAAATGAAGAGTTAAAAATGGCGCAGTCCCCTCAACGCTGGGCCGCCGTCACACTCATTTTTAATTTTTAACTCTCAATTTTTAATTCCTCCCATGCACATTCATCTTACCGACCAGCCCATCGACGTGGCGGCCGTGCTGGCTTCCGTGCAAGACGCGGGGGCGGGAGCCGTCAACACCTTTATCGGGACCGTGCGCGACCAGAGCACCGGCCGGCGCGTGGTGCGCCTGGACTACGAAGCCTACGACGCCATGGCCGTGCACCAGATGCGCCGCGTGGCTGAGCAGGCTAAGGAAAAGTGGCCCATGCTGCGCCAGGTGGCCGTCACGCACCGCAAGGGCCGCCTCGACATCGGGGATGTGGCCGTGGTGGTAGCCGTATCCACTCCCCACCGCGCCGACTCCTTCGCCGCCTGCCAGTACATCATCGACACCATCAAGCAAGTGGTGCCCATCTGGAAAAAGGAGCAGTACGAAGACGGCTCCGTCTGGGTAGCCGCCCACCCGTAGCGCATGGAGCCGTCCGCGCCGTTTTCCGCCGCCATTGAGCTGATTGGGGTCAACCCCTTCGTGCTGGTTCCGGTGCCGCTCCTGCAGGCGCTGTTTGCCGCGGCGGGCAAAAGCAAGGGGCCGATTCCGGTGCAACTGACCATCGACGGGCACGCTTTTCCCCAAACCCTGGTAAAGTACAGCGGCCAGTGGCGTCTGTATCTGAACGGGCCGATGCGGCAGGCCGCCGGCAAGCAGGTCGGCGATACGGCCGCGTTTACCCTACGCTATGACCCGGAGTTGCGGGAGCTGCCGGTGCATCCCAGACTAAGCCAGGCGCTGGCCGATAATCCGGCTGCCGACACCGTTTTTATCACTCTCCCACCTTCCCGGCGCCTGGAAATCGTGCGCTACATTGCCTCGCTGAAAAGCGCGGACAGTGTGGCTCGCAACGTGGAAAAAGCCATCCGTTTTCTGCTGGGGCAGGAGCGGTTTATTGGCCGCGACAAGCCCTAGAGCAACTCCCGCCGGGCCGCGTCAGCTTCCTCGGGTGTGTTGATGTTGCGTAGTTCCCGCGGGTCGGGAGCGGCCAGCAGCTCGATGTCGGAGTTGATGAGGGCCTTGCGGGGACAGGAGTAGCCTTGGCTCAGGAAGCGCAGCAGCACGCCGTAGCCGCGCGGCTCCCAGATGGTAATCAGCGGCTCGGGAAACTCGTTGTCGGGGCTCTGAAAGGCCGTGGCCACCCTGGCCCCGTTGCGGTGCTCGGTCAGGTGCTGCAACGTAGCCTCGGACAGGAACGGCAGGTCGCAGGCCACGACCAGCCAGGCGGCGTTCGGGTCGAGCTGCATGGCGCTGAGGATGCCGCCCATCGGGCCCAGGTCCAGAAACCGGTCGGGGAGGGGCTGCAGGCCGGCGGGCAGGTCGGCTACCTGGTCGGGGCGGCAGGAAACGTACACGTCGGTGCAGACGGCGGCCAGCAGCCCGGCGGCGTATTCGCGCTGTTCGAGACCGTGGTAGCGCAGGCGGCCCTTGTCGGTTTGCATGCGCTGGCTTTGCCCGCCGGCCAGCACCAGGCCCCGCAACGGCGGCTGCGCCGCCTGCCACCACTGCCGGATAAAGGCCGCAATGGCGTCCGTATCGGACAGCGGCAGCGTAGGAACTGACTGCTCCGCCAGGTGCGCCCGCAGATAGCCGGGCACTTCGGTGACGCCCTCGGGCAGCAGAATCAGCTGCACGTCAGTGAGCCGGTCGAGCTTGCGGTCCAGGGGCTTGGCGGGGTCCAGGATAATGAGCTGCTGGCGGGCGCGGAAGTGGTTGCCATTCACCAACACCAGGCTTTGGTGGGCCAGCATCTCGCGCTGCGCAAACACGTCCAGCTCCCGCCGCTGGTCCACGCGCCGGAACTGGATTTTGTCGGTCAGCTCGGCACTGGCGCCGGCCAGCAGGATAGGGCTGGCCCCGCCCGTGCCGCCGTCGGCGGCCTCGTCGCCGGCGGCGTGGTCGGCATCGACGTAGCCCACGCGCAGCGCCGGGGTCAGGAGGGGCAGCAGTTGGGTCACCAGCGCCTTGATCTTGCCGCAGGGCGCACCCAGGATGGCCAGCTCGTGGCGGCCAAACTCGCCGAGAGCGGGCCGCACGAGGGCAGCGTGCTTGGTACGGGGCTGGCTGCCGCTGAGGTGGTTAGTCGGCATGGTGGAAGTCGTTTTTGCCGCCGGTTTTGTCGAGCAGGCGGGTTTCCTGAATCACGATGTCGTGCGACAGCGCCTTGCACATATCGTACACGGTGAGGGCGGCCACGGAGGCGCCGGTCAGGGCTTCCATCTCCACGCCGGTTTTGCCGGTCACGGTGGCCGTGCAGATAATGTGGATGGCGTCGGGCTCGTGCACCTCAATCTGGATCTGGCAGTCGTCGAGGCCCAGCGGGTGGCAGAGCGGGATAAGGTCGGCAGTTTTCTTGGCAGCCATGATGCCGGCCAGGATGGCGGTCTGAAACACCGGCCCCTTGCGGGTGGGCAGGTCGCCGGCCTGCACCAGCTTCAGGATGTCGGCGCCCAGAATCACGCGGCTGCGGGCCCGGGCCAGGCGGCGGGTCGGGGTTTTGGCGCCCACGTCGACCATGGCGGGCTGGCCGGCGGCGTTGAGGTGAGTGAAGGTAGAAGCGAGGTCGGCCATAGGAAAAGGATATAGCGGAAAAGCGTAAGGGCGGGGCAAAAGTTGCGGGAAACTACGTATTCCTGGCTGGGCGTTCCGGCCCACCCACGGGTTTCGGGCTTACTTTGCGCCGTTCTGCCATCTGTGTTCTTACTGCTGCCGCCCATGATTTCCGTCGAAGAAGCCACCCGCCTCGTGCTGGCCACGGCCCGCCCGCTGCCCGCCGAAACCATTGCCCTGACGGCCGCCACCGGCCGCGTGCTACTTGCGCCGCTGTATGCCGACCGGGATTTTCCGCCTTTTCACCGCGTGGCCATGGATGGCATTGCCCTGGCTTTCGCCGCCATTGAAGCCGGCCAGACGGATTTTCCCATCGAGGCTACCCAACTGGCCGGGGCGCCGCCGCAGCCGCTGCAAAACTCCCGGGCCGCCGTCGAAATCATGACCGGGGCCGTGCTGCCGCCCGGTACCGACGTGGTGGTACGCTACGAAGACGTTCTGTTTCACGAGAAAGCCGGGCAGCGCCTGGCCAGCGTGCAGATTCCGCCGCCGGCCGCCGGCCACAACGTGCACCACCAAGCCGCTGACCGTCAGCGGGGCGACCTGCTGCTGCCCGCCGGCACCCGCCTCGGGCCCGCCGAAATTGCGGTGGCTGCCACCGTGGGCGCCGCCGAAGTGACGGTGGCGCGGGCGCTGCGGGTGGCCGTAGTCAGTACCGGCGACGAGCTGGTAGAACTAACCCAGGCGCCCTTGCCCCACCAGATCCGCCGTTCCAATGCTTACATGCTGCGGGCGGCACTGCTGGAGGCCGGGGCCGAAAGCGAGATTTTTCACTTCAACGACGACCAACGGGCCCTGCGCCAGGGGTTGCCGCCGCTGCTAGCCGCCTTCGACGCGCTGGTGCTTAGCGGGGGCGTCTCGAAGGGCCAAGCCGACTTTCTGCCGGGCATTCTGCAGGAAATCGGGGTGGAGCAGGTGTTTCACGAGGTGCGACAGCGGCCGGGCAAGCCGCTCTGGTTTGGGCAGCAGCTTGGGGGCGCGGTGGTATTTGCACTGCCCGGCAACCCGGTTTCTACCTTCGTCAATTTCTACCAGTACGTGCGGCCGTGGCTGCAACAGTGCCAGCAGCCGGCCGCCGTGCCGCCGCCGCTCATGGCCCTGCTGGCTACCCCCGTGAGCTTCCGGCCGCGCATGACACACTTTCTGCCCGTGCGGCTGGAATGCTCACCCTACGGCCACCTGCTGGCGCACCCACAGTCGGCCGGCGGTTCCGGCGACCTCGCTTCCCTGCTCCACTGCGACGGTTTCCTGCGCCTAGACGCCGAGCAGGAGGAGTTCAAAGCCGGCGACGCCTTCCCGCTACTGCGCTTCCGCAACTAATTGGTTTTTGGTTGGTGGTTTGTAGTTTTTGGCCCTTGGACCGGGAACCGCAATGATAAATAATTAGGCTTTATAGTGCTGATCAATAATTGTTTTGATTTGGTGATAGAGACAGAAAAATAAATCTTTAACAACCAACTCACTCTGCCTCGGAGCGCTTGAACTCGTGGCGGCAGTGGAAGCAGTGGTAGCGCTTGCCGCGCAGCGGGTAGCCCAGCACCATCGAGAGCAGGATCATGGGCCAGCTGTAGGTGTTGCGGGTGGCGGGGCCGAAGGCGACGTCGGTGGAGTCGCAGCTAGGGCAGTGCAGCACGTCGGCCGGCACGTCGTCGTCGGCCGACCACGAGGCGGTCATTGGTACGGTTTCGTAGCGCAGGATTTCGGCGGCGGCGGCGGCATCTTCCTCGCGCACGTGCAGGCGCACCCCGCCCGAGGCCGGGCCGTAGAGGCGGTTGAGGGCTACCAGGTTTTCGTTGGTTAGGAAGCAGGGAATCTGCTCGGCCTCCAGCCGGCCCTTGGCCAGGTGGGCGGTGATGGGGTCCGCGAAAGATTCGAGCAGGATGATGCGGTGCTCCGGCGGCTGGGAAGTCATGAACTCGGGGTAAAAAGCAGTACCTAAATAACAAACAAAAGAGCATTCGGCGCGCCGCCGAATGCTCTTTTTTATCGCGCCAAACTCAGCGCCGGAAACGAGCGGACTATGCCGTTAGTGAAACAAGGCCAGCGCTTTAATGAAGGTTTGGGAAACGCCCCAGGCCAGTGGGACGCCCACGTAAAGCCAGGCCAGCGCCACGGAGCCGCCCACGGCCGGCTCGGCGGCGGGAGTAGCAGAATTTGGTTTTTGGTCCATCGGAAGAAGGGTTAGATGATGGGAAATGGAGGGCTAGTGGCCGCCGGCTTCGGGCGTCACGGCGCCTTTTTCGTAGTACTGGTCTTTCACGGCCGTCACGGCCAGGTTGGCCAGCAAACCCAGCACGAGTATGCCGGCCATGGTGTAAAACACGTTCTGGTAAGCTGCCGCGCCGGTCAGGCCCTTGGCTTTGGCTCCCTCGTGCAGGCCGTGCACGATGAGCGGCCCCAGCACGCCCGCCGTGCTCCAGGCCGTGAGCAGCCGCCCGTGGATAGCACCCACCTGGTACTTGCCAAACAGGTCGGAGAGGTAGGCCGGAATGGTGGCGAAGCCGCCGCCGTACATGCTGATAATCACGCAGGCTACCACCACAAATAAGGTCAGTTGGGCGTTGTGGCCCAGCGTCGGGATGAGGGCGTAGAGCAGGATGCCCAGCCCAAAATAGATGGCGTAGGTGGTCTTGCGGCCCAGCTTATCCGAAGCCGATGACCAGAAGAACCGGCCCAGCAAATTGAACAAGCTCAGCAAACCCACGAAGCCGGCGGCGGCGGCGGCCGTCACGCCTTGGCCCGCGCCCAGCGCCCCGTCGGAAAAGCTTTCCTGAATCAGCGGCGAGGCCGTTTCCAGCACGCCGATGCCGGCCGTTACGTTGGTGAGCAGCACCACCCACAGCAGCCAGAACTGCGGGGTCTTGATGGCGTTGTCGGCCGACACGTTCTGGGTGGTAATCAGGGCGCTGTGCTCGGCGTTGGGCACGTAGCCGGCGGGCTTCCAGTCGTCGGCCGGCACCCGGATGGTCCAGACGCCGAACTGCATGAAGACCAGATAAATAAGGCCCATCACGATAAACGTGGGTGCCACGCCCTGCGGGGCTGAGTCCTTGAAGTGGGCCATCAGGTTGTTGGCCAGCGGGGAACCAATCATGGCTCCGCCGCCGAAGCCCATGATGGCCATGCCGGTAGCCACGCCCTTACGGTCGGGAAACCACTTGATGAGCGTACTGACCGGCGAGATGTAGCCGATGCCCAGCCCGATGCCGCCCACGAAGCCGTAGCCGAAGTATAGCAGCGCCAGACTGTGCAGGTGCACGCCCAGCGAACCGATGAGGAAGCCGCCGCCGAAGCACAGTGACGAGGCCAGCATGGCCTTGCGCGGCCCCACCCGCTCCAGCCACTTGCCGAAGATGGCCGCCGAAAGCCCCAGCAGCACGATGGCAATGGAAAACGTCCAGCTGATCTGGCCCGGCGTCCAGTCGGCGGCGGCCGGCTTGGCCACGTCGCCGCTGATGAGGGCGCCCAGCGGCTTATCGAACACACTGAAGGCGTAGGCTTGGCCAATGGCGAGGTGAATGGCCAGGGCGGCGGGGGGAATCAGCCAGCGGTTGTAGCCCGGGCCGGCCACGGTGCGGCTGCGGTCCAGAAAAGAATCTGCCATGGAGTTGTGGTGGGAGTTGTGGAAGAAAGAAAAGAGCGGGTACGAGCCGCAAAGTCCAGCCCCGGCAAAAGGGCGGACGGTCCAGCCCGCGGGCAAAGAGGATAGAAGCTTTAACGGGCTACTAGCAAGGCCGTACGAATAAATATTGCTAAATAAGTATAGTCAACGGCTGTTTCTGGGCTCACTACCGTCGGAAGCCTCCCGAATAGCCGGCGGACTGCGCGAAAATTCCTGCAGTCTTACCCCAATCCGCCGGGTTCACAGCTGAAACTGCGGGGCCTCACAGCTTCTTTCCGGCTGCGCCAACCAGAATCCGCCCATTTCTGCCCACGCAAAAAGCCCCGCGGATAAGGCGGGGCTTTGAGAGAGAAATGAAGTAAGCGTGCGGCTAGTTTTTGACGGCCTTGCCGAGGTCCTGCACGTCGCGGCCGGTTTCGAGGGCCGTAAACTCGGTTTGCAGGGCCCGGATGTGCAGCTCGTCGCGGCCCTTCACGTCGAGACGAATGGCTTTCAGGCGAGCGTTGAGCTGCTTGTAGATGGCCGTGGCGTAGTCCCAGTCGCGCTGGGTCCAGGTGGCGCGCCGGGCCCGGATCTGCTGCAGAAACTGCTTGTAGGCCGGCTCAATGGTAGTGGGCGTAAGCTGCCCGATGGCCGAGTACGTACCCAGCAGATCGGCTGTAAATGTGTCGAGACTGGTGTTGTCGAGGGGCTGCCGGTTGCGGGCCCGCGAGGCCGAGTCGAAGGTGGCGGCGCGGCTGCCGGCGGTTTTGAGCTTTGCTGCGGTACGGTCGGCGAGGCTGTCGAGGTTGCGGACTTCGGTGCGCACCATCTCCTGCCGCTCCCGCGGGGTAGAGTCGCAGCCGGGCAGGGCGAAGGCCGCCAGCAGCAGGGCTGGCGGCGCAAAGAACAGGCGGAATCGTTTCATAGCTCAATTCTACGCAATTCGGGCCCGGAAGGTGCACCGGCTACTGCGCGGCGGTGCCCGGCATCTGGAGGCGGAAGGTGAAGGGCAGCTCGTAGACGACGGCCACGGCCCGGCTGCCCTTGCGGGCCGGAATCCACTGGTCCGGAATCTTGCGGCACACGCGCATGGCTTCCTCGTCGCAGCCGCCCCCGACGTGGGTGACGATCTTGTGGCCCGAGGCGTGGCCCAGCGTGTCGATGGTAATGGCGATGATGACTTTGCCCTGGATGTTGCGCTGTTGTGCTACCTCCGGGTAAGTGAGCTTGGTGGTGAAGGCCGCCAGAGCCGGGTCGCCGCCGATGAACAGCGGGGGCTGGTCGACGTTGCTGCGGGTCCACTGGCCGGGCTGCATTTCTACGTCGTACATGATTTCCTCGATGGGCCGGTAAAACAGGAGCTTGCCGGTGGTGTGGTCATACCTCTGCACCGTCACCTGGCGGCCGTCGCGGGTGTGGGCGTAGTATTCCCAGACGCCGATTTTATTGCCCTTCTCGATCATACCACTCTCTGTTTCGGTGGTACGCATGCGTTGAGCCAGGGAGCAGAAGGGCAGGAGTAAAATTAACCCGGAGAGTAAGAGTTTGTGCATACAAGTGGGAATTGGGGGTGGTAGAGAGCGAGCAACGAACCGACAGCCGGAATCCGCGCTACGGGCGGGGGTACTATTCCAGACATCGGGCAAAAGAAATAATTGGTTAAATGCTCTTTCGCGAACGGTTGAGCTTCCGCTGCAAAAGTGCTATTCAAGTCAATACTACCGATAAAGACTCTTATGCGCAACAATATGCCAAGTTGAGTCAAACCATGAGTCCGGAAATTTACAACTATTCCGCAACTCCCGCAACACCCGCAAATGCTTAGCTGCCGGGTTCGTCGAGCTGGTCCTGCAGGTCGCGGATCTGGGCCCGCAGGCCGGGCTGCTGGGGGCACAGGCGTTCCAGGCGCTGCAATACGCGCAGGGCGCTGCGGTTGTCGCCGAGCATGCGCAGGATAGTAGCCCAGCCGCCCAGGGCGCCAAAGTGGCGCGGCTCCCGGCTCAGGGTTTCGGCAATGTCGAGCAGGGAAGCGCGATACTCGCCGCGCAGGTAGTGGGCCGTGGCGCGCTTGTTCCAGCCCTCGGCGAAGGCGGGCCGGGCGTCGATAATCTGGCTGAACTCGTGGATGGCGTGGGTGTAGTCGCCGGCGGCTAGGGCGCGCATGCCGGTTTCCAGCTGCTTGTTCAGCGCGTCGTCGCCGGTTTCGAGCCAGAGCTGCCAGATGCTGTTCTGCAGCACCTCAATTTCGGCGGCGTCGGTGGCGAGGCGCAGGTGCGCAAACAGGTCATCCAGCATGTCCTACTTCATTTACCAGTTAGCATATATCCCTCAACCAGCCCCGGGCCGGGCATGCTCCGCCAGATCCTGGTCCGCAGGCCGTGCAGAGCCGGAAGATATTACCCAACATACCGCAAAATCCGGCCGCGGGTTAGCGGCTGGCGGGTAAATGTTGGCCGGCTTAGAACAGCGCCGCCGCCACCCGCCGGATCGACTCCGACTTGCCCATGGAGTAATAGTGCAGGCAGGGCACGCCATGGGCCATCAGCTCCCGGCTCTGGTTGATGCACCACTCGATGCCAATCTGCCGGGCCACCTCGTTGGTAGGGGCCAGGTGCACGGCCTCGGCCAGGGCCTCCGGAATGTTGAGGTAAAACGAGCGGGGCAGCATCGTGAGCTGGCCTTTGGTAGTCAGGGGCTTGAGGCCGGGAATGATGGGAATGGTGATGCCAGCGTCGCGGCAGCGCTTCTCGAAGCCGAAAAACTGCTCGTTGTCGAAAAACATCTGGGTCACGATGTACTCGGCCCCGCGGTCCACCTTGTGCTTGAGGTAGCGCAGGTCGGCGCCGTAGTTGGGAGCCTCGAAGTGCTTTTCGGGGTAGCCGGCCGTGCCGATGCAGAAGTTGGTAGCCCAGGTGTCATCCTGCTCCTCATCCAGGTACTCGCCCTTGTTGAGGTTGGCTACCTGCCCGATCAGGTCGCAGGCGTAGGCGTGGCCGTCGGGCTCGGGCTTGAAGTGGCCCTCGGACTTGATTGGGTCGCCGCGCAGCGCCAGCACGTTGTCGATACCCAGGAAGTGCAGGTCGATGAGGGCGTTTTCGGTTTCCTCCTTCGTGAAGCCCCCGCAGATCAGGTGAGGCACGGTGTCCACGTCGAAGCGGTTTTTGATGGCCGCGCAGATGCCCACGGTGCCGGGGCGGCGGCGCACGGTTTTCTTTTCCAGCAGGCCGTTGGGGTGCTGGCGGTACACGTACTCCTCGCGGTGGTAGGTCACGTCGATAAAGGGCGGCTTGAATTCCAGCAGCGGCTCGATGTTGGAGAAGAGCGTGTGGATGTTCTCGCCCTTTTTCGGGGGCAGCACCTCGAAGGAAAACAGGGTTTTGCCGGCGGCGCGGGACAGATGTTCGGTTACTTTCATATAGAGCTTCAGCCGGTGAGCCGAAGAGTCGTTGCAGTGGTAGTTTTAGCTCCCCGCCCCGGATGAGGAGGGGAATCGACGCTCCTACAGCGCCGTTACGGGCACGCTGGCCAGGTCGTAGTTCAGGTTGGGGGAGAGCCAGCGCTCCAGCTCGGGCACGGGCATGTTTTTGCGCTGGGCAATGTCCGTCACCTGATCCTTGCCGATTTTGCCCAGGCCGAAATAGCGCGAGTCGGGGTGGGCGTAGTAGAGGCCGCTGACCGAGGAGGCGGGGTACATGGCCAGGTTCTCGGTGAGCTGGATGCCGGTCTGGTTGTCGGCGTCGAGCAGCTGAAATAGGGTGATTTTCTCGGTGTGGTCGGGGCAGCCGGGGTAGCCAGGGGCGGGCCGCACGCCGCGGTACTTCTCCTGAATCAGGTCTTCCTTGGTCAGCTTCTCCTCGGCGGAGTAGCCCCAGAACTCCTCGCGCACCCGCTGGTGGAGCCGCTCGGCAAAGGCCTCGGCCAGGCGGTCGGCCAGGGCCTTGATCATGATGCTGGAATAGTCGTCGTGGTCGGCCTCGTACTGCTCGATAAGCTTTTCGAT
>Ga0247729_10000889_pt1 | contig 11380 bp, 11 predicted proteins | sample UWRJL133311R2_FD_180958 | JGI IMG/M metagenome (GOLD analysis project Ga0247729, IMG submission 180958) | Plant litter microbial communities from Arlington Agricultural Research Station in Wisconsin, United States - UWRJ-L133-311R-2 | ecosystem: Environmental > Terrestrial > Plant litter >... | reverse complement strand
CACACGCTACGGTTTGAGCGAAACCGACGTGCACGAGTTCGTGGATCTAGGCCTACTCGGCACCTCCGAAACGCCCGACACCATTCAGGCCGAGCCCGACCACTTGGTGCGCCTTGCCCGGCTGCACCACGAGCTGGGCATTAGCAAAGAGGCCATCGACATTGTGCTGGCCATGCGGCGGCGCCTGCTCGACATGCAGGAAGCCTTGGCCCGCCAGACGGCCCGCACGGCCCAGCTGGAACGCTACCTGCGCGGCTCCGGCCCGGTCCTGGACTCCGACGGCGGCTAGCCAGCAGCCGGCACTTATACCCAGGGCTTACCCAATATCCACGGCTAGCGCCAGCGCGCAGCCGGCCAGGGTAGCAGCCAGCTTGGGCCAGTTGAGGTGGTGCTCGGGGCTGGTTTCGAAGAGAATGGTGGTCGAAACGTGCAAAAAGTTGCCGGCCACTAGCCCCAGCAGGGCGGCGTATAGCCCCCCGGTCAGCAGTTGCTCCAGCACCACGTAGTTGCTGACGATGACACCGGCCGGGGCCGCCAGCGCAAACAGCACGAGGTAGGGCAGGGCCCGCCCGAAGCTATTCAGGCGCAGTAGCAGCGCCGCCATCAGGGCAAAGGCGGCTGGAATATGGTGCAGGGCCACGCCCGCCAGAATAGCGTAGAAATCCTGACTGACCACGCCCACCTGGGGCGCTTTCACCAGGATACTGCCTTCCAGAAAGGAGTGAATGACCAGGGAAAACAGCAGCATAAACGGCACCCGTCCGGCGTGGGCCGTGCTATGATGCACGTGCCCGTGCTCCACGCCCTGCGAAAACACCTCCAGCAGCAGCTGCCCAAAGAAGCCCGCCAGCACGTAGTAGCCCACCCGGCGCGTATCGGCCGACGACAGCGTCAGGGCTTCGGGCAGCAGGTGCGTGACGGTGAGCGTAAACAGGTATGCGCCGCTAAAGGCCAGCAGCGGCTTCATCCAGGTGGTGCGGGCCGTCGGCACTAGCCGGGTAAGCCAGCCGGCCCCCAGCACGGTCAGAAACAACAGCAGAACGGCAAGCCACATATTTTGGAAGTGCTAATGGATTAATGAATTGAGGTTCTACTCGTTGGCCTTCTGATGTACCGCTCAAGAGCTAACTGACTGCTTTGTCAGCCCCTTGCCTCAGCGGTAAAGCAGTACTCCGCCTATTTTTTCAGCACGAAGATCATGCGCGGGCTGGCTTGCTCGTCATACGGGCCCAGCTGGTAGTCGCCCAGGATTTCCGCCAGGCGCAGGCCAGCCATGCGGAAATACTCCTCAAACTGCTCCCGGCGCAGGGCCCGCACCCGCTCCTCGAAGTACTGTTCATTACCCTCGGCATCAGTGAAGCGTATTTCCTTCACGATGAAGCCGTTGTCGAGGTGGCGGCGCAGGTGAAAGGTGGTCCCGGCCACGGTTTTGGCCTCGTGGGTAACCAGCTCAAACACCGTGCGCTCCGTGTTCATGAAGTCGATGACCAGCTTACCGCCGGGCCGTAGGGCCGCTGCCGCCGAGCGGAGCGCCACCACGTTTTCGGTTTCCTCAGCAAAGTAGCCAAAGCTGGTAAACAGGTTGAAGATGAAGTCAAAAGGTCCCCAGGGTAGCGGGTCGCGCATGTCGTGCACGGCGAAGTGCAGGTGTGCGTGCCCAAACTGCGCGGCGTAGGCCACACTTTCCGCCGACAGGTCGACGCCGGTGACGTCGTAGCCCTTTTCGCTCAGATACAGCGAGTGCCGGCCCTTACCGCAGGCCAGGTCCAGCAGCCGTGCCGTTGGCTTGGGGTGCAGGTGATAGAGCAACGCATCCAGAAAAGCGCGGGCTTCCTGGTGGTTTCGGTCGTGATACAGCAGATGGTAATACGGCGAGTCAAACCAGGTACTAAACCACTCGGTTGCGGTTGATGGCATCAGTAATAAAAAGCCACTGGCCGGGCGGCCAGTAAGGGGTGAGCAAGCATAAACCCGGTTCTTGCAACAATGTTACAAAGCTACGCAAATGGCCCAGGCTTTGGGCTGAACAATGGCCCTGCCCATAAATAATAACTGCCGCCGGCTCAAAGCCAGCGGCAGTTATTATTTATGGGCAGGGCCTGAGAATCCCTATTCTTCTTTCAGCTGGCCGCCGCTAGTGCCTTTGGGCATGGCGTGTACTTCGGCGTCGAGCTTGGCGGCGTCGGAGCCGGCCTTGGTGCGCTCCACTTCCTCGGCGTTGGCGCTCATGGCTTTCTCGGCCGAGGGCTTGTTACGCACGTCTACGTCGGTTTCATCCACGGCCGTGGAGTTGTCACTGATCGGGTCGGCAATGGCGCCGCCTTTGGCCTGGTTGGGCTCCTCGGCCGTGCCAGGGTGGAAATTCTCGTCGGAGCGGGTGCCAGGGGACACCATATCCACCGATACTTTCTTGTCGGGACGGTAATCGGATGGCTCGCTGCTGCAGGCATTCAGGGCGAGGGTAGCCAAAGCGAGGCCGGAGAGCAGAAGATTCTTAGTCATAATCGTAAGCGGTTGAAAAGCCGCCGGGCGGCCAAAACGGAGCAAGTGCTGCTCAAAAGTAAACACGGAAGAACAAATGCCGCGCGGCGGGCCGGTTAAATCCTCGCCCTAAAGCTGATACCGGCCCACGCGGCCAAAAGTTACGCGGCCGGCGTGCTGCCAGTGGCCGGAGTTGCCGCTACGGGCTCGGCAGCGGCCGTAATCAGGTTTTTGCGCCGCAGCATCGAGTCGAACAGCTTGATATCGTTGGGCGAGTTGAAGATCTTGAAGGGTAGGTGCAGAAACACGGGCACCGTGAAGGTGCGGCCCAGCCAGCCCCGGAAGCCCGGCATCTGCTCGGCATCGGCGGGGGGCTGCAGCCAGAGCAGATAGGCGTCGGCGTCGCGGCGGGCCTTGCCAATCATATCCCAGGTGAGACCCATGCCCTTGGTTTCGTTCAGGCGCAGCAGAATCTGCTTGTTGTCGATTTCGTAGTTGAGGCGTTCAAACAGGGCCTTGCTCTGCTCCATCTGGGCCACGCCGGTAATCTGGGCCGAGCGCAGCAGCACGTAGAGCAGCGTGAGCACCAGCGCCAGCACCAGCCACCACCACGAGGGCCAGATGGCGGCCGGCAGCAGCCCGACAGCAAAGGGAATAAGCGCGTACCACCACTCCTTTTTCCACACCTGCCCCATTGCCATGCGCGTGTAGGTATCGGTGCTGAGTTGGTATTTCTTGGTGCGGATGGCCATTGGGTTCGGGCCCTGGCCCTGCGCCTGGCGGTAGCCACCGCGCTGATTGGGTTGTTGCATTGGGGTCAATAATGAATGATTGAATGCGTGAACAGGCGAATACTGCGGACTAAGCGAACAAAGCATTCACCCATTCACGCACTTACCCATTCACCCATTTAAAAGGCTTTCAGGCTCAGGTCCAGGCTTTTGACGGAGTGGGTCAGGGCCCCGACGGAAATGAAGTCGACGCCGGTGCCGGCTACTTCGGCAATGGTTTGCTCGGTGATGCCGCCCGAGGCTTCGGTGGGGAAGCGGCCGGCAATGAGCGTCACGGCCTCGCGCAGCTGGGCGGGGGCCATGTTGTCGAGCATGATGCGGGTGATGCCGCCGGTGTCGAGCACCTGCTGTACCTCGGCCAGCGTGCGGGTTTCCACCACAATGGACAGCTGCCGGTTAGTGTGCCGCAGGTAGGCGTGGGTAGCTTCGATGGCCGGCCGGATGCCGCCGGCGTAGTCGACGTGGTTGTCCTTGAGGATGATGCCGTCGAACAGGCCATAGCGGTGGTTGACGCCGCCGCCGATGAGCACCGCCCACTTCTCGCAGAGGCGGAAGTTGGGCGTGGTCTTGCGGGTGTCGAGCAGCTTGGCTGTGGTACCGGCCAGCAGGCTAGTAAGGTGGGCGGTGTAGGTAGCAATGGCGCTCATGCGCTGCATGCAGTTGAGCACCAACCGCTCGGCGGTCAGAATACTTTGGGCTTTGCCTTCCACGGTGAGGGCAATGTCGCCGTGCTTGACGCGGGCCCCGTCGGCGAGGCGCTGCTCCACGTGCAAGTCGGCATCGACCTCGCGAAAAATCAGGTGGGCCAGCTCGACGCCGGCCAGCACGCCCTCGCCCTTAACGAGCAGGTGGGCGCGGTTGCGGGCATCGGCGGGAATGGAAGCCAGCGAGGAATGGTCGCCGTCGCCGATATCTTCGGCCAGGGCCGTGCGGATAAAGGTGGTCAGGGCTTCCGGGGTGAGGTAAGGAGCGTTTTGCACGGTGCAAAAATAGAAAAAGGCCCCGACTTGCGCCGGGGCCTTTTTGCGGGAAGCTGAAATTCGGGAACCGCCAGAAGGTGAAAACCAGAAGAAGTAAGTAGTTTTTTCTCAAACGGTTACCGTAGAGAGTTAGCAGGCAAGGGGTTATTCCTTAGGCTTGAAGTCGATAGTGTCGATGACCAGCTTGCCCTGCGCCGACTTCATCTTGACGAACATGGTATAGGTAACGCCCTTGCTGACGTACTGCCCGGCAGCGTAGGGCGTGCCTTCATTGCTGCCGCCAAAGTGCTTGAAGTCGAAGCTGGCTGGCGGGTTTTTGGCAAAGAAGTCTTTCATGACAAACTCCGCCTGAGTAGCGCTGTAGCTCTGCTTGTCGCCGTCGAAGCCAAGCTCCACCGTGGAGCCGAAATACTGCGCCAGCTCGCGGGATGAGCCGCCCCGGATGGCGTTGCGCACCGGCGCGAAAGCTTCGCCCTGGGCATACACCACTACGGAGAGAAGCATAAGCCAAACGATGGCAAATGCGTGAAGAAGGGTACGTTTCATACTAGAGTAGGGAATGCGTCATGCGGTTCACTAAAACTATGCCAAGTGGCCCATACGGATAAAACTAGCCGGTGGCTGAGCGCAAAGGGCCGAAGTTAACGTAAAGGAACAGAAACGAACAAATTGCGCACGTTCCGGGCCTTGCCCCTATCTTTGCAGCTATGAACAAACAGGTATTGTTGGTGATTCTGGACGGCTGGGGCCTGGCGCAGAACAAAGAGGTGTCGGCCGTAGACAAAGCACGCACTCCTTTCGTCGATTCGCTGTTCCAACGCTTCCCGCACAGTAAGCTCCAGGCGTCCGGCGAAGCCGTGGGTTTACCCGACGGCCAGATGGGCAATTCCGAAGTTGGCCACATGAACATCGGGGCTGGCCGAGTGGTGTACCAGGATCTGGTGAGGATCAACAAAGCTATCCGGGAGCGGAAGCTGGGTACGATGCCGGCGCTGGAAAAGGCATTTGAGTACGCCCGCGCCAACGGCAAGAACCTGCACTACATCGGCCTGCTCTCCGACGGCGGCGTGCATTCCCACATCGAGCATCTGAAAGCCCTCTGCACCCTGGCCCACGACGCCGACGTGCACAAAGTCTTCATCCACGCTTTCACCGATGGCCGCGACACCGACCCGAAGGGCGGCGTAAACTACGTGAACGACCTGGAGCAGCACCTGGAGCGGGCCGGCGGCAAGATTGCCTCCATCGTGGGCCGCTACTACGCCATGGACCGTGACAACCGCTGGGAACGGGTGAAAGTGGCCTACGACCTGCTGGTGAACGGCAACGGGACGCCCTCGCAAAACTTGATTCAGAGCATGTTGGACTCCTACAAGGACGGCGTGACGGACGAGTTTCTGAAACCCATCGTGAAGGTGGGCGCCGACGGGCAGCCGCTGGCCACCATTCAGGAGGGCGACGTGGTTATCTGCTTTAACTTCCGCACCGACCGGGGCCGCGAAATCACCCAGGTGCTGACCCAGCAGGATTTCCACGCCTTCAACATGCACCGGCTGAACCTGCACTACCTGACCATGACCAACTACGACGCCACATTCGTGGGCGTCACCCCGATTTTCGACAAGGACAACCTGGAGCAGACGCTGGGTGAGGTGCTGGCTGCCAATGGCAAACGACAGATCCGCATTGCCGAAACCGAGAAATATCCGCACGTCACGTTCTTCTTCAGTGGCGGTCGGGAGCTGGAATTTACGGGCGAAAGCCGCATCATGCGCGCCTCGCCCAAAGTGGCCACTTACGATTTGCAGCCCGAAATGAGTGCCGCTGACCTGCGCGACGCACTGGTACCGGAGCTGCAAGCCAAGTCGGCCGACTTTGTGGTGCTCAACTTCGCCAACCCCGACATGGTGGGCCACACCGGCGTGTTTGAGGCCGTGGTGAAAGCCGTGGAAACCACCGACGCTTGCGCCCAGGCCGTAGTAGAAGCCGCTTTGGCCAATGACTACGCCTGCATCGTCATTGCCGACCACGGCAACGCGGAGATGATGATGAATCCCGATGGCACGCCCAACACGGCTCACACCACCAACCTAGTACCCTGCATCCTGGCCGACAACGACTACCACGGCACCCTCGCCAACGGTAAGCTCGGCGACATTGCCCCCACCGTGCTGGCGCTGATGGGCATTGCGCAGCCCGCCGACATGACCGGCGAGTCGTTGTTGCGCGCCGAGGCGGCAGCGGTGAATAATCCGACGAATGCGTAACGGCTGGCTGGCGGCTCCGCTGCTTTTGCTAGCGGCCTGCGGGTCGGATGACGCGGCGCGGCTGGGGCAGCCCAGCCGCAAGCCGCTGTATTTCGACGTGAAGGGCCTGCTCGACGCGCAGGTAGTAACCCTGAGCAAGCAAAATCCGGCGGTGGAAAAGAAGGTGCAACTGCGCAATGGCCAGCTCGAAACCACCCGCGTGCCGCACGTAGACTGGAGCAAGGAACTGGCAATCTTCTACCAGGCCGACATCAACAAAACTGCCCTGCGCGGCGCGTACACCCTTGGCAACCAGGGCCGGCCCGAAACGCCCTGGTTTTTCTGGCAGCGCCGGCCGGGCATCGACGCTCCGGTAGTGAAGCTGACCGTGGTGCCCAGTGGGGCCGATACGCTCCGCGGCCCCGTCGAGCTGCTGACGGCCGTGATTCGGCAGGACAACCCGCTGTTCTACTCCGAAAAGACGTTGGAACTGCACGCCCGCCAGGGCAAACTGATGAGCTACGAAGTGCGTGGCGTGCAGAAACTAGTGCTCTTCGACACTGTGCGCTATTCGGTGAGCGGACGGATTCTGTAACGCCCAGCCGAGCCGACCTGGCCTTATTCTCCCATCAGCGTGACGACCACCCAGCGCCGGCCGCCGTGGTTGCGGTGCTCCCCGAGGTAAATTCCCTGCCAGGTGCCCAGCGCCAGCTGCCCGTTGGTAATCGGAATGGTGACGGAGGTGCCTAGCAGCGCCGCCTTCAGGTGTGCGGGCATATCGTCGGGGCCTTCTTGGGTGTGGTGGAAGTAGGGCGCGTTTTCGGGCGCGGTGCGGTTGAAGAACTCCTCGAAGTCGTGGCGCACCGTGGGGTCGGCGTTTTCGTTGATGCTCAGGCTGGTCGAGGTGTGCTGAATGAAGAAGTGCGCGGTGCCCACCTTCAGCTGCTCTAGTTCGGGCAATTCAGCCACCAGCAGATCGGTGATAAGATGGAAGCCGCGGCGCACGGCCGGCAAACGCAGCCGTTTCTGAATCCAGCGCATGGGTGGGGACTTGGTTGTTGGGGCTTGGCTGTCGTCCGACAGCCACCAGAATCTCAAAATACGAATAGGTTTTTGCCCTTTGAACTGTCGCGCAGCAACTCTCAAACCAGGACCCTACCAACCAAGACCCTGAATTAAGGATTGAGCCGCTCGTAGGCGCCGAGGTCGGGGGTAGTGGCGCTGCGGGGCACGTTGCGCAGGTCGAAGTCGACGTGGGCGCCGCGGGCGGGGCGGTTGCTGGCCGGGGACAGCGTATCGAGGCGGTAGTCGAACTTGTTGGCAAAGCCGTTGTCGGGGGCGCGCCGGAACTTGGGGTTGACGTTGATCAGGTTGTCGTTGACGCCAAGCGTGGTACGGTAGAGCTTGGTGCGCAGGGCGCTATTGAGCACCGTCACCGGATACTGAGTGCCAACATACTTGAAGGCCAGCTCGTCTTCAATCGAGCCCCACACAATCGAGTTTTGGATCGTGATGCTAGTCTGGATGGGGTTGGCTAGGTTGGCGCGGACGGCCTCGTTGGTGAAATCCAGGGAGCCGGACTCGCGCCGGAATAAAGGCGTGTAGTTGGCGATAGTGCAGAAATTCAGGCTGTACTGCCCGCCGCCAACGGCCCGGATGGCGTACTCCCCGCAATTGGTCAGCAGGCAGTTACGCAGCGTGAACTCGCCGGAAAAGCTGAAGATGCCCGCACCGTCGAAGGCCTGACCACCGTTGGCGAAGGACAGCGTGGCCCCGGAAATGTTCTTGATAACCGTGTTTTCCACTAGTACCGAGGGCCGCGGCTGCTGGTTGCCGGGGTTGTAAACCAGCAGGCCGAACGAGGCGTTCTTGATTTCAGCGTAGCGCACCACGTTGTTGCGGCTGGTCGAGTCGAACTGAATGCCGGCCCACTGGCCCGGAATTTCGTCGTAGGCGGGCTCCAGCCGGTCGGCGGCGAAGCGCACGATGCTGCGGTCGTCGGGCTTTACCTCGCCCGCGGGCTGAAAGTCGGGGTTTACGCGCAGCGTGCCCTTCACGATGATGGCGCCGCCGGCATGGGCGTACACCCGCGTGCCGGGCTGCAGAGTGAGCCGGCACCCTTGCTGCACCAGCACCGCCCCGAAAATAACGTGGGGCTTATCATTTCTCCACTCCGTGATGCAGGGCAGAATCTCGTTGCGGTGGAAGTAGGCGTTGCGGCCGTAGGAAATCAGCTTCACGTCCTGGTCGTTGCCGTTGGTGCGAAACTTCAGCTGGTCTTCCACCAGAAAGGGCTTGTCCTCGGTCTGCTGGGTGGGGCCGAGCTTGGCCCGCACCAGGATCTGCAGGCTGTCCTTACCCCGGATTTCCACGTTGTTGGCCGCCGGCCCCTCGTCGCCGTCGATGACCAGGGAATAGGGCGTGCCGCCCGGGTTGGCCAGCGTAATCTGTTCCACTTTCACGGCCCGGCTGTTGCGGTTGTACACCCACAGCCGCTTCGTGACGGTGGTTACCTGCGCGAAAACGGTGTCGAACATCACCGTGTCGCGGGAGAATTCCAGCCTGGCGCCGGAGTCCGTGGTCAGCAGGTTTTCCTTGGGCTCACAGCCCGGCAGCAGACTGAGCAGGCACGCGGCCATCAGGCACAGGGGTAACAGAAACCGCATAGCTGGTTTATCGTTTTCGGTTTTTGGTTTTTGGCGGGCCGGGCAGATATCGGGCATAAAAATTTTCGCCGGCTCTACCTAACGGCCAAAAGCCAAAAACCAATCACTATAAACCCAAAGATTACGAAACGCCTTCCTTCAGACGCTCGGCGCTTTCGGCGATGCGCAGCTGCTCCACGAAGTCGTCGATGTTGCCTTCCATCACGCTGGCCAGGTTGTACACCGTGTAGCCGATGCGGTGGTCGGTGACGCGGCCCTGGGGGTAGTTGTAGGTGCGGATTTTGTCGCTCCGGTCGCCGCTGCCAATCATGCTCTTGCGCTGGGCACCTTCGGCCTCGTTCTTCTTGGCCAGCTCTATTTCGTAGATGCGCGAGCGAAGCACCTGCAGGGCCTTGTCGAAGTTTTTGAGCTGCGACTTCTGGTCCTGGCACTGGGCTACAAGGCCGGTGGGCAAGTGGGTGAGGCGCACGGCCGAGTAGGTTGTGTTTACCGACTGCCCGCCGGGGCCCGACGACATAAACAGGTCCTTGCGTACGTCGTTCATGTCGATCTGCACGTCCAGCTCCTCGGCTTCGGGCATCACCACGATGGAAGCCACGGAAGTGTGGATGCGGCCCTGGGTTTCGGTGGCCGGTACGCGCTGCACGCGGTGCACGCCGCTTTCAAACTTGAGCTTGCCGTACACGTCCTCGCCCTTCACGGCCAGGATAATTTCCTTGTAGCCGCCCGACGTGCCTTCGGTAGCGTCGATGAGGTCCATTTTCAGGCCGTTCTTCTCGGCGTAGCGCATGTACATGCGCTGCAGGTCGCCGGCGAAGATGGCCGCCTCGTCGCCACCGGCCCCGGCCCGGATTTCCATGATAACGTCCTTGGAGTCGTTCGGGTCGCGGGGGAGCAGCAGGTCCTTAATCACCTCTTCCAGGCGCTCCTGCTCGGGCAGCAGGGCTTCGAGCTCGTCCTTGGCCATCTGGCGGAAGTCCTCGTCCTTCTCGGTGGATATAACTTCGCGGGCCCCTTCGATATTGGACAGCACCTCCTGGTAGCGGCGGTACTCCGTCACGATTTTGCCGAGGTCCTTGTATTCCTTGTTCAGAGTCTTGTAGCGCTTCATGTCGCTCATAGCCTCGGGCTGCATCAGCTGTTCGTTGACGTCTTCGTAGCGCTGGCGAATGGCTTCCAGTTTATCTAGCATCTTGCCTTCAGAGAGTTGTATTAGGATGTAAAGATACGGAATCTAACACCACCAAAGGAGCCCGTTGTTCCCGCTTATCCCGCCGGCGCGGTTGGGGCCGGGGCCGGGCAATGCTGGTTTGGCAAAGAAAAATTCCTACTTTGGGCCCACACTCCGGTCCGCATGCCCCGCTTTTCTGCTCATCATTCGTTTTACTCTGCTCCGGCTACCTTGTTCGTAGTCACGCCCACACCCATGGTCATTACCCGGTAGCGGGCTGCCCATACCTCTCTCCTCTTCTTCCCGAGTCAGCAGCCCGCCGCCCCCGCATTCTTCGGAATCCGGTCGGACGAAGCGGGCTTTTTCATGCGCTTTCCAACTCTCTAAGTTTATGCAGGTTCTGAAATTCGGCGGCACTTCCGTCGCCAACGCGGCCAACATCACCAAGGTCATTGCCATCGTCACGGAAGCGGCCCGCCACGATACCGTGGTGGTGGTGCTGTCGGCCCTGGGCGGCATCACCGACGCGCTGATTGAGGCCGGGCAGCTGGCCGCCGCGGGTCAGGAAGCCTACAAGGACCGCCTGCTGCTCATCGAGCAGCGCCACATGGAAGCCGTGAAAGAGCTGATTCCGGTGGCCCACCAGGGCTCGGCGCTGAGCCAGGTGAAGCGGCGCTGCAACGAGCTGGAGGCCATCTGCGACAGTGTTTTTGCCCTCGGCGAGCTGTCGGCGCGCACCCTCGACCGGCTTATGAGCTTCGGGGAGCTGCTCTCCTCGCAGATGGTGGCCGGGCGGCTGCAGGCCACCGGCGTGGCCCACGCCTGGCAGGACAGCCGGGCGCTGATCCAGACCAACTCCCGCTTCGGCTTCGCCGAGGTGGATTTCGACGCGACGTACCGGCAGATCCGGGAGTTCGTGGCCGCCACGCTGGCGTCGATTTACGTCGTGCCGGGCTTTATTGCCGCCGACGCCCACGGCACCACCACCACGCTGGGCCGCGGCGGCTCCGACTACACCGGCGCCATCTACGCCGTGGCGCTGGAG
>Ga0247729_10000888_pt1 | contig 11382 bp, 9 predicted proteins | sample UWRJL133311R2_FD_180958 | JGI IMG/M metagenome (GOLD analysis project Ga0247729, IMG submission 180958) | Plant litter microbial communities from Arlington Agricultural Research Station in Wisconsin, United States - UWRJ-L133-311R-2 | ecosystem: Environmental > Terrestrial > Plant litter >... | reverse complement strand
CGGTGGGGTGCACGAAGACCACGGCCGAGCGGGCGTCGAGCTCCGCCCACAGCGGCTCGTAGGCGGGATCGCCGAGGTAGCGCCCGTGCGCGTTCGACAGCAGGAGCACTCCGTCTGCGTGGAGTTCGTCGAGGGCCCGCACGGCTTCGGCGACTGCGCCGTCGAAGTCCGGCAGTGGCAACACGGCGAAATGTCCGAAGCGGTCGGGGTGTTCCCTGACCAGCTCGGCCTGGTAGTCGTTCAGCTCGCGGGCGAGTTCGCGGGCCGCGGCGTCGTCGCCGAAGTGAACGCCGGGCGCACTGATCGACAGTATCCCTGTCTCGATCCCTGTCGTGTCCATCATGGAGATCGCGGACTGGGGGTCCCAGTCGGGCATCTGCCAGCCACCGATGGTCCGCGGACCCTGTCGCGCCGCTGTCCCGCCGCTCTCAGCCCAAGGATTCCACTGCGCGGAACCGCCGGCTACGGCCTGCGACATGGCGCCAGCCCCACTCGCCGTCATGAGGTCTCCCGCCGCCGCCAGCGCCTCGAAGTAGCGAGGCGGAAGCAGGTGCTGGTGAACATCGATCTTGCCCGGCATAGTGCCACCCTCCGATAGATCTCGGTGACGCCGTGAGTTGCGTCCAAACGAGAGACTGCATATGGACAGTTGTCCAGTAGATGACAAAAGTACACCATTGATCAGTCTTCCGCGAGATGGCCGCCCGGTCCTCATTCGATTGCGTCCCCAGCGCATTAGTGCAGAGACTGCGTATTTGCAGAAACTAAAAATATGCATAGACTGCAAGAAGCACCAACGACAATCATCGATGCAAAAGGAGGCGACATGAACGACGGTTTGCGTGAGCGCAAGCGAGCGGCGACTCAGGAAAGAATCGAACGTGCCGCTATCTCGCTCGCGCTCGAGCGCGGCTTCGAGAATGTCACCGTAGATATGATCTGCGAGGCCAGCATGGTGTCCCAGCGCACCTTCTTCAACTACTTCGGATCGAAGGAGGGGGTCATCGTCGGGGGCGCGCCGGCTATGCCGAGCGACGAGCACATTGTCACGTTCACCCAGGCAACGGGCTCAAACCTGCTCGCCGATTTCCTCAGCCTGATTACTTCCTCGCTCCTCGAGCGTGAACCAGACGCAGCCCTCTTCAATTCTCGACGGACGCTCATCATGCGCACCCCAGAACTCCTGATCAAAGAAACGGCTCGCATGGGCGAATCCGAGGATCAGTTCGTCGCCATCATCATGAACCGCTACGAGGCCCAGGGACGAAGCCCCGCCGACCAGCCCGGGCTGGAAGATGAGGCCCGAATGGTCGTCGCGCTGACCACAGGTGTTTTGCACTACGTGAGACGTCGATGGGCAAGCTCGCAACCAGGAGCATCCACTCAGGATCTCCTTCGCGACTCAATCGAACTCATCCACCGCATCACCAATGATCACCCTCAACAACCGAAGGGCACGGCGCACTGACCATGACCGACACATCTCTCAGCGAGCAAGGCGCCATCGCGCCGCCAGCCTCGAAACGTAACATTCTGCTCATCTTCGCCGGCCTCATCTTGACGATGCTGCTCTCCTCACTCGATCAGAGCATGTTCTCCACAGCGTTGCCGACGATCGTCGGGGAACTCAACGGTGTCGACAGCATGCTGTGGGTGACCACCGCCTACATCCTGGCCTCCACGATCATGCTGCCGGTCTATGGCAAGCTCAGCGACCTGATCGGTCGGAAGGGGCTGTTCATCGCTGCGATCAGCCTGTTCGTCCTCGGCTCCATCATCGGTGGCATGGCGCAGGACATGACTGTGCTCATCGTCGGTCGAGCCGTGCAGGGACTCGGCGGAGGTGGGCTCATGATTCTGTCGCAGGCGATCATCGCTGACGTCGTCCCCGCCCGTGAACGCGGCCGGTACATGGGGATCATGGGCGGCGTGTTCGCGATCTCGTCCGTCGCCGGACCCCTGCTCGGTGGCTGGTTCACCGAGGGGCCTGGATGGCGGTGGGGCCTGTGGATCAACATTCCTCTGGGAGTCCTCGCTATCGTCTCTGCGGCCGTCTTCCTTCACCTGCCCAAGAACACCGCAGGGCGACCCAAGGTCGACTTCGCCGGTATGGGGCTTCTGGCCGTTGCGTCGACCGGCCTGGTCCTCGTCACGACGTGGGGCGGGAGGACCTATGACTGGGACTCGGCCGTGATCATCTTCCTGATCGTCGCGACCATCGTGGCGGGTGTCGCTTTTGTGCTGGTCGAGCGTCGCGCCGCCGAGCCGATCATGCCGCTCAAGCTCTTCAAGGATCGCAACTTCAACCTGACCACGACCGCCGGTTTGATCACGGGAATTGCCATGTTCGGCGCTATCGCCTACATCCCCACCTACCTGCAGATGGTCACCGGAGTGGACGCGACTGAGGCAGGTTTGCTGATGATTCCCTTGATGGCCGCCCTGCTGGTCAGTTCGATCGTTTCCGGTCAGCTCGTCAGCAAATTCGGTCGCTACAAGTGGCTTCCCGTCGTGGGAACGGTCGTCATCGCCGTTTCTCTGTTCCTTCTGTCCACGATGACGCCGTCCTTGGCGGTCTGGATACTCTGCTCCTACCTCGCCATCATGGGTCTGGGTCTGGGGATGAGCATGCAGATCCTCATCCTGATCGTGCAGAACTCGTTCCCCAATTCCCAGGTGGGCACCGCGACCGCGGCAAACAACTACTTCCGACAGATCGGTGCCAGCTTGGGCACCGCGGTAGTGGGCAGCCTTTTCGTTGCGAATCTCACGGATCTACTCGCAGTTCGTCTGCCTGCCGGCGCCGCCACAGCGGCGGGGGGAAGCAACTCGTTCACTCCGGCACTGGTGCGAGACCTGCCCGATGCGGTCCGTGACGTGATTGTCGGCGCTTACAACGACGCTCTTGCGCCCGTGTTCTTGTACATGGTTCCCATGGTTCTCGTGGCGGCGGTCTTGCTTCTCTTCATCACAGAGAAGCTGCTGGCCACGACGATCGAACGGGATGTCCTCCCCAAGACTCTCGAGATAGACGGTGCAGACAGCGTCGCGCTCTCATCAATTCCACAGGAGGCACACGGCGCCGACGTCCGAAAAAGTCCTGCGAGCACGACGCTCTAGTGGTGCCGCGGCCGATTTCAACGATGACGGTGCCGATTCCACCCAGGAGGTCTGCCGGGTATCAGCTGTTTGGCTGGTCGGTCCAGGCGGCTGAGATGCTGCGATCAACAACGCGACGCCATCCGCTCGGGGCAGCAGGGTCGTGGCTGGCCATGCCGGCCATCCACAGCACTGTCATGAGGTCATCGGGGGTGAATTCGTCGGACAAGACGCCAGCGTCGTGGGCGTTCTCGACGAGTTCGGCACCAAGCGCCATGGACCGCTCGCAGGCGTTGATAAGGAGGACCGCGTCTGGATAGCGGCGCAGCATCGCGTCATTCATCGCCGGGTCGCTGAGCTGGAGGTTGATCATCTCGGAGATGAATGTCTCCAACTGCGCGCGAGGTGACGTCTCGTCCAGTGTCCGATCTCTGAGTGCCTTGAGTTTCGCGCCGGCGAGATTGTCGACCACGGCGTCGATGAGCTCTTCGCGGGAGCCGACGCGGTTGTAGAGCGTCCCAATGCTCACGCCGGCTTCTCGGGCGATCTCTTCCAATGGAGCGGACAGGCCCCGGCGCGAGAACACGGCCAGGGCGGCCGCGCGCAGCTTCTCGAGGTTCGCCTGTGCGTCTCGGCGCAGGCCGGTCGTGGTCGTCATGGCGGCTCCGGTAGAAGTTGAGGGCGTCCTCAACATATGATTGATGAGAGTTGAGAACGATCTCAACTTACCGCACGCGAATACACTCGGCTCCGCGGTGGGCCACGAAGGAGAACGTTATGCCCCTCATCACCATCATCGGAGCGGGCCCCGGCCTGGGTCTGGAGATCGCCAGGGCCTTCGGGCAGAAGGGTTTCGATGTCGCTCTCGTCGCCCGCGACCAGTCCAAACTCGACGCACTTGCACAAACCCTTGCGGGCGAGGGTATTCACGCCCAGGGCTTCACGGCCGACGTCAGCGAGCCGGCCACGATCACGAACGCGCTCCAGTCGATCCGGGAAGCGCTCGGCCCGATCGATGTCCTTGAATATTCACCGGCGGACCGAACGCTGGAATCCGTCGATGCCCTCGACGTGACGATGGAGAACCTCCAGCCGCAGATCGACTTCTACATCGGCGGCGCCGTCACCGCGATCGGCGCAGTGCTGCCGGAGATGATCGAAAGCAACACCGGAACCATCCTCGTGACGACGGGTGGCGGCTCGCTCGCGCCGACGCCGGCTCGTAGCAATATCAATATCGCTGCAGCGGGGCTCCGCAACTGGACGCTCAACCTCAACGGTGCACTGGCTGACACGGGCGTCTATGTCGCGCTCGTCGCCATCACCGCGCTGATCGGTGCCGGTCGCCCTGACGCCGAGCCGGATGTCATCGCACGGTCGTACGTGAAGCTCTACGAGGAGCGCCGAGACGCGGAGCTTCACTACGTCGCCTACGACGGCTGATGCGTGTCCCGCCCGGGAACTGCTGAACCGGGCGGGACGCCACGCTGCCCTCCAAAGTGGTGGGCTGCGCTCATCCGGCTGTGGTGGAGGTCGCCGCGGCCGCGAACGCGCGGAGCGTTGCAACCTGTTGGGCGGTAGTCGGCGGCGCATCGGCCATCTGCCACGTGGACACGAGCGCAACCATGCCCCCGACGGTGAAAATCCGAGCATCGCCGGTGAGTGCGATCTCGGATCGGGCGGGCTTGTCGTCCGACTCCGTCAGCCAGGTGGTGATCGCCGCCGCCAGGGCCTCGACGAGACGCTCACCTCGGGGTATGGCGCGGAGCTTGTCGAAGAACTCGCGGTCTGATCGGCCGGCGGTGAGTAGTGGCTCGATCCCATGCTCTCTGACGGCCTCTGTGAGGGCCTCTGTGAGGTTCGCCGCCTCCTCGTCGAGGCGCAGCCGATCACCCAGCAGCCGGCTGATCCAGGCGTCTGTCGCGAGGTCGCCGACGCTGCTGTAGTGATTGTGCAGCGCCTGCCTGCTCAGTCGCGCCCGCTGCGCGACAGAGCTCATCGAGATCACCTCCCCCTTCGGCGACTCGGACACGAGCGAGGTCAGTGCTCGAATGAGAGCCGCGCGAGTCCGCGTGACTCGGGGGTCGACGCGCTGTTCTCCAGGCGGCGACGTATCCAGGCGTTCCGACATGCGTCCATCTTGCCAGACTCATAGCCCTGATGTACATTTGTCTTCTAATTGACACTTGTAAAGGAAGTTATGACGCACGCAATTGATTCGGCACCGCAACGGGGAGACGCTCCCCAGCACCCGGAATTCGAAGCGGCGGTGGCGGGAGGCCGACTGAATTCCGAGGGTCCGGGATCCACCCACCGCTACCGAAACCTGATCCTCGGCGCTATCGCGATCCTGTTCCTGGCCATGGCGATGCTGACCAGCTACTCGAGTGCGTTCGGCAATCCGACGCCGAACAACGTCCAACTCGCCGTGACAGGCGATGCAGCGACGATCGTCGCTCTCGAACAGCAGGATTCCCTCGACATCACGGTGGTGGCATCCGAGGCGGCGGCCCAAGCGGCCGTCCTTGATCGAGACGCGGACGGCGCCGTGGTTCTGCCGGCTCCCGGTTCGGGCGCCGCTGTCAAGACCTATGTCGCCAGCGGCGGGGGCCGAGGCCTCAGTCAGGCGGTTTCCGGTATCGGTGACTCCATTGCCGGCAAGCTGGATTCCACAAACGAAACCACTGACCTTGCCCCGATGGCGAAGAACGACCCGGTCGGATCCATCGAGTTCTACGCAATCCTCTTCGCAGGCCTAGGGGCCGCACTTGGTGCAACGATCTTTGGGCGCATCCTCGGAACGGTCGACACGTCGGCGAAGTTCGTCGAGCGCAGCGTGGTCCTCGTCGCGTACTCCGGCGTTCTCGCCGGATTGATCACCCTCTGGATCGACTCGGCCCTGAATGCCGTGACCGTTGATCCCCCAGCCGTGTTCGCGGTTCTCTGGCTCACTGCCGTCGCCATCGGCGGGGCAGTGACCGGCGTTGCCGCGCTCGGAGGAACCATTGCGGCTCTGGCCATGACTCTGGCCCTGGTGATTCTTGGCAATACGTCCTCTGGCGGGCCTCTGGGCATTCACCTCCTCAACGACTTCTTCCAGACCCTGTACTACGTCTTCCCCCAGGGAGACGCCCTCGACCTCCTACGGTCCGTTCAGTACTTCGACGGCGCGGCGGTCTCGGCACCGATCATTCGGTTGGGCATCTGGGCGGTTTCGGGCATCCTGCTCACCCTGACAGCCATGCTCATCCGAAGCCGACGAGAGGCCGCCGCCCGCCTGAAAAGTGCCGCCCGCCCGGGCCCCGACTTCCATGCGACGGCCACATCGACGTCCACCGGACCCGAACCCGCCGCAATCACCCGAAGCTAATCGCGAGACTGCGAAATTTCCTCAAAACTATTTGCAAGTGTGGCGTAATGGAGCCGCCTGTAGCACGTCTCTATTTCATGAGGGCGTTCGCGTGCGGATGTCCTCCGGCGGTGGCCGCGACGTAACCCCCAATATCGTCGCGGTCACCGTTGTCTGTTCCGGGGGGCCGCGCCCGCTGTGTCAGGCTCTAACCATGACGATCGCTGCGAACACCGACCTGCTCACCATCGCCCGCCGAGTCGGCCTCGAAGCGGCAGCGCTCGCCGCTCGCCGCCGCGCCGAAGGGGTCGAGGTCGCGGCCACGAAGTCCTCCATCGTCGATGTGGTGACGCTGGCCGATCGCGAGGTCGAGGCCTACGTGCGCTCCGCCATCGCAGACGTGCGGCCGGACGACGGGTTCCTGGGCGAGGAGTCCACAGGCACGACCGGCGGCTCCGGACTCACCTGGATCGTGGACCCCATCGACGGCACCGTCAACTACCTCTACGGAATTCCGCAGTACGCCGTGAGCATCGCGGTGGTCGAGGGGGGAGCCGACCCCGCCGAGTGGAATGCGCTCGCGGGCTGCGTGGTGAACCCCGCGAACGGTGAGGTCTTCACGGCGGCCCAGGGCGGAGGGGCGTACCTCGGTTCGCAGCAGCTGCAGGTCAATTCCGGCGTCTCGCTCGAGCAGACACTCCTCAGCACAGGGTTCTCGTACAGCGCAGAGACGCGCTCGCGTCAGGGTCAGGTGCTGGCAGGAATCCTCGGCCAGGTTCGCGACATCCGTCGTGCGGGCTCTGCCTCGCTCGACCTGTGCTGGGTCGCGGCCGGCCGCCTCGACGCCTATGCCGAACGTGGCCTCAACCCCTGGGATCACGCGGCCGGCGCGCTGGTCGTCCGCGAGGCGGGCGGCCATGTGGGCGGCTTCGACGGCGATGCCGAGAGCATCCGATTCCTGCTCGCGGCCGATGCGACGCTGGCCGGCGAGCTCGAGCCGATCCTGCGCGATCTCTACGCATCCGCCGGCCTGATCTGACCTCACTCGGGCGCAGACCGTACTGAATCGTCTCACTCTGTGGGAATTTTCAGACTCTGCCGTTAGTGTCGACAGTCGCGTCTTTCGCTTACCCGAGCAGGTAACGAGGCGCCCATCGACTGAAAACCCGAATCGGTATTGGAATTCCTGCGCCTTGGCTCGTCACAACCCCCGTCCAGATGATCTCTCGTCTGAGGCCGACGGTTCGACGCCAGTGACAGACGCAGCATCGCAGTCGCGCAAATCGAGAAGGCAGGCTTCGGCCGGTCCGTCGATCGTGTCGCCGCCGAGCTCCTCCTCGTCGGCACAGACACCGGATGCGCCTGCGGCCGCCGCGCCGCTGACCCGCAGGGCGGCTCGCGCCGCCGGGGCCGCCGCCCCCGTCATCCTCACCGAGGCCCAGGAGCGCGAAGCGGAGCGCATGGCCTTCGAGAACGCCGTCCGTCCGCGCGGGCGCCGCGCCGCCGCGTCGACGGAGGAGCTCGCGTCGGCCGTCGCTTTCGCCACGACCGAGCCCGAGCAGGTCGCGGCGGGTGTCACGCAGACCGTCACGGCCGTCTCCGCCGTCGATGTCACGGTCGAGCGGCCCGATTCCTCCGCAACCGACTCGCCCGTCGACCTTCCTGTTCCGCACGGCGCGGCATCCACGAGCACCGCGGCATCCGGCCCCAAGGTCATCGGCCCGGCCGACGTGCTGGGCGAGGTCCCGGTTCCTCCGCAGAGCCGCCGGCCTGGCCGCCGCGCAGGGTCCGACTCCTCCGACGACGAGAACACGCCGCCCCGCACCAAGGCCGGTCGCCGAGCGGCCAGCGCCCCGGCGGAGCGGCCGCGCGTCAGTTCGCCCAAGTCGGCCACCGCCGCATCCGGTGCCGGAGCCGGCGAGGCCGCGATCCCGCAGCGCCGTCGCCGTCGCCCCTCGACCAAGTCGATGGCCAAGAAGAGCTTCGGCATGTTCGCGTTCCTCGTGGCCGGTGGAATCGCCGTGGCGACGTCGCTTCCGGCCGAGGCGTACTTCGCCGCGACGCCGGATGCCCCGATCTCGCAGAGCGTGCAGGTGCAGGCCCAGCAGAACACCATCGGCGAGACCACCAAGCAGCAGCTGAAGACCGACGCCGAGGCATCCGCGTCCCAGGTCGATCGCGACTCCTACACGGTCACGAGCGTTCCGAAGGTGTCGATGACCGGCTTCAACACGGCCGACACCTTCTCGAACGACACCAGCGGCACCATCCAGTGGCCGTTCCCCACGGGCGTTCCCATCAGCGACGGATTCGGCTACCGCTCGTCGCCCGGCGGCATCGGCAGCACGAACCACCAGGGGATCGACTTCAACCCGGGCATGGGCGCTCCCATCCAGGTGGTCGCCGACGGCACCGTGCGGCTCGCCCAGAAGAGCGACGCCGGCGGCTACGGCTGCTACGTCATCGTCGACCACAACGTCAACGGCATGAAGTTCGCGAGCCTCTACGGCCACATGCAGTGCGCCTCCGTCGCCATGAGCAAGGGCGAAGACGTGAAGGTCGGCCAGCAGGTCGGCAACGTCGGCAGCACAGGAACCTCGACGGGCGCGCACCTGCACTTCGAGATCCACGACTCCAGCGACACCCCGATCGACCCGATGCCCTGGCTCAACCAGTACGCCAACTAGGCGCTTCCGCCCGCCTCCGGGTGGTCTCGATACGTCGGCTCCTTCGTCGCGCGACTACTCGACCGGCGCGCTCAGGATGCGCTGGTCGAGTAGGCCGCCCGCGGCCGTATCGAGACCCTGCCGAGCTCTAGTTCGCGAGCCAGACCGTCGTGTCGACCGGCAGAACTCCCTCGTCGACCGACTCCGACGCGAGCAGCACCGTTGCGACGGGCAGTTCGACGGGCACGGAGCCGATGTTCGAGATCACCGTGACCGCCCCGTTCGAGAACGCGATCACGTCGTCTCCGTAGCCCGACAGCCAGTCGATCGCTCCCGTTCCGAGTTCGTGCTCGGATCGCAGAGACAGGGCCAGCTTGTAGAGCTCGAGCGTCGAACCTGCGACGCCGTTCTGGCTGTCGCGCGAGAACTCGTCCCAGTCGCCCGGCTGCGGCAACCAGCTGGCCGTCGTGGGACCGAAGCCGTAACTGGGCTTGCCGGCCTCCCAGGGAATCGGCACGCGGCATCCATCGCGCCCGTAGCGCTGGCCCTTGGTACGGAACCAGGTCGGGTCCTGGCGCGCGTCGTCGGGCAGGTAGATGGCCTCGGGCAGCCCCAGTTCCTCGCCCTGGTAGACGTAGGAGCTGCCGGGAAGAGCGAGCATCAGCGCTGTGGCGGCGCGGGCGCGGCGCAGTCCGAGCACCGGGTCGGGAAGGCCGGGGGATGCGGGGCCGATGCCGTCGCCCTGCAGGTTGTCGGCGCCGAGAGCCAGGCGGCTGGCGTGACGCACCACGTCGTGGTTGGACAGCACCCAGGTGGAGGGGGCTCCGACCGTGCCGAACGCGTGGATCGACGTGTCGATGACGGTGCGCAGCTCGGGGGCGTTCCACGACGCCGAGAGGTAGGTGAAGTTGAACGCCTGCTGCATCTCGTCGGGGCGCACCCAACGGGCGAGCTTGGTGAGCGGCTCGACCCAGGCCTCGGCGCAGAGCACCCGGTCGCCCTCGTACTCGTCGAGCACCTCGTGCCACGACCGGTAGATCTCGTGCACGCCGTCCTGCGCCCAGTAGGGCGGGGTCTCGGGCTCGTCGGCGTCGATGCCCGGCTCGAGCGGCGGCAACCCGCCGCCCATGCTGCCGGCGTCGGCGGGAGGCGTGTAGTCGGGAAGCCCGGCCTCCTTGATCAGGCCGTGCGCGACATCCACCCGGAAGCCGTCGACGCCGCGATCGAGCCAGAAGCGCAGAACGCCGAGCATCTGCTCGCGCACCCACGGGTTCTCCCAGTTGAGGTCGGGCTGGCTCACGTCGAAGATGTGCAGGTACCACTGCCCGGGGGTGCCGTCGGGGTTGGTCGTGCGCTCCCACATGGGGCCGCCGAACACGGACTGCCAGTTGTTGGGGGCGATCTCGCCGTTCTCGCCGAGGCCGTCGCGGAACATGTAGCGGTCGCGCTCGGGGCTTCCTTCGGGTGCGGCGAGGGCGGCCTTGAACCACTCGTGATCCCACGAGGTGTGATTGGGAACGAGGTCGACGATCACCCTGAGGCCGAGTTCGTGCGCGCGCGCGAGCATCGTGTCGAAATCGGACAGGGTGCCGAACAGGGGATCGACATCGACGTAGTCGGCCACGTCGTAGCCCGCGTCATGCTGGGGAGACGTGAAGAAGGGCGAGAGCCAGATGGCGTCGACGCCCAGGTCGGCGAGCGAGTCGAGGCGGCTCGTGATTCCGGGCAGATCGCCGATGCCGTCGCCGTCGCTGTCGGCGAACGACCGGGGGTAGATCTGGTAGATCACGGCGGAGCGCCACCACTCGGTGCCGCTGCCGATCGCGATCAGGGATGCCTGCGACGACGATTCGGGCGCGTCGGAAGTCTCGGTGAGTTCGACTGTCATGCCGAACACTCTAGCCTCGAATCGTTTCGACCCCAGACAGCGGTTCGGAGCGGCCGTGTTGTGATGCTATTCTCTACAGGTGCCAAAACGCGCGGCTTCATCGTCATGCGCTGGCTACGCCCCCTTAGCTCATTGGTAGAGCACTTCCTTGGTAAGGAAGAGGTAGTGGGTCCGATTCCCACAGGGGGCTCCGTCCTCCACAGGCAGGCAGCGCGAGCTGCCCGCCGACCGGACGGCACCCGGCGGGGTAGCTCAGGTGGTTAGAGCACACGGCTCATAATCGTGGTGTCGCGGGTTCGAGTCCCGCTCCCGCTACGAAACCCCCAAGATCTCGCCATCTTGGGGGTTTTTTGCTGTGCCAGGGCTGGCCCTTCGACAGG
>Ga0247729_10000886_pt1 | contig 11386 bp, 19 predicted proteins | sample UWRJL133311R2_FD_180958 | JGI IMG/M metagenome (GOLD analysis project Ga0247729, IMG submission 180958) | Plant litter microbial communities from Arlington Agricultural Research Station in Wisconsin, United States - UWRJ-L133-311R-2 | ecosystem: Environmental > Terrestrial > Plant litter >... | reverse complement strand
CCGGCAACGTGCTGTTCATCGGATTTGCCCTCGTTGGTGTTGCGGGAATCCCGCTGCTCAACAACGTGATCGCTCTACTCGGCTTTGTGGTCGGCTCTATCGTGAGTGGTCGCATCGTCGGCCGCGGGCACAAGGTTAAGCTGCCGATGACGTCCGCCTGGGTGCTCATCGTCGGTGGAGTGATTGCCATCGGTCTGGGCGTGATGTGGACGATCTACGGCGAGCTGCCCCACATCGCCGTCTTGGTCACCACGTTCCTCCTCGCGATCGTGATGGGCGCGCAGGTCAGCGCCGTCAAGCCCGTCGGTAACAGCGACATCACCACCATCGTTGTGACCAACACCCTCGCCAACCTCGCCCGCGACAGCCGCCTCGGTGGCGGCAAGGGCCAGCCGTGGGTGCACCGCCTTCTCGCCGTTGTCTGCATGGGCATCGGCGCAGCAATCGGCGCGGGAATCATCAACGTCTGGGGCGGCCCCTGGGCACTCTTCGCATCCGCCCTCATCTACATCGCCGGGTCGGTCACCCTGATCGTTGCCGGGCGCCGCAAGCTCGCCTGATCCGGCACTTCAGACGTACGTAATTGCGTCCCAGAGTGACCGTTTTGCGGCGCTCTAAAGCGGGCTCACGCGCACCCTTAAAAATGTGTGCCGAGGAGCATCCGGCACCACGTTCTCGGCATACGCCGATCCCAGCCAATTGCGGGCGCCCAAGCGCGACACGCCCGGGTTGCAGCATGGCTCAGAGTGTGGCAAACTCGTCTAGTTCAACATTTCGCCGCTACGCGTGCGCGAATCACCACCAGGCAGTGCATAGACCGGCGTTAGTTCATCAGAACTGGGGCGCCGTTGATCTAGGCCGCGGGGGGAAGAACACGGAAATCCACCTCCCGAACATTGTTTAGGAAACGTCTGTGCCCGCGAGGGTAGGGCGAGACCGGCACGGGGGATGGGTAACCATCAGCACTTGACAGATAAACAGTGGTGCAACAGCAGAAGTGCTGGGCTTACCAAGCATCCAATAGTTGTGCGAAAGCACAGACCACGATGCATTAGAGAGAGAGAGTCAGACATGGCGGGACAAAAGATCCGCATTCGACTTAAGTCGTATGACCACGAGGTCATCGATAGCTCGGCGCGCAAGATCGTCGACACGGTAACCCGCGCGGGTGCCACGGTAGTCGGCCCCGTGCCGCTGCCCACCGAGAAGAACGTAATCGTAGTGATTCGTTCACCTCACAAGTACAAGGACAGCCGCGAGCACTTCGAGAAGCGCACACACAAGCGTCTGATCGACATCATTGACCCGACGCCGAAGGCCGTTGACTCGCTTATGCGTCTCGACCTGCCGGCTGACGTCAACATCGAGATCAAGCTCTAGGCCGAGGAGGAAACCATGACTACCACTAAGACAGTCAAGGGCCTGCTGGGCAAGAAGCTCGGCATGACCCAGGTATGGGACGAGAACAACAAGCTCGTTCCCGTTACCGTCGTTGAGATCACCCCCAACGTTGTTACGCAGCTGCGTAGCCCCGAGGTTGACGGCTACACCGCGATCCAGATCGCGTACGGCCAGATCGACCCCCGCAAGGTCAACAAGCCTGCTGCCGGACACTTCGACAAGGCTGGAGTGACGCCTCGTCGTCACCTCACCGAGGTTCGCACCGCTGACGCCGCTGAGTACACACTCGGCCAGGAGCTCACGGTCGACACCTTCGAGGCTGGCCAGTTCGTCGACGTCGTCGGAACCAGCAAGGGTAAGGGCTTCGCCGGCGTTATGAAGCGTCACAACTTCAAGGGCGTTTCGTCCTCGCACGGTTCGCACCGTAACCACCGCAAGCCCGGATCGATCGGTGCCTCCTCGACCCCCAGCCGTGTCTTCAAGGGCATGCGCATGGCGGGACGTATGGGTGGCGAGCGCGTCACGGTGCTGAACCTCAAGGTTCACTCGGTCGACCTCGAGAAGGGTCTGCTGCTCGTCAAGGGCGCCGTACCCGGAGCTCGTGGCCGAATCGTATTCGTTCGCAACTCAGTGAAGGGGGCGTAGTTCACATGGCTACCTCACTTGATGTTCTTGACGTCCAGGGCAAGAAGGCCGGCAGCGTAGAGCTTCCCGCCGAACTGTTCGACGTTCAGACCAACGTTCCGCTTATCCACCAGGTTGTTGTTGCTCAGCTCGCAGCTGCTCGCCAGGGAACCCACTCCACGAAGACTCGTGGCGAGGTTTCCGGTGCAGGTCGCAAGCCGTTCAAGCAGAAGGGAACCGGTCGCGCTCGTCAGGGCTCGATCCGTGCACCTCACATGACCGGTGGTGGCGTTGTCAACGGGCCGAAGCCGCGCAACTACGCGCAGCGCACCCCCAAGAAGATGATTGCTGCAGCTCTGCTGGGATCGCTGTCCGACCGCGCACGCGGCGACCGCCTTCACGTCATCGAGACCCTCGCCCTCGGCGAGAGCCCCTCGACCAAGGCAGTTATCAGCCTGATCGACACGATCGCGCTGAGCAAGCATGTCCTGATCGTTCTCGAGCGTGACGACGAGCTTTCGCGTCGCAGCGTCGGCAACATTCCGACCGTGCACGTGCTGCCGCCCGACCAGCTGAACGCCTATGACGTTCTGGTCAGCGACGACATCATCTTCACCAAGGCCGCATTCGAGGCGTTCGTCGCTTCGAAGTCCAAGAAGGAGGAGGTCAGCGCATGACCACGCAGAAGGACCCCCGCGACATCATCATCGCGCCCGTAGTCTCCGAGAAGAGCTACAGCCTGATCGATGACGGCAAGTACACCTTCATTGTTGACCCTCGTGCCAACAAGACGGAGATCAAGCTGGCCGTCGAGAAGATCTTCCAGGTGAAGGTTGCCTCGGTCAACACACTCAACCGCACCGGCAAGTCCACGCGCACCAAGTTTGGTATTGGCAAGCGCAAAGACACCAAGCGTGCGATCGTCACACTCAAGTCCGGTTCCATCGACATCTTCACTGCTGTCGGTTAAGGAACAGAGGGATAACTCATGGCTATTCGTAAGTACAAGCCCACGACCCCCGGTCGTCGCGGTTCCTCGGTTGCAGACTTTGCCGAGATCACGCGTTCGACCCCGGAGAAGTCGCTTCTTCGCCCGCTGCCCAAAACCGGTGGCCGTAACAACGCAGGTCGTATCACGACTCGTCACATCGGTGGTGGCCACAAGCGCCAGTACCGTGTGATCGACTTCCGTCGCAACGACAAGGACGGCATCAACGCCCGCGTCGCTGAGATCGAGTACGACCCCAACCGCACCGCGCGTATCGCACTGCTGCACTTTGTTGATGGAACGAAGCGTTACATCGTTGCTCCCAACAAGCTCAGCCAGGGCGACATCGTTGAGTCGGGCCCCGGCGCCGACATCAAGCCCGGTAACAACCTGCCCCTTCGCAACATCCCCGTCGGAACGGTCATTCACATGATCGAGCTGAAGCCCGGTGGCGGCGCAAAGATGGCACGCTCCGCTGGAGCCTCGGTTCGTCTCGTCGCCAAGGATGGCCCCTACGCGCAGCTTCGTCTGCCGTCCGGTGAAATCCGCAACGTCGACGCACGCTGCCGCGCCACTATTGGCGAGGTCGGCAACGCCGAGCAGTCGAACATCAACTGGGGAAAGGCCGGCCGTATGCGTTGGAAGGGCGTTCGCCCGACCGTACGTGGTGTCGCCATGAACCCGGTCGACCACCCTCACGGTGGTGGTGAGGGTAAGACCTCCGGTGGACGTCACCCCGTCAGCCCCTGGGGCCAGAAAGAGGGCCGCACCCGCAAGCGCAAGCTTGAAAGCGACCAGCTCATTGTTCGTCGACGCAACGTCGGCAAGAAGCGCAAGTAGGAGTTGTAGAAGATGCCACGCAGTCTGAAGAAGGGCCCCTTCGTCGACGAGCACCTGCTTCGCAAGGTAGTCGTCGCCAATGAGGCCAAAAGCAAGAGCGTCATCAAGACCTGGTCACGCCGCTCCATGATCATCCCGATCATGCTCGGTCACACCATCGCGGTCCATGACGGTCGCAAGCACATCCCGGTGTTCGTCACCGAGTCCATGGTGGGCCACAAGCTCGGCGAGTTTTCGCCCACCCGCACCTTCCGCGGCCATGAGAAGGACGACAAGAAGGGTCGCCGCCGCTAACGCGGTGGTGTAAGGAGGAAGAGAAATGGTTCAATCCATGGCTCGCGTGAAGCACATTCGCGTAACCGCCACCAAGGCTCGTCGCGTCGTTAACCTGATCCGCGGCAAGCAGGCAACTGAAGCACTGGCAATTTTGAAGTTCGCACCCCAGGGCGCGAGCGAGCCGGTCTACAAGCTGGTTGCGTCTGCCATCGCCAACGCGCGAGTAAAGGCTGACGCCGCTAACACCTACCTCGACGAGCAGGACCTGTTCGTCTCGGAGGCCTTCGTTGATGAGGGCACGACCCTGAAGCGGTTCCAGCCGCGTGCACAGGGCCGCGCCTTCCAGATCCTGAAGCGCACCAGCCACATCACGATCGTTCTGGCCACGCCAGAGGATGCCGACGTGGCGAAAGCCGCCAAGAAGGCAGGAAAGAAGTAATGGGCCAGAAAGTAAACCCCTACGGCTTCCGTCTGGGAATTACCACCGACCACGTGTCGCGTTGGTTCTCTGACAGCACGAAGGCCGGCCAGCGCTACAGCGACTACGTTGCTGAAGACATCAAGATCCGCAACCTGCTGAAGACCTCGCTCGACCGTGCCGGAGTGGCACGAATCGAGATCGAGCGCACCCGTGACCGCGTTCGCGTCGACATTCACACCGCCCGTCCGGGCATCGTGATTGGCCGTCGTGGCGCCGAGGCCGAGCGCATCCGCGCCGACCTCGAGAAGCTCTCGGGCAAGCAGATTCAGCTGAACATCCTCGAGGTCAAGAACCCCGAAGCCGAAGCTCAGCTCGTTGCACAGGGTATTGCGGAGCAGCTCACCGCTCGCGTGGCTTTCCGCCGTGCGATGCGTAAGGGCATGCAGGGTGCACAGCGCACCCCCACCGTCAAGGGTGTCCGTATCCAGGTGTCCGGTCGTCTGGGTGGTGCAGAAATGTCCCGCTCGGAGTTCTACCGTGAAGGCCGTGTGCCGCTGCACACCCTCCGCGCGAACATCGACTACGGCTTCTACGAAGCCAAGACCACCTTCGGCCGTATCGGCGTGAAGGTCTGGATCTACAAGGGTGACATCACGAACAAGGAGCTTGCTCGCGAGCAGGCAAACCAGAAGTCGTCGCGTCCCGAGCGTCGTGACGGCGGTGGCCGCGATGGCGACCGTGGCGCACGTCGCCCCCCGCGTACCGAGGCTGCGCCCGTTGCAGCAGGAGTTGAGGCATAACCATGTTGATTCCCCGTCGAGTCAAGCACCGCAAGCAGCACCACCCCGGCCGTACCGGCCAGGCAACTGGTGGCACTGTGGTGTCGTTCGGTGAGTACGGCATTCAGGCCCTGACTCCCGCATATGTGACAAACCGCCAGATCGAGGCAGCTCGTATCGCGATGACGCGTCACATCAAGCGTGGTGGAAAGGTGTGGATCAACATCTACCCCGACCGCCCGCTCACCAAGAAGCCGGCCGAAACCCGCATGGGTTCCGGTAAGGGTTCGCCCGAGTGGTGGATCGCCAACGTCAAGCCCGGACGCGTGCTCTTTGAGCTCAGCGGTGTAACCGAGGAAGTCGCACGCGAGGCACTCACTCGTGCCATTCACAAGCTGCCTTTGAAGGCACGCATCATCAAGCGCGAGGAGGGCGACGCATAATGGCGATCGGATCCAAGGAGCTCGCACCAACCGAGCTCGACACTTTCGAAGACACCCGTCTCCTTGACGAGCTGAAGAAGGCCAAGGAAGAGCTGTTCAACCTGCGCTTCCAGTCGGCTACCGGCCAGCTTGAGAGCCACGGACGACTGCGCGCTGTCAAGCGCGACATCGCCCGTATCTACACGGTCATCCGCGAACGCGAGCTGGGCATTCGTGCCACGCCCGTCGCTGTTGAGGCTCCCGTCAAGGCGAAGAAGACCAAAAAGGCCGACGCTCCTGCTGCTGCAGAAGCCAACGCTGCTGACACTGCCGAGGAGACCAAGTAATGGCAAAGGTCAACGACACAGCGGACGCCACGTCCGCCACTGACGTCAAGGACGCCAGCGCACGCGGTTACCGCAAGGTCCGTCGCGGCTACGTCACTAGCGACAAGATGGAAAAGACCATCGTTGTCGAGGTAGAAGACCGCGTAAAGCACCCGCTTTACGGCAAGGTCATCCGCCGCACCTCCAAGGTCAAGGCTCACGATGAGACCAACCAGGCCGGCATTGGCGACCTCGTTGTGATCAGCGAGACTCGTCCGCTGTCCGCTACGAAGCGCTGGCGCCTCGTCGAGGTCCTCGAGAAGGCCAAGTAAGCCTCGCGCTTACTTGAGTAGCAGGAGAAAACAATGATTCAGCAGGAATCCCGCCTGAAGATCGCCGATAACACCGGCGCCAAGGAGATTCTCACCATTCGCGTACTGGGCGGCTCCGGCCGTCGCTACGCGGGTCTTGGTGACGTTATCGTCGCCACCGTAAAAGATGCGATCCCTGGCGGAAACGTCAAGAAGGGTGACGTCGTCAAGGCAGTCATCGTTCGCACCAAGAAGGAGACCCGTCGCGCTGATGGTTCTTACATCAAGTTCGACGAGAACGCCGCAGTGATCCTCAAGGCTGACGGAGACCCCCGTGGTACCCGCATCTTTGGGCCGGTTGGTCGTGAACTTCGCGACAAGAAGTTCATGAAGATCATCTCGCTGGCACCGGAGGTCATTTAATATGGCAAACATCAAGAAGGGTGACCTGGTTCAGGTCATCACCGGAGCGACCCAGGCCCGCGGCGGAGACCGTGGCAAGCAGGGACGTGTCCTCGAGGTTTTCGCTGAGAAGAACCGCGTGATCGTGGAGGGTGTCAACTTTGTCACCAAGCACGTTCGTGTTGGCCAGACCCAGCGTGGAACCAAGACCGGCGGAATCGAGCAGCACGAGGCTTCCATCCACGTGTCCAACGTTTCGCTGATCGACCCCAAGACGAAGACGCCGACGCGCGTCGGCTTCCGCGAGGAAGTTGTGGAGAAGAACGGTGTCAAGAAGACCGTTCGTATCCGTTACGCCAAGAAGTCCGGTGAGGACCTGTAATGACGAACACCGAAACTGCCGCGCCGGCTGTCAAAGCTCAGCCGCGCCTGAAGCAGAAGTACCGCACGGAGATTTCCGAGCAGCTCAAGAAGGACTTCGGCTTCACGAACGTGCACCAGGTGCCCGGACTCGTGAAGATCGTCGTCAACACGGGTGTTGGTGAGGCTGCCCGCGATGGCAAAATCATCGACGGCGCCGTCAAGGACCTCACGGCCATCACTGGCCAGAAGCCCCAGGTGACGAACGCCCGCAAGTCGATCGCTCAGTTCAAGCTGCGCGAGGGTCAGCCGATTGGCGCCCACGTGACGCTTCGCGGCGACCGCGCTTGGGAGTTCCTCGACCGTCTTCTGTCGCTCGCACTTCCTCGTATCCGCGACTTCCGCGGCCTGTCGGACAAGCAGTTCGACGGCCGTGGTAACTACACCTTCGGTCTCACGGAACAGTCCATGTTCCACGAGATCGATCAGGACAAGATTGACCGTGTTCGTGGTTTCGACATCACTGTTGTGACCACCGCTCGTAACGATGACGAGGGACGCGCGCTGCTCAAGGCGCTCGGCTTCCCGTTCCGCAACGCGCAGAACACACCCTCCTAACCAGCACCATCTATTGCCAAGGTCGGCAGCCGGTGTACCGGCTGCCGAAACCAGGCGAGACAGGAAACAAACGCAATGACAATGACAGATCCGGTCGCAGACCTGCTGACCAGACTGCGCAACGCTAACTCGGCGTACCACGAAACTGTGTCGCTCCCGAGCAGCAAGCTCAAAACTCACATCGCCGACATTCTTAAGGCCGAGGGATTTATCACCGGCTGGAAGCTTGAAGAGGCCCGCGTCGGACAGACGCTGACCATCGATCTCAAGTACGGCCCGAACCGTGAACGCTCCATCGTGGGCATCAAGCGCGTCTCGAAGCCCGGACTCCGCGTGTACGCCAAGTCGACCGAGATCCCCAAGGTCTTCGGCGGACTCGGTGTCGCCATCCTGTCGACCTCCTCCGGTCTCCTTACGGACCGTCAGGCCAGCAAGAAGGGCGTGGGTGGGGAAGTCCTCGCCTACGTGTGGTAACTAGTCATGTCACGTATTGGAAGACTTCCGATCTCGGTCCCCGCTGGGGTCGACATCAAGGTTGACGGTTCCATCGTCAACGTCAAGGGCCCGAAGGGCGAGCTCACGCTCACCGTCGCAAGCCCCATCGAGGTCAAACTCGAGGACGGCCAGATCCTGGTCACTCGTCCGGACGACGAGCGCGAATCGCGTTCGCTGCACGGCCTCACCCGCACCCTGATCGCCAACCAGATTGTTGGCGTGACGGAAGGGTACAAGAAGGGCCTCGAGGTCGTCGGTACCGGTTACCGCGTCGCTCTCAAGGGCGAGTCGATTGAGTTCGCACTCGGTTTCTCGCACTCGATCACCGTTGTGCCGCCCGCCGGCATCAGCTTCTCGGTCGAGGGCAACAACAAACTGACTGTCAGCGGCATCGACAAGCAGGCCGTCGGCGAGGTCGCGGCCAACATTCGTAAGTTGCGCAAGCCAGAGCCCTACAAGGGCAAGGGCGTGCGTTACGCAGGCGAGGTAGTCCGCCGCAAGGCCGGAAAGAGTGGTAAGTAATCATGGGTCTCGGAACTAGAGGCAAGAGCAAGTCGGCCGCAAAGGGCCGCAGGCACGCTCGTCTTCGCAAGAAGGTTGTTGGCACCGAGGCGCGTCCGCGTCTTGTGGTCACGCGTTCGGCCCGCCACGTATTCGTGCAGGTCGTTGATGACAGCAAGGGTTTCACCCTCGCATCCGCATCAACGCTTGAGGCTGACATGCGCACCTTCGATGGCGACAAGACCGCCAAGGCACACAAGGTTGGCGAACTCGTCGCTGAGCGTGCCCAGGCCGCCGGCGTCGCTGCCGTCGTATTTGACCGTGGTGGTAGCAAGTACGCGGGTCGCGTAGCTGCAATCGCCGAGGGAGCTCGAAAGGGTGGACTAGACCTGTGAGCACCGAAACCAACAAGGAGCAGAACGTGGCTGTTGAGCCCGTGGCCGTTACCGCAGATGCTGTGGCAACAAAGGCCGTCGTCGATGCGCCCGCGACCGACACCACGAACGAGCCTCGTGAGGCTCGCCGCGGTGGCCGTGAGCGTAGCCCGAACCGCGACCGCGGTTCGAGGGACTCTGAAAAGAGCCAGTTCCTCGAGCGCGTCGTCACCATCAACCGCGTGTCCAAGGTCGTCAAGGGTGGTCGTCGCTTTAGCTTCACCGCTCTCGTCGTCGTCGGAGACGGTAACGGACTCGTCGGTGTCGGCTACGGCAAGGCCCGCGAAGTTCCCACCGCCATTTCCAAGGGTGTTGAGGAAGCGAAGAAGAACTTCTTCCGCGTTCCTCGCGTCGCCGCATCGATCCCTCACCCCGTCCAGGGTGAGGCCGCTGCTGGTGTCGTCCTCCTGCGTCCCGCGGCTCCCGGTACCGGTGTTATCGCCGGTGGTCCGGTCCGCGCCGTCCTGGAGTGCGCTGGCATCCACGACGTTCTGAGCAAGTCGCTCGGTTCGTCGAACACGATCAACATCGTGCACGCCACGGTCGCTGCGCTCAAGGCGCTTGAGGAGCCTCGTGCGGTCGCCGCACGTCGTGGCCTCGAGCTCGAAGATGTCGCTCCCGCCCGCCTGGTCCGTGCAGATGCAGAGGCGCGCGGCGCCCTGGCAACCGCAAAGGCAGGTGTCTGATGGCTCGCCTGAAGATTACCCAGATCAAGTCCAAAATTAGTGAGAAGCAGAACCAGCGCGACACGCTTCGCAGCCTGGGCCTTCACCGCATCCGCAATGTCGTTATCCGCGAGGACAACGCACAGAACCGCGGCTACGTGAAGACCGTTGCTCACCTGGTAAAGGTCGAGGAGATTGACTAATGGCTGACGAGAAGGAAGCTAAGAAGACACCCGCGAAGGCTGCAAAGCCCGCCGCGGACAAGGCGCCCAAGGCTGCTGCAACCAAGGCTCCGGCCAAGGCTGCCGCTGCTAAGGCTCCCGCCGCCGCCAAGGCCCCGGCCAAGGCTGCGTCGACCACGAAGACCGCTCCGGCGAAGAAGGCCGCGTCCACCGACGTCGTCGCTCCTCGCCCCCAGGTCCTCAAGGTTCACCACCTCCGTCCCGCTGCAGGCGCTAAGAAGGCCCGCACCCGTGTTGGTCGCGGTGAGGGCTCGAAGGGTAAGACTGCAGGTCGTGGTACCAAGGGTACGAAGGCTCGCTACTCGATGCGCGTTGGTTTCGAAGGTGGAAACGTCAACTTCGTTATGCGCGCTCCGAAGCTGCGCGGGTTCAAGAACCCGTTCCGCGTCGAGTACCAGGTCGTCAACCTCGAGAAGCTTGCCGAGCTTTACCCCACGGGTGGAGATGTCACGATCAGTGGCCTCGTCGCCAAGGGTGCCGTTCGCAAGAACGAAAAGGTCAAGGTTCTCGGCCAGGGTGACATTACGGTTAAGCTGAACGTTGCAGTCGACAAGGTCTCGAGCTCAGCTGAGCAGAAGATCGTCGCAGCAGGCGGATCCGTCAACTAACACAACGCGATAGCGTTGTGTATGGCCGCGGTATCGGTCGTCACAGGTGTTTGGTAAAGTCGCCGCGCAAATCTGCGCGGCGGCTTTACCCACACTCAACCGGAAATAGCAGGAGGCCTTGTGTTTAGAGCTGTCGCGCGAATTTTTCGCACGCCCGATCTTCGTCGGAAGATTGGATTTACGCTCGGCATAGTCGCGCTGTTCCGCCTCGGGTCTTTTGTCCCGGCGCCGTTCGTCGACTTCGGAAATGTACAAACTTGCCTCGCGAGCAACGCGGGCACCGAGGGTCTCTACGAACTCGTCAACCTCTTTAGCGGTGGTGCACTACTGCAGCTGTCAGTGTTCGCACTCGGCATCATGCCCTACATCACCGCATCGATCATTGTGCAGCTTCTGCGCGTGGTCATCCCTCACTTCGACACCCTCTACAAGGAGGGTCAGTCCGGCCAGGCGAAGCTGACGCAGTACACGCGTTACCTCACCATCGCCCTCGGCGTTCTGCAGTCGACCACACTCATCACGGTGGCCCGCAGTGGTGCCCTCTTTGGCACCAGCACCGGAGTCCCCGAGTGCACGGCACTCATCACCGATGACGCGTGGTACGCCATCATGCTCATGGTCATCACCATGACCGCCGGTACCGGCCTCATCATGTGGATGGGCGAGCTCATCA